>SXGU01470299.1_pt1 | contig 10888 bp, 5 predicted proteins | sample 3174531 | NCBI WGS metagenome assembly SXGU01 (sample SAMN11356863, study PRJNA531348) | freshwater metagenome | isolation source: freshwater sample F1-140 | place: China: Fuxian Lake, Yuxi | collected 2017-12-25
CTCGAACTCCGGTCCGTGGACCGGGTTGACGGCCACGCCGCAGGCGGGCACGAGCTACGCCGCGTCCGGGCTCACCAACGGCACGACGTACTGGTTCACCGTGACCGCAGTGGACACCACCGGCAACGAGTCGGCCAAGGCATCCGCGGTCTCGGTCACCCCGACCGCGGCTCCCGACACCACGCCGCCCGGCCCGGTCACCGGCCTGACGGCTACCGGAGGCGCCCAGTCGGTGCAGCTGGCCTGGACCAACCCCACCGACGCCGACCTCACCGGTGTGCTGGTCGTGCGCAAGGCGGGCGGCTCGGCCCCCGCGACGCGAACCGACGGCACGGTGGTGGTGGACGCCGGCAAGACCACGACGAACTGGCTGGACGCCGGTCTCGGCGACGCGACGACCTACAGCTACGCCGCCTTCGCCCACGACGCGAACGGCAACTTCGCCACCGCCGCGATCGCCACGGCGACTACGAGCCCAGCCTCCCCCGGCCTGCAGCCCGTCACCGGCGTGTCGGCCGCCGACGTCACGACCTCGTCGTTGACGCTCGCCTGGGTCAACCCCACCGACGACGCGTTCACCGGTGTGGCCATCCGTCGGGCGACTGGCTCGACACCACCCGGCAGCCCGTCGGACGGCGTCGCCGTGGCCGACGTCGCCAAGCCCGCGACCTCCGCGCCGGACGGCGGTCTCGCCTCCGACACGACCTACTCCTACGCGTTGTTCGCGCACGACAACGCCGGCCATTTCGCGACCGCCGCCACCCTGACGGTCACGACGGCACGCGCGAGCGCTCCGGGCTGCTCGGTCACCTGGACCGGCGCGACCAACAGCAGCTGGTCGACCTCGACGAACTGGTCACCCGCCCGGGTGCCGGCCACTCGTGACCGCGTGTGTATTCCGGCGGGCACGCAGCGCCTGCCGGTGCAGGCCCAGCTCGACACATCGGTGCAGAGCCTCGACGTGTCGGGGTCGCTGACGATCCTCGGCGGGACGATCACCGCGACCGACACCGCCACGGTCTCCACCGTCCCCGGCGCGCTGACCCTGGGCTCAGGTGCACTCCGGGCCCGCGGTGGCCTGTCCGTGACCGGCTCGATGACGATGTCCAATGGCGCGCTCTCGGGCCGACAGCAGGCCACCTTCGCGGCCACCTCGACGATCACGATTGTCAACCAGGGCATCGTGTCGGGCCTGACCCTGACCAGCCAGGGCACGACGACCCTCTCCGACGGCGCGACCTTGACCTTGTCTGACGGGGCGACGTTCAACAACGCGGGCTCGTTCACGTCCGCCGCGACAGCCAACGGGACGACCATCACCGGCCAGTCCGGCGACGTCGGCACGACCTTCGTCAACACCGGGACGTTCACCAAGTCGGGCCCGGCCGTGACCAGGCTCAGCGGCACCTTCGACTTCGCCACCCAAGGAGGGCTGGCGATCGACGCGGGCACGCTGCAGGTGTACGGCGCCACCCTGAGCCTCAACAGCGGCGGAACGGTGACCGGAGCCGGGGTCCTGGAGGTCCACTCCGGTGCGATGAACATCAACGTCGCCACGACGGTGCCGCAGCTGACCTTGACGGGTGGCGCCGCCTACAACTCCGCCCAGCTCACCATCGGCACCAGCCTCACCTGGTCGGGCGGCACGATCGGCGGCCGGGGTACGACGACGCTGCCCAGCGGCGCCAGCGCGGTCCTGACTAACGGCACGCTCTCGCGTGGTGACTTCGTGAACCAGGGGACGATCACGGTCGCCGACAACGCCAACCTGGCGTTCGCCGACGGCGCCACCCTCCTCAACTCGGCCACCATGACGTTCCAGGCGGCCGTCAACGGCATCAACATCAACTCCGACGGCGCCGCGACCGCGTCGCAATTCATCAACACCGGCACCATCACCAAGACCGGCACGGCGCCGGCGCGACTGGGCTACTACCTCACCATCGAGAACCGCGGTCTCCTCAAGATCAACGCGGGCGCCGTGCAGCTGGGGCCCAACGGCTCCTCGGCCGTCCTCGGTCTCGGCACGGGAGGCTCCGTCACCGGCGCCGGTCGCCTCCTGACCACGGGCGGAACGGTCGTCGTCCGCACCACGACCTCGCTGCCGAACCTCGAGATGAGCGGCGGCACCGTCCAGAACGACGCAGAGCTGAGCGTCACCAGCGTGCTTTCGTGGAACGGAGGGACGATCGCCGGCGACGGGACGCTGACGATCCCGGTGGCTGCGACCGTCGAGATGACGGGAGGGACGCTGAGCCGAGGGACGTTCCTCAACCAGGGCTCGTTTCTTCTCGCTGACAACGCCTCGCTGGGCTTCGCCGACGGCGCGACGTTCACGAACTCCGGCACCTTCACCACACAGGCGACGGTCAACGGCAACGTGTTCTCCAGCGACGGCTCCACGACGGGCTCGAGGTTCGTCAACACCGGAACCTTCATCAAGACGGGTGGAGCCACCAGCCGGATCGGCTACTACCTCGCCTTCGAGAACCAGGGAACTATCCGTCTGAACGCCGGTACCTGGCAGGTCGGCGAGACCTCGGGCTACTCGGGGCAGGTCTCGCTCGCAGGCGGCGGCAGCGTCCAAGGCGACGGGACGCTGCGCGTCGTCGGCGCGGGCGAGCTCGTGGTCGGCACCTCCACGACCTTGCAGACCCTCCAGCTCGACGGCGGCACCGTCCGGTTGAAGGCTCCGCTCGCCGTGGAGGCCGTGCTCACCTGGGCCGGTGGACGCTTCGTCGGCGACGGCACCGTGACAGCCACGGCCGGGTCGGAGACTGGGATCACCGGCGGCTCCATCGCGCGTGGCCAGTTCGTCAACCAGGGCCAGGCAACTCTGGCTGACAACGCCTCGCTCTATGTCACCAACAGCGCGACCTTCACCAACGCCGGGACCTTCGTCGCACAGGCGACAGCGAACGGCAACTACCTTCTCTCCGACAACGGTACGGACGCGCAGTTCGTCAACACGGGGGTCTTCTCGAAGACCGGAGCGTCGACCACCCGACTGCAGAGCGGCGCCATCCTCGACAACCGGGGCGTGCTCTCGCTAGCTCAGGGAACCCTGTCCATCGGCTCGACCAGTTGCTGTGGCTACCCGGGGTACCTCCGACTAGACACCGGCGGCAGCGTCATTGGCGCCGGGGGGATCGACTTGAGTTACGGGGCTCTCGAGGTGCTGGTCGCCAGCACGCTGCCGCGGCTGACCCAGAACGGCGGGACCCTCGACCTGGGCAACGGCGTGCCCCTCACGGTCGGCGGCACCTGGGCGACCAACGGCGGCGAGGTGAGCACCACCATCCAGTCGAGGACGACATACGGATCGGTCACCGCATCCGGCACGGTCGGGCTTTCGTCGCTGAGCCTGCGCATCAACACCGAGGGCTCGTACGCGCCGCAGGTGGGCGACGCCCCGCTCGTGGTCTCCGCGGGCACGGTCTCCAGCCAGTTCGCCAACGTGTACGGCACCTCGTTCAGCAACGGCTGGACGTGGGTGCCGACCATCAGCGGCGGGTCCGACAAGCTGGTCGCCGTCCCGCCGACGCCTCCGCCGGTCCCCCGGTCCTGGATACGCAGCTACGGCCGGTCCTACGACGGGTCCAATCCCAGCGGCTACTACGGGGAGCCCGTCAACACCGCCACCGGGGCCTACACCTCGACCGCCACCGACGCGCAGTTGACCGCGATGGGGGTTCCGTTTGAATTCACGCGTTCCTATACCTCCGACGACGACGCGGTGGGGCGGCTGGGCCCGGGGTGGACCGACTCCCTCGAGCTCAGCGCCAGCTCGAACGGCAGCACGGTGACGATCCACGCCGAGAACGGGGAGACCACGCTCTTCTACCGGCAGCAGGACGGGTCCTACGCGGGCCTCGCGGGCACCCGCTCGGTCCTGAGCGAGCGCAGCGGAGGAGGGTGGCTGCTGGTCCGTAAGGACCAGACGCGACTGACCTTCGACGCCCAGGGCCGGGTCCTGACGAAAGTCGACCACAACGGCGTCGGGCTGCAGTTCACCCACAACCCCGCAGGGCGCCTGACGTCGGTGCAGGACGCCGCGGGGCACGTGGTGACGTTCACCCACAACGGCGACGGTCGGCTGACCTCCATCTCGTTCCCGCCCGGGCGCACAATCACCTTCACCTACGACGGGACCGCGCGCCTCGCGAGCGCGACGGACGCGCGCGGTGGGACGACGCAGTACGCCTACGACCCGTCCGGACGGTTGACGGTCATCACCGACGCCAAGGGCAACGACGTCATCACCAACACCTACGGCGGTGACGGACGGGTGGTGAGCCAGACCAACGCCCTGGGCGACGTGACAACGTACTCCTGGGACGGCGTCACGCAGACCTGCACGATCACCGACCCCGAGGACGGCGTCTGGAAGGACGTGTACTCCGCCAACGCACTGGTCAAGCGCATCAACCCCCTCGGGGACACGACCACCTACGCCTACGACGCGGACCTCAACCTGATCGCGCAGACCGACGCGCTCGGCAACACGACGTCGATGTCCTACGACGCCTGGGGCAACGTGCTGGGGCGGACGGGGCCGGACGGGACGCGGGAGTCCTGGACCTACAACATCCGCCACGACGTCACCTCGCACACCGACCAGCGGGGCAACACCACTACCCATTCCTACGACAACCGTGGAAACCTCGTCGAGAGCGAGTACGCCGACGCCACCACGGACACCCGCGAGATCGACCAGTCGACCGGCAACGTCCGGTCCGTCACCGACGGTCGCGGCCACACCACGACGTTCGACTACAACGCGTCCGGCGCGCTCACCACCGTCACCGACCCCGAGGGGCACGCGACGGTGCTCGGGTACGACGCCGCCCAGAGGATAACGACGGTGACGCGCCCGAACGGGTCGGTCGTCACCACCGCCTACGACGCCAACGACAACGTCACCTCCACCACCGACGGCACGGGCGGGGTCACCGCGACCACGTGGGACGCCAACGACAGGCAGTCCTCGGTGACCGACCCGCGCGGGAAGAAGACGACGTTCGGCTACGACGCCCAGGGCCAGCAGACCTCGGTGGAGCTCGCGGGCTTCACGACCGTCTCCGCCTACGACGACAACGGCAACCGGGTGTCCGTGACCGACCCGAAGGGGCACACCACCACCTACGCATACGACGCCGCGAACCAGCCGATCTCGACCACCGACGGCCTCGGTCGCACGGTGACCTACACCTACGACGCCGCCGGCCGCCGATCGACGTCCGCGCAGGCCGGCTCGTCGACGACCTACACCTACGACCCCAACGGCCGGGTCAAGAAGCTCGACTACTCCGACGCCACGCCCGACGTCACCTACTCCTACGACGCCGTCGGCAACCGGTCCGGAATGACCGACGGCACCGGGGTCTCCACCTTCACCTACGACGTGAGGAACCGGCTCACCGACCTCACCTCGCCGCAGGGCGACTTCAGCTACGGCTACGACTCCAGCGGGAACATCACCTCGCGCACGACGCCGGGTGGTGCCGTGAGCTACACCTACTCACCCGCGAACCAGCTCAAGACCTTGACCAGCGCCGGCACGACCACGACGTACGCCCGGGACGCCAACCTCCGGCTGACCTCGACCGCTCTCCCCAACGGCGTGACCGAGGAGCGTGCGTGGGATGGCAGCGACCGGCTCCTCAGCGTCGCCTCCGGGCAACAGGGCACGTCCGTCGCTGCCTTCACCTACGCGCGCGACGCCGCCGGCAACCCCACGACCATCACCGAGAACGGCGTCGAGTCCACGTACGTCTACGACAACCGCAACCAGCTGACCGAGGCGTGCTACGGCGTCACCTGCGCCGACGGCAAGCGGGTGTGGCAGTACGATCCGGCCGGCAACAGGGCGTCGGAGAACCGCACGGGAGGCACCGGCTCCAGCACGAGCTACGCCTACGACGCAGCCGACCAGCTGACCTCGACCACAAGCGGCGGCAGCCCGGCCGAGCGGTCCTACGACGGTCGCGGACGGCTCCTGACGGCACCGGGGAACTCCTACACGTACAACGCCGCGGACCAGCTGACGAGCGCCACCGTCGGCGGGACGACGACGACCTACACCTACACCGGTGACGGACTGCGCGCGTCGGCGACCACCAACGGGTCGACGACGACCTTCAGCTACGACCCCAACATGTCCGTCCCACGCCTGGTGAAGCAGTCGGGCGCCGGTGCCGACCAGGCCTTCACCTGGGCGGACGGCCAGTTGGAGTCGGTCAAGACGGCCGGCGCCACCTTCTACGTCTCGCACGACGCGATGGGCTCCGTCGTGGCGCTCACGGACGCGAGCGGCCAGCGGGTGTCGCGGACGACCTACGAGCCGTTCGGAGAGGTGCGCTCGCACACCCAGCAGGCGGGCGCGCCGACCATCGCGCTCGGGTGGGAGGCCGAGTATGCCGACTCGACAGGTCTCACCCACCTCATGGCCCGCTACCTCGACCCCCGGACCGGCGCCTTCACCCAGCGCGACCCGGTCGCGGGGCCGGTGACGTCCCTGGCCGCCTCGTCGTATTCCTACGGCTTCAACTCGCCCCTTGTCAACGTCGACCCTCGAGGCACCTGGCCAGGATGGGCCGACAGTGCCATCAAGGCAGGTGGCGCGGCCGTCAGCTCCGTCCTCGGCTCTGCCGCCGACCACTTCATCCAAGGCTCAGGCAAGGTCATCGGTCGCGTCGTCTCGGTCGCCGAGAGCGCGCTCAACGCGAGGGACATGATGAGCGCGTGCAATGGGAGGTGGTCCAGCCAGGCGTGCGGTCGTGCCATCCAGAAGTTGGTGGTCGACGGAACGATGGGCGTGACAGCCGGGCTGCTCTGCCCAGTCACCCTGGTGGCTGCCGCCGCCTGCGCCGCCGCGTTCTCCTTCGCGGGCGACTACCTGCTCAACCGGTTCGGCATCCGGGTCCCGTCGGGATACGCCCGCCGCGGCCTCGCCGGTGGTGGTGGCGGCTGCGGTTGGTGACGAGCAGGTGAACATCCGGGCACCAGCCGCGCGGAGACGCCTTCGCCCTTACCCTCATTTTCAGCGACGAAGACCGAGCCGCTATTGACCGCCTGACGGGCTCCGTCGCCACACTCTGGCAAACGCCATGGTCGAGCCATCTACCCCGCGGCGCGCCGACAAGTCACCCATGCACACAGGCGGCGATATGACGGGCGGGGACGCCTGGTCCGGTCCTACTTGAGACGCCGTAGCGTCTGAGCATGCGGCAACGGACGGCGGTGGTCATCGTGTTCTCCGCGATGACGCTGGTCACCCTGATGTTGCTGGCCGGTCACGGGCCGTGGGCGGGCCGGCCGATGCTCAAGCTCTTCGGTGGCCACGGCCTCAACGTCGGTGACGTCGTGCCGCTGGCCGCGTGGGCGGTCTCCGCCGCCTGCTGCGCGGTGCTCTGGCGACGGGCGGACTGAGGGCGGGCCTAGAGTGACCCGGTGGCGTTCGAGCTCCCCGACAACCTCCACCCCGACTGCGCGCCGGTCGCGTGGCTGCTCGGCACCTGGCGGGGCAACGGGCACGGGGACTACCCGACGATCGAGCCCTACCAGTTCGGCCAGGAGCTGATCTTCACCCACGACGGCCGGCCGTTCTTCTACTACTTCGCCCGCGCGTGGATCATCGACGACAACGGCGAGAAGGTCCGCGACGCCGCGCTCGAGACCGGTTTCCTGCGCTGCCGGCCCGAGGGCCGGCTCGAGCTGCTGCTGGCGCACAACACGGGGTTCGTCGAGATCTGGCACGGCGAGGCGGAGCCGGCCAAGTTCGAGGTGGTGACCGACGCGGTGGTCCGCACCGAGTCGGCCAAGGAGTACGTCGCCGGCAAGCGGCTCTACGGCCTGGTCGAGGGCGACCTCCTCTACGCCTACGACATGGCTGCGATGGGTCAGGAGCTCCAGCCGCACACCTGGGCCAGGCTGCAGCGCGCCTGACCCAGACCGGCGACGCAGAGCCCGACACGTCCTGTTGACGCAATGTTGCTGTGGACGGCACGAAGTCGTGATTGGCTACGCACGGTTCCGGGCCACCGTCACCATCCCGACCCGACTCATGGGGAGCACCGCAGCGCATGAAAAAGACCCTCATCGGCCTGTTCACGGCCCTGTTCATGGCCGCCGGCCTCCAGGTGGCCACGGCCACCAGCGCGCAGGCCGTCTGCACGAGCTACGCCGGCTGCGTCGACACCCAGACCAAGGCGTCCGGTCCCAAGGTCGTCGCGCGCAAGAAGAGGGCCACCGTGTGCGGCACGACCACCGCGGTGGGCAGCAACGTCAAGCCGTCCGGCGACCTCCGGTTCTCGATCACCCGCAACGTCGGCAAGTTCCGCTTCGCGCGGACCGTCCCCTACTTCGGCGGCAAGATGTGCATCCGCACCAAGAAGCTCAAGAAGACCGGCGGCTACACGCTCCACGTCACGTTCCTCCCCAAGGACGGGTCGCTCTTCAACTCCTCGAGCGGGTCGCACGGCTTCGACGTCGGCCGCTGACCGGGCTCCCCGGCGTGGCACGCTGGGGGGATGACCCACCAGGACTGGCGGGAGACGCTGCGCACGCGCGGCTACCGGCTCACGCCGCAGCGTGAGCTGATCCTCAACGCGGTCGACACCCTGGGCCACGCCACCCCGGACGAGGTGCTCGCCGAGGTGCGGACCCACAGCGACGCGGTCAACGTCTCCACCGTCTACCGCACCCTCGAGGTGCTGGAGGAGCTCGGCCTGGTGCGGCACGCGCACCTGTCCGACCGGGCGCCGACGTACCACTCCGTGCGCGACCACGAGCACTTCCACCTGGTGTGCCGGAATTGCCACACGGTCATCTCGGTTGAGCCAGAGGTGATCGAGCCGCTGACGTCCCGCCTGGGCGAGGACTACTCGTTCACCGTCGACGTCGGGCACCTCACCGTGTTCGGCACCTGTCAGGAGTGCACCGGATGACCAGCCCCCTGCTCCACCTGCCCGGCGCGGTCGCCGGCGACGGCGTCGACGCGCCGGTCGCGGCGCACTACGGCTCCTTCAACCGGGAGCAGCGGGCGCTCGAGCAGCTCGACGGGTTCGTCGACCTCTCGCACCGCGACGTCGTGCGCATCGAGGGCCCCGACCGGCTCACCTGGTTGCACTCGTTGACCACCCAGCACCTCACCGGGCTGACCCCTGGCACGGGCACGCAGGCGCTGATCCTCAGCCCCCAGGGCCACGTCGAGCACGCCTTCCGCGGCACCGACGACGGCACCGCCTTCACGCTGCACACCGAGCCGGGCGCTGCCGCCCCGCTGGTCGAGTTCCTCGAGCGGATGAAGTTCATGACCCGCGTCGAGATCACCGACGTGACGGCCGAGCTGGCGGTCGCCTGGCGGCCGAGCCGGGTCGACGACCCCTACGAGCTGGTCCCGCGCGACCGGCTCACGGCGTACGCCGAGGCGGCCGGCCCCGCCGCCGGCACCTGGGCCTTCGAGGCGCTGCGGATCGCCCGCGGCGAGCCGCGCTTCGGCCTGGACACCGACCACCGCACCATCCCCAACGAGGTCGGCTGGATCGGCAGCGCCGTCCACCTCGACAAGGGCTGCTACCGCGGCCAGGAGACGGTCGCCCGCGTCCACACCCTCGGCCGTCCGCCGCGACGGCTTACCCTGTTGCACCTCGACGGCACGGAGAACCGGCTGCCCACAGCGGGTGCTGACGTCCGGCTCGGCGACAAGACCGTCGGGTTCGTCGGCTCGAGCGCCCGGCACCACGAGCTGGGCCCGATCGCGTTGGCCCTGCTCAAGCGCAACGTCGACGTCGCCGCCGAGCTCACCGCCGACGGCATGCCCGCGACCCAGGAGGTCGTCGTCGACCCCGAGGTGGGCCTGCACGTCCGCCCGCTGCGGTAGTCGACGACCAGCCGGCGGCCGGCCCGCACGATCAGGACGAGGCCCACCGCGTCGGCGGCCGGCGAGGTGTCGAGCACCCGGCCTGGTCACGTCCTCGGTGGATCTCGTCCTGACCCCCCGTGCGAGCGTCAGTCTGGTCGGCTGCGGTGCGCCCGGGCAGTCGCCATTTCCGGTGACCGACCCCGCACGTCGGCGCAGATCTCGACCGGCCGCCTCTGGTTGGATGGACGCCAGCAGGGTTGCTCGTATCGGCACCGACTGCCGGCGTGAGCGGGGACGCCCTGCAGGAGGCTCCTGTGGAGCAGCGTTTCGATGCGTGGCAGCGCGGCGTACGCCGTGCCGGTGCCCGGGTCTTCGCCGGGTTCTGCCTCGTCGTCGCGCTGCTGCAGATCCGGTCGCTCGTGGCGGCGGGCGACTCGTCCGGCGGAGTCACCGTCCCGGCCTTGGCCGGCGTCGTGTTCCTGCTGGCCGCGGGGGCCAGGGGGCTGCGGGGCGAGGTGGACGGCAAGGACGCATTGGCGTTCACGCTGCTGCTGGCGCTGACCGCCGCCGAGCCCTCGCCGCTCCAGGGTGCCGACGGCACCGGTGGGGACGCCAACCCGGGCTTCTTCATCCTGGCGGCGACGTTCCTGGTCTACATCGTGACCCTGCGCGGTCCGGCGGTCCCCGCGGCGATCGCCGGCGCCGGCGCGGTCTACGTCGCCTGCTCGGTGGGGCTGGGTGACCGGGCCCTCGCCGCCTCGCTCGACGAGACCGTCCTGCTGGCCACCTCCGACCTGGCCATCTGGGTGCTGTTCCGGCAGCTGGAGGTCGAGGCCCGGCGCGCCGACGACGCCCACAGGCGGGCGATCACCGAGCAGGGCCTACAGGCCCGGATCTCCGCGGAGCAGCGGACGACGATCGCGGCCCAGCGCACCTTGCACGACCGGGTGCTGACCGCCCTGCTCCTGCTCCTCCATGCCCGGGCCCAGCCGCGGCCCGGCGGCGCGGCTCCGGCGGACCGGC
>SXGU01313904.1_pt1 | contig 10887 bp, 4 predicted proteins | sample 3174531 | NCBI WGS metagenome assembly SXGU01 (sample SAMN11356863, study PRJNA531348) | freshwater metagenome | isolation source: freshwater sample F1-140 | place: China: Fuxian Lake, Yuxi | collected 2017-12-25
GAAACCGTGATCGATTGCGTCGTCGCCCCATTTGACCAGAGGTTTCCGGTAGCCGATGAAGAAGTCAAAGTCACGCTTCCGCCCTGGCAAAAAGTCGTCGCACCCGAAGCCGTGATCGTCGGCGTGGCAGGCAATGCGTTTACGGTAACGGTCGTTGCTGCGGATGTTGCCGAACTGCAGGTTCCGTTGTTCACGATAACAGAATATGATCCGGCATTGGAAACCGTGATCGACTGCGTCGTCGCGCCGTTTGACCAGATGTTTCCGGTAGCCGATGATGAAGTCAAAGTCACGCTTCCGCCTGTGCAGAAAGTCGTCGCGCCCGTAGCCGTGATCGTTGGAGCGGCCGGCCCCGCGGTGATCGACACCACAGTGGGAGCAGATGTTCCCGTGTTGCAGACCCCGTTATCCACCGTAACGGTGTATGAACCTGCCTCGGTTACGGTGATGGATTGAGTGGTAGCACCGGTTGACCATAAGTTACCGATGGGTGATGATGAGGTCAGGGTCACGCTCCCGCCGCTGCAGAAGGTGGTCGCACCCGAGGCCGTGATCGTGGGAACGCTTCCGGTAAAGGTTGCGGTGATGGTGTGGTTGGCCGATACGTTCTCGAATGTATAAGTTGTAATTGCGCCTTGCGAAACTCCGTCGACCAGCACATCGGCGACAGCGTAACCGCAATTGGGCGTGATCGTGTAAGTTTGAGTCCCGTTGGCTGCAACGATAGTCGTCCCGGCAGGCGATATGCTTCCGTTGGAACCCGCTCCGGTAGAAATGACAAATGCAGATACATTAACCTCGTCGGCACCCGCTGTCGGGCTTGTCGCGCTGCGCGGCTGCATATCGATATCATTATAAACGCCTGCCAGTGGCGTGGCAATGCCTTCCACCAGCGGATTGCTGCCGGCAACAAGATGCAGGTCCGTGGGAGCGGTGAAAACCGGTTGCACCTCAATGGAATTCGCATCCTTTGACGTTGCTGTGGTCCAGTCAGCCAGGGTTGCATAGTTGGTCCCCACATTGTTGGCCAGGCCACCGGAGCGGAATCCGCCATCCTGGACACCTCCGCTGTAAAACACGTTGTTGTTGGAAACCAGGTTGTTGAAGGTGGTGCTCAACGTTCCCACGGCGTACGTCTTGACTGCTCCTCCGCCGGTCGCGATCTGCGTGGTGGAGATAATGTTGTTCTTCATCTCAACCGATGGGTCCAGCCCCGTAATTCCGATCCCGTAACTCGGTGATTGGTTGGTTCGCGGCCCACGGTCACCGTAGAGGTGTACGGTATTGTGATAGAGTTTGGTCTCTGATGCCACGGCCCCTACCACCCAGATTCCGGCCACATTGTAGCTGTATTGCGAAAGTCCCGAAACATTGGAGATCATGTTGTTGCGCACGACATTGGGAGACCCGAAAGCCGTCCCCGAAATACCGATTCCTACCGTTCCGCCGCCCAGATCGATGGTGCTCACCACGCCCGTGATCCAGTTGTTGGCCACGAGTGCGCCGCTGATCCCGCCGCTGGTGACGCTTTGCGTGTAGGCCGTGCCCACACCGATGCCAAGCCCGACGGTCTCGCTGTTGCTGCCCGTGGTATTGTGGACAAAGACCTTGTTGAAGGTGACCTGCGGATTGGTTTCGTTGGCGATAAATACCGCCGCTGTCGAAACGCGCTCTGCGCCGGTGGCCGAGATGTCGTTTTGGGTAATGACCAGCCCGGTGCTTGGATTGGTTGTGGTCGAACCGGCCGAATAGATAGCAATTGCCGATTTCTTGAACGAGCAATTTTGCACCCTTCCATTCTGGTTGTTGACTTCAGACGGAATCGAACTGCTGTGTGGGAAAACGCGGTAAATCACGCCGTAACCGTTGCTGACCGTTCCGCCCACCACATTGACGTTCTTGAGCGTATTGTTGTACGCCCCGTTGGTTGACGAGTTGAAAAGCACGGCAGTGGTGTTGCCCACCGAGTTGTTGACGATGGTCAGCTGGCGCATCGACGCATCGCCACCGATCAGGTTTTCGGCTGGATTGGCGCCGGTGAGCGATCCGTTGATGGTGATGTTGTCGGCGCCCTCAAAGCGGATGAGCCCGAGGTTGGCCGTCGTGCTGAGCGCGCCCGTAATGGTCCTCGGTGCACCGAATGGCCGGATCAGTACCGCGTGGCCCCCGTTGATCTGGTTGAGCGCGATGTTTCCGGTCTCGCCGGTGAGATCGGAGATAATGTTGATAGTCAGCGGTCCCGATACGCCCGCGATCCGCGTGTTGATCTGCTGGAAGATTCCACCCGCGTTTGTAAGCGAGGGATAATCTCCGCCAACCCCGACGGTATAGGTACCCTGCATCGGGGGCAATACATCGGTTATCTTAAGCGTGGCCGTTTCGCCGTTTGCGATGGTCGTGCCGACGGGGTTTGAAAGCGCCAGGTTGACGATTTCATCGTTGTCAAGCACGAAATCGGCATTGACCGGAATGGTGAAGGTCTTGGGCATCATGTCGCCATCGGCCCAGGCCAGTGTTCCGGATGCAGCCGTATAATCTGATCCTGCGGTTGCAGTCCCGTTGCTCGTGGCGTAATCTACGGAGATGGCTCCTGTCGAGCCCCCGTTGCGATTGACCGTAATGGTGACCGTTGTATTTTCGGATGCGGTGAACTGTACATTGTCAAACGAAACATTGCCAGCCGCGCCCGCCGCATTATAGAAAAGCTGGATGTTTGGACGGCCGCTTTCGGGCACGCCGTACGAGTTGTTGTTGAAGGTGGACTGCCAGGTAGACCAGTGCTGGGTCGAGTTTGTGGGCCCCAGCGACCAGCGGAACTGTTTGGCCGTAGACGATTCGGTCACGGTGGAGCCTGCGTTGGTCTCGACCAATACCTGGATGTTGTTTCCATTATAGGTAAACGGTGTGGTCAGGGGAATGTTGATCCAGCGCCCCGGCGTAAAATACGCGGTAGGCAAAGTCCCCTGGAAATTGGGCGATCCGGAGGGCTGCACGTTGGAATAGATCATCGAAAAATAGCTTGTCCCGCTGGCGTTGCTCAGGTAGACCTTGATGGGCGTATTGGCAGGGAATGACGCCGACTGCAGGTAATAGCGGATCCCCGTGATGATCGATCCGGCGGGAATGCCCATTTCGGCCGCGGTGTAGATCGAGGCCACGCGCTCATAGGTGTAATCCACCGAGAGTGGGCGGGCATCCAAAAAGCCGTAGGTATTGCCGGCAGGAACCGTCAATTGCGACAAGGCCGCCTGGCAGCAAAAAAACAACGCCAGAATCGAGAATATCGGGCGTTTTAATCCGAAAAAGTAATCTTGTTTCAAGTTCTTGGTATTTAGTAATTATTCGATTTTTAAAAAATCGGCCAAACCTATGGAAATCTTTTGTTTAAAAGCGTGGCCCTGAATTTTTTTAATTGGAAATATTGTATAGGAACAAGCGTAAAACCCGATCATAGACCGGGTTTCAAGTACTTGCTGTTTTATTTTTCCAGCTTCAGCCAGAAGTAGTCGTTCCAGCCCTCGATCAGTCGGGTAGGATCGGTGTTCTTGGTACGGTCCTGCTCCGGGATCAAAACGATTTTCTTGTCCTTGACGGTGAAATTGTAAGTCCTCGGCTTGGCCTCGCCCTCAACGGTGAGCTCGATCCTGTACGCGCCATCGGCCAGGCTCGCAAACTTGATCTCGCCAGGCTTGTCCACCAGTTTAAAGGCGCACATCTGCTCGCCCCACTTGGCCTGCTGCACCTGAGCGGTGTTTGGGCCGTTGCCGTAGTGTTGCGCATACGGTTTTCCGTCCTTGGACATCTTGACCGACCACTTGACGGCCTTGTTGGTCTTTTTGGCATCCGATGGATTTGGCATGAACTCCTCGTGTGTCAGGTAGAACCCGAAAACAAGGTTGCCCGTATTGGCGTGGTTGAGGTAAGCGAAATTGTTCCACGGGCCGCGCGTCACCCACATTTCCTTCATTGAAGCGTAGGGGTCATTGTTGGTGAGTTTTGCCAGTTCAAAATCGAAAGAATAAAACATCTTGTCGCCTGCATAAAAGTCCAAACGGTAGTTGCCGGCGCCCCATTGGTTGAGGAACGATTCGGACCAGCCCACCCATTCGCCGTTGCGCTGGTAGCGGCTCTTGGGCCAGTTGAACTTTACCTTTTTCCCTTCCTCAAAGGCCTGGTCGCCTTCATACTCGAAATAATTCTGATATTGTCCGTCCTTGTAAATTTTGATCCTGAGGTATTCCGATTGATCCGCAGTCGGGCTCACCGGCTTTCCCGAAGCCGTGCGGTTCGGGATGAAGGTAGCGGTGTAATTGTCGGCGCGCCCGTCGGTTGTGCCGTATAAAAGCGACTGGAACGTGATGGCCGGTGTCATGGGATATTGCGTCCAATCCAGTTTAAGGCCCGCCGGCGCCGATCCTGCCTTGCCGCCTTTGCCCGCTTTTTCGGTAGCGCCCTTCACAAGCTTTCCGGCCTTGTTGGCGGTTTCAACGGTGTTGGCCGCGCGGTTCAGTTTGCCCATCAATTGCGCCTGGGCAGAGGTAATGGAGAGGAAAAGAAGTCCGATAAATAATGCGTGTTTTTTCATTTTGGTAAATATTATGTGGTTTCCGAAATCCATCGCGGGATGAATCCGGGGGCAATATTAAACCAAAGAAATACGCGAATTTTGGCCGATGCACGAGCGTCGGCATTTGGCAGATTAACGTTGCGGATAATTGAATAATCGTTTCGGCCGAAATCCTACATCGAATCCAGCAGGATCAGAAACTCGTCCTTCTTGCGCACGGAAAGCGGGATCGATGCCTTGTTCTTCATCACGATGGTGTTGCCGCCCTCGCTCTTGATGAAGTGATCGAAGTAGGTCATGTTGATCAGGTGCGACTTGTGCGTCCTGAAAAAATTGTGCGGCCCCAGCAGCGTCTCGTATTCCTTGAGGTTGGTGGAGACCACGAGCTTCGGCGCATTGATGAAATGGAAGGTCGTGTAGTTCTTGTCGGACTCGCAGTGGATGATGTCCTGGATGTTGACCGAATAGATCTTGTCGGCCGTCCGGAGCACGAGCTTTTGCAGGTTTTTGGGCCGTTCAAGATTGGTGAACAGGTTGTGCAGCTTCATGTCAAAGACGTCCTTCTCCAGCGCATGTTCGGCTTTTTTCACCGCTTCGACCAATTCGTGGCGGTCGAGTGGCTTGAGCAGGTAATCGATCGCCGAGAACCGGAACGCGCGGATCGCGAAGTCCTCATAACCGGTAATGAAAATCACCTTGAATGGGATGGGGCTCAGTTTCTGGAGCAGGTCAAACCCGGTGCCGTCGGGCATTTCCACGTCAAGGAAGACCAGGTCAGGCGCCGTCTGGCGGATCAGTTGGATCCCCGTGACCACCGAGTCGGCCTGGCCAATCACCGATACATTTGGGCATGACGCCGCGATGAGCGCCGCATTTTTCCTGCGGATCGCTTCGACATCATCAATTACAACCGCCTTTAGCATGATCTAGTTTTCACAAAAATAGGGAATCTCAAAAGATACTCTGGCGCCCAAAGGCAGGCCATCGCCATTCCTGAGCGTATCGGCGTTGATGATATGCGCTTTTTGCGTGTACCGTTCCAGCCTTTTTTTGGTAATGGCCATCGCGAGTGATTTTCGATCCCCGCTGACGGGCGTCGCACTGAATCCCGAACCGTTGTCGGTCACCTCAAACATCAATTTGGAACTTTGGAGGTAGAACCTGATCTTGATCGCCCCGCCGCCGGTCTTTGATTTCAGCCCGTGCTTGATCGCGTTTTCGATATAAGGTTGGGTCAGCATCGGGGGCAGCAGGGTCGCATCGGGATCCAGATCCTCGTCGATCTCAATTTCATAGCTGAATTTATTGCCGTAAAGCATTTTCTGCGCCTCCATGTAATTGGTAAGCAGGTCGCGCTCCTCGGCCAGCGAAATATAATTGGCATCCGAGGTCTCGAGGATCTGCCGGGTCAGTTTTGAAAACCGGCTGAGGTACTCCACCGCGTCCTGTTCCTGGTTGTTGTAGATCAGGCTCTGGACATTGTCGATCGAGTTGAAGATAAAGTGGGGATTCATCTGCGCCCTTAACAACTTCTGCTCGGTGGTCCGTTGCTGTTGCTCCATTTTTTTCCTGCGGCGTTTCATCAAATAAATGGCGCCCGCCAGAATGCCCAGCAGCAGGATGGAGCCCGCGATCCACCACAATTTTTCGTTTCGCGTCGCTTCCAATTGGGTGTCGGCCTTGGTAAGCGACTTTTTGAGCGCCGAAGTCTTCTTGTTCACCGCGCTCAAACTGTCCTTGAGCTGGTACCGATATTTGATTTCGGCGGCCTTGTCCAGGTTGGTGGCGATGGCGAGCTTGTCGGTCAGCAATTGGTGCTGCCGGAATTCCTCATAGGCAAGCTTGTATCGTTCGTTCTCGAAATGGATGTCGCCGCGCAATGAGGCGATGTCGCGCTGCTGGTCCAGGAAATTGAGCGCGTCGGCAATGCTTGAGGCCTTGTCCAGGTATTCGAGCGCCGCATCGTAATCCTCCTTCATGCGCAGGCACAACGCCGACTTGACATAAATGTAGCAGAGTTCCTTCTTGATGCCGAGGCTTTCGGCCATCGGTGCCGCCTTTCCAAAATGTGCCAGGGCAAGGTCCCACCGTTTGGCGATCATGTGCAATGCCCCGATGTTGATCAAGGAGACGGCGATGCTGTTGCGGTCGCCGATCTGCTCTGCGATCCGCTTGCCCTTGACGAAGAATTCCATCGCACGGTCGGGCGCCTGCTTGTCCAGTAAAAGGACCCCCGCATTGGTGAGCGAGGAGGCGATGCCCTGCCTGTTGCCTGCCTTTTCAAATAGTTCCAACGCCTGGATGTGCAGGTCAAAAGCCTCGTCGAGTTTCCCGATCGAGCGGTAGGTGCTGGCCATGTTGTCAAGGTTGGAAGCAATGCCAAGTTGGTCGCCCAGTTGCCTGCGGATCTCGATGGCGCGGTTGAAGGTCTCCAGCGCCATTGGGACATTGTTTTGCAGTTTGTACAGGTTTGCCAGGTTGCTGAGCGCATTGGCCACGCCGCGGCGGTTGCCCGTTTTCTCTTCGATCTTGATGGCCCGCTTGTAATTCTCCATGGCCTGCGCATGCTCGCCCTGCCGTGCCAGGATCACCGAAACCCCGATAAGCGATGCAGCCAAACGGCGTTGGTCGCCCGTCACCTCACTGAGCGCAATTGCCTTGTCGTAATTTTTTACCGCATCCCCGTATTTTCCCAGGTAAAACTGGCACCGCCCAAAATTAAAGTAGTTGTTGGCCATGCCTGCCTTATCCCCAAGATCTTCATACAGCGAAAAAGACGCCTCGAAATTTCGCAGTGCAGCCGCATATTCGGCGCGGTTGACCTTGATGTTTCCCGCATGCAACAGGCTGTAGGCCTGGCCCTTTGGGTACCGGAGTTGGCCGGCAAGGGATTCGGCTTCACGGAACCATGTCAGGGCTTTGTCCGGATGAGTGCTTGAAATTTTGAAGCCCGCGGCGTTGAGCAGGTTGACGCGGACAGTGTCGTTTTTGGTGTGCTGTTGGAGGGAAGTGGTGAGGCTGTCCAGAACTGCATTTTGCGCATGCAATTGCTTTGCACAAAGCAGCAGCGCGATGAGGAGGTGAAATATTGTTGTGGTGGGGGGCATGGGGCAAAAATAGGGAGAATTTTTTTTGCCCGCGGCGCACGGGTTTGTGGCATCTACGATGCCAAAGGCCTACGCCGTGTTCTTTTAAGTTTCTCGGCCTGCGGCGCCTCCTTTTGTCTGGTCGCAAAAGGAGCAAAAAGACCAAGGCGGCTGCGGAACCCTGCTAAAAATCTGCGATCTACGCGCTAAAATCCACAAACTCGCGCGCTAACGCGGCGCTCAGACAGTGCGGATTTTTGAGCGCTTCGATTCTAAATTTTTTTCGCAGGAACCCACAAGCCGCGGGAGCGGCCGCATGTTGCCGGAAGTTTGTCTTTCAACGGAACTAGGCGCTGCACCCATGGCTCTGAGCACTGTCTCATTACCAGTGTTTATTTTGAATGAGCAGCAACTCCAGCGGCCTTTGCATAAGACCTCGTAAAAAATCTGGATTGCCGGGGCATTAAAAATTTCAACTGTCTGAGTGCCGGCAAAGCCGCACGTGTTTTGGAATTTAGCGCGGGCAGCTCCGCAGATTTTTAGAGGGCGTTGCCGCCCGCAGCGCACTTTTATTGCTTTTGGTGCGCTAGCCGGCAGGCATTTCTTTCAATTCATGGCTGGACCGCAGGTGCAAAAAAAAAGGCCGGCACGCCATCGCTGCGGTTAAAATATTCCGGTATATTCGCTTGTACCATCCATTATGACCAAAATCTTCCTCTTGTTACTGCTTTTCCTCACTGCGCAACTTTCGGCACAACCGGACCGGGAGGCTGAGCTGCGCCGGGCGCTTGCCGATTATGGGCGCGATATGGGGGTGCGCACCCTAACCCTGAAGGACTCGGTGAAAGTGAACATCCTTGTTGACCTGGCAGCGGAAATTTATGAGAACAAGCCCGGTGAGGCGATGCAACTCCTTGAAAAAAGTTTGGTCCTGGCCAGGTCGATCAAATTTGACAGGCAACTGGGAATCATCTACAACATGCAGGGCGCCATCAATGATTCCTACAGCAAATATTCGGATGCGCTGGAGAATTACCGCGCGGCCATCAGGGAAAATGTCAGGCAGCATGACCGGTCGGCACTATTGCGGACCTATTTCAACATTGGGGTCATGTACGGTAAGCAAGCTAATTTTCCGGAGGCGCTGTCCTACATGATCAAAGGGCTCGAAATCGCTAAATCCATCAAGGACCACGAGGCGCTCTTTGGCGGATACAACAACCTCGGCGTGCTGTACACCCAACAGGGCAATTTGGACCTTTCGCTCAAATATTACCTCAATGCCCTGGGCGTCCTGGAAAAATTGGGTAAAACGTATTACATGGGCATGCTCAGCCAGAATATCGGCGATATTTTCCTGCTGAAAAAGGAATTTGCCAAGGCCGAACAGTATTTTGAGCAGGGGCTGAAACAATCGGTCGAGTCGGGCAACCGGAAAGCCGAGGCCAACAATTATTACGGTTTCGGGCGATCCGGCCTGTTGCAGGGAGATTATTCGGGTGCGATAGAAAACCTGCAAAAATCACTTGAGATCCGGACCGCCATGGACGATCAGTTTGGCATCGCCGAAGCGCACATCGGACTCGGGCAGGCCTACATCAGGGCCGGTGCGTATCACAAGGCGCGGACCAGCCTGGAAAAAGGGCTGTCGCTCGTGCGGAAATCGGGGGAAATGAGCCTGGAGCAGGATGCGTATGAACATCTGTCGGAGGTGAGCAGGCTGCTGGGCGATTACAGGAGCGCGTATGAGTACCAGACGCTTTTCCGCCAGACCACCGACTCCATTTTCAACAAGGAGAAGGACCGTAAGATCGTCCAGATCCAACTTGAGCACGAGTTCAGGGCTGCCCAGGACTCGCTTAAAGTGGTGCAACAGGCCAGGTCGCGGCAATTGCAGGATGAGGCGCGCGAGCAAAAGGAAATGCGTAATTTTATTTACATCGTGCTGGTCATCGTCGTGCTGTTCCTGGTGGTGTTGTTATGGCAAAACAGGCATATCGCGAAAGTGAAGCGCCAACAGGTATTGGACGAACAGCGGCACCGCATCAGCCGTGACCTGCACGATAATCTGGGTGCCCAACTTTCGGCGGCGCGGATGTTCATGGTAAGCCTTTGCGACCAACAATCTGTGGATGTACAACAGACGGCCAATAGTTCCATCGGGCTGCTCGATGCCTCCATCGCCGATCTGCGGAACATCATGGACGAGATGCAGGATACCGTCCTGATCGAAAAAGGCTACCTTGCCGCGACCGAGGCCCTGATCAACAAAGTCAACAAATTGAACGGCATCGAGTTTTCACTAACGCATCACCGCATGGAGGAGCGGCTGGCGGCGCGCACGGAGCACCAGCTATACCGCGTCACGCAGGAACTGGTGAACAATACGCTGAAGTATTCGCGGGCCAGCGCGGTCTCGATCGACCTGTTGAAGGGCGCCGACGCACTGGTGCTGATGTACGAGGACGATGGGGTGGGGTACAATGCCAAAACCGTCAAAAAAGGCTACGGCCTCAGGAATATCGAGACCAGGATCAAATCGATTGGCGGAAAGGTCAATTTTGATTCCATGCCGCAAACCGGCGCACGAACTACGATCGAGATCCCGCAATGATCATGGAAAGCCTCAAAATACTCATTGCGGACGATCATTTCCTGTTTATCAACGGGCTGACGCTGATTGTGCGCGAACGCATGAACCGGTGTCAGATCGACCATGCCGCCAACGGAAAGGAAGCAGTCGGGATGTGCCATAAGCTAAAGTATGACATCGTCCTGATGGACATCAACATGCCCATCATGGACGGGATCGAGGCCACGCGTGAAATCAAGCGTCATCATCCTGGTACCAAGGTGCTCATCGTCAGCATGAATGCCAACCTCGATGCGGTGATCAATGCCATGAAGGCCGGTGCCGACGGTTTCTTGATCAAGAATGCCAACCCCGCCGAATTTTTTACAGCGTTCAAGGCGGTAAAGGAGCACCAGATTTACCTGTCCGATCATTTTTCGGCATTGCTCGACATCGATAAAACAGGAAAGGTCACGCGAAAGGATTACATCACTTTTTCAGAAAACATCATCACGCCCCGCGAAAAATCGGTACTGCGGATGATTTGCGACGGGTTCACCAATCCCGAGATCGCCGGCGCACTGTTTATCTCGGTAGAAACCGTGAACACCCACCGCAAGAAAATGCTCATTAAGTTCAATCTTCCCAACACGGCGTCGCTC
>SXGU01379145.1_pt1 | contig 10887 bp, 7 predicted proteins | sample 3174531 | NCBI WGS metagenome assembly SXGU01 (sample SAMN11356863, study PRJNA531348) | freshwater metagenome | isolation source: freshwater sample F1-140 | place: China: Fuxian Lake, Yuxi | collected 2017-12-25
ACGGGGGGCGCGGCGTGTGTTGATGATTGTCGTTCCATTGATGTTAGGCGCTGGCAACGTGAAGGCTTACTGATCGATGGGCGCGGGTTTAATTGGCAATGGACGCACAACGGCGAAACGACAGCCAATATCGGGGCAACTGTGGACGCGGGGCAGGTAATGTTTCGGTATCGCATTCGGAAAAATGGCGGCGATTGGCAAGACATGAATTACCCTGTTTATCTGGAATCCACACCTTGCACCTATGGTAGCGAGAACGCTACTGGTTTTTATGTCCGGCTCTGGGGTGCGGGCGGCGCGTAGCAATCCTGTACGGATATGATGCAATCTTTGCTTGTCGGCATTGTTACCGTCTGGCGTATCGAGTACAACGGGAAACTGCTTTAGACAAAGCGGCAAGGCGAGCTGACGCGATCCGGCAGCGGTTGGACTGGGAACCTGGTCTCCTGAACGGTAAAGGCTGGAAACCCAAGGGTATGCACTGGCGAACCTTTGAGCAATTACAGGCCGAACATGACAAACATACTGGGCAATTTTTTGCGGAAATAAAGGCAAGGTTCAAATTTAGGGGGTGAAAGTGTGACACGGAGGTAAAAATCAAAGTAGTGACACTATGAGTGACATTATTATCTTATTTATTTTTGTAGTCACTATTCTTATGGGTTACAAGGCTCATGTGATCCCGGTCTGAGCACCATTTATATTTTTTGCGATAAACTGCAAAATTCAGCAAAGCCGCTAGCGATCTGGTTTTTAGCCAGATTACTAGCGGTTTTTTTTATATTTAATTTTGCGAAATTAAGCGTTTTTATTTATTGTCTACGCCATTTTTACACCATTGATGATTCATGGCGACAATTGTAAAGCGCGGGACAAGTAGGCGAGCGCAGGTTTGCGTCGATGGTGAGCGCAAGTCGGCCACGATTGATAGTAAGGCGCGGGCGCGTGAGTGGGCTCTTGAAATGGGGATTAAGCTAAACGCCGGTGATGATCAGGAAAGGCTAGCGTTTACAGTGTCTGATGCTTTGGATCATTATGCCACCAGCGATGTTTCGCCAAGCAAAAAAGGTGCGCGCTGAGAGTTGATCAGGGTAAGGCTAACCGATCTGGCTCCAGATCACAAAGGTATCGACCATCTCGCCCGTGTCCTACGACCAATGGGCACGATATGCGAGTAGTGTGCTCCTTCATAAGTGCCCACCTGATTATACGTGGACACTTCTTCGCTCCTTTCGATCGTCTGATATAGACGCTGTCAATAGACCTCTTACAAAGTTTTGCACCGCAGATGATTTACAAGACTATCGATCTGTCTCAGGAGTCCGCCATTCAAAATGTATTTCGCCACATTGCCAATGATGTAGATCGCACGGCAGAGGGCTGGGGTGAGGGAATCAAAAAACCGAAATTTGAAGTGCGATGACTATAAATGTTGCCGCCAGCATTTCTCAAATCAGTTCCGTTAAAGCAGTCCTGCCAGCCACAGCCTGAAACGCAAGCCCCATTCGCTGGTGTAGCCGATGCTGGTAAAGACGATTTGGCCTTGTTTATTCAGGAAAAATAAGGCCGGTACGCTACGGCTGCCGTAGGTTTGGCTAATTGCCCCATCACTATCATTCACCACCGGCCAGTTCAATTGCTGCTGTTGTAGATAGGTGATGATTTGTTGTTGGTTCCCCGAGCGGACAGCAACGGTCAAACCAGGATAATCGGGTAGTACAGCAGAGACATTGCTTTGCATGGATCGACAAACGCCACACCATTCAGCCCAGAAATAGATCAATGCCGGGCCTTGTTGCAGGTTTTGCATGGCGGGATTGCCGGTCAGCGTGGCGGTTTTGATTTCCGGGGGCTGCCCGGTGACCAAGCCGCTGCTCAGCAAAAATTGCCCGGAAAAAATAAATAAAATTGCAAACAGATAAAACGCGGACTTTTTGAACATTAAAGCCCCCGCATTAGGCTGGCGCCGTTGGCTTTAAGCCAGCGTCTGTGCGTTAAATAATCCGGCATATGCGCGGATACCAGCAGCCAAAAGTCTTTGGAGTGGTTTTTGTGTTGGATATGGCAAAGCTCATGTACTACCACATATTCCAGAACCATCGGAGGCGCCAACATCAATAACCAGTTCAGGTTGATGTCATTGTTAGGGCCGCAACTACCCCAGCGAGTTTTCTGGGTTTTGATACGCAAGCTGCGCGGAAATAGTTGGAATTTTGGGCTGTGTTTTTCGATCAACTGCTGGGCTTGCCGTCGAGTTTGTTGCTTCATCCATTGTTCTAAAGCCTGTTTGGCAATGGCCGAATGTTTCTCAAGCTGACTGCTTGCCGGTAGATGTACCAGAAACTGGTGATCGGTTAGCAGTTGCGCACGCGCTGTTTTCGTTGCAGTGGTTTTGATGCTAAGGGGAATCTGGCGGCCTTGATAAGGTACGTGTGCTCCATCGACATAAGCGGAAGGTGCTAAGGAGGGTTGGGCTTTGCTGCGAAGATCAATACGTTTGATGGCTTCCTTGATCCAGGCCTGTTGTTCGGCGACAAAGGCCTTGATGCGTTGCTCGGAAACTTTGAGCGGGGCCACAACTTCAATTTTGTTCGCAGTGACGACAATGCGGGTTTTTTGGGCGCGCGGGCTGCGCCGCAATGTATAGAGTGCTGTATCGGTGGATTTAGTGAACGGCATCAGGCTTCCGGCTGTTCCTGATTGATCATGTGGGTAGCCAGTTCTTGCAAGGCATTTTGCAGATTGGTATGCAGACGCGGATCCATAGCGATTTCATCCAGCGCTTTATTCATGCATAACATCCATTGATCGCGTTCGGATTCGCCAATTTTGAAGGGAAAATGGCGCATTCGCAGCATAGGATGACCGAATTCTTCTATATATAAGTTAGGGCCGCCTAGCCAACCGGACAGGAATTTGAACAGCTTATCTTTTGCCGAAGCCAGATTGGGCTGATGCATGGCGCGTATGCCTTGGGCTTCCGGCAGTATGTCCATATAAAAATAAAATCTGTCCACCAAGCTGCGGATGGCTGGCTCTTGACCTATAAAATCGTAGGGGGTCTGTGCTGTCATAGGGATTTGCGCTCTTTTAACGGATAGTTGTTTATACTAGCGATATGGATGTACGTTTCGGAAACTCTTTCGATGCTGCACAGTCCTATCGCTACTTGTTTTAATTTGGAGGATATAACCATGCGTTTAAATACTGCCGTTCGTTCGGAAGCGGGCATTTTAGAGACTAATAAAGTGCTTAGAAACACCTATTTGCTATTGTCGATGACATTGCTGTTCAGTGCGGCGATGGCTGCGCTGGCGATGATGTTAAATCTGCCGCATCCCGGCATGATCGTAACCTTGGTGGGCTATTTCGGTTTATTGTTTTTAACCGGTAAATTCAGCAATAGCGCCTGGGGCATTTTGTTTGTGTTTGCGTTGACCGGTTTTATGGGCATGACCTTGGGCCCCGTCTTGAATATGTATATTCAAGCTTATAGCAATGGACATGAGTTGGTACTGACTGCGTTGGGTGGCACAGGTGTGATTTTCTTAGGCTTGTCTGGCTACGCTTTGACGACACGCAAAGACTTCAGCTTTATGGCTGGCTTTTTGATGGTCGGTGTTTTAGTGGCGTTTTTTGCCGGTTTGGCGGCGATGATGTTTTCGGTGCCTGCCTTGAGTCTGGCGGTTTCGGCGATGTTTATTTTGTTGATGTCCGGCATGATTTTGTATCAAACCAGTGAAATCATCCACGGTGGCGAAACCAACTACATCATGGCAACCGTATCATTATATGTATCGTTGTATAACTTGTTCACCAGCTTGTTACAGTTGTTGGGCGTATTTGGCGGCGATGATTGATTAATAGCTGAGCGTCAGACATTAAAAAGCCCGGGTTAACCGGGCTTTTTTGTGTGGGGTAAAAAGTCAAACTTTAAGTGATGCCTAAAATTTCAATTTTTACTTTCGTGTGCCCGGAGCGAATAAACCCGAGCTCTTTGGCCGCCTTTTTTGATACATCAAGCAAGCGTTTGTTGGACTTGTTCAATCTATCGTTAACCCTGACAACGACACTTTGATTGTTGCTGAGGTTGGTCACTAATAACACTGAACCCAAAGGCAAGGTGTTATGAGCAGCGGTTAAATCATCTTTATCATAGCTTTCCCCACTTGAAGTGGATCGACCATGAAACTTGTCACTGTAATATGAAGCAATCCCGTCCTTACGGGAAATGGGTTCATCCTGCTTTTCAACTTTAGCAAGACTGACGGATAAAAAAGACATCAACGAAATAGAAAGCATGGTTCTTGCGCACCACCTGTTCGTCTTTCGCATCCTCTACCTCCTTACGTTCAGTAATTGATAAAAGAGCCTGCAGGTTAACTTGCAATAGCTTGTTTTGCAAGCTTTATTGGTTTTTTATGGCTAAAAATGTTGCCGGATGGCCACAAAATTATCATGGCAAACCTGCTGAAAACGGTGTGAGTAAAGGCGTTAGCGTTGTTCTGATCAAAATGAAAAACGCATAAAAATACATTGTTCAGTTAAAAACAGGAGTCTAATTTTTGTCATTTTGAACCACTTGACCCTCTACCTGTTTCGGGTGCAAGATGAGTCCATTCGTTTGGATTTGCTTTAAATCCTAATGAGTCATTTTCCGTCTGCCACTTATATAAAGCATAAAGCCAGACCTATACAACATATAACTCAACAGACCGACACAGGAGCTCACCATGGCGACTATCAGATTACGCGGTATCGAAGTAACCCCAACTGATTTAAAACCCGGTTATCCTGAAGCCGATGCCCCACCACTATCGATTACGGCCAAAGGCCGGGTGCAGTTGGGTGTCGCCAGAGATTTTGGCGGCATCGTAGATTTGACCGAAATAGAGCCGGATTACGTTGCCTGCGTCGAGTATTCCAACGGTTTCAAGTTTTGGATCCGGGTTGATGATCTCTATGCAGAACATGGCAAATCCGCTATGCGCGGTAGTGGAATCGATCCCAATATCTGGGAGCTGGATCCACAGGCACAAACAGCAGGAGCCGATCGTGGCGCAGCTAAAATTGTGGTCGAAGCACTGGAGTTTTTTGGGGTCGATCTTAAAGAAGTTGCAGCCAGCGAATTATGCGAATGGTTTGAAAAAAAGCAGCTGCAACCTAAAGGCCCCGGGCTTTACCGCTTTGGCCCGTTATCCGGCGAATTCAACCTGGATTATCTAGCAAACCAAAAAATCCCGGCTGCCGATAAAAAGCTTTTATTGTTTGTCCATGGCACGGGTTCCAGTTGCCAGGGTGGTTTTGCCGGACTTTGGGACAAAGCCAATCCATTGGGCGCGACAGCAAGAACGGCGTTGGAAAATACCTTTAAAACCTCTTGTTTTGCTTACGACCATCGGTCACTCAGCATCAGCCCTATCGAAAACGCCTTGGCAATTGCCGAAGCTTTACCGAATCAGGCCGAAGTTTACCTGGTCACCCATTCGCGGGGTGGTCTGGTTGGCGAGTTGTTATGTTTGGGACAACGCGAAATGGCGCCAGATCCTTTAGATGATGCGTTGTTGGCTAAAATTTTCGACTCAACCAGAGATCGCACGCAGGGGGAGTTATTCGGCTTCGGCGCCAAAAATCCGGAGGGATACGCTGTCCAGAAAACCCAATTGCGTAAATTGCTGGAGGTACTGGACAAAAAACAAATCAAGGTGCGGCGTTTTGTGCGGGTTGCTTGTCCTGCTCGCGGTACGACGTTGGCTTCAGGTCGTCTGGATCGCTGGCTTTCCATACTCAGTCACTTAAGCGGCTCCAACGATTTGGTGGAATTTATTCTCGGTGTCGTACAAAAACGCACCGATCCTCGCACCTTGCCGGGCATCGAAGCCATGATGCCGGGCTCTGCATTAGTCACCCTGTTGAACTCGACCACGGTAAAAACGCAAGCCGACTTGACAGTTATTGCCGGAGATATTGAAGGCGATTCAATCTGGAGCAAATTAAAATTACAGTTGGCAGACTGGTTTTACAGCAGTGAACATGATTTGGTCGTCAATACCGGTTCCATGTACGGCGGCCTGACCAGAACAAGCGGTGCAGCACGATTTTTTTTCGACCAAGGTACCAACGTCAATCATTTCAACTATTTCAAAAACGAGGCCACGGTCGAAAAGCTCAAAGAGGGTTTGCTGCGGGCGGATAGTCATTCGGCAGGCTACCAACCCATTGTTATGGCCAAACATCAGGAGCCCGCTCGTGGCGTCCGCGCCAAGCGTAGCCAAAGTAGTTCCAGTCCGCTGGCGATTGTGTTACCTGGCACCATGGGCAGTCATTTGACTCAAGATCGTGAACGTATCTGGCTGGATTATGTTGCCCTCACCAAAGGTCGCCTAGCCGAATTGGGTATCACCGCTCCTTACGTTGAGGCTGATGGTTTGGTGGCGGATTTTTACGGGGACTTTGTCGAATACCTAGAGAACACTCACCGTGTCGAAACTTTTGCATACGACTGGCGAGTCTCCATTATCGACAGCGCCAGACGACTGGCCGCGTTGGTCGAAAATCGTTTAGCGGATTGCGAAGCCAGACACCAACCGCTAAGATTTGTCGCCCATTCAATGGGCGGATTGGTGGTTAGAGTGATGTTCGCCATGCATCCGCCCCTGTGGAAACGCTTTCAAGCCTTGCCGGGCAGCCGATTGATGATGTTGGGCACGCCCAATGCGGGTTCCTATGAGGCGGTGCGCTGGCTAACCGGCTGGAACCCTACCCTGGACAAACTGGCATTACTGGATTTCACCCACGACATTCCCGCACTGGTCAATATCGTCAACCGCTACCCCGGGTTACTGGAGTTACTCCCAGCCAATGACGGCAAGCTGAATTATGCCAATCCCGATATTTGGCAACAGATTTGCCAAGGGGGTGACAAAAATTGGCCGCAACCCCCGGCAGACCGCTTGCTGGCATTGGAAAAAACCTGGCAGTGGATCAAAGAGGCGCCCATCGATTCCGAACGGATGCTTTATATCGCCGGCTGGGCTAAGGATACCGTTAGCGGCTTTAATAACACGGCAGGGACACGTGGCTTGTTTTCCAAAAAGCGCCCACCGCTAAGCTTTCTTTCCACAGATAAGGGTGACGGCACGGTACCCTGGGCTCTGGGCCTGTTACCGGGAGTTAAAACCTGGTACGTGGAGACCTGCCATGATCAACTATTAGCGCACTCCCCGGCTTTTCCGGGCTATCTGGATTTGTTGCAAACCGGCTCGACCAGTCGTCTGCCACAAAGCGAACCCGCTGCTAGCCGGTCAGTAACCGGCATCACGATGCCTCGTATCATGCCGACGGTAGTGCCGGATAGCTTGCCAACAGAAGCCGATCTGCCCGGTTTTATCTTTGGCGCAGGGCGACCGCTTAAAAAAACCAACGCCAGACGCTTACAAAGAGTCAATATTTCAATAAGACACGGCGACTTGGCTTATGCCCGTCATCCTATTGGTGTGGGCCATTACTACGGCGATACCATCGTCAGCGCAGAAGCCGCTCTGGATAAACACCTGGAAGGGGTGCTCAGCAAACGGGTCAGCTTGGGCTTGTATCCCGGTGATTTAAATACGCATGCAGTGTTTTTCCATCAGAAAAAAAATGCTCAACCGAATGGGGCGATTGTGATTGGATTGGGACGCGTCGGAGAACTGAGTCCTGGAACTTTAACTTCCGGCACTAGTCGGGCATTACTCGATTACGCCTTGAAAATCAGCGAATGGCCGGATGATCGATTCGGCCCTATAGGCACCACCCGCTCCGCCAAGGTCAGTTTTTTGTTGATTGGAACCGGTTCCGGCGGGATGAGTATACGCAATTCGATCGAGTCGATTTTGAACGCCGTCAAATCCGCAAACAGTCGACTGGTTGAATCCGGCATGGACAGCAAAGTACAGATTGATGACATTGAATTCCTGGAAATCTATCGGGATTCAGCAATTCTGGCGGCTCGAGAACTGGCAAACTTATTACATGAAAGCGCTTTGGCCTCCGACTTCAACTGGCCGGATCATTCCGTACAACCAGGCACAGGCGGTTTACAGCGTGTTGTGTTTGATTCGGATCCTGCCTGGTGGCATAGACTGGAAATCATTTACGACGACAAATACCAGATGCTGCGCTTTATCGCCCTCACCGACCGGGCAAGAGCTGAAGTATCCCTGGTTTCCGGACAAATGCGTCTGGCCGAGCAATTTATTGCCGATATGCTGTCCAGCACTGACGGTGGTAATGCCTTGGAGTCGGCGCAAACCTTATTTGAAATGTTGATGCCGAATCGACTCAAGGAATTAGCCCCCAATCAACTTGACCTGGTGTTGATCGTTGATGAAGTTTCGGCACGATATCCCTGGGAATTGCTGGCTGATCGCTGGAATATCGGCAAAAAGCCACCTTCGGTGACAGCAGGCATGTTGAGGCAGTTAAAAACCCAACAATTCAGAAACAAACCTTTACATACGGCTGAAAAGAATGCGTTGGTGATCGGCAATCCGGCCAAACCTAAAGGCAATGAATTTCCTGATTTGCCCGGCGCCGGTCAGGAAGCGGAGGCTGTGGCGGCTTTGCTGGCCGATCACGGTTACAGTGTCAATAAGGCCTTGGGTAAACGGCAAACCGGTTTGGAAGTCAAGGCCATCATGATAGGTCTGCATGCCGATGCCTATCGCATCCTGCATTTGGCCGGTCACGGTGTGCATGAATTCCCGATTCCGGACGATGCTTCAAGCACGGTTGTGAAACGGGTTTCCGGGATGGCGATAGGCGATGGCATCTATCTAACACCCGGCGACATCGAACAAATGCGCTATGTGCCGGAACTGGTGTTCATCAATTGTTGCCATTTGGGCAGTACGCAAGCGCGCTATCCTGAGGCCAAACGTTATAACGAACTGGCCGCCAATTTAGGCATGCAATTCATCAATATGGGTGTCAAGGCTGTAGTAGCGGCGGGCTGGGCGGTAGATGACGATGCCGCCAAAGCTTTTGCCGAGTCTTTCTATCGAGCCATTTTGTCGGGCCAACCTTTCGGTTACGCGGTGCAAATGGCCAGACAACAAATCTATGAGCAATTCCCCACTGTCAATACCTGGGGAGCTTACCAATGTTACGGCGATCCGGATTTTCGATTGTTCGAAGATGGACAAAATTCGCCCAAGCAACCACCGAGTTACCATGACAAGTCTGAATGGCTGGCCGATTTGGACAATTTGCTAAACGGCATGTGCAGCAAGAGTGGCAAGGAGAGCTACGAATCGACTAAAACCAGCTTAGGCCAACTATTGGAACGTGTGCCAGCCGATCACCGTCCAAAATGGTCTGCACAAGCCGATGTCGCTGCATTGTTAGGCACGATTTACGGCGAACTCGGCGAATACGAACAGGCCATCAAGCATTTGGATAAGGCCTTTTCCGCCAATAAAGCCGATCTTCCCGTCAAGGCTTTGGAACAGCGCGCCAATTATCGGGTTAAACATGCGCTGAGATTCTTGACGGCAGGCGATGTAACTGAAAAAAATCGGGCTATTCAGGATATCCAACTATCCATAACCGAACTGGATATGTTGAATCAAATGGCCTCAACGTTGGAGCGCTTGTCCATGCTGGGTAGCGCCTATAAACGTCTGGCTTGGATGCAAGAGGATAAAAACGCCAGAAATGAGGCTTTAAGTAAAATGTGCGCGTTTTATAAACAAGCTTATGAAAAGGGGCTGGAGGCCAAAATCAGCGATCCTTATCCATTTACCAACTGGATTACAGCTGAAGCCATCGTCAGTTGGTTCGACAAAAATCGAGACACTCAATGGCAACAGGATTTATCGAATCAAATGACCACCCTGATTACGGACGCCAAACAGCGCCTGACCATCAACCCGCAATATTGGGATAGCGTGGTCGAACCGGACTGCCTATCCACCCTGAGTTTGGTCAACAGCAACATGCCGGATGCAGATTTCAACGCCATTAGCGAGGCTTACCGTCATGCTGCTGAACGCGGCGCCAGTGTAAAAGATCAGTCTGCTTTACGCGAGCATATTGACTTTTTGATCTGTATGGCAAACGCCGCCAAGAAATCCGCATTGGCAAAAAAATATGAAGCATTGCTGAGGTTTTTGGTTTGAAATTAGTTTTGGCTTTGAATTGGGCGGGAGTAACCCCGCCTTTTTTTAGTCAAGCAGCAACAGCGTAGTGATTATTCGCTAATTCCTGGCAAATGCCACCCGATATCCCGACAAAAACGGACAGTTTTGTAAGCCGGCCGCTAGTGTCGGTATCGAGATTGGCACGTTGGTGATTGCTACCAGAACCAGACTCCATTCTTCATGTTCATGATGCCGGGTAATACTCAACGAACCTCCCGCCACTCGATATCCCAGGCTTTGCGCTAGTTCATCCACCTCAAACGCATCCGGAATGTGGCCGATAGGAAATTGCAGCATCACCGCAGCGGAATGTCTTGAAGGCAGCAGGTTTTCGATATAGCCACCCCAGATCATGGTGGCCGAAGAAATCACCGTCAGCATGATGGCGGCAAAATAAAACCCGGCGCCGCACAAAATACCAATCGCTGAAGAAGCCCAAATCGAGGCGGCAGTGGTCAAGCCGCTGATATTCAAGCCTTCTTTCATGATCACCCCGGCTCCCAAAAAGCCGATACCGGTGACCACGCCCTGTATCACACGCGTGGGATCAGCCGTCGAAACCAGAGGTTGCAAACCGCCAAACCAATATTGTGGGTAACCCACGATAATCGTAATGGCGGCTGATGCCATACAAACCAGCCCATAGGTGCGCATGCCCGCAGCACGACCATGAAAGGAACGTTCGTATCCCACCGCCATCCCCAAA
>SXGU01060104.1_pt1 | contig 10886 bp, 4 predicted proteins | sample 3174531 | NCBI WGS metagenome assembly SXGU01 (sample SAMN11356863, study PRJNA531348) | freshwater metagenome | isolation source: freshwater sample F1-140 | place: China: Fuxian Lake, Yuxi | collected 2017-12-25
CGGTGGTTGACACGGCGAAAACAGCGGCGCACAGTCACGATCGCGCTGCCGCCGGAGGGTCTGGCGCGGCGATCGAGGTGGCGCGATGGTGTTTTGGTGCCGGTCGTTCGGGGCGGAGTGCTCTTGGAGTTCCTACCCGCGGTGCGCGTGGTGCTGGGCGGCCCCGAAGTCAGCTTTCCCGCGGATTGGCCGGACGTTTGCGCGCGCGCTGACCATGTGGTGACCGGCCAGGCCGACCACGCCTTTGCCGAGTTGTGCCGGTCGATACTGGCGGGCGGGGTGCCTCGCAAGCTGGTGACCGGCGGCGAACTCGACCCGCGTACCCTGGCCTTGCCCTACGACCTGTACGACCACCACGACCTTGCGCACCGGCTGACGTATGTCGAGGCGTCGCACGGCTGCCCATTCAAATGCGAATTTTGCCTGTCGTCGCTCGACACCACCGCGCGACCGGTGGACCTCGACAGGTTCCTGAACCAGATGCAAGGGCTACTGGACCGCGGTGCGCTCCAATTCAAGTTCGTGGATCGCACGTTCAACCTGGCACCGGCGACCGCGGTGCGCATCCTGCGGTTCTTCCTGGATCGCTTGCGGCCAGAACTGCACCTGCACTTTGAGCTGGTGCCCGATCGCCTGCCTGACGAAGTGGCTGAATTGCTGGCGCAGTTTCCGCCGGCCACGGTGCAGTTGGAGATTGGAGTCCAGACGTTCGACGCTGCGGCGCAGGCACGCATCTCGCGCAAACAGGACGAGGGCAAGACCCTGGCCAACCTGCGCTGGCTGCGCCACAACACGCGCGCCCACCTGCATGTGGACCTGATTGCCGGCCTGCCGGAACAAGATCTGAACAGCTTCGGGCGCGGCTTTGATCGGCTGGTGGCGCTGGATCCGCAAGAGATTCAATTGGGCATCTTGAAGCGGCTGCGCGGTGCCCCGATTGCCCGCCATGTGCAGGCCTTTGGCCTGCGCTTCAACCCCGAACCACCGTACGAACTGCTGGCCAGCCACGACCTGTCGTTTCCGGAATTGCAGCGGGTTGGGCGGGTGGCCAGGTTGTGGGATCTGGTCGGCAACTCCGGACGGTTTCCCAATGCCCGCAAGCTGTTGCTGGGCCAGACGCCGTTTGCGCGCATGCTGGCTTTCGCCGACTGGGTGGCGGAACACGTAGGCCAGGCCTACGCAATTGCACGGGAACGCCTGTTTTCCGTGGTGTTTGGTGCCCTGACCGCCGGTTTGGGCGTCGATGAGACGCACGCGCGGGCGGCGCTGGAGCGCGACTACGCGCTGGTTCCTGGCAAAGGGGCCCTGCGGTTGGTCGCGCTTGGCCGTGCGCAGGCAAGCGAGGCTGCGGCGACGACGCACCGGGCGCGCCAGGTACGGGCGGCGGGGGCGGCTGACCCGTTGCCGTGAGGGCGGTTCGCTGCGGTGCATCGGTGGCAGGACTTGAACGGCCGGCAGTGGGTTCAGGGCGCTCGCACCCTGGCGCTCAGAGGCACGCGCCTGCGGCGCAACTCTTGCCGTTTCCGCACGCCACACCGTCGGGCAGCGCTACGAAGCTGCAACCGATCTTTGCATCGCACCCATCTGCGGTGCACACCGATCCGTCGTCGCAAACTGTCGGCTGGCCGCTGCAAATGCCGGCGTTGCACACGGTCGCCGAAGTGCAGGCGTCGCCGTCATCGCAGGTCAGGCCGTGCATAGGGTTGCTGCAGCCGGCACTGGCGCTGCACAGATCCCAGGTGCACAGGTTGGCGTCGTCGCAATCGACAAGCTTGGGCTGCGCGCATTTTCCGGCGGCTGCGCAGCTGGTCTGGCCCCACCGGCTTACGCGCACGAGGCGCTTGTCCTGGCCGAGCGGGCCGTGGTTGAACGCGACGACCCAGTCGCCGCCGCCGGCCTGCCACACGCCGGTCAGTGAATGCAGGTCCTTGGCGACCACCAAATTCGACCACAGCAATCCGCCCACGGGATCAAGGGCGTCGAGCTTGAGGGCACCGCCTGTGGCGGGGTTGTGCAACCACAGCCACCAGCCGTTGGCGGCCGCGCGCGGACCGTACACCAACTCAGCTGTGCTCAAGACAAATGCGGGCTTGACCAAACTCAGCAGTTTGCCCGTCGCCGATACGTGCGCCAAAGTCACACCCTCGGTGCCTGCAGCGGCGCCCAACGCGGAATGAAAGGCGACAAGCTTGGTTCCATCCGAATTGCGCGCCAAACCCAGCGGGCTCTGGTTGTAGTTGATGGCGGGCGGCACGAGCGCCACGGAGTCGACGAGTTTGAGGTTGGCGTCGAGGTGGACCAGCTTGCCACCCTCGGCCGCCACGGCGAGCCACACCGACCCATCTGCGTCGACGTTGGGTCCCAGACACGCAACGGCCGTGCCGAGCTTGGCCCAGCTCGCCTTGATTGCCCCGTCGTTGTCGAAGGCCCACACCCGGCAGCCATTGAAATAGTCCCCCGGGCTGTTGTTGGTCGGCACCTTGGCCAAGGCGACGACGTCGGTGACTCCGCCGGGCAGCTTGCGCCGCGCCATGGCCGGAAACGCGTCTGGTGTGGTCGGCTCGGTAATTGGCTTCTTCCAAAGCAGCTTGCCGGCGGTGTCGGTACGATACAGCCACACATCGAGGTCGCCCTGTGCGGTCTGCGCTGCGTGCGCGGCCACCGTGACCCCGTCCTTGTCGACCAACGCGTGCACAAAGGCCTTCTGGGTCCACTGAACGCCCGGCGCGCCAAGCTCGTGGGCCAGCGACCATAGGACCTTGCCAACGATGTCGGTGCGCACCATCGCCCCAAAGCCGCCGCCGTTGGGGTCAACACCCACGCCCACCCACAGCGCGCCGTCGTCCATCGCGGTGGTGGACCGGGCGTGCCACGGACCGCTCCAGCCGGGCACGGCATCCACCGGCCACGTTGCGTAGCGCTCTTTGGCGCTGGCCACGCACTTGCCAGCTTGGCACTGGTCGAGCACCGTGCAGTTGCCCGAATTGCACGGCAGGTTGTTGGCGGCTGTCTGGCAGCCCTTGGACTTGTCGCAAAAGTCGGTGGTGCACCCGTTGCCGTCGTCGCACAGCACCAGCTTGCTGGGCAGGCAAATGCCAGACGCGCACGCATCGCCCAGTGTGCACGAATTGCCGTCGTCGCAGGGGGCGCCGGAGAGCTTTGTTGCGATGCACGCCCCGGTACCGGGTTCGCAGCCATATGCGTGACACGGTTTGCCGTCGTCGCAGCTAAGCTTGCCCTTGCACGCGCCCTTGGCACAGAGATCGCCGCTGCTGCACGGCAAGCCGTCGTCGCAGGCCGCGCTGTTGGCCGCAAATGCGCAGCCCGTCATGGCGTTGCAGCCGTCGTCGGTGCACGGATTGCCGTCGCTGCACGCCAGTTTGCTGTGCGCGCACGCCCCGGTCTTGGGGTCGCAGACATCGGTCGTGCAGGCGCTTTGGTCGTCGCAGAGCGCCGAATTGCCGGCCTGACACATCCCCCCTGCGCAAAAGTCGCCGCCCAGACAGGGATTGCCATCCTGGCACGGTGCGCTGCTGGCGATCAGTGTGCAACCGGCTGGCAGGGCGCAGGCACCGTCGGTACAAGGGTTGTCATCGCCGCACAAGCTGAAGACGTACGCCTGGTTGCCGGCCTTGGGCGCAAAGAGGTTGCCTCCTTGGCACTGTACGGCGGTCGCATGTTGCGGTCGGCACATGTGATCGCCACCGCACGCGCCGCCGGGGCAATCGCTGTCGGCGTTGCAGTCGGCGCAGACCTTGAGCGTACTGTTGCACACCGCCGGGCAGTCGGCGTCGCCTTTGCACGGCTGCTTGGGCGCACACACCTGACCTTGACAGACAAAGCCCGGGTTGCAGTCGCCGTCGCTCAGGCAGCCGACGCACGAGCCCGCCGACGCAGCGCAGACCTTGCCCAAGGGTTTGCACTGCACAAAGCTTGTGCACGGCGTGCCCGCGATACACAGGCCGCCCTGGCACGCATGCCCCGCGCCGCACTGGCTCGCGGTGATGCAGTGAACGCAACTGGCCAAGCCGACGTCGCACACCAAGCCCTTGGCGCAGTCGCCGTTGTTCACGCACGCTGCGCGCAAGCACGCCGACGAAGCTTGGTGGCTGCACAGGCCGCTTTTGGTGTCGCAACTGTCTTGCGTGCACGGCTCGGCGTCGCTGCAGGTGTTCTTGCCGGCCACCACGCAAGTGCCATTGACGCACGCATCTCCGACGGTGCAGGCGTCGCCGTCGTCGCAGTTTTTGGGCGTGCCGACGGTGCATTGGCCGTTGCTGCAGGATTCGCCAAGCGTGCACGGGTCGCCGTCGCTGCAGGTCGCCGCCTGCGCCAAATGCACGCAGCCCTTGGCAGGATTGCAGCTGTCGGCGGTACACGGCTGGCCGTCGTTGCAATCGAGCAGCGCGCCAGGCAGACATGCGCCGTTGCCGCACACCTCGTTTTGGCTGCATGCACTGCCGTCGTCGCATTGCAGGCCGTCTTTGCCAAGCACCAGCGCGCAATTGCCGGTGGCCGGCTGGCACTGGCTGACACTGCACGGTGGCTGGCCGAGTTCTGCGCAGGCGACGGCCGAGCCGGGCTTGGTGGCGCAGACGTGAAACGGCTTGTTCTTGTCGCAGTAGACCGTGCCGTTGCACAGGTTGCCATCGTCTTTGCAGTCGCTGTCTTGCAGACACTCGCAGATGTTGGTGCCGGCCTTGCACACGCCGTCGACGCAGGTGTCCGCGAACGTGCAGACCAACCCATCGGCGTCGCACGCCTGAAACTGGTTGATGTTCTTTGGCTCGCACGCGCCGGTGAGCGGATTGCAGGCGTTGACCTTGCACGCCGTGTTGGTGACGGTCGGGCAGGTGACCACCGTCTTGGGATTGATCTGGCACTTGCCGGTCGCCTTGTTGCAGAACAACGTGCCATTGCAGAGGTCTCCGTCATCTTTCGCGGTGCAGTTCTCGTCGCTGGCGCAAATGCAGGTGTTGGAACTGGCCGCGCACACGCCGGTCTGGCACGCATCGCCCACCGTGCACGGGTTGCCGTCGTCGCAAGCCTTGCCGTCGCCGGCGTTGACCGCCGTGCACTTGCCGGTCTTGGCGTCGCACTGGCTTTGACTGCAGACGGTGTTGTCGACGGTCGGGCAATTGACGACACTGGCCGGGTTGAGCTGGCACGTGCCGGTGGCTTTGTTGCAAAACCAAGTGCCGTTGCACAGGTCGCCGTCGTCCGCTTTGGCGCAGTCGGCGTTGTCGATGCAGCAAACGCTGGTGCCGCCGACACACACGCCCGCGGCGCAGGCATCGCCCACCGTGCAGGTCTTGCCATCGCTGCATGGCGTGCCGTCGGCGGTGGCGACCGCGGCGCATTTGCCGGTCTTGCCGTCGCACACGTTGGCGCTGCACGCGTCGCCGGTCTCGGGGCAAACGACAACAGTCGCCGGATTGACCTTGCAGGTCTTGGCGGCATCGCAGTATAGCGTGCCGTTGCACGCATTGCCGTCTTCCTTGCCTGCGCAGTCGCTGCTGGTCTTGCACGCACAGACGGCCAGCGCGCCGGCCTGACAATTGCCGTCTTTGCACGCATCGCCGTCGCTGCACGGGTCGCCGTCGTCGCAACCGCCAGTCACGGGCAGGTGGATGCATCCATCGCCGCCGACCGCCGCGTTGCATTGGTCCGAGGTACACGGGTTGGCGTCGTCGCAGGTCTTGGTTTTGGCTGGCACGCAAGTACCGCCCGCGCACGCGCCGCCGAGCGCGCACGGATTCGGCTGGCGTGCAGACTGCGCTGTCGGGCAGCGCGACCGCCACGCAGCCGAGTTTCGCGTCACAAATGAACTGCTGACACAGCGCCGGCTTGCCACAGTCGGCCGCGATCGTGCAGGCCGCGACCGCTGCAGTTTCCGCGGCAGACAGGGTGTCGGTGGCGAGGTGGCCTGCGCCACCGGCGGTGTCGGCCGCTGTGGCCGGCGTGGGCGCGCTGCTCGCATGCGGTTGCTCGCCGCACGACCATGCCGCAAGCGTCAAAAGCAGCCCGCAGTTCCGAGTCCCATGCGGCTTGATCATGTAGCCCCCGGCGTTGCCACCCTGGCGCGAGCACGCACACTGCGCACCCGCGTAGGTGGGACGCGCGCGACCAAGCGCACCGGTGCTGCGCCCTGGTTGGCTCGCTTGCCCTACCGCACAGGCCTGCGGTCAACGCTAGCGTAATGGACTTGCCGCAATTCAGCTAGGAGCCGGTCGATGGGCGGGCAGCCGCGAACGGATCTTGCCCTTGTGAACATGGCCTTGCGGGTCGCGCCACCCACCGGACAGCTCCAGCGTGTTCAGGCCATGTCGTCTTCGGGTCCTGGCCCTGGGACTGTGCCTGACCCTGACACTGAGCCTGAACCTGTGCCCAAAACTGGGCCTGACCGGCGAAGTCGGGCTACTTGCACCCCGCGCGCCGGGTGCGAGCGGCGAGTAGAAGTGCAGAACCCCTGTGCGCGCGGGGGGGGGGCCGAGCAGTCGGCCCGCACCCACTCGATTAGGATCGCCAAGTCCGTCGTAATTTCTGGATAGTAGAGAATCCGCGCTGTGCGCGGGCCAGCAAAATGAATGCGTGGCTTCTCGTGGTCTAGGTGCGCTGTGGCCGATGCGGTTGGGCCAGCGCAATGCCCGAGCGTTGTTGCACGACCACAGCCGTCCCGGTCGGCACATTGGGTTCCGACGCGAAAGGGATGCTAACCCGCAGGGCGGCGTCCGACGCCGCTTTTTGGGCGCATCGCCCAAAAAGTTGCAGCCCGGTGCCGGCGCAGCGCCGGCATTCGCCCAGAAGTCCTGCATTGTCCACCTTGCGGCCGGCGTCTGTCGCCACTTCGCTGTGGTCCCTAATTGTGGCGCAGTGTGGCACCAGGTCGCCGTTACAGCATCGCGACCGCCATACCGCCGCGGTGCTTTTTTCAGAGATGGCTGTTTTTATTGCGCGTTGCATGCGAAGGTCGCCGCCCCCTGATGCCGTCCAGCTTGAACGGCCCAAAGCCGGCATCCACAGCCACGTCGTCTGCGAGGGCGGCGACCGGAGCCCAGCATGCCACATCAAACCGTCGTCGTCTTGTCTTCTGCCCCAACTTGCGATGCATTGCCGGCGTATTCAGCTGAAGCGATTTTGCTCAGTCGCTACGCGCTACAGGACCCGGCTCTGGTCACCGCCGAAACCCTTGGTGCCTCGCGGCGCAGCGACGCGACGGGCTTGGCAATGGTGGTCGCCTTCTTGATTACGGCCTTCTGCGCCGGGCGGCAACGCAACGGCTTGCGTGGCCTCGCGACCGACCACCGTGACACGCTGACTCGCATTGCCGCGACGCTGGGCCTTTCGAAGCTGCCATCATGCGGGGCGGTGTCCACGTTTCTCAGCACCATGCCGCTGGCGCAGGCCAACGCGGTCGCCAGTGCCCTGCTGGCGCGCAGCATGGCCGGCAGCGCTCTGCGCAACCACCGCTTGACAGTGGTCACGGACCGGACGGGGCAGGCGTACGCCATTGCCGACGTGGACCCCACGGTCAAGGCGCTGCGCAAGCGCGCGCTGCCGCAGGGTGCCGACCTGCCGCAGCCCCAGCGGCGCACCGATGGCTTCGCAGCCCAGGGCTATGGCGGCCGCCACCGCGGCCAGCTGATTGTCAGCGCGTGCCGCACACAGGCCACGGGTGCCGGCTTGTGGTCGGCGGTCTCGCTGCAGGCCGGCAACACTGCGCTTGCCGCTGCGCTCAGGCACGCCATGACGCAAGGCGAACCACAACTGCGGCCGCCGGATGTGCCGGCCCTGGCGGTCATCCTGCGCATCGATGGCGCAGGCGGCAACGTGCCGTGTCTGCGTGAACTGACCCATGCCAAGGCGCTGTACTTGGTGCGGTCAGCGCACTACGCGATCCTGCAACACCCGGACGTGCTGGACCATTTGCAGAGCGGCGCATGGCAGGACGTGGCGGATTCGTGCTCTGGCCCGACGCGGCAGGCGCTCGACCTGGGCCGGTGGCCGTGGAAGTCGGCGTCCGATACCACGACCGATGCGCCGCCGGTCGTTCCGCGGATGGTGGTGACCCGGTTTCGCTCCGCCGATCCCGACCGCAAGCACGGCGCCGGTTGGCTGCACGAGGGCTGGCACTACGAACTGTTTGCGACCGCGCTCGACGGACCGGCGTGGCCCGCAAGCGACGTGGCAACGCTGTACTTTGGGCGTGCGTGCCTGGAGAACCGGTTCGCCCAGGAAAACCGTGAGCTTGGACTCGACCGCGTGTTCAGCTACGAACTGCCCGGTCAACTGCTTGCGACTGCGGTCGGCATGTACGTCTGGAATCGCCGGGTATGCTTGGGCGCCGAACTGGCCGGAATTGAGCAGGATCCACCGCAAGCGGTCGACCGACCGCCGCAGGCACCGTTGGCGCAGCCACCACAAGCCGAAACGCGGCAGCTGCCGCCTGTAGCCTCAAGCCCCGAGTTTGACCCACCGGCAGAGCCAGACCGAGCGATCGAAGCGCAACCGTTCACCCCGAACCAGGCCGACGACGCACCGCCAAAGGCGGCCACGATACCGACGCCGACGGAGGCCGAGGTGCGGGCCATGGACTGGCGCGACGCTCTGCGCAGCCGCACCGGGTTTGAGAAAACCGACATGGGACTGCGGTGTCCAAACGGCGCGACGCTGCGCTTGCGACCGAACAAGACCGCCGTCAGCGCCAACGGCAACATCAGCATCACGATGCGGGCGCCAAAGTCGGCATGTCGCCACTGCCCAACGCGCTCCGGCTGCACCGCCTCGCCACAGCCAACCTACCGCAAGGAAGTTAGCCTGGTCCTGCGCGCGGTGCCGCATCGCGAACCCGACCCGGTGGCCAAGCCGACGCCCAAACCAAGCTCAGTCTGGCATCCTCCAATGGCAACAACGCAGGTACAAGGCACCCTGCGCATGTCGCAACTGGTTCCGGTCGAACTTGCGCGGCGCTGGATCGATGTCGTCCGCGCCGTCGAAGTGCGAGTGGCCGTACAAGCGCCGCCACCGCCACAAAAGCCGCCGACGTTCATCGTTTCGACGCCGGAGCACCGTCAACGACGCCGACATACCTGGACGGAGCGCCGGGAAAGGTACCGCCTAGGAGCGTGTCGGAGTACCTCCGACGCGCTCCTAGCGCCGCTGGGACCGGCGGCGTCAACTCGTTGAAACTGGACAAATTCACTTTGGCAAGTTCTCAACGAGTTGAAAAACGCGATAAGCTAGGAGCCTGTCGGAGGCCTGAAATCATGTGTGTATTCGTCATCAAGAACTTTCCGCCAATCGATAGTCCGACAGGCTCCTAGACGAGCGGACCAGCGTTGACCTGGACCTGCGCAGGGCGCACCGCCTGAATGGCTTCGTTCGGCGGCTATTCACCGCGGTGTCGGTGCAGTAGCCGCAACTCCTTGTCGAATTGCCGATTAGGATCGAGTGGGTCGCAGGGCCCTGTGTACGCGGCCTGGTGCTGAAGGCCGGGGCTACAACGCACTGCCTTGGTCGCGCCGCTGCCTCCACCACAGTCCGGCCACCGTCGCCAACAGGGCGGCCCAAAAGCCACTTGGGGCCGAACCATGGCCAGCGGTACACCCATCGTCGACCGCCGCGCTCTTGGCCGGAGTCGCACCTGCCTTGGCGTCGTCGGCGACCGCGCCGTCCAAGTTGGCGGTGACTTCAGGTTCTGGGTCCGTGGCCGTGTCCTTCCAGCCGCCCGCCGCGTCAATGCCTGGCACCGGACCACCTTCGGGTCCAGTTGTGGCCTCAAGGTCGGGTTGGGCGGTGTCGGCGGCGTCTTTGGAGGGCAGGGCCGTGTCCATGGGCGGGGCGGTGTCGGCGCTGTCGCCGCTGGAGCTGTCGGGCGGAGGTTCGTTGCAGGTGCCGGTGGGTGGCGGGCTGCCTGATTTCCAGCAAGGTTTGGGTACGCAGTATTGGGGGGCGTACCAGGCACCGACGTAGGTAACCAGGGGATCTGACGGAGGCGGCACCCAAGGGGTGATGGGCTTGAGGACGAGATCTTTGGGCAGCGCCGGCTTGCCGGGTTTGGCCCCGAGGATCGCTTGATCGACGACAGCGATGTCCGCGGTGGCGATCGTCTGTGGCTGACCGGTCTCGTCGATGAGCCCCTTCCACGACGCGGCGGGCAGTGCTTTGAAAACGGAATCCACCACGCCGACGTTGGTAAGCAGCCAACTGCCCAGGCCGTTGATAGAAAACCGCCACTTCTGGCCGCCTCCGTACCAGCCCCTGGCGCACACCTCGTTGAAAACCGGGCCCGAGACCGTCGAGGCGACCTCTGCCAGCGCAGGGTTGAAAGCAAATACCCGGTCGCGATCCATCTCTTCGGGCGAGACCCGCGTGACCAAGCGGGTGACGCGCGCCGCGGCGTTGATGAGGGTCAGCGCCTGCTGAGTCGGCAGGACAATTTGCTCTTCGATTGCCTGGACTGCCGCGGCACCGTCAACGGCGATGGCCTGCAACTGTTTGTGGGTCAACACCGGTCCGCCGGGGATGACGCACTCGGCCGGCCCATTGGGCATGGACCAGTACACGTAGCAGCTCTTGAGGTAGTACAGCGCTTGCAGCGGTGCCACGGCCGGCATCGCCTTGGCTAGTTGCAGCGGGGCGGCGAGCGCCTCGGCCATTTCGTCGTCGACGATTTGCAGCCATGCCCAACCCTTGGCGGTCAGGTCGTCCAGGTTGGTTGCGGCAGCCAGCACATTTGCTGCTTGTTTAAAGGGTGTATGCAAAAACTTGACCAGCAACCAATCCGTGCGAGAACCCCGTCTGGGCGAGGAGGCGGTCATGGTTCTGGGAGAGCAGGTGCGGCAGAGGGTCGTCGGGTTGCTGAGAGATGGCGTTGATATTAAATC
>SXGU01277732.1_pt1 | contig 10885 bp, 8 predicted proteins | sample 3174531 | NCBI WGS metagenome assembly SXGU01 (sample SAMN11356863, study PRJNA531348) | freshwater metagenome | isolation source: freshwater sample F1-140 | place: China: Fuxian Lake, Yuxi | collected 2017-12-25
ACCGGCCGCTGGTAGGGCGGAAGCGGAGCAATATCCTGTCCATAGAGCAGGATTTGCCCGTCGGTCGGGAAATCAAATCCGGCAATCAACCGCAACAACGTTGTTTTCCCGCAGCCCGAGGGTCCAAGCAGGGTGAAAAACTCGTTCTCGCCGATCGTGACGGAAACGTTGTCCAGCGCCTTGAGACTGTCCTGGCCCGGACTTTGAAAGATCTTTGTTACACCGACCGCCTCGATGGCGACCTTGCCGATTACCAATTAATCCACTCCCCTTTCGTCTTGTTCCAGACGATTAAAATTCTATCCTATTGGGAATTTTTCCGCTTGCCAATGGGGCCAATTGCCTATGCTTAAAGCGACCACCCGCCATCGATGACAAGCGCCTGCCCGGTCATGAAGGCGGTGTCATCGCTTGCCAGGTAAACCACCATGTCGGCTATTTCTTCAGGCTGCGCCAGGCGCCCCATCGGCTGCCTGGCGATAAAGGCGGCCTTTGCCTTTTCAAAGTCGCCCTGGGCCCGCATCCGGTCATACAGCGAAGGCGTTTCCACCGTGCCAGGGCAGATGCAATTGCAGCGGATTCCCTTGGTCACAAAGTCGGTCGCCAGGGCCTTGGTAAGCCCGATAACGGCGGCCTTGCTGGCCCCATAGACAAACCGGTTGGGTGCCCCTTTGACCGACGAGGCAACCGAGGCCATATTGATGACGTTGCCCTTGCCCTTTGCCAGCATTCCCGGCAGATAGGCCTTTATCATGCGGTAATGGGCCTTGACGTTGAGGTCAAAGGAGAAGTCCCAGTCCTTCTCCTCGCACTCCAGCACCGTGCCATGGTGCACAAAGCCTGAGCAGTTGAACAGGATGTCGATCGGCCCCGTGCGCTTCAATGCCGCATCCACCGCCGCCTGCTCCAGAACATTCAAGCCGAAGCCCGTGATGCCGGGATGATCCTTGCCAATATCCTTGAACAGGTCTTCCCGGATGTCGGTTGCAAAAACCTTTGCCCCCTCTCGCGCCAGCGCAACGGCCGAGGCGCGGCCGATGCCCTGCCCCGCCGATGTGACCAATGCAACGCGGCCTTCAAGCTTCCCAGCCATGGACTTCTTCCCCGATTATGTTTCAAACTCTACTTTCACTCTAACCTGAGAGCTTTGCCCATGACCAGTGCCGATCTTGCCTACACCTCAGCCAGTAACGCGTTAAAACTCTTCAAATCCCGCAAGGCCTCGCCGGTTGACCTGCTCAACGCGCTGATTGACCGCATCAAGAGCCTGAACCCGAAGATCAACTGCCTGGCCGACTGCTACTTTGACGAGGCCCTCGAAAAGGCCAAGATCGCCGGGCAAGTTTATGCTCGGCGCGGCTCCAGGCCCCGCGCCCTTGAGGGCATTCCGCTGCTGGTCAAGGATGCCCAGCACATTAAGGACAGGCGAACCACCCACGGCTCGCTCATCTTTGAGAACAGCACCGACGATTTTTCCGACCCCATGGTCGAGCGGCTCGAAAAGGCCGGGGCCATTATCTTTGGCCGCACCACCACCCCGGAGTTCTGCCTCTCGGGCGTCACCAACTCACGAATCTGGGGTATGACGCGAAATCCCTGGAACCTCGAGCATGGCCCGGGCGGTTCCTCCGGCGGCTCCGGCGCCGCCCTGGCCGCCGGCCTCACCACGCTTGCCACCGGCACCGATATCGGCGGCTCCATCCGCATCCCGGCGTCGGCCTGCGGCATTGTCGGCTACAAGCCGCCCCATGGCCGCAACCCTGATGGGGCGCCATCAAATTTCGACCGCTTCAACCATTGCGGCCCCATGACCCGGACCGTGGGCGATGCAGCCCTCATGCAGAACATAACCTCAGGCCCCCATCCGATGGACCATGATTCCATCCGCCAGCGGGTGAAGCTTCCGCTGAAAGCCGAGAGCATCAAGGGTTGGAAGATCGCCTACTCGCTGGATTTTGGCTACGTCGAAGTCGATGAAAACGTCCGCCGCAATACCTTGGCGGCCCTCGAGGTTTTTCGCTCCCTCGGCGCGAAGGTCAGCGAGGTTGACCTTGGCTGGACAAGCTCCGTCGATGACGACTGCCTGCACTGGTACAACACGATGGAATTTGGCCGCCAAACCATTTGGCACCGCAAGACCCACGCCCATCTGATGACCGACTACGCCCTGAAATTTGCCGCCGCCGCCGAACGCAATTCAACCATTGACGATGTCCACAAGCCCTGGGCGCGCAGCCATGCCATGTACCAGACAATGGGCCCCATTCTTGCCTCCCATGATGTTTTCATCTGCCCGACCAACAATCTCGCCGCCGTAAAGGCTGATCACGATCCGTGGGATCAGGGCTTTACAATCAATGGCAAGAAGGTTGATCCGGAATTTGGCTGGGTGATGACGCACCAATTCAACATGCTGCACAACTGTCCGGTCCTCGCCGTGCCTTCAGGCCACACCAAGCAGGGCATTCCGACCGGCATCCAGATCGTCGCCCGCACCTGGGACGATGCCCGCGTCTTCCGCGCCGGCCTTGCCTACGAAAAGGCGCTTGGCGGCTGGTACACCACCGGCGAAAATCGGCCCGTCATCAATAAATGATTTCGTGGAGAGCCGTCTCGCTGCCCTTGCTACGGGGCCGGAAAGCGCAGTGTACCGTCAATTGACAAGAGCCTGCCATATAGTTCCGGTCGCCGGTCCCTGAACACACCCCAGGTCCGGCGCAGTTCACTGATCGCCGCCAGATCGAAAGTCTGGAGCCGCACTCCTTCTTCCACCCGGTTCATCTCGGCGAGTTTCTCGCCGTGCTGGTCGGCAATGAAGGAGCGGCCATAGAAGGTGTCGGCCCGCCCATCGGGGGCCACTTCCCGTCCCACCCGGTTGGAGGCCGCCAGCGGCATGATATTGGCCGCCGCATGGCCGCGCATCGTGTTCTGCCAATGGCTGCTGGAATCATAGTCCGGGTTTCCCGGCTCCGAGCCGATGGCCGTGGGATAGAGCAGGATTTCCGCCCCCATCAGCGCCATGATCCGTGCCGCTTCGGGAAACCACTGGTCCCAGCAGATGCCAAGCCCCACCTTGCCCGCCGCCGTGTCCCACACCTTGAACCCCGTGTCCCCCGGCGAGAAGTAGAATTTCTCCTGGTAGCCCCGCCCATCCGGGATGTGGCTCTTGCGGTAGATGCCAAGCTGGCGCCCGTCGGCATCAACCATCACTGTCGTATTGTAATGAGCGGGCCCCGCGCGCTCGAAAACACTGATCGGAAGCACCACGCCAAGTTCCCTGGCCAGGGCCGCAAAGCGCGCCACCGTGGGATGCCGGTCAATTTCATGGGCATTCTTGAAAAACCGGATGTGCTGCTCGATGCAGAAATAATCGCCGTCAAAAAGCTCCTGCAGCAAAATGAGCTGCGCCCCTTGCTTGGCGGCTTCGCGCACCAGGGCCTCGGCCTTGTCGCAATTCTTCTTCCAGTCGTTTTCCGATGCCATCTGGGTAATGGCCACAGTCAGCTTGCTCATGTCAGGTCTTCAACCCCGCTACTTCCCGTTTGAATGGCAATGCATCGCCGGTATCGGCGGCATCAAGTTCTTCCGCATAACGATGCCCCGCATAGGTGGCCCAGGCAATGGCAGCCGGCGCCTGGGCATCACCGATGGCTTTCACCGACCGTATGCCATGGTCCGCCCAAGCTTCGGCCCGCGCCTTGAGATCGCCCATCAGCGCTTCATTGGGAAGCCGCGACGTCACCATCACCACCGCGTCGCAGGCAATGTCCTCGGTTCTCCCCGTGTAAGTGCAGCTTGCGGCCACACCGCCCGCCTTCACCTCGGTCACGGCCCGCGTCACCCGCACCTCAACGCCCAATTCAAGCAGCCGTGACTGGATCAATCCCTGCTCCAGAGTGTTAAAGCTCCATTCCGCCACCTTGGCGGAAGGTGTCACGAAGGTCACGCGATTGCCGTTCTGCACCAGAAGTTCCGCCAGGACGCTGCCCATGTAGTAGTGGTCGTCATCATAGATCACCACATGGCCGGAAGGCCGCTGGCCCTCCATCAGGTCGTCGGGCGTGAACACCGGCATGGACGCATCGATGATGATGGGCAGGAGATTGTAGCGGGCAATGCCATCGCGCCGCCACGCAGCACCCGTGGCAATGGCCACATGTTCAAAGCCGAATCCCAGGATGTCATCGGCGGAAAGCCGGGAATCACGATAGACATTCACGTTGCCCATCTTCCCGATCTGGCCCGCGCGGTAGTCCCGCACCCGGCCCCAGGCGGCAAGCCCCGGCAGGCGGCACTCCCGCGCCACCCGTCCGCCAAGCTCGGTGCCCGCTTCGGCCAGCGCCACCTCATAGCCGCGCAGGCCCAGCTTATGCGCGGCGGAAAGCCCCGCCGGCCCCGCCCCCACCACCAGCACCTTCGCCTCCGTGGTCTTTGGCTTGATCCGTTCCGGATGCCAGCCTTTCCGCCATTCCTCCATGAAGGATGAATTCTGCGTGCAGCGTGACAGCGAGCCGGTCATGTCGCCGGTCACGCAGATATTGCAGCCGATGCATTCGCGGATATCTTCAACCCGGCCCTCATCGATCTTGTTGGGCAGGAACGGATCGGCAATGGAAGGCCGCGCCGCGCCGATGAAATCCAGAATGCCCTGCCTGATCTGCCGCACCATGAGATCGGGCGAGGTAAAGCGCCCGACGCCCACTACAGGTTTTGGCGTCAATTGCTTGATTCCCCGGATCAGGTCCTCCTGGGCCGCTTCCGGCTTGAAGCGCGAGGTCCCGGAACAGGCTTCCCAGGTGCCATGGGCGAAGTCCCAGAGATCGGGCAGGTCGGCGTGAAGGCCTACGAGATCACGAAGCTCGGCATTGGAAAATCCCTGCTCGCCCAGTTCTTCAAGCGACAGCCGGACCGCCACGGCGCAACTGTCGCCAACCTCGTCGCGCGCGTCGCTCAGCAATTCCTTCAGCAGCCGCGCCCGGTTGGCCAGCGAGCCGCCGTATTCGTCCGTACGCTGATTGGTCCGCCGCGACAGGAAATGCTGGATGATGCCGAAGCCGTGTGCGCCATAAAGGCACAAGATGTCGTAGCCCGCCCGCCTGGCGCGTTGGTAGGCCAGCCTGTGCCAGTGGCGCAGGTTTCGGATATCCTGCTTGTCCATGGCCCGGGCCTGCACCGGATCGCTGGTAAAGGTCAAAATGGGGCTGTGCATCGGCCCCATCGGCACTTCGCGCGTATAAAGATTGGGACCGTTGGTGCCGCTATAGGCCAGTTCAATGCCCGCCAGCGCCCCATTGGAGTGAATGGCATCGGCCATTTTCGTCAGGCCCGGCATGTCATCCTCATCCCAGATGCGCAGCTCGATGAACGGCGTGATCTCCGAACTGTGGTGGATTTCCACCTGCTCTGTGAAGATCACCCCCCAGCCCCCTTCCGATTTCACCCGCCGCATTTCGGCGGCAGCGCTGGGGTCGCGGTAGCCGCCGCCATTGCAGTGGGGCACCTGATAGAACCGGTTCTTCGCCGTCACCGGCCCGATCTTCACCGGCTCGAAAAGCACGTCATAACGCGGATCACGCATCAAGGAAGCCTTCCAGCACGTTCACCGTATTCACCCCGATGGCCTCGATGGCATAGCCCCCTTCCATCACAAACAGGGTGGGCAGCTTCAGTTTCGCGATGCGTTTGCCGTAATCGCGGAAATCCTCGGACTCCAACTTGAAATAGCTGATGGGGTCTTTTTCGTAGGTATCGACGCCAAGCGACACCACCAGGACATCCGGCGCAAAGGATTTGATCTTCCCGCACGCCTGGCCCAGTGCCTTGCTCCAGCTTTCGTAGGTGCTTCCTTCCGGCAAGGGATAATTGAAGTTGAAGCCTTCGCCTTTGCCCGCCCCCGTCTCGTCCTTGTAGCCGAGGAAATAGGGGTACGCCGTTTCCGGTTCCCCATGGAGCGAGCAGAATAGCACGTCATTGCGGTCGTAGAAAATGTCTTGTGTGCCATTTCCATGGTGGAAGTCCACATCGAGAATTGCCACCCGCGCCGCACCTGAGTCACGGAAAGCCTGGGTCGCGATCGCTGCATTGTTGAGGAAGCAATAGCCTCCGTAAAGATCGTCGTGGGCGTGGTGCCCCGGCGGCCGGCACAGGGCAAAAGCCGCGCGTTCCCCGCCGGCAATCAGTTTCTGCGCCGTAAGGGCAACGGAAGCCGAGGCGCGGGCCGCGTCCCAGGTGCCGGCCGTGATGCAGGTTTCCACCGAATGGATATAATAGCCCACCTTGCCGTCGATATGCTTGGGGCAGCGCTGCTGCATGCTGCGCGCCGGAAATCCGGTCGGCACAATCTCGCCGCGATAGCCCGCCTTGGTCCACTCGCCCCAGGCCGTTTCGAGGAATTTGAGAAAGCCCTTGTCGTGAACCCGCGCCACCGCCTTCATGTCCAGGGGTTTTGGCGGAATGATATGGTCCATCTTGCGCTTCTTGAGTTCGCGCAAAATATATTCCATGCGCGAGGGGCGCTCGAAGGGTGTGACAAACTCGCCCCCCGAAATTTCTCCCTGGGCAAAATGCAGGCGGTGGTCGTCGGTAAACACAACTTTCATGAAATCTCCTCCAGATTTTCACAGTCTGTCAGAGAATTGGGATTGTTACAAACTCCGCCCTATGCGGCGGCTAGCCACAATCATGCCGGGAGTGAATGGCTCAGGCAGCCCTTGTCGCCGAGGCTGAGAGATCGGGAATCCATATGGCGGCCACCGTGCCTTGCCCCGGCAGGCTCTGGCAAATGAGTTCGCCGCCATGGGCTTCCGCAATCGCCTTGGCGATCGGCAGGCCCAGGCCCAGTCCTTCGGCGGGCCTTCCGTAGGACATGTCCTCCTGGATGAAGGGCTGCAGGCATTCCGCCAGTTTTGCCGGGCTGATTCCCGGTCCGTTATCGCGCACCGAAATGACTGTCGAATTGTCGGGCTTGCAATGGGCCCAGATTTCGACGGTCCCGCCTTCCGGCGAGAATTTGACGGCGTTGTCGACCAGCTTCTTGATCGCCTGGCGAAGCAGCGGGCTGTCGCAGCTCAGCGTGAGGTTCTTGCTTGGCTGGGTGATTTTGATGTTGATGTTCTTGGCCTTTGCAGTGGCCTCCAGGCCGACGATGCTGTCGTCGAGCAGGTCGGACATGCTTTCATTGGAAATCCTGAGCGCCGACGGACCGGAAAACGACTTGGACAGCACCAGAATATCGCTGATCAGCCGGTTTAGCCGTTGTGAGGCGCCGACAATATGGCCCAGCTGTTCCGCTTCGATCGCCTCGACCTTGTCCTTCAAGGCATCCGACAGGACATCGGTCAGGCCGATGAGGGCAATCAGCGGCGTCTTGAGTTCATGGCTGAGTACCCTGAACAGCCCGTTCTTCATCTTGCTGGCAGCCACAGCCTCGGCTTCGGCCCGCCGCAGATCCCGTTCGATCTGGCCGTTGCGGATGACAAATTGCGCATGGTAGCCGAACTGCGCCCAGTTGATCGGCTTGGTGACAAACGAGGAAGCCCCGAGACGGTACGCCTCTTCGATGGAAGTGCGGTCGTCATAGCCGGTTGAAATAATGACCGGCAGATCGACGGTGCGCGGATGTTGCCGGATATGCCGGAGAAGGCCGAAGCCGTCGAGCTTGGGCATGTTCAGGTCAACCACCGCCAGTGCCAGATTGGCCCGGGCAATGCTGTCGCAGGCCGCTTCACCGTCTTCCGCGGTGATCGTCTCATAACCGAGATTGGCGAACAGCCCCGCCAGCAGATCGCAGATGAGCAGGTCATCATCAACGATCAACACACACTTGCGTGCAGTACTCTCGGTCCGCTGGTTACTTTCGTCCTTGGTTTCCACGAGACACTTCCCAATATTTTTAAGAGCATTATCGCGGCGAATGTTAATGGCGGGTAAGAAGTGCAACGTGATCAATAAACGTGGTTAAGCGACTGTGGGCTCGCAAGACTCCGTTAAGCATATGGAGTCTCAATCGAGGACGGAGTACTTGACCTTCCCCGCTGCTGAGGTGGCCGGTCCGGCAACTCCTGCCGTGCCCAGGCTCAAATAAATCACAAGGAAAGGCCACGGCAAGCGTCTTGCCGTGGCCTGTCAGATCAATCCAGCCTTGGCTGAACCGAGTGGAAGCGTCAGATCGCCGCTTCGACCATGATTTCAACATCAAGGCCGGGGGCGGCAAGCTTGGATTCAACCGTGGCGCGGGCCGGCGTCTGCCCGGCCACGACCCAGGCATCCCAGGCCTCGTTCATCTGCCCCCAGGTGCCGATATCGGTGAGCCAGATATTGGCTTTCAGGATCTTGGTCTTGTCGGTTCCCGCCTGCTTCAGCACGTCGTCGATCTGCGCCAGGATGTCGGCGGTCTGTTCCTTCACCGACTTGCCCACGGCCTTTTCGGCCACAAAACCCGCAAGATAGACCTTGCCGCCATGAATGACCGCTTCGCTCATGCGCTTGCCGGCGCCAATCCGTTTAATGCTCATCTGCTTCTCCTGTTGCTGTTGAGGCTGTCTAGCCGCTCTTGGACACCGCATCAATCACGGCGAGCAGGACTTTGGGCAGGGTCTCGAATGCGTAAGGCGCATGGAGCCGCTCCAGCCAGTGATGATAGTCCCGGCCCCACGGCCCGATATTGATGCAAGGATAGCCCGCCGGTTCAGGCATCAAAAAACTCGTGCCCCAGATCGGCGTGTTGTCGGCGGCGGCCTTGAGATCGCCCGAGGCCTCGCCGAAATAGCTCATGTCGGAAATTCCAGGAAAATAGCGGACTGATCCCAGGCCATGGGCCTGCGCCGCCGCCATGATGCAGCGCTCCAGTTCGGCATCGCGCAGGGAAACCGCGGGATAGGGAATGGAGCCAAAGCCGATGATCACCGCAGGCCCGGACAATCCCGATTGCGCCCAGGCAAATTCCGTCAGCAGCTTCGCCCGCTCCGGCAGATCAAGCTGGGAAAGCTTGGCGATCTCCGCGGCCCGTGCCGCAAGCGAGTGCGGTGCAACCCGTGACGCCACCTCCGCATAGGTCAGCACTGGAATGCTGCGCTTCACCTTGAGCGAAGTGCGCGTCATGGCCCGCCTGGCCAGTCTCAGGGAGATCTCCAGCACTTCCGCCGCCGACCGCTTGTGCTGCAGCGTATTCCAATAGAGCCAGCTTTGCCCCGGCGTGGTGACGTTATAACCCTGCTTCAAATCCTTGGCATGGAGCGCCGTGGGCGGCGCGGCCACTTCATCGCCAGTCACTTCCGCCAGTTCCGGGGCAAGTTCAAACTCGGTGAGCAACTCCGCTGCCAAGTAAGCTGCATTGGCCCCGTCTTGCGGATAGCAGGCGTGGGCCTCCTTGCCGGCGACGTAAGCGGTCGGCAGTTGCTTGCCGATGGAGCCCAACGCCACCACGCGGCCCGCCGCCCCATCGCCCTGATCCGAAATCGCATCGAGATTGATGACCAGCGCAATGTCGAGGTTGAAGTCCTTCGCAAAAGTCTTCAGAGCGGGCGCCGCGGCCCTTGCCCCCGACGAGCGGTCCTCTTCATCGCACACTGCGAGGAACACCAGATTGCAGTCGCCCTCATAGGCCTCAATGGTAGCGATCCCCGCCGCCAATCCCGCCTTCATGTCGAGGAGGCCGCGCCCGGGTAAAAAATCCCCGCTTTCAAGATCAGCCAGCGCCAGGGAATTCTCTCCGCTGCGCTTCAGCCGCGCCACGATTTCCGGCAGCAACCGCTCCGCGTCGAAGGCCATTGCTTTGAGGTCGCCATAATCCTCAATCGGCACCACGTCGAAATGCCCGGTCAGCACGATGGTCCGGCGGCCCTTGCCCCGCTTCAGCGCAATGAGATTGCTGCGTGGATGCACCCCGGCATCAACGGCTGGAGTTTTCACTTCATCAAAACCGCGGAGATAAGCCGCCAGCTTCGCGGCAAAGCTCCCTTCGTCTGCACTGCCGGTAACACTCGGCCAAGAGGTCAGCTCCAGGGCAATCTCGCGCGCCCGGGCTGAGAGCTCAGGCGAATTTCTGATCATATTCGAGAGCCGCGTTTAGCAGGACCTGGGAACCGGCTCCGCACTCCTCAAGGGTGGTGGACTCCGTCTCGTTATGCGAAATGCCGCCAAGGCAGGGCACGAAAATCATCGTCGTCGGCGCAACCCTGGCGATATAGGCCGCGTCATGGCCGGCGCCTGAGGCCATCTCGCGCATCTCGTAGCCGGCTTGCGCCCCGCCCTTGCGGACGCATTCGATCAGTTCCGGATTGAACTTCACCGCCGGCGATTTCCAGATGCATTTCTCCTCGAAAGTCAGCTTCTCGGCTTCGGCAATCGGTGCAAGGGCCTTGCGGAAGGCCGCTTCCATCTTGTCCAGCACCGCCTCGTCCGGGTGGCGCAGGTCGACCGTGAAGAACACTTCCCCCGGCACCACATTGCGGCTGTTTGGCCGGTTCTCGATCAGGCCGACGGAAGCCACGCCCGGCAAATGCGAAAGCCCGACTTGGTGAATGGCCTCGATCATCCGGGCCGCTCCGAGCAGCGCGTTCTTGCGCAACAGCATGGGTGTGGCACCCGTATGGGACTCCTGGCCGTGCACCGTTACCTCATACCAGCGCATGCCCTGGACGCCGGTAACGACGCCAATCATTTTCTCCTCCGCCTCGAGGATGGGGCCCTGCTCGATATGAAGCTCGAACATCGCCTGGAACTTGTGGCTCCCCACCGGCTCGGAACCCAGATAGCCGATGCGCTTCAACTCGTCGCCTAGATTGATGCCGTCACGGTCCTCGCGTGAATAGGCAAACTCCGGCGCGAATACCCCGGCATAGACCCCCGAACACAGCATGGCGGGGGCAAAGCGCGAGTCCTCCTC
>SXGU01130832.1_pt1 | contig 10884 bp, 6 predicted proteins | sample 3174531 | NCBI WGS metagenome assembly SXGU01 (sample SAMN11356863, study PRJNA531348) | freshwater metagenome | isolation source: freshwater sample F1-140 | place: China: Fuxian Lake, Yuxi | collected 2017-12-25
GATCGAGCAGCGTTGAAGTTAAAATTCCGCCCAAAACGACAACAGCCAGCGGATGCAGTATTTCTTTGCCCGGTGCGTCAGCCGCAATCGCGAGCGGAACAAGCGAAAGTCCGGCGGTCAGCGCCGTCATCAAAACCGGAACCAATCTTTCGAGCGATCCGCGAATAACCATTCCCTCGGTGAAATTTTCGCCTTCTTCGCGAATTAAATGCAGGTAGTGCGAAATCATCATAATGCCGTTTCTCGAAGTAATGCCGACCAATGAGATAAATCCGACCAGCGTCGCAATCGAGAAAACGCCGCCGGATAAAAGCAGAGCGATAATCGCGCCGATTAAAGCGAGCGGAATGTTGATCATTACCTGCAAGGCGGAATGCCAATCGCCGAGAGCTTTGAGCAGAATAAAGAAAATGGCAATGAGCGAAAAAATCGTCAGAACCGATAAAGTTCTGGTTGCCTGCTGCTGCGCTTCGAATTGTCCGCCGTATTCGACGAAATAACTTTCGGGCAGCTTTACCTGCGCGCCGATCCGCTCGCGCATATCGCCGACGACCGAGCCTAAATCGCGTCCCGCGACATTCGATTGAATAACGATTCGGCGCTGCGTATTTTCGCGCAGAACCTGATTCGGACCGGGCAGATTTTCAATCGTCGCAACGGCGGAAACCGGAATTTGCGTGCCCTGCGGCGTATCAACAGTCACGCTTCTGAGCGCATCCAGATTATTTCTGGCTTCGTCGGCAAAACGAACGACGACATCGAAGCGCCGTTGTCCTTCGACGGTTTCGGAGACGGTTCGCCCGTTTAAGGCGGTTTCCAATGTTTCCGTGATTTCTCCGGCGTTTAACCCGTGCTGCGCCGCGCGCGCGCGGTCAACGTTAAAGCGAATTTGCGGAATCAAAACCTGCTTTTCGATTGATACGTCGGTCGCGCCTTCGACGCCCGTCATCACGTTGCGAATCTCTTCGGCTTTAGAGCGAAGCGTTTGCAGATCATCGCCGAAAAGCTTGACGGCAATCTGCGCGCGAACTCCGGACTGCAAATGATCAATCCGGTGCGAAATCGGCTGCCCGACGCTCGTCGTGACGCCCGGTATGACGGCAAGTTTTTCTCTTATTTCTTCTAAAATAACTTCACGGTCGCGTGCCTCATCCTTTTTTAAGTCAACGTCAATTTCCGTGTAATGAACGCCTTCGGCGTGCTCGTCAAGTTCAGCGCGTCCGGTTCGGCGACCGGTTGAAATCACTTCCGGCACTTCGAGCAGAAGCTTTTCGGCAATCTGACCAATGCGGTTTGACTCGTAGAGGCTGGTACCGGGCTGCGCTTGAATATTCACCGTCAGCGTTCCTTCATTGAACTCGGGCAAAAAAGCTGTGCCGACAAAAGGCAGTGTTCCAACAGATATTAAAAACAATGCGCTTGCCGCGCCGATTACCAGCCACGGATGGTGCAGCGTGCGGCGAAGAAGTTTTTCGTCCCACTTTTTTAGGAATCGGACTAAAAAACCTTCCTTTTCCTCGTGCATCGCTTTCATTTTCGGCAGCAAATACGAAGCCAGCACCGGAGTCACCGTGAGGCTCACGAAAAGAGAAGCGACAAGCGCCGTGATGTAAGCCAAACCAAGCGGAGCAAGCAGTCTGCCCTCGACTCCGGTCAGCGCAAAAAGCGGGATAAAAACCAGCGCGACGATAATCGTCGCGTAAACGATACTCGAGCGGATTTCTAATGAAGCGTGATATATAACTTCGAGAGTCGGGCGCGGATCGGCGAGTTTTCTGTTTTCCCGAAGGCGGCGAAAAACATTTTCGACGTCAACAATAGCATCGTCAACCAACTCGCCGATTGCCACTGCCAAACCGCCCAAAGTCATCGTGTTGATTGAAATATCAAAAGCTTTCAAAATCAAAAACGTGATCACAAAAGATAAAGGAATCGCCGTTAGGGTAATGAAAGTCGTGCGGAAATTCAGCAGAAATAAAAACAGCACGATGATGACCAGAATCGCACCGTCGCGCAGCGCTTCAATAACGTTATCAACCGATGTTTCGATAAAGTTCGCCTGCCGAAATAGATTGGGATTAATCTCGACATCATCGGGAAGACTGATTTGCAGTTCTTTGAGCGCGGCATCTATTTTCTCGGTCAATTCGAGCGTCGAAGTGCCCGGCTGCTTCTGAATAGACATAATCACGGCGGGCGTCGCGTTCGATCCGGCATCGCCGCGTTTGATGCGGGCGCCGAACTCCACATTCGCCACGTCGCCGATTTTTATTGCCGTGTTGTTACGGTAAACGACAACCGTGTTTTTAAGTTCCTCGACCGAATAAAAACGTCCCAGGTTTCTCACCAAATACTCTTGTGATTGAGCGTCTATAAAACCGCCGGTCGAGTTTGTATTGGATTTTTCGAGAGCCGCCGTAACTTCTTCGATCGTAACCCGGAATTGAGTGAGTTTTTCCGGCGTGACCAATACCTGATACTGTTTAACTCCGCCGCCGATATTGATGACCTGCGCGATTCCGGGAATGGTTAGAAGCCGCGGTCTAATCGTCCAATCTGCGAGAGTGCGCACATCGAGCGGATCGGTTTTTCCCGACTTTGAGCGCACGGAAACGAGCAGAATTTCGCCCATGATCGAGGAAATAGGCGCTAAGGAAGGCGTCAAGTTTGGCGGAAGCTGTTCGCCGGCTTGCGCGAGCTTTTCGGCAACGAGCTGACGATTTCGATAAACGTCCGTTCCCCAATCGAACTCGACGTAGATAATCGAAAGCCCGATGCCGCTTTGCGAGCGCACGCGCGTGACGCCGGGAACGCCATTCATCGCCGTTTCAATCGGAAACGAAACGAGCGTTTCGACTTCTTCCGGCGCCAGCCCTTCGGCTTCGGTCATGATCGTAACCGTCGGCTTATTAAGGTCGGGCAAAACGTCAACCGGCAGATTGAATGCGACGTAACCGCCCCACGCCAACAAAAGGGCAGCGATTGCCACGACGAGCAATCGGTTTTGCAAAGACCATTTAATTACTGCATTCAACATTTAATTTACCGCGTTCATAACGCATAACAAATGCCGAGATTTAGATTCTCAGCGGTGCGAAATTATTTACTCCAATTTTTTTTCCAGTCCGCCATCATTTTAATTTCGGATTCCTGCGCTTTTATGATCTGGTTCGCCAGCGTTTTAATTTCCGGATGTTCCGCTTTCGCGAGAGCTTCTTTTGCCATCTCGACGGCTCCGACGTGATGCGGTGTCATCATATCGAGAAAAAGAACGTCGAATTCCGTGCCGGTTGCTGTTTCCATTCGTTTCATTTCATCGCCCATCATCATTTTCATCGAGTCCGCCATGCCGCGCATTTCCATATTTTTGGCAGGGCGTTTTCCCGCATACCACTGCTCGCGCCAATCTTTCATCTGCGCGATTTCTTTTTTCTGGTCGTCAATAATTTTTTGCGCGAATTTTTTGAGTTCGTCGTTGCTCGACTTCATTAATGCGATCTGCGCCATCTCGACCGCTCCTTCGTGATGAGCCGCCATCGTGTCAATAAACTGCAAATCGAACGGCGCGCTCGCGGCGTCCGGATCACTCGTCATCGCGCCGTGATTCATTCCGGACATATCATGACCGTTAGCGTTCATCGCCATATTCGACGGCGACGACGACATCGAATTACTGTGACCAGCCATATTCATATTCGACGTGTGGCTGCTGTTTCCCGAGTGAGCGGTATTCGAATGTCCGGCGTTTTGACAAGCACCGGCAAAAACCGCCAACCCCAATGCTAAAACCGCCAAGGCGGACAATTTAATGTTTTTGTCTGAATTCATACGATCTCCTTTTTTCTGATACTTTCTCTGCTGATAAAAATCTTTAATTTGTTTTTTAATTATTCTCAGTTGGCGATGATTTTGCCTTTCATCATGTCCATTCCGCAGCTGAAGGCGATTTCGCCGGAATTTTGAGGAGTAAACTCGACGAGCACAACTTCGCCGACCGGGAGTTTCCTGTTGATATTCAATTTGGAAAAGACGACCTCGCCGCCGCAGTTATTTGCGTCTGAACGATAGAATGCGAGTTTCACCGGTTTATTCTTTTCGATCTTGATTTCCGAAGGTTCATATCCTTTGCTGCTGACCGTAACTTTAACGGCACCAGCCGGCACGAAGTCGTTTTTAGCCGCTGCTTTAGTTTTGCCTTCCGCCGCCCGAACGATGAAAGGAACGGTGATAACTTTGCCGCCGCGCTGAAACTGCGCCCAAACTTTGTACAATCCGGTTCGCGGAAATGCGGTGTGTGCCGAAACTTGGGAAGCGCTCGGTCGGTTCGTTATCACTTTCGTTTCCGAATGACTGTGATTGTCGGCATTATGTTCCGCCGCTTTTTTATCTGCCGCTTTTTCGGCGCTGTGTTCTCCGCCGCTCATTTTTTCGTGATCGCTTTTCGACATCGGATGCGCGTGAACAAAATCTTTCATGTCTTCGCTGACGATGACGAAATGGGCGAGCTCTCCGAGATAATTCTGCAAATCGGCAGCAGGCTTTCCGCTCGCTGCGTCAAAAGCCTGAAAATTGAGCATCAATTCCTGACCGGCTTTAATTTCACCGTCGGAATTCATTACTACTTTCAGTCCTTCGACGGTTTTTTCGAGTTTTTGATCGGGCACGAGCGGAATTTCGGCGCGTTCGGTTCCCGCGACTTTGACGTCAATCCGTTCAACCACCTGCGCGGCGGCTTGCGGCGTAAAATCGGCGTAAAGACGATACTCGCCGCCGTTCGGAAAATTGTGCTGAACACGATAACTGCCGTCCGCCTGCTGTTCGGGATGAACGTGATAAAATTCGGCTAAATCTTTCGAGACGATGAGCAGATGCATCGGTTTTTCGTGAACGATTTGCAGATCCTTAACGGTTGTTCCCCGATTGTCCTTGACGGTTAAAACCAAAGTCGTCGGCACTCCGGCTTGAATCGTTCCCGGCTCGCTTTTGTAATCAACGCGAAAACCCGGATGCGAATCAATCGCCACCGATTCATTTCCGCCGGCTGAGTGCTTGCCGTCAAAATTCAAACCGCTTGATTGCTCAACGGTTTTACTCGTCACCGAATTACTGCAAGCGGTTGTAAACGCCGCGAAACCTGAAAATATAAAAATTGTTCCAAAAATAAATAACTTTCTCATTATCCTCACCTAGAATTATTAAGCTGCCGGTTGAGTCGCGCGAAGCTGGTAAACGCCTTCGGTGACAACTCTGTCGCCTTCTTTTAAGCCTGATTTAACTTCGTAAAAATCCGCGCCTTCGGCACCAAGAACAACCGGGCGTTTTTCAAAGTTCTCGCCGCCCGAAAAAACGAACACGAAGGTTTGTCCCTGATCGCTAACAATTGCCGTTTTCGGAACGGCGACCACCTGCGCGTTGCCGCTCGTGTCAATGGTGACCTCAACGAAATTTCCGTCGCGCAACCTGTTGAGCGGATTAATAACTTCGTAAATCACCGCTACGGCGCGCGTGTTCGGATCAACCGCCTGACCGATTGAGACTAATCTTCCGTCGCCGTCCGCCGTGCCGATGGTGTAAACCTCGCCCGACAAAGCCGGAGATGTGAAACTCGCTCTGGTTGATTCGCGGACGACGGGCAAGTCTTTTTCAAAAACCTGAGCTTCGATCAAAACGGTTGACAGATTAACGATTGAAAGCAGCTCGGTTCCCGACTCGACTTGCTGACCGCTCGTTGCTTTTATTTCGCTGACCGTTCCCGTCACCGGAGCCGTCAAAGGAAATGAGCGCGCCGGTTGATTAACTCGCGCGGCGCGGAATACATTCTGTCCGGCGTTCGCCGCTTTGATCTGGTCGCCTAAAAGTTTGACTTGCTGATCGGCGGAAGCGATTTCCTGCTCGGCAACTTGAACCGCAGTCAACGCTTCTTCAACTCGCCGCCGCGGTGCCGCTCCGACTTCGACCAGATTTTCCGAGCGCTTTAATTCTCGCTGAGCCTGCGCGAGACGCGTGCGAGCCTGACTTGCTGATGCCCGCTGCTGCGATTGCTGAGCTTGGAGCGCGAGCGCGCTGTTTCTCAACTCAAGCCGCCTTGCTTCTATTTCGCGCTGCTGCGCTTCGACTTCCAATCTTTGAGATTCGAGTTCGGTCTGCCCGGAAACGTCGAGAATTTGCTCGACCGTACCGATTTGCTCGCCGCGACTGACCGCCGAGCCGAGCGATAATCCCTGCCGCAGACTGATTCGTCCTGCGACCGGCGGAACGACAACGGCGCGAGCATCGGGACGAACGCGGACGACGCCGGTCGTCTTTAAGCCGCTCGTAATTTGTTTGACGGAAACCGGTTCGGTCTTGATACCGAATAAAATCTGCGATTCTTTCGGCACGGTTAATGTCGTTTGCAGCGCGCCCGGCGCGCTTTCAGCGGGTAGCGAGGCTTGCGGGTCGGTTCCCACGGGCGGCATCGCTGAAGCCGCTCGCACCTTTCGCGGCGGCGTGAGGTAAGCAAGCGCGAAAATGCCGAGCGCAAACGCCAAAACCGCGGCAAGTGCGCTGGCGGTTAGTTTTCGCGAATTTTCTTTGAAATTGCCGCCTTTTTTATGAACCGACAGATAAACAGCACCGAAAGCTCCGGTCGTAAGTAAGAGTAAAAGAGTTAATCCAATCCAAAAAGTCCAGTTAATTGCGGAATTAACGACGCTCAGCGGAAAATCAACCGGGAAATTTCGTTTGTCGGCAGTCGTAACATTAAAAACGACTTTGTAGTTACCGGTGCTGTTAAATTCATAGGCGGTTCGGTAAAATCCCTTCTCGAACGTTGTCGGCAAATTACCTGCGACAATTGCTCCTTCAGCGGTTGTCACATCCATCGCAACGGCTGCATCTTCAATCGAAACGGGACCTCCGCCTCCGAAACCTCCTTCAACATTTTCAGCCAGATGAAAAGCAAACTGGGAGATTTCGCCGGTTCGCGGATCCGACGGCGTTCGTTCAAGCCGGGCGTTAAACTGACCGACATCCGTTACCAGGTTGCGTTCAGCTCGCGCGATTGTCGCCGTTCCTTTTCCGGTCTGCGTTGAAATCGTCGCAGCCGTCGGTTTATCTTTGCTGTGATCTTCGCCTTCGTGCGCTAAAACGCCGAGAGTGAAAACGCTCAGCAAAATAGCAGAGAGAATGAAGACAGATGTTTGTAAATTAAACCTGAATCTCATTTTCTTAGTGCGTGTGCGCGGCGCCGAACAGTGTCTGCATCGTCATCGAGTCTATTCGAACCGCCTGAGCAATCGCTTTGGCGGTCGCTTCGTCAACGCCGTTTGCTTTCAAATCACCGCCAACCTGAAATTTATCGTCATGACCTTTTCCGGCAAACTGCGTTAAAAAAGCTCCCGGAACGCCGTCAGCGCGCACTTCCTTAATGGCGGGCATTCCTTCACGGTTTTCATAAACGACGATTACTTCTTTGCCGTTAGCTTTGACGATTGTTGCCGCACCGACTTGTTTGCGCGCTCCGCCCGCTGACGAAAACGCGAGATAAGAATGGTGATCGGTGTCAGGAACTTTTCCGCCGGTTTCTTTCTCGATATTGGCAACGGCGTCTTTCGGAATATCCTTATGCTGCTTGGTAAAACTCTGGGCATCGGCAAACGCCGCTTTCACCGCCGCCGGTGTTTCATCCGCAGTTGTGGTGTGATTTCCTCCGGCATTTGTGACGACTGCCGTGCCGGTGTTTGCCGCTGCTTGATTCGCTTGCGTTGTACCGGCGCCAGCGGCGGTGGTCGCCGTATTTGTTGCCGTCGAACAGCCCATTGCCGTTAAGCCGAGACCCACGCTTAAAACTATCGCCGAAATTGTTGTTTTGCTCATTGTTCTTTTTCCTTCGAGTTTTTTTTGTTTATTAAAAATTGCTATTAATTTGATTTTTGATTGCCCGCCGTTTCCGTCCGCTTTATCTTTAGCGGCATCGTCTCAAGCGATTTGAGGAATTTTTCCTTGTCGGTTTGCTGCGGAATCAGTTCGCTGTCGGGCAAAACCGAGATTGCTCCGGGAGAAAAACCGGAAGCGGGCAGCGTTGAACCGAGAGCCGTTTCGAGTTCGGTTAGCGCATTGTAATAATCACGCAACGCTTGGTTATAGCCGGTTACGTTTTCAGTCAAGCGGCGCTGCTCGCTGACGACTTCAAAAACGGAAAATTCGCCAAGACCATACGCCGCCCGAACCGTTCGCAAATTTTCTTCGGAACGAGGCAGGATTTGAGTTGAAAATAAAACTAAAGCTTCGGCTGCCGCACGATATTTCCGATAACCGACCGCAACGTCCCGTTTGATACTCGATTCCAAAAACTCCCTTGATCTAATCGCCTGCAATTTTTCGCCGGTCGCCGAAGCTATTTCGCCCTGATTGCGGTTGAAAATTGGAATCTCGATTGAAACGCCGAATGTTAATTCGTTATCTGTGTCGGTTGCCAATCCGCCGCCCGCCTCTGCCGGCAAATCAGTAATACTTTTGTTGCGCGAAAAGCGAACCGACGCCGCGACGTTGGGCACCGCAGCGGATTTCGCCTGATTGATTCGCGCTGCGCCGAGCTGTTCTCCGATTACTGCTGCTTGTAAATCGGAACGCTCCCTAAGCGCTATGGCGGTTAATTCGGAAAGTCCTAAATCAAGCCGGGGCGGGCGTTCCGGCTGCGGCGCGAGCTGCAATGTTTCAGCGACTTCAGCACCGATCAGAATCTTTAAATTCAAAAGCGCGGTGTCAAGATCGTTTTTTGCTTGAATTATCTGAATTCGAAGGCGGTCGCTTTCCACTCGCACCAAATTTAAGTCGAGCGGCGCGACATCGCCTTCAGAAAGGCGCGCCTGCGTAACGCGCACGATTTCATCATCAGCAGCAACAAGTTTTTCGAGCACATCCAGCTGTCGGGCGGCGGCAAGCACACTCGTATAATTCTGACGAATCTCGGCGGCAAAGCGGCGTTCGAGCGCGACGACTTCAGCCCGAACTTGATTTAATTCAAGTCGGGCGACAGCAACGCGCTTGCCTCTTTTATCGCCCAATTCAAATATTTGAGATACGCCGGCTGAAAAGTCTAATTCCGCTTCGCCGCCCAACAACCGAGGACTGCCGTATTCGGCTTCGAGCGTTGGATTCGGTCTTAAAGCGGCTTGCCGAAGCCGCCCTTCGGCAATCGCGAGACGTTGCCGCGCGGCTAGCAAATCAGATCTCCGGCTGCCGCCCAATTCGCCAAGTCGCTCAACGGTTAATCCGTCCTCGGTAATAAATTCAGCGGATGTCAGCTTCCGGGTCGTTTGCTTTGAATCTAAAATCGTGGTCGTCTGTTGTGAAAAAGCGGAAGCGGCAAAGATAAAAATTACCGCTGCCAGCGCCGGAAGAAAACGGTAAGACCTCGACGGCATAAACAAAATGTTCGTACTCGATTTCCCGTTCGTCAAAATCATTTTCTTTTCGACGCCGATCATACGGAAACCACTTCTTCTCCGGCTCGAGAGTTTTTCGCTTCGCGCACGGCAAAATAAATTAAGCCGCCGAATAAACTCAGAATAATCAACCCGAAAAGAATCAACAGCCCGGTTTCCGACCGCGAAGAAACGTTTTCTGACGATTCCGCAGGCGATTTTTCGACGCGAACGCCCGTGAATGTTGCCGTATCGGTTTCTCCTTCATAGGAAACTTTTGCGCGAAGCGTATAATTTCCGGCAGGAACGGAAGGAATTGTTAAATTATAGCTGCCGGCGGAGTCGGTTTTTTCGATTGTCAGCGCAGACACCGATCCGTTTGCCGATTCGATTTCCACTGCCGGAGAAACTTTTTCGGCGGGAGCATTTGTTTGAAAATTAGTAATAAATAATCGCGCCGCAGTCACGGCGTCCGGTTCAAGCGACGCATGTTTGATCATGATCTCCAACTCGCCGAGCCGGGCGATGTGCGAAACGGTTCCTTTTTCACCGGCAGTCGTAACCGGTTTACTCTCGCTGTGATCTTCGCCTCCGTGCGCGAACGCGCGAGGCGTATTACCAAGCAGCATAAATATAACCAGCAGAAATAACGCTGCTGATTTTTTCTCGTTTTGAACTGCAAAAAAACCGCTCATATAAAATTCGCCTCGCTAACGCTTTTCATTTTAGGGACACGCAAAACTCTTGTTCAAGACAATCGGCAAGTTATGTGCCAACAGTTGAATCCGTTAAAAAGCATTGATTTTGCTGGAGAATAAAGGTTTGTTTACGTTCGAGAGAGAATAATTCAGTAGAGGAATAAACTGTAAGCTGTCTATTAGCAAACAAAAGCTGTCTGCTAATAGACAGCTTTTGAAAATAAAACTTTAGTTAAATAAATTGCACGAAAAGTTTTTAAGGAAATTTGACGACGAAAATCAATTAAATTTTGAAGTTATAAGTATTTGCAGCCGTTGTCCCGACACCAAATTCATCTTTTCGGACGAATATTTGTTTTAACAAATTGTTACCTTCGGTTTAACCGGATTGTTGACATATTTAAACCGTCGGCAAACCAGGCGACACATTCCACCGCTCAAGATTCAAGCCGTAATCAGAAAAATTAAAGAAACAAATAAGAAAGCGGAATAGCCTGTAAATTAATTCGTGATTTATTATTTCACGGTTTAGAGGCACCTAAGACTTGAGAATAAAAGCAGGCTTCGACTTGCTTGTCGAATTTATTGATTGCTTTTCGATTTTTACTTTCGGCGGTTTGCCGCTGCAAATTCTAAGGAAATTAGCTTTTAAGGAAATTTGCCGTAAAAAATCTATTGGAAAGAAGGCAAAAGGTTTACCAACTCGCTCGGGCTTTGCGGATTACTTTAAAAGTGAAAAGTTAGGAACGAGGCAATAAAAAAGAGGCGTATTTCGTGCC
>SXGU01328000.1_pt1 | contig 10884 bp, 8 predicted proteins | sample 3174531 | NCBI WGS metagenome assembly SXGU01 (sample SAMN11356863, study PRJNA531348) | freshwater metagenome | isolation source: freshwater sample F1-140 | place: China: Fuxian Lake, Yuxi | collected 2017-12-25
GATATTTTTTCGTAATCAGTGAATAGTTTGATCATCTTAACATGTACAGATGATCAAATCTTTAGCCATCATGATGGCTAAAGATTTGATCATCTGTACATGTTAAGATGATCAAACTATTCACTGATTACGAAAAAATATCTAAATCCTAGAAGTAATCATCCATCCCCTTAATCTTCAAGTCCTCCAACTTATATCTATTCAGCGCCTCCGCCACGATTTTCGCGACCTGGACATTTGTAATCAGAGGAATATTTGAGTCTACCGATTTTCTGCGGATCAGATAGCCATCTGTAACCGTTGAACGGCTGTAATTTTTTGGGATATTTACAATCAAATCCACATCTCGTTTGCTTATTGTCTCCGAAACATTCGGCTTTTTTCCGCCAGAAATTTTATGCACCTTTTCACATTTCAAACCTTCCTCTTTGAAAAAATCCGCTGTTCCTTCTGTAGCAAAAATCTTAAAGCCCATATCTGCAAATTTTTTCGCCACCGGTAGTAAATCCGCTTTGCTCTCCACTCCGCCGATGCTGAATAAGATTCCTTTTTTCGGCAGTGCAAATCCCACGCTGATCATTGCTTTCAAAAACGCTTCATACAAATCTTCGCCAAAACATCCCACCTCTCCTGTCGAAGCCATTTCAACACCGGAAACCGGATCTGCACCTTTAAGTCGCGGGAAACTGAATTGCGGTGCCTTCACGCCCACATGGTCCAGATCCAAAGTTTTGTAATCCGGATAAGTCAAAAGTTTTTCGCAACGCTTAGACCTTTTCCCTGTGCTCGCCGCCAGCATCGAATGCGTCGCAATCTCAATAAAATTATAGCCCGTAACTTTCGACGCAAATGGGAAACTTCGACTCGCGCGCAAATTACATTCGATCACTTTCACGCGGTTGCTTTTCGCCAAAAACTGAATATTAAACGGCCCGCTGATATTCAGCTCCTTCGCAATTTGTTTTGCAATAATCTTAATCCGGCGAATCGTCTCCATATAAAGTTTCTGTGGCGGCAAAACAATTGTCGCATCTCCGCTATGCACGCCCGCATTTTCAATATGTTCAGAAATCGCATAAATCACAATTTTCCCTTTATGTGCAACCGCATCAATTTCAATTTCTTTTGCTCCCGTTTCAAATTTCGAAACCACCACTGGTGCATCTTTGGAAATTTTCACCGCTTTCCCCAAGAAGTTCTCCAAAGCCGTCCGGTCAAACGCCACGCTCATCGCCGCCCCGGACAAAACATAAGAAGGCCGCACTAAAACTGGATATCCGACATCGTCTGCAAACTTATAAATGCTATCAATTTTCGTCATCTCCTTCCATTTAGGCTGATCCACGCCCAGTTTATCCAGCATCTCCGAAAACTTATGGCGATTTTCCGCGCGATCAATATTCGAAGGTGCCGTTCCCAAAATTCGCACGCCGACTTTATCCAGTTTCATCGCCAGATTGTTTGGAACCTGGCCGCCAGTCGAGACCACAACGCCGGTAATATTTTTTCCGCGCATCCCCTCATTTTCAAATTCATAAATATCCAAAACTCGCTCCAAAGAAAGTTCATCAAAATAAAGTTTGTCGCAAATGTCATAATCCGTCGAAACCGTCTCCGGATTATAATTGATCATCACTGTTTCATAGCCTTCATCCGAAGCCGTTTTTACCGCATTCACACAACACCAGTCAAACTCCACACTCGAGCCGATACAGTAGGCGCCAGAGCCTAGAACCATCACTTTTTTCTTCTTGCTCGTGCCCACATCATTTTTGTTTCCGTGATAAGTGAGATAAAGATAATTTGTATTTGCCGGATATTCCGCTGCCATGGTGTCGATCTGTTTTATCGAAGGCAGAATGCCCATTTTCTTTCTCTGTGCGCGAATTTCCAGCTCCTCTTTTTTTCGGATATAGCCGATTTGCTTATCAGAAAAACCTTTTTTCTTCGCTTCCAGCATGAGGCCCTTATCAATCTCTTTTGCTTTTTTAATTTTCTCCGAAGTCTCCACAATATTTTTCAATTTATCCAAAAACCACAGGTCAATTCCCGATAATTTCGAAATTTTCGCTGTCGTCCATCCCTGGCGAATTGCCTCCGCGACAACCAAAATTCGTTTTGGCGTCGGAAATTTAATGTCATTTTCTAGCTCCTCCGTTTCCAGTTTTACATCTTCATTCGCCACCAAGCCGTGCAAACCAACCTGAAGCATTCGCAAACCTTTTTGCACAACCTCTTCAAAACTGCGGCCCAAAGCCATGATTTCGCCTACCGATTTCATTTCCGAACTAATTTCTTTCGAAACCATTCTAAATTTATTCAAATCCCAGCGTGGAATTTTCAAAGCCAGATAGTCCAGCGCCGGCTCAAAGCATGCAGTTGTAGTTTTTGTAACCGCATTTTTTAGTTCCGGCAAAGTATATCCAAGCGCCAATTTTGCCGCCACATGCGCCAAAGGATAGCCCGTCGCTTTTGAAGCCAAAGCCGAAGACCGGCTTAAACGCGCGTTAACTTCGATCACCCGATAATCTTCCGATTGCGGATCCAAAGCATATTGAATATTACACTCACCCACAATTCCCAAATGCCTAATTACCTTAATCCCAATCTCGCGCAACTTATGATATTCCCGATTTGTCAGCGTCTGTGAAGGCGCCACCACGATACTTTCTCCGGTATGAATTCCCAGCGGATCAAAATTTTCCATATTACAAACCGTAATACAGTTGTCGATCCGGTCGCGCACCACCTCGTATTCGATTTCTTTCCACCCCTTCAAATTCTCTTCCACCAAAACCTGCGGACTAAAAGCAAAAGCCGTATCCAGCATTTCTGCTAGCTGTTTGTCGTTATAAGCAAAGCCGCTGCCTTTTCCGCCCAGGGCAAAAGCCGCACGGATCATCAAAGGAAAACCAATTTCTTTCGCCGCCTTCATCGCCTCCGCTTTCGTGTTGCACGCCAGACTTCGCGGCATTTTTACACCGATTTTCGTCAGCTCTTTATTAAATAGATCGCGATCTTCCGTTTTTGAAATCGCCTCAACCGGCGTCCCCAAAACCTGAACATTATATTTTTTAAAAATTCCTTTTTCAAAAAGCTCTACACCACAATTCAGCGCTGTCTGCCCGCCAAAAGAAAGGAAAACCCCGTCCGGTTTTTCCGCTTTTATTACCTGCTCGACAAAATATGCATTAATCGGCAGAAAATAAATCTTATCCGCCAAGCCTTTGCTTGTCTGAATCGTCGCAATATTCGGATTTACCAAAACCGACTTAATGCCTTCTTCTTTCAGCGCTTTTATTGCTTGGGATCCGGAATAATCAAATTCTCCCGCCTCTCCGATTTTCAGCGCGCCGCTTCCCAATACCAAAACCTTCTTAATTTTTGCTTGGCCCTTCAGGCCGAAGTTTTTCTTCGAAGGCTTTTGAGATTTGGGTGACATCTATGTTAAAAATGAACAATCTTTTAAACGATTTTAGGCAAGATTGTGGTTCAGGTCAAGATACATCCATATAAAAACCGAGCATGGGCTATCAGACAGAGCTGTTTTAAAAGATTATTCTTCCATGTCAAACAACTATTTGTAAGAAAAATCATTTTAACCGTCATTAAAAATGGGCCCGGTACCTGTCAATTGATTAATTATTTAAAATCTTTAAAGATAAATACACTTAATACCTAAAAATATCACTATGAAGAAGTTTATAAGTTTAATGCTCGCGGCATTATTTTCCCTAACCGTTTTTTCTGTCAGTGCTTTTGCCGATAGTGAAGTAGAGAAATCGGAAAAGGAAGAAGACTTTCAAAAAGCTGAATCAGCCGTTGTTGACTATGCCTGTATGGGTGCAGCAGTTGATGTTCGTGAAACTGCAATCATTGCCGGCTTCACAGCTTATAATACATCAGCGTTATCAGCGCTAAATACTCGAAAAACTGCTTTAGCGGCTGCCTGGAAATTAACCTCCAATGAAGAAGTAAAAAAAGCAGTAAAAACTGCGGTTTCTACTTACAAAAAATCTCTAAAAGATGCGCGCAAAGTTTTCAAAAAAGCACGCAAATCTGCTTGGGAAACTTTCAAAACTACCGCCAAAGATTGTAAAGGCGAAGGTGAAAGCCTAGATTCCAGCAATTCAGGAATCGATAACACTTTGTAAAAAAAGAAAAGACCCGGGCGTCAATACGAGGCTCGGGTCTTTGGGTATTTTTCTAATACTTTTAGCTTAGAATCTAATCTCTTCACCGTGGGGCCCATCTCCTCCCTGTACAATTTTCCAATGGACAATGGGCTCCAGCCTTCCATTTATTCCAAATCCGCTCGCTTTCGGATGTCCGCCACCGCCCCATTTTGAAGCCACTTCTGATAAATTTACATCGTTTCTCTGAGTTCTCAGTGATCCTTTTACAACGCCTCTTTCGTCCTCGCTCAGCAAAACACAATACTTGCTCCCGGGTACCGCATTCAGATAATCAATTACTCCTCCAGTGTCCCCGCTTCCCGCCCCACAAGCCTCATAATCCGCTCGATTCACCGCCGAAACGGTCACGCCCTCTTCGTTCACATAAGTGCGCTCCAAAATCCGGCCCCATAGACGCAAACGATTTACCGGCGTCATATGAAAAAGTTCCCGCGAAGTTCTCGCCACGTCAGCACCCTTGTTCATCAGGTCACTGCAAACCCTGAATACCTCTGCGGTTGTATTACTGTGCATCATTCCACCCGTATCAAAATAAATTCCATGTAGTAAACAAGTCGCCACATCAATCGTGATTTTCCAGTCACAAAATTTTAAAAAATAATACAAAATCAGACACGTCGCCGCCGCCCTCGGATCCACTACATTTATTGTCCCAAAAAAATCATTCGATTCATGATGATCAATATTTATAAATGGCTTCGCGCCGGATAAAATTTCCGGCTTAGTTTCATGAAATTTTACCAGTTTCAACGCGCCGCAATCCACGCTCATTATCAGATCAAAATCCTCATAATTAAAATCCGTCACAAAATCTCCCGCTCCCTTCAAAAATAAGCTATTTTCCGGCACCGGATCCACACACGCACTCACCACAGTTTTTCCCAAAGCCTCAAGCGGCAGCCGGAGAGCCAAATTGCTTCCAACGGCATCGCCATCCGGACTGCGATGCGAGATAATGCAAATCTTTTCAGCGGCCAATAAAGCAGTTTTTGCCTTTTGAAATTCCAGCCTCAAATTTTCTGACAAACCATCCATTCGATTTCACTAAAAGGAAAAAATATTAGCGCACTCCCCTGCGATGTGTTAAGACATAGACTCCAAAAGGATTTGCAAAAAGTACTTATATGTTTCAGCATGACACTATGCAGACCGCCCAGATAAAAAATCTCAAAAAATTTCTTCTTCGCAAAAAAATCGAAGATTTCGCCAAGGAAATCGGATTTGATTTAATCCGCTTCACCACAGCAAAAATCGAACCAAAATACATCGAAGCTTTTCGGAATTGGCTCGCCCAAAACCATCACGGCAATATGTCTTACATGGAAAAAATTGCTCAACGCAGTGATCTAACAAAAATCCTCCCCGGCGCAAAATCCGTCATCGTTCTCGCCACTAACTATTATTACGAACAGCCAAAATTGAAACCCGACCATGCAAAAGTTGCCCGCTACGCTTACGGCCGCGACTACCACAAAATCATCGGCAAAAATCTCAAAAAACTCGAAGCTTTTATCAAAGAACTCGAGCCAGCCCATCAAACAAAATCCTACGTCGACACAGGACCGATTCTCGAACGCGCTCTTGCCGAACAATCCGGCATGGGAACTATCGGCAAAAACGGTTGCGTGATAACCAAAGAATTCGGCTCCTGGGTTTTTCTCAGTGAAATCATCACGACTCTCGATCTAAAACCTGAAAAGCCGCCACAACCAAAATTCCATCTCTGCGGCCAATGTACAAAATGCATCGATCAATGCCCCACCGGAGCGATTATTGCTCCTGGAGTTATTGATTCTCGTCTCTGTATCTCCTATCTCACCATCGAAAATAAAGACAAAATTCCGCCGGCACTCGCCAAAATTATCAAAAAAACCAAACTCCTCTACGGCTGTGATATTTGTCAGGAAGTTTGTCCACACAACACTGCAAAGCAAAAAATTCACACCCATCCCGAATTCTCAGAACCGCAAATCGCAACTGACCAGCTCGACACAAAAAAAATTCTCCAAATAAAAAATGACGAAGAATTTCTAAAAACCTTCGCGGGCTCCCCGCTGATGCGCGCAAAAAGAAAAGGTCTTCAAAGAAATGCAAAATTATTCCGCTAACTGATCTGCCGCCAAAGCCGCCTGTGTAATCCGCAGACGTTCGGCGGGATTTTTTGAAGAAGTGTCTGGCAAAACAATCGTTACAATCGCTCCCGCACCTGGGAAATTATCAATCGATACATTCCCTTGATGGGCATCTACGATATCTTTAACTATCGCCAGACCATTTCCTGTACTCTCCGAAAAACTCACTCCTCTTACAAAGAGCTGTTTTTTAATAATCGACTGAATTTCATCATTTTCCGCATCTCCTTCAAGTAATTTCCACTCCCATTCTTGGAGTACCACATGTTGTTCTTGTTTCTCACGAATCTTTCCCTGAAACTTTTCTAAGATACTGCCAAAATTCAAACCTTTGCCGGTATCTGTGACATAAATATAGACTGCACCATTCTTTTTTTCTGCGGAAATCATCACCGAAATTTTTTCCCCATTTTCCGAAGCAATTTTTATCGCATTTTTTTCTAGATTAAATAGTGCCACCATCAGCGCTGATTTGTCTGCTGTAATGATGAAATTTTCTGCAATAGCATTGATAATTATTCCATTTTCCTGCGGTACATCTTCTTGCTCAGAATCCATTTCTGTTAAGTCGTATACAAACCTTTTTGCATTCAAGAAAGCTCCGGGCTTTAAATCCCTACCCAGTTTTACTTGCTGCAAATCTAAACCCTGAGACATTAAATTCAAATTCGCTGTATAAACGTCATATAAAAAGGCTTTGTGATTATCCATTTGCATATTTTGCAGACATTTTATTCCTCCTTCTTTATCAAAACCTAAATAAGAACAAGACGGTGCAAGCGCTCCAAGAATGTTATTTTGATCATGTTCGATATAGTCCATGACCAACCTCGCTTCTGGGTAACGTTTTGAAAGCCTTAAAACCATTTTTTCAATAAGGTGGCAATATTTTATTAACCTCTCACCACTTTCCGCAGCCCTACTTAGTAAATGCGGAGAAACCTCAGGTTGTTCCAGTATTGCCAAAGAAGGTATTGCGGCAGTCTCTCTCTGCATATCCTGTAAGGCCTGAGTTAGAAATTGTTTTCCAAAATATGCAAAATCTTCATCAGACAAAGGTTCAATTTCAATTTGAAAATGTCTATCGAGATTTTCTTCCCCGTCTCTGCCTTCAGTACCTAGCTGTAAAAATCTAAAAACTTTATCGCTAATTACTTTATCTTTAAGAAAAAGAACCGGCGCAACAGAGGCTGAATAGCCGCTGCCACTCCTTCCTTCCTCGGCGCCAAAATATTTTTGCATCAATACATTACGCGTCATGAGACATCGTTATTGAGGTAAATTAAAACACGTTTTTCGGAATAAGTCAATAGCGGTTAGCCTAACAGCATTCCGAAATGTCGTAATGCTTTACCTCCTCAATCAAAGTTGTCGAAATTCCCTCACGGCTTTTTTGCATTTCCATGAAGTTTTGCTTGTTTGGATCTTCATAAATCACCCCCACATAAATTTCCTTATCCATGTCCTGAACAATTTTTCTTGCCTGCCAAATATCGTGTTTGTCATAGCCTGCTAGCTCTTCAATCTTTTTCACTCTTTCTCCATACCAATGATCCGGAGTTGCCTTGTTATAAGTCGGACATGCCTGCAGAACCTCCACAAAGGCAAATCCTTTATGCTTCAGCGCCGCCTGCATTACCTCTGTCATCTGATCCGGATCACCCGAATAAGTCCTTGCCACAAATGAAGGCTTTAAAGTTAAAACAAAATCCATCGCATTAATGCTTTCCACTACCACCCCATCCGGCGTCCCATTCATTTTCCAGCCTTTTCGGCTCATCGCCGACGCCTGACCGGTCGTTAGTCCATAATTTTCATTATTATGAAAAATAAACAACATCGGATAATCATTCCGTACCGCATGTACCAAATGATTCACACCCTCACTAAAAGTCGCTCCATCACCGGCGGCCGCAATCACCTTCATCTTCGGATTCGCAATCACCGCGCCCGCCGCCAAGCTAATCACGCGACCATGTAATCCATGAATCGTATATCCCTCAATCTTATCCGCCCCATTTCCGTTGCACCCCACATCAAAACAAAACAGCACATCCTTGCGGTCAAAACCCTCCAAAGTCAAAGCGCGTTTCAGCGCATTCTGAATGCTGTAATTCCCACATCCTCCACACCAGGTAATCACCTCCTCAGTTTCAAATTTGAGGTAATCCTTCGCTTTCGCCGCCAGCTCATGTAAGTTTGTATTGTTCATTGTTATGGGTTTTTATTCTTAAGGTTTGGAGGATAAATTTGATTAAATAATTATGATACCAATTTAACCATCATGATGGTTAAATTTTGGAGTAGTTGTACATGTTAAACTACTCCAATCGTATCATTTATTTAGGAAAATTTATCCACAAACCTTTTAAGATCTTCAATAAAAAACGGTCTTCCATCATATTTTAACAGTTTTCTTGCAAATTTCTTGTCAGTCGCACACTCCACGATATGGCCGAATTGACCGGTATAATTTCCCTCAATCAGACAAACATTACTATTTTCCTCAAAAAACTTCTTCGCCAAAACCTCTTTAAACGGATGCAAATAACTGTAATGTAAATAGTTCACCGCCTTCCCCTGCAATCTATATTCTTCGATTATATCCAGCATCACCGTTTTTGAACTTCCCCAGCCGATAAATGAAATATCCGCCCCGCTCTGCTGCCCAAAAATCTCCGGCTCCGGCAAAGTGCTTTTAATCAACGAAAGTTTTCGCATTCTCTTTGCGTACATCGCGCTGGCTTTTTCGCCATCTTCCGTTAATGTCCCGTCTTCCCAATGCTCATCGCCATTCGCAAAATAATAAGCCTCACTGCTTCCCGGCAGCCATCTTTTCGACAAGCCATCTTCAGTAATCTTATAGCGATCCTCATTTGAAAGTTCTCCATCCGAGAGACCTCTTTCAATCGGAATCAGATTCTGCAAAAACGGCTTTACCGTCAAATTGCTTTCCGCCACCACTTTTTCCGTCAAAACAATTACCGGACTCTGATACTTTTCCGCAAAATTAAAGGCATGTTGGATCAGACTGAAACAATCTTCAGGTTCACTTACCGCCATCACAATTCGCGGAAATTCACCATGTCCGGCATTGATCGCCAGATTCAAATCACCCTGCATTGTCCATGTCGGCAGTCCTGTTCCGGGACCCGGCCTCTGCGCGACCACAATCACCAAAGGATTTTCGATAATTCCCGCCAAGGAAACTGTCTCCGTCATCAGATCATATCCGCCGCCCGAAGTTGCCGTAAACGCGCGCGTCCCCATAAACATCGCACCCAAGCTCATCTGCGCCGCTGTAATTTCGTCTTCCGCCTGTTTCACCACCATCCCAAATTTATTTGCCATCTCTGACATATAAGTCAAAATTGTACTTGCCGGACTCATCGGATAGGCAAAATATGCGCGGACACCAGCATGTACTGCACCCAGTGCAATCGCCTTATTCCCTTCCAACAAAATCTTTTTCTCTTTTCCGACTCCTGCAATCGCAAAATGCAGATCCGTCTGCTCATATCCTGCTTTTGCACATTTTAAATCAATCTCCAAAAGTTTCGGTTTTTCCTTAAATCTTTCGGTAATTTCCTCCTCGATCGCCTCATAAGGAAGTCCCAAAGCCTTCCAGAGCATTCCAATTAAAACCATGTTTTGCATCAGCACATTTCCGCCATTTTCAAAAGAAATTTCCCGCGCCGGCAGATGCACAACTTTAATCCCTCGCTCCTCCGCTTTCGTCACAATATCTGCAATTCCCATCGGCCTTTCGTAGCCATGCACAAACACTCCGCCGCTTTTTAAAATATCAAAATACGCCACCATGCTTGGCTTATCGATAGCCAGCATAACATCTGCACCCTCTGACAAAGAATAAATCTTCTCGTCGCTGACATTAATCGTAAAACATGAATGTCCGCCCTTGATCAATGATGGATATTCGCGATCCGAAACCAGATAAAAACCCAGATTCATCAAAGCCTGACTTATAATTTCGCCAGTGCTGAGTAGTCCCGATCCGCTCTGTCCTACAATTTTAATTCTTGTTCTTTTCATATCAATTCAACTAGTTTTTCCGCCCACTTCGCCACGATTGTATCCAGATGCGGCAATGGTGAACGTGCAATTTTTAAGGGATCGATAATTGGCTGAGCCTCTTTTTCTTCAAAAAATTTCGTAATAATCTTCGCCGATTCAAGTAGGTAATCCATATCATATTTCGCATCTCCAAGGCCAATCGCCGCCACTTTTTTTCCTTTTAAATCCGCAACTTCGCGATATCCATTCAAAAACTTCTCAAAATACTCCTCCAGCTGGCCATGTCCGTAAGTCGGACTCGCCAAAATCAAAAGATCAAAATCCTTAACTGTCGCTGGATCTGTCAATTTTGCTTTCAGCATGGAAACTTCGTTACCATTCACTCTCAGGACTTCCGTCACCTTTTCGCAAGTAAGTTCCGTGTTCCCGCCGACACTGCCGTAGACGATTGTAATTTTTGCCATAGATAAGCTAATTCCCGCGTATTCTAGCACAAAAACACCTCTGTCAAAACCATTAAA
>SXGU01430154.1_pt1 | contig 10884 bp, 10 predicted proteins | sample 3174531 | NCBI WGS metagenome assembly SXGU01 (sample SAMN11356863, study PRJNA531348) | freshwater metagenome | isolation source: freshwater sample F1-140 | place: China: Fuxian Lake, Yuxi | collected 2017-12-25
CTGAGCGCCCGGAGGAACGCCGATCGGGGAGGATGACCTGGAAGTGCTTCGCGAACCGCTCGACCCACGGGGCGACGTTGCCGCCGGCCCCGGTGCCGAGCCCGCCGAAGCCGCCGTGCGCGAAGACGAGCGGGAATCCGTCGCCGTAGGTCTCGTAGTAGATGTCGGTGCCGTTGATCGGGGTTGTTGGCATAATGCGCCTCTCCGCTGGCCTCGACCGGTCGCGTGGGGATTATGCCGTGTCGTGGCAAGGATCGAGCGGCGGCGAGGTTGACCGGCCTCGGGCTTGCTCGCACGAGGTAGCGTGACCGTGTCGGGTCGATGTCCACGGCCCGCGTCCCGTCTGAGGGAACACCCGAGGGAGCACTGTATGACCGCCGATACACCCGCGGGCGTTGCGTCCGCTCCGGTCGTCCTGCTGGAGAAGCAAGACGCCGGCCGCATCTGGGTCGTCACACTGAACCGCCCGGAGCGGATGAACACGATCGGCGACGGGATGATGGAGCGCCTCGTCGAGATCTTCCAGGACTACCGCGACGACCCGAAGGCACGGGTGGCGATCCTCACGGGCGCCGGCGACCGTGCGTTCTGCGCGGGCTTCGATCTCAATGATGTCGCCCGACGTCGCACGAACGGGGGCACAACCCGTCCGACGCCGCCGCGCGGCCCGACGACGATCGTCCCGCTGGCCGAGGGGCTCGACGTGTGGAAACCGGTGATCGGCGCGATCAACGGCTATGCGATCGCCGGCGGCTTCATGCTCGCGATGCAGTGCGACATCCGGATCATGGCGGAGCATGCGAGGGCCGGCATCTCCGAGGTTCGCTGGAACCTCGGCAGCGCGTGGATGATGCCGATCACCCGGCAGATCGGCCTCGGCAACGCTCTGGAGCTCTGCCTCTGGGGCGACACGCAGATCACCGCCCAGCGGGCGTACGAGATCGGATGGGCGCAGCGGGTCGTCCCCAAGGAGGCCCTGATGACGGTCGCGATGCAGTACGCCAGCCGGATGCTGGACATGGCGCCGCGGGCGGTGCGCAATGTGAAGCAGATGATCTACCGCGGCGCGTACATGGACCCGATCGAGGGACAGCGGTTCGGCTCGGCGCTGATCCAGAACCTTGCCGGCATGCAGGACAGCATCGAGGGCCCGCGCGCATTCCTGGAGAAGCGTCGCCCGAACTACATCGACGGCTGACCAGACGGCAGCGGCAGCGGGCCGAACGCGCGCTCCCAGGCTTCGCCGATACCGAGCGGGATGTCGTCGCGGAAGATCGCCGCGCCCACCTGCACGCTCATCGGCGCCCCTCGACGGTCGATCCCGAGCGGCAGCGCGATCGTCGGGATTCCGGCGATATTGGAGATCACGCGCGAACCGACGCGCGCCTCGTTCGCTGCGATCACCGCCTCGGCGGTCCGCGCCGCGGAAGGACCAACGACGGCGGCGAGCGACGGCGTCACCCCGCCCGTGCCGAGCCCAACCGCCGCGTCGGTCTGCGCAAAGCGGGCACGCAAGGCCTCGCGTGCGTGCGCAAGGAGCCGGTCCGCCTTCGCCGCCCAGGGGGCCGGCGTCAGCGCGCCCGTGAGCAGGTTGAGACGTGAGGTCTCGTCCACGGTCGCGAGGACGCGGCCGAGGTCAGCGTGCAGCAGGACGTTGTCGACGTCCTTGACCGCCGAGTAGAGCGTCCCCACCGCCTCCATCTCCGGCACTGCGATCCGCGACAGTGTCGCCCCGGAAGCCTCGATGAATTCGGTGAAGCGGCGGAACGCGGCCTCGATGTCGGAGCCCGCTTCGGTGCGCGCGTACTCCTCGATCACCGCGACGCGCATCCCGCGCAGGGCGGATGGCGCGTCAGGCGCTGGCGCCCCGACGGCGGACGGCGCCGCCGTCGTGACATCGAGGGGGTCGTGGCCAGCAATGACAGCGGTAACCAGGCGGCAGTCCGTGGCGGAGCGCGCGATCACGCCAACGGTGTCCATCGTCCAGAGGAGCGGCCAGACACCGTGGCGGCTGACACGGCCGTAACTCGGCTTGAAGCCGTACGCCCCCACGACGGCGGCCGGGTGCCGGATCGATCCCGCCGTGTCGCTGCCAACCGAGAACACAGCCATCCCGCTCATGACCGAGACCGCGGAGCCGTTGCTCGATGATCCGGGACTCCACTCCGCTCCCCACGGATTCAGCGGGTCGCCGTAGGGGTGCCGGACGGTACCGCCCATCGCGAACTCGCTGAGGTTCGCCTTCCCGACGCAGATCGCTCCAGCGTCCTCCAGCCGCCGGAGCACCGTGGCGGTCTCCTGAGGGACGTAGTCCTCGAAGAGCCGCGACCCGCCGGTGGTGCGGATGCCGGCGATATCGAAGAGATCCTTCACGGTAAACGGGATGCCGTGAAGCGGGCCGCGATCGTGGCCGGCGGCAAGTTCCCGCTCGGCCGTGCGCGCCTGCTCCCTCGCACGCTCCGCCAGCACGGTGATCAGCGCGTGCGATTGGTCGTTCAACGCCTCGATACGGGCGAGCGACTGCTCGACCAAGTCGGCAGGTGATATTTCACGTCGCCGCAGTCTCGCTGCGAGATCGGGAATCGTGTCTGGGTGCGGGGACGCGGTCGCCCCTCCGGCTTCAGAAGGGGCGGATGACGCAGGGACTGCCGTGGGGGGCGCCCAGGTGACAGGGTCGTACCCGCGCCATGGACGTCCATCGATGTCGTCGAGAACACGGCAGATGGCGTTGAGACGAGCAGTGACGACCGGCCGGTCTGCTTCAGAGAGCGGCACACGCAGCACTCCAGCGAGCGCGGCTACTTCATCCTCACCGAGCATCGTGTGCGGCGGCGCCGCCAGCCGTGCCCACGCGCGATCGTCCGGGAACGCCATTCCATCCTCCTCAGGCCGCTCTTGCCGCCGATCGTAGCGAGGCTTGGCCTCGGACAGGTGCGATAGGCGGGGGCAGTCCTACTGGAGCTGGCGCATCCGTGGCACAAAGAGCATGACGAGGACGACGACGACCATCAGCCCAGCGGCCATCCCGCCGATCGCCAGCTGCGGGCCGATCAGGTCGGAAAGAATGCCGGCGCCAAAGGTGCCCAGCGACATCAGACTGAACTGCATCATCCAGATCGCCATGACACGCCCTCGGTACTCCGGATCTGGGTACGTCTGGATGAGCACCTGACCGAGCGACCGCCGCACCGATGAAGCGACACCGACGACCAGCATGATCGGGAGCGTGATGTAGTAGCTCTCTGAGATCGCGAATGCGACGAGTGAGGCGGACAGGACGGTCGCGGCCAGCATGAGCATCTGCCCGCGGTTGCGGTTGGGGAGCGTTGCGACAAACAACGACCCGGCGACCGCGCCGATCCCGGTCACGCTCATCAAGAACCCCTGCTCCGCCGCGCCGCGGTGCAACACGTCATGCACGAAACCAGGAAGCAGCGCGGTGTACGGCATCGAGGCCAGGATGACGAGGAAGTTGACGCCGATCAGCGTCCGGATCGTTGGCTCGGCAATCGTGTAGGCGAAGCCCTCGCGGAGGTCGCCCAGGTTGCCGCCGCGGTGCGCGGCCCGCGCCGGGGCGGCGTGCGGCGGGTATTTCGGAACGCGCGAAGTGCAGTAGACGGCGATGGCGAAGAAACCAGCCATTAACCCAAAGACACCTGAGGGCGCCCACACGGCCAGCAGGAATCCACCGAGCGCCGGGCCGACGAGCTGCATGACGTTCTCGCCCGAGGTGTTCAAGGCAACGGCGTTCATCGTCTTCTCGCGCCCGACAAGGTCAGGGATGATCGACTGCCGCGATGGCATCATGATCGCGTTAACGGTCCCCTGAAGCACCGCGCTCACGATGATGTGTTCAAAGCCGAGGATCCCCAGAGCGGCGAGGACGCCGAGCACTGCGGCGTTGAGCATGTTGAACATCTGTCCCCATTGCATCACGCTCCGCTTCGGCACACGGTCCGCCACCACCCCGCCGACCGGTGAGAGCACGAGACCAGGGATCGCATGGGCGAGAGAGACGAGGCCGAGCGCGGCGAATGAGCCGGTGAACTGGTAGACTAGCACTCCCTGCGCCAGCTGCTTCATCTGCATGGAGCCGAACTGCGCGACGTTCGCGAAGTAGATGTAACGAAAGTCGCGGTTGGACCACGCGTCGAAGGTACGGCCGGAGAATCGGCCCGACCGTGCGGGAACCGCGAGGGTATCTGACGGCGCGGAGTCGAGCCCGGCAGCGCGAGGAGGCGTCGAGTCCGCGATGCTCATGGCGCTACACCTCCTACTGAAGGTTCCGGTACCGGGGCACGAACAACGCAATACCGGCCAGCAACACCAGCAGCGCGACGGCCATGCCGCCAATCGCAACCTGCGGCCCCGCCCGTTCCGCGATCACGCCGACGCCAAATGTGCCGAACGACACGATGCTGTACTGAGTCATCCACACGGCCACCGTGCGGCCGCGGTAGGCCTCCGCGGAGTAGGTTTGCAGGAGCACCTGGCCAACCGACATCCGCAGTGAGACCCCCGCCCCCACGAACATCATGATCGGCATCATCACGTAGTAGTTGGTCGTCACCGAGAAGGCGACCAACCCCAGCGCGAGCATCATCGCAATCCCAAGCAGAAGCCGGCCCCGGTTGCGTGGCGGGTACGACGCGATGAGCAGCGACCCGACGAGGGCGCCCGCTCCGGAGAACCCGACCAGCACTCCTTGCTCCGCGGCCCCTCGATGCAGCACCTCAGATACAACACCAGGCAACATCTGCGAGTACGGCGTCGCGAGGAGGACGATGCCGAAGTTGATGAGGATGTGGGTCCGGATCGTCGGATCGTGCGCTACGTATCTCAGCCCATCGATCAGATCACGAAACCCGCCACCCCGAGACGGAGACACTTCGGCGGGGCCATCGACGGGCACTTTCGGCAGACGGAGCGTGAACAACACCGCACCCGCGTACAGGCCCGCCATCACCCAAAACGTGACGGTGGCGCCGGTGAACGCGACCAGCACGCCGCCCAGGCCGGGGCCGATGAGCTGCATCAGGTTTTGCACCGACACGTTCAGACTGATGCCATTCATCAGCCGATCACGCCCCACCATGTCCTGGATGATCGTATGGCGGGAAGCGGTCATCACGGAGTTCACGGCGCCCTGCAACACTGAAGCAATCGCCAGGTGCTCGTATCCGAGATGCCCCGACCACGCGAGGAGCGCCAGTACGACCGCGTTCAACGCGTTGAACGTCTGCACAATCTGGATCACGGTCTTCTTCGGCACGCGGTCGGCGATGACGCCTCCAAGCGGCGTGGCGAGGAACCCCGGCAGGGAGGTGGCGAGGGCAATGCCGCCCAGCGCGGTGAACGACCCGGTGATCTCAAACGCCAGCACGCCGCGAATGAGATTCTGCATCTGCATCGCGGTGAACTGGAGGGTGTTCCCCGCGAGGAGCAACCGAAAGTTGCGGCTGTGCAACGCGTCGAAAGTATTCGGGAGCAGGCGTCGCCGAGGCGGAACGGGCGCCGTCGCCGCGGTCGCGCCTTCGGTCCCACGGGGATCGGCAACGCTCACGGACGCCTCGATCCTGCCTCAGTCCGGGCGCGAAGGCGTCCCGGCCAGCGAGCGATCGCCAGGACTATACGCCCGCCTCCGCTGGCAGACGTCGTCCTCTGATGCCACCTTGGACGGTGCTCTGCACGGCACGCGCTGCCTGCATCGACCGATGCTCAAGCAGGCAGCGCGCCACCGCGCCTATCGTCCCTTGAAGACGGGGTCGCGCTTCTCCATGAAGGCGCGTACGCCTTCCTTGGCGTCTTCCGTCCGGTCGATAATGAGCCCGGTGTAGTACTCCATCTCCGCCGCGGCGATGTGGTCCGCTTCGGGGAACATGGTCTTGTAGACCATGCGCTTCGCCAGCGCCTGCGCTATCGAGGGGCCCTTCGCGATCTGATGCGCGAATGCCAGCGTCTCGGCCATCAGGTCAGCCGCCGGTATCACTCGCAACACGAGGCCGAGCCGAAGGGCCTCGTCAGCGTCAATCATGTCGCCGGTCCACATCAGTTCGAATGCCTTCTGCACGCCCACGATGCGGGGGAGGCGAAAGTTCAGGCCTCCGTCCGGACGGCGGCCCCGCTTCGTCTGGACGACGGCGAATTTCGCCTCGCTCGAAGCGAACCGAATATCAGGCGTGAGCGCGAGGCCGAAGCCCGCGCCGACTGCGAAGCCGTTGATCGCGCCGATGATCGGCTTCTCGCACTGCGCGAAGACCAGCTGCGCGCTGTCCTCAGGGTGAGGGAGACTGATGGAGGGCGGAGCGGTCCCCTCGGTGCGGGACTGCAGGCCGCCAACGTCGGCGCCAGTGCAGAAGGCGCGACCGGTGCCGGTCAGCACGATGACCTTGACCTCCGGATCCTTCCCCAGTTCTCGCACCAGGTTGAGCATCCCCTGGGTCATGGCCGCGCTCATCGCGTTCATCCGGTCCGGCCGGTTCAACGTGATGACTCCAACGTCGCCATCCTTCTCGAACAGCAGATCCTCGAGTTCCACGCGCTTCCTCCTGCTCCTCGATTACCGAGTCACGCGCACGGTAGTGCCCTCGAGTTCCACGACAATGTCCTGTGACGGGGAAATCGAACGTCCGTCCACTTCGGCCACACAATAACAGACATTATGTAGCAAAGCTGCCACAGGATGTGTCATCCGGCTGCAGCCCGCCCCAAATTCTTGGATAGCCACCACTCACCCGAGTCGACGACCGAGTCCAGGGCGCCGCCCTGTAACCGGTGGCGTCCATATGATGAGTTGCCCGCCTCCCAGAGAACGAGCGCGCCCATTGTCCCGTGCAACCACGACCCCGCTCCCGCCCGAGCGCCCTCCGCGACCGTTCGGGCGCCGCGTGTTTTACGGCTGGTGGATCGTCGGCGCGGGTGCGCTAATGCAGCTGCTCCAGGGGGCGTTGCTCGGACAGGCGTACGGCTCGTACGTCGTTGTCCTTCACCGCGAATTCGGTTGGAGCCGCACGCTGCTCTCGGGCGCCTCCGCCGTACGCGAGATGGAGAGCGGCATCTTCGGCCCGGTACAGGGGTGGCTTCTTGACCGCGTGGGGCCTCGGCTGGTCGCGCGGGTGGGAATGATCACGCTGGCGGTCGGGTTCATGCTGTTCAGCCAGGTGCATACGCCGGTCACGTTCTACGCGGCGTTCCTCGTCATGTCGCTGGGGGCGAGCATGATGGGGTACCTCACCCTTACCCACACCGTCGTGCAATGGTTCGAGCGCCGGCGGTCGACGGCGCTCAGCCTGATGAGCCTCGGTGGTGCGCTCGGCGGCGTCATCCTGCCGGTGACGACGGTGCTGGCGCTCGAGACATTCGGATGGCGCACGACAGCGTTCGCTTCGGGCGTGATCGTCCTCCTGGTCGGTGTGCCGATCACGCAAATGCTCCGCGCCGATCCAGCCGCAATGGGCCTTCGCCCGGACGGCGCGCCCGCGGAGCCGCCGGACGCCGACGGATCAACCCAGGCCAGCGGCTCGATCGACTTCACGCTGCGCGAGGCGCTCCACGCGCCCTCGTTCTGGTGGGTTTCGCTCGGCCATGGCTCTGCGCTGTTCATCGTGGGCGCGGTGAACGTGCACATGGTGTCTCACCTCAACGAGACGTTGGGGTACTCGCTGGGGCGTGCCGCGGGCGTGTACTCGGCCGTGACGATGATGTTCATGATCGGAACGCTCATCGGCGGTTGGGTAGGAGACCGAGCGAGCAAGCGGTGGCTGGCTTTTGGCTGCATGGGGATGCACGCCGTAGGGATGCTGCTCCTGTCTCACGCGGCCGGGTCGCTGATGGTCGCGGCATTCGTCGTCATTCACGGCAGCGCGTGGGGGATGCGCGGACCGCAGATGGCCGCGCTGCGCGCCGATTACTTCGGCCGGGCCGCGTTTGGGAAGATCATGGGTATCTCGAACATGGTGGTCATCGTCGGCGCCATCGCGGGGCCGCTGCTTGCGGGCTTTATCTACGACCGCACCGGAAGTTACCAGGTCGGCTTCGACCTGCTCGCCCTCTTCGCTGCGCTGGGCTCCATCTTCTTCGCCCTCGCGACACGCCCGAAGCCACCCGCTTCCGCCGCACGAGCGGTCATCGAGGCGTCTTGAACCTACTGTCCGACGGGCTGGCGGCCGGCGCATCCCGGTCGTGAGCAGAACCACGCCGCCCGCCCAATGAATCCGCTACGCGTTGACGGACGTGTCAATGTTGCGCGGCCGCGTCGAATGAGAAGTACTCGGTTGAAGCATCGAAGCATTCGAGGTCGGGGACTGATCGCGCGTCGGTGTGTGCGATCATCGGCGGGGTCGTCGGTATGAGGCCGGGGACGGCGCACGCGGCGATTGCAAGTATCGGCGCCGGCGGGACGGGAGCGACTGCGCGCTTCGCGCCTAACACGCAGACCGTGAATGTGGGTGACACGGTCACGTTCGTCTGGACCAGTGGTGGTGCGAGCGGGCATAACGCGATCGCGACCACCGGCGGGCTACCGACGCTGACGTTGACCCAGGCGGCGCCGAATGCATCGTGGACTGCCGCGACGCCTGAGACGTACTACTTCTATTGCAGCATTCACACCTCCGCCGCGAACGCTACAGAGGGCCATGTCGTGGCGAACGACGCAATGGTTGGCAAACTTGTGGTCGTGGCCTCGGGGGCACCGGCCCCGAATCTGGGCCCTACGCAAGGGGCGCCCGCGCTGGCCGTGCCGGCGAAGACGGGCTCCGCCGGTCTCGCAACACCTGCTGACAGCACGGGAGCGGTGATGGCTCTCGGAGCGCTCGCGCTCCTCGCGGTCGCAGGCGGGCGGCTCGTGACCCGACGGCAGCGGTAGGCCGCACCCAGCGTCAAGAAGTCCCGGGGGAAGGTGGGAGGGGAGGCTTGAGCCTTTCCTCCCTGTGTCGGATGTGACCGGGTGTTGGTCGCCAATGCACACGCCCGACACTTCCGCTGCGAGTGGTGGCAGGCCCGCCCTTGTCACAGCCCGCCCGGATCGCATCAACTGAGCGGAACCCGAATGTCTCGTGCAGCTGAGAGGACGTCCCCGATGATGGAGAACGCCATCGTGACCGAAAGTGGTCTGAAGTATGTCGACCAGGTCGTGGGCGCCGGCGAGTCGCCTCGCATGGATCAGGAAGTCACGGTCCACTACACCGGCAGACTGGCGTCGAACGACCGAAAATTCGACAGCTCTGTCGACCGAGGTGAGCCTGCAACGTTCCCGATGAACGGCGTGATCCGAGGCTTCTCCGAGGGCCTGTCCACCATGAAGGTGGGCGGCAAGCGCACCGTCTACATCCCGTCCGACCTCGGCTATGGCCCGCGCGGCGCCGGCCCGATCCCGCCGAACGCCGACCTGGTGTTCGAGCTCGAACTGATCGCGATCCGCTAGCCCTTGGCTACGCGCCGCGCGCGAGGCCTGCGACGATCAGGTCGACGCCGGAGTGCTTGCCTTCCACGACCGCCTCCACGTCGAACAGCTGGGCGGCCGGCATGCGCCCGGTCAACGTGACGACCGGGCTCTCGCCGAGGTGGTCGATCACGGCCTGCGCCTGGCTGCGCTGGTCGAAGAGATAGAGGGCGCCCCACTTGCCGGATGCGGGATCGGAGATCCACGTCTTCTGGCGTAGCCCCTCCATCGACTCGAACCGGGGGATCGAGCGTTCATGTAGGTAGTCGCGGAGCTCCTCGAACGTCGCGCCACCACCGGCGGAGAGGTCCCAGAGGACGAGCAGTGCCGTGAGGGATTTCGAGGGCGTCATCCGCAAATCCTGTCCGCATATCCCGCCGCTGAACCCCCGGCGCCTCGTCCGCGGGGACGAGACACCGGAGGACTGCTTGCGTCCGTTGACCGCTACCGACGCCGGCTTGCGATCTTCCGCGCGCCTGCGGTCAGCAAGACGGCGACACCAATCAGCGAGCCGACGACCATGATGGAGCTCCCACCCTCACCGGCAAGGCCGGCGTTGCCGGTCTTAGCCGGAGCCGCGGGAGCCGCGACGGGCACCGCCGTCGCGACCGTCGTGAACGTGACGGACGCCCGTGCGTCGCACGCCGTGTGGCTCAACTGGCCCAGCACCACGGTGACGGTGTGTGAACCCGGTGCGAGGGCGCCCAGGTCCTGTGTCGTCGTGCCGCTGTGAATGATCTTCGGGTCACCGCTCGGAATGACTCCACCAGCAGCCGTGGCCGGAGTATCGACGAAGTAATGCAGGTGGAACGACGTCGCGTCCGCCGCCGACGTGGGCTTGATGTTTTGCGCGGGCGTCACTGTGACGTTGACCGTCGTGGGAGCAGCCGCCGTCGGAGCGGCGACCGTGAGCGTGGCCCCAGCCGGGCAGGCCCCGGGCGTCTGTGCGGACGCCGTGCTCGTTGATGCGATCGGAATCCCCATCGCCAGCACTACGACGAGGGACAACCAACGGAACCACCGTGACATGAGACCTCCTGCCAGGTTGGGGAAGCTGAGCGTAGAACGTACCAGACCCGTGTGCGCGGCGGGAGTAGCCAAGACAAAGACAGAGGACAGGGAATCCAACGGGGGTCCAGCCCGAGGCAACGACACCCCCGTCGGTGGTACGGTGTTCGCCCCACACAACTCCGGAGGAACCGCTATGGGTGACAAGAGTCCGAAGGACAAGAACAAGAAGAAGCCGAGCCAGAAGCCGCCAAAGGGCGGCGCTCGCCCAAACGCGACTCCAGCGTCGAAGCCCGCTCGGTAGCGTTCGATCTACGGCGACGGCACGGGCCGCCGCGTCAGGTGCGGCGTACCCGCTGGCGCGGCCTCGACGCTCGTGTGACTGCCCGCGCGTCCGCGCACAGTATGTCCCGCGTACATCGCGGACAGAAACC
>SXGU01451258.1_pt1 | contig 10884 bp, 8 predicted proteins | sample 3174531 | NCBI WGS metagenome assembly SXGU01 (sample SAMN11356863, study PRJNA531348) | freshwater metagenome | isolation source: freshwater sample F1-140 | place: China: Fuxian Lake, Yuxi | collected 2017-12-25
CCATTCGGTTACCCTAAATGAGGCAATAGTCTGGCCATTCGTATGAAAATTAACGAAGCGAGCGAATTGAGCCTCTCTATCGTTGAGAACTGATCCTGGAGCCTCCGACGAGAGTTGGCTAACCCCTAATTTGAATAATTCTGAATCGAATGTGAACCGGGCAGATTCCGGACATAAATCAGCGCTTGAACGCCACTTTGCGTCCAAACGCGTGCCATGAACATAACAGTCCAACCGAGTATTCCCGAAGGGAAGAATAAGAGGCTGCCCTTGTCGTTCGCGAAGGTAATCTCGAGCGCAATAAGTGAACCAAAAAAGCCTTTGGTCAAAATCCAGATCAACAGGATAGCCGTCCACAGCTAAAGAAACCATCCGCCACTCATTGGTCATGCCCGTATAATTCGGCTTTTCCAGAATAAAATTCGGATAAGAACAGGCATATTTCTGCCTGTTGTCAACGTAATCAACGATCCACTGCGCGTTTTTTGTATCGACCGCCATGCGGGCCCTGCCACTGAAGTCAGGTTTTTTGTCAACTACGTTATTATTTACCCTATAAGAATTCAGCCCCACATCGCAAACGAATGATTGAGCATACGAACCTGAAGCAAAGAAGCGGACTATGAGTAAGATGAGAATTACGAACAGCCCTTTAGACAAAATGAGTCGCATGAATCTTTCTGACCCAGGATGGATCACCCGGACGCATGTAGCGAATAGACCCATAATTTCGCGATTCCTTTCATTAGCGGATACTGGAGGTTGGCGTCAAGCGTTTCTTTGCTCTTTGTGCCTTTGCGAGCTTCTGACCTGATTTCTCTTCCCTGTTTCCATCATTGCCAAAGGAAGCCGTTGTGCCCCCCCTCGGGGGCTACTTGGCCGAGACGACGCCACCGTTTCACTAGTATCTGACTCTGGCACAGGCAGTTGTCGATGCGAAGTAGTGCAATAATTGCCACGGCGAAAGCTCGACTTGGCAATTCCTTGAGCCAGCCGGAGCCCGCGTCGTCGTCCCGCTGGGCTACATTTCCCAAGCTGGGACGAGGCGGTCGTCCGCCGCAAATCTTGAATTGTTGCGTTTTGGTTCGATCTGTCAGTTGACCAACCAAAAAGGCCGGTCATCCCTGTTGACGAACCGGTGCGAAGAAGGCTTCGAGAAAGGGCACAGATTTCAGGAGTAATTAGTATTTACCAAAGAGTATTTCGACCAATTTCATGTTCCGCCGGCTGATGTCGGCAGTTGATTCGAAGATGTGGCCGGCATTGGCGTAGTATTCGATTCGCACTGACACGCCGCGCTTGCAGGCTTGACTTTCAAAAGCGTCCACGATCAGTTGTGCGTCGTCCAATGCCCCGCAGTGCAATGAAAATCTGGTCGGGGTAACCGCCAGAGCTTCCTCATACGGGAATATCCCTGGACTGAGCACCCACACCCCTCTGAACCGCTTGGGATGCGCGTCCAGCACCCGCTTGATGGCCACCGAGCCGGCGCTGTATCCGCAGAGGTAAACCTGAGCCGGATCGACCGCAGAGTTCTTGAGCATGTCCTCCAGCACGGCGACCATGTCGTCAGCGGACTCGGCCATGAAATCGCTGCTGTAGAGACCCCAGCGATCAGGCGCGCAGTAGATGGCCCCCAGATTCGCGAGCACCTGGGATTCGGCAGACCAGTGGCCTTGCATGGCCGGGCCGATGACCAAAGGGTATTTCCGGCCTGCCGCCGTGGTCTGGGGCCGGAGCTGAAAATAGGGCACATCCCCTCCGTCAGTCCCTCGGGCGTGATGCCGGCTTGGCTCGATGATCTTGGCTTTGGAGAAGGGTTGGTCCGTGGGAGGAACCACGCAGCGCAGGTTTCGGGCTCCGAGGTCATACTCCCAGACTCCCCGTGGCTCCGAGCCCACCGAGGCGATCGCGTAAACCTTAGTGCCACCGGCTCCGACCGAGTAGCTGAGCACATACCCGCCGTCGAAGAGGTTGGTGTTGGCGCTGGAATTGGGGAACCGCAGCGCCAGGTAGGTGTGGTTAGTGTGGCTGGACACATAGGCATACGCCTTGGGAACGAAGGTCAGCCATTGGGCATTGAACACCCGCTCCGAAATTGGGCGGGCTACTTGCCATCCGCCGTTACTATCGGCCAGCACGGAATGGAGGTAGCGGAATTTGGGACTGTCTTCAGGCACCGGGGAGCAAAAGAGAAAGCCACCGCTCTTGGCGTTGTAATTCAACCAGTCGAACGACAGATCCTTCGGCATGTCCGTAACCCGCTCAACCGCCTTGGTTTTGAGATCAATCGAGTGGATCTGCCCGGACTGCACAAAAGCAAGGGATTCGCCGGAGAGGGCCAGCAGCGGACCTTTGGCAAGGGAACGGTTGAGTTTGGCCAAGGTTTGTGAACTGCGTCCAAGCTTGCCGGTCTTCAAACCGGGGTTGAGCGTGAAGCGGCTGATGACTCCCGCATCGTCGAACACCGCAAAATCACTAGCGGATAACCAAACCAATCCCCTCAAGGGGCCGAAGACTCGAAATTTATCCGCCACATTGCCCGTGCTGGTGTCAAAAATGAACAGCTCGCCTTGGTCTGTTGTTGATTGCGTGCGCGTCTCGAACAGGAAGAATCGGTTGTCAGGTGAGCATGGGTGCAGGGCAAACTTTTGATCAGCCACCGCTACAGCGACACGCGTCCTGGCGAGCGTGGCCAGGTCCACCTGAAACAGTCCAAGGCCCGATTCGGTGTCCCGCACATACCAAAGACGAGTGCCATCGTGATTGGCGAGCGGAGCGGCTTTGAACGCCCCGACAGCGGTGATTTCGTCGATGACGCGCACAGTGCCAGATGGAAGCCGCCATGCTCTCAATTGGTGCGGAATAGCGAGCGTCAAGGCGGCCAGAAGACTTAGGCTAGCCAGGGTCAGGAGCCTGGCTAGAAAGGATTTGGGCGGGCGGGTAGCCGGAACCTGTCGGCGTTCAATCCTGCGTCCGGCCGTAGGGGCACGCGTGGAACTGGCGGGGATGACCTGCTGCAATCCGCAGCGGGGACAAGTGAAGGGTTGGCCGGAGAGTGATTCATCCACCGCGATCCGCTGACCGCATTCAGGGGCAGCACAATGGAATTTAATCTCCATGTTCGTCAGCGAGCTGCATCAACCCCGGTGGAAGCTGTGGCATTTCGGCGCAAGACCAACAACAACGTCGCCCCCGTGAACATGAAGAGGCAACAACCAAGCAGGACGAGAGACATTGCCCGTGGTGCAAGCGGAACCCACTCCGTGAAGTTCCCGAGGCAACTGCATGGCTGAGGAGCCTTCATCCAAATCAGCGCCCCATGATAAGCCAGAAAGTTTGCGCCACAGTAGGCCGTTAGCAGCAGTTTTAGGGATGTTTGATTGCTGAGGGTTAGAAAAGCCGCCAGCGACAATTCACAAATCGCCAAGACCAGCATTAAGGTGCGGACCTTAATGCCCAGCACAGGGTCGCTGGTTTCCAAGAAGTGAGCTGGACTTCGGAACGCTAGGAACTTCGCCATTCCTGCCACCAGCAAAATGTAGGCGGTGCACTGCAACACGACCGATGAAGTTCGGGCATGCGTTTCCCTGCTTGGAGCTGGAGAAGATCCCGGGACAACTGTGCCTGTGGATGAAATTTCCATCGAAAGCGGTGGCAACTCGGCCCATCAATCTCCTGCCTTGATAGTCCACATGCCTTTGTGACCCCCAATCGCCTCCCCCGCCTTGCCGGTCTTGCCAACTGTTTGGGCCGGCATGAGCAATTCCACCTGTCCTCCGATCATCAAGTAGTTGAAGCGCGAGCCGTGGAGATCATCGGGTGAAAGCACCTTGGCGTCTGTGTGGTCGGCGCTGCGGGTAATCACTGAGCCCGAGCTGTTGCCCATGATGTTGTTTGAATTGGCCTGCTCCGTCAGCAGGATGGTGTCGAGTGGCGCTGGTATCATGCTCATCTTGAGGGAAACCATCTCCCCCAGCTTTTCAGGGTTGTAGGTATGGGCTGGAGGGTTCGCCTTGCCGTTCGGGTCGAATTTCCAATGCAACCCAATCCCGGTGGCGTTTTTCGGACCCGGCGGCCAGTTGGCAGGCAGCATGTCGTGGCGAGGCATCGCATATGTCCTGCGTTCCAGTTTGTAACGCGCCGCCCACTCTGCGGGTCCAAGCGGGTCGGCTGGGCAGCGTAACAACCTGCCGGTAGCGGAGTCGGCCCCAGTTCGCTTGGCACCGACCGATTGGTTGGCTTCAAGTTTGACGAACGGACTGACCAACCGATCCCAACTGACGATGTTCCGGTTGTCCAAGTGCAGGTAGGCGAAGGGGAGTCGGGTCGAATTATCCTCGGAGTAGAGAGCGGTGGCGGCACCCAGCGCGCGGAGATTGTCCGCACAGACCGTCGCTTTGGATTTTGGTCGCAGCTTTGCCACCAACGGGATCATGAGCAGCCCGAGCAGTGAAACGCTTGCGACTGCAACAATGAGATCCTTCCTTGTGAACGCCTGAATTGATCGAGACGACCGCGCCCCTTCGCTTCCTCGGATGCCTCTTGACATGGCCGCATCGTAAAAACACGCTACCCGAAGGTCAACCCCGATGTGTTCACCGGCTGAGGGTTGGCGAGGATTGTTGTGAAACGCGGAGCCAAAACAGTTCAGGCTGGAGGCCGAATACCGGCGGGAGGACGAGCGTTCACGTTGCTCGAACTTTTGGTGGTGATCGCGATCATTGGGATCCTCGCGGGACTCCTTCTTCCCTCCCTCTCCAAGGCTAACCAAAAGGCCAAGGCGGCGAAATGCACGGTGAACCTGAAGCAGGTGGGGGGAGCATTTCTTCTCTACGCCGGGGACCACAATGAGCAGTTGCCGCCGCTGAACAGTGGAGGCCCTTGGAACCACCCCGTTTACCCACACAACCCGACCAACTGGTGGTATCGGATCATCGCCAACGAGAAGTATCTGCCGCCGGACCAGAACGGTGGCGTCTGGCGATGCCCGTCGGTTTCTGATTCTGAGCTTGGAACCGCCTTTGGAGGCAAAGTCCAAGGTTACGGCCCGGTCGAAAGCAAGGCCTACATCCCAGGATTGCCTTCGATTATTCGATACGGCATGGACGGCAACGGCAATGTCACCGGCAGCAGTCGACTGGGTGAAATCAGCCGGAGCAGCGAGATTTGGCTCGCCGGCGACGTTGGCGTGCCGAAGATTCCAACCCAAGTCCCACGCAGCGGCTATCGCACTGACATGGTGACGTTCGCCCCTCATCCTCTACAGCTCTGGTCTGTTCACACCATCAGGAAGCAGCCAGCTTGCCGTCACAGCTATCGGGGGAACGTTGCTTTCGTGGATGGCCACGTTGAGGCATGGACTTATTTGGATTTCGCCTCCAACAAACATGACATCTTCGCCCTCCGATCCCGTTGATTCCACTGACCCATGCACGGTGATGAGGCTGAAAAACAACTCGATTGCTGACTGATGACAGCGGACGCCCAGCTTCCCTTCAGCACACTAATCGTTTTCTACTCGATTTTGTGCACCGGGCACTTGGCGCTGCAATTCTTGTTCGCGCACTTGCACCACTGGCGGGAGGTTCGTGCGGCCCGGCAGCGGCAAACGAGCATGGACCGGTTGTTGCAAGAAGGCCGGTTTCCATCCGTGACCGTGGTTTATCCGATTTACAACGAAACGCCGGAGATTCTCCGTCGCGTCCTGCAATGCGCCAAAGAGTGCCTCCGCATCCCGGGATTGGACCTGATCTTCGTGGACGATGGTTCCACCAATCGTGAAGAATTACGCCCGGTCTACGAGGCGTTTCAAGGGGAGCGAATCCAAGTCGTTTACAAAGAAAATGGCGGCAAGCGGGACGCGCAGTATGTCGGGTTTGGCCTTGCTCGGGGGGAGTTCATTGTAACGGTAGATTCGGACACGCTAATCAACCCCGAGGGTGTTCTCACCCTGGTCGCCCCGATGATTGAAAACCCAGACGTTGGCGCGGTGTGTGGTGACGTCCGTGTGGAAAACGCGTCTCACAACCTGCTCACCCGCCTGATTTCGATCCGCTACTGGACGGCCTTCAACTTGGAGCGGGCAGCGCAAAGCTTTTTCGGCGCAATCCTTTGCTGTTCCGGTCCATTTTCAGCCTATCGGGCCAGCGTCATCCGAACAATTAAGGAACGCTATGTTCAGCAGACATTCTTCGGAAGGAAGTGCACCTATGGGGACGACCGGCATTTGACGAATCTGGTGCTCCATGAAGGATACCAAACTGTCTATCAGGAAGGGGCCATCGCCCATACCTACGTGCCTGAGACGATGCGCGAATACATCGTCCAGCAGAATCGGTGGAATAAGAGCTTTTTCCGGGAATTGCTGTGGACCCCGCGTGATTTCGCAAAGGTTCACCCCTACTGTTTGTTTGATGCGTTCTTTCAGCCCTTGGTGTTCGTGGTCTTCACTTTCGTGATCGGACACAACATTTACCTATTCGCTGAATCCCAAGACTTGAAGATACCAACCTACTACCTTGGCATGCTGGTGCTGATGGCCTCCGTGCGGACCCTGTATGGCCTGGTGCGGACTTGGGATCCGGAATTCCTGGTCTTCATGCTTTACGGATTCCTGCACATTCTGGTGCTCACTCCAGTGCGGTTCAAATCGTTGTTGACCCTTGATGACAACGCCTGGGGCACCCGGTCTCAGGGCAAGTCGAACGTCCTGGGTGATTTTCTCAAATGGTCCTGCGGATATTGGGGGATGGCCCTCCTTGTGGCACTGACGCTCTACAGGTGGCAGACCGGGCTTGCTCCCTTCGACAGCGACGGGCGTCAACTCATCTATTCCGGCTCGGCCGAGGATTTCATCTTGAGCATTGCTGGCTCTTGGAACTACGCCGCCACTTTTTTGATCGCCATGTTGTCGGCATTTATCGGCTCTTCCTTGCTGTTTCCGCGACGCTCCGTGGTTCAAATCCCCGTCGAACACACTTCAAGCCCTCGTGACTTGGGCAGTCGGCAGTGAGCGGGCGAATTGGACAGTTGGATTCGGATCACCCTTCCGACGCTCTGAAAGTGCAAACCATCCTTGCCACCAAACCTGGATGGGTTGGTTCCTTGGTCTATCCGTCTGCACTCCTGCTCATGGCCATTCTCGCTGCGATGATTTGGGCAACAGCGAGACAGCCGGTGAAGTTCGTGGATTTCACTGTCAATTCCAAGAACGGGACGCGAACGCGGGCTGTTGCCGTTGTGCCCAAGCGTCTTAAGCCGCTTCCAGTAGTAGTGTATCTGCACGGTTCAGGTGATAGTCTGCAGCGAAGCACAGGGACGTTAAGGCAATTTGCTGAGCTCGGTCTGGCGGCGGTGTGCATGGATTACACGCAAACGAATGCGGCCTCCTTTCCTGCGCAGTTTGAAGCCCTCCTTTCTTGGGTCGCTGCTCAGGCGTGGGCAGACACGAATCGTGTGGCCTGGGTCGGATTCAGCCTTGGGGCACAGCGAATGTTGAGCTATGCCTGCGCGCATCCGGAGGCCGCTCCGCCGTTCTTGGTCCGACTCGCAGGAGGTCGAGTTCAGGAATTGGAGGCGGAGCCACGACGACTGCACGGCAAAGCTTGGATCGTGCATGGAGAGAAGGATGATGTTTTTCGTGTAGGCGATGCGGAAGAAGTGGCAAGGAAACTGACGGGCGCAGGCATGTCGGTAGAGATGACCGTGCTACCTGGGCAAAGTCATGCCTTCGGTGAGAATCGCCAATTGGTTTTCCGGCTGCTAGCGGAACGGTGCGCTGAGGAGTTCAAGGCTACGCGGAAAGGAGCGGCTGGATCGTGACTCCAAGCTCGGCGATTCAAGAACCCGCCTCGCATCGTCGCATCCGATTGACGGTGTGGGGAGTAGCAATAGTGACGGCGCTGTTCGCGGTAGGCCAGACAACAGCCAATTTGGCATTGGGGCATTACGAAGCTACCAGTGCGAATCTGGCAAAGGCTGAACGCAGACTGTTGCATTCGGGTCTGTCAAGGGACTGGCAATGGCTTTTGAAGTCCGGAATGTCTGCAGGAACCACGGTATCAGAGTGGATTGACACCGTGGAGCTCGCCAATTTACAACGGCGGCAGTTCTACGATGAGCTGTCTGAGGATTTGTTCCGGGGGTTCGTTCTTTCGCCGCAGGTGATGTCGGGCTGGCTGTTACGGGGAGATTTGCGAAGGGAACTGTGGCGATACTTTGCCCCTCGTGTTCGCAAAGAATCCGATGTGACAAAAGGAGCAGCAATTATCGCACAAGAGCTAAGGATTCAGGTGACCTCAAATCCGAACGCCGCCGCAGTTGCATTGTTGTTAGCGTGGCAACGAGGCGAAGCGCACCCGGACGAATGGGAAGCACTATACATTGCTGCCCTGCGATCCGCAGGTGTCGCAGCGCGCATTGGGGATAATGGAAGAGCTCAGGTTTGGGTGGAAAAAGCTTGGCAAGATGCCCCCCGCCCTCTACAGGCAAGCTCTCTGTGAGCAACTGACGCATCGCACCCTGGCGAGTTTAGCCTCCGCCGCAATTTCCACATGTGCCAGAGGTCACAGCAGTTGTGCAGAGGCCTCCATCTTTTTCAGAAAACTGTTGACCCAAGTTCTCGCACCACTGTCTATCAAGATTCGGGTTAAGCATAGCATGAAAGTCAGTGGCAGGATGCAGTTGGCCAGTTCTGAAATTAATAACCAAGTTAACATCTTGAAGCGAACAACCTGTCCCTCCGCAATTCACTGAATCTCTGGCGTCACAGTATTTGCTGAAGAGAGGCGTTCCGTATTCTTGATAACAGCCGTTGGCAACACTTTGCTGGATGGATGGAGTGCAAAAACTGCCATCAATTGCGTAATAGCAGGATGCAACAGCCACGGTTAAGCTCGCCATCCACGCAATTCCAACTAGCAATAACTCTTTCATGGGGTTTTTCATAGGTTAACTTATTTCTGTTTTTTGCTGTAATGTTTGCAGAGAAATATTAAAGGTGGAACCGCAAATGTGACAACAATAATGGCCGAAAACAATAAGTTGTTGGACCTTTTGTTGATGCTGCTGCTCTCTCGCTCCATATTAGCGAGGTGCATGATGTGCGGATCGGAAGCCGGTTTCCAATGGTCATTGGTGACCAGGTAATTTGCCGTGCGATTTCTCGGCAAGATTGGCGATCGAGCGTCAAATGCAACTAACACTGGAACCAAACCATTTGTCTTCAACCGACCTGCGGGGAAGGTGATCTGTGATACTATAACTTCTGAGAGCAGAGTGATCCCTAGCTCCCCTTGAGCTCTTGTTCGAAAGTTTGGCGAGAACCGCCGATAGTTCATTCGAAGAGGAAATACCAATCCGTTGACATTTGTTGTTTCAACCACTCTGTAATCAAATTCGCTGAAGCCATTCTCGAATGGACGAGGAAACCTTTGAATATCGTTTACGATCTCCCCGTTAGCTGATACATTCACTTCCATGCTAATTCCGTTATTGGAAATACTCAACTCAGAAATGAACAGTTGCTGAGGAGCAAGGTACTTGATCGAGTAACCACCCTCGTTCCGCTGATCCATGAGAAGTTCGGACTGGCAGTTTGGAACTGAAAGAAATCTTCGCATTCGTTGCGCGTCGATTAGTGGCAGATCGGGTTTAGGACAAAAACCCAGCCAAGAAACAAAAATTGAGGGGTGACCTGGTGATGGAAACGCCGTCCGGCAAACAACCGCGATCGGCTTTCCAGCGTTTGTCTTGGTTCCAAAGAGTGTGTAAGAGCGCGTGCCATCCGGAATCTTCATGCAGTTTTGTATTGCTGGCCCCCCTTTTTTTGGATCGTTGTATGCAATTTCGGTTTGCCACCATCGATTGCTATAGTAAAAAGACACTTCACCTTCGCTTTCGTGGTGCGCATTCGTGTCGCCCGGAAAGAATAATTTGCTTGAGACGCGTCCCACAACGGCAAAAGGTGGAACATCGTCTGCGAATAGGGCGGAAAACGGCGGGAACAGAATAGAAAGCAACAGGAATTGGCGAACTTGAGTGCGGCTCATGGAGTGGAGCGATAGCCAACAGCTTCCGATCAGTTTAATAAAGAAGCATTAAGTGCTGACTGCCTATATGGTGGGCCTATCCGCACCGTTGAGAGATTGAGGGTTGAGAGCGTGTTGTGCAGATAAAATACTTATCAGCGATTCTGAGACTTTTTTCAAGGGTCACACAAACTCCAGCGCTGTGTCAATTAAGAAATCCATGGCAAATCCAGGGCAAAATCCCAGATGGAAGCAGCTTGGCGGGCGCAAATCAGCTTTTGAGCAGGCGTCGCCCAGGTTGCGTTCCCCCGCAGAGCCTTATCCTCCGCCCAGAAACCAAAACCTCATGCCAACGGCTGCAGCGCTAGCGAAAACCGGATCGATGATCCCGCCTTCACTAACTTTGGTCGCACCACGACAGGAAAAACCGAAAAGCCACAAAATGGTATGAAAACCCTCGCCTACTCTGCGAAAGGGAAATGAGTGAATACATGGAGCAACTCGGTCGGTCTTCCCTGCGCTTTTCGCGATGGTCTTATCTTTGTCCGCACGCCGAACTTTGCCGTTGGACTGGCATTGACCCCGCATCACTGCTGAAGCAGACATCTAAAAAAGGAAACGGGCGTGAGCCAGTTTCCTTCTCCCCACCTCACACCCCCAGTTTCCGAAGCGTAGGCTCGGAGGCTGTTGAGTGAGAGGTGGCAGGACGGGCACGACCGGAGGACCACTGTTTCAATGCAGCGATCTGCTCGGCCATCAAGCGCGACAGTGGAACGAAGCCGTTTAACGCAGCAGCAACGTCGAGATCGGTCGGTTCCTTTGAGCGTTCAAACGCGCTGAACATCGCCTCCAG
>SXGU01396332.1_pt1 | contig 10882 bp, 12 predicted proteins | sample 3174531 | NCBI WGS metagenome assembly SXGU01 (sample SAMN11356863, study PRJNA531348) | freshwater metagenome | isolation source: freshwater sample F1-140 | place: China: Fuxian Lake, Yuxi | collected 2017-12-25
ATCCTATCCTATGGCAGCGTTGAGTCTCCCGCGCCCAGCGCCCGCTGCATGCGCACCGTGTCCAGCCAGCGGCCGAACTTGAACCCCACAGACTTCAGAGTGCCAGCTGGCGCGAACCCCGCGCGCTCGTGAAGCCGGATTGAAGCGGCGTTGGCGCTGTCGCCGATCTGCGCGATCATCTGCCTGCAGCCGATTCGCTCGCATTCGGCGATGAGCGCATCGAGAAGCGCGCGGCCGATGCCGCGCCCGGCCATGTCGTGGCGCACATACAGCGAATCCTCGGCCGTGAACCGGTACGCGCGTCGCGAGCGATAGACGGTCGCGTAGGCATAGCCAACAACCTCGCCGTCCAACTCGGCAACGAAGTACGGCATTGCCTCGCGTCTTACGTGCTCCGCTCGTGCACGCATTTCGGCCTCGTCTGGCGGATCAAGTTCGAATGACGCCGTACCGTGCAGCACGTGGTGGGCGTAGATGGCGGCGATCGCCGGGAAATCGCTCTCGCGCGCGGTTCGGATCAACTGTGTCATATCTGGATGGTGACTAGCATGTCCCCGCCTGACAAGTTGGCGGAACCGAGGAGAGCGTCCGCCATGCCGCACATTGCGCCAAAGTCTCCGTACTGCGCCCCGGTCCGCCAGACCGCTCCATCCGTCTCTGGAGTCAAGTCTATGGTACCACGGTGGTTAGCGTTGCGGCATTGGCGAGTCCGCGACTTGCACTAGAGAACGGGAGCGGGACGCCGTGGTCGAAGGACGCTCGGCGCACCCAGCGGCTCCATTCCCATTCCAAGGTCTCTTGCTATGCGTACCGCCAAGAAGGGCTTCACCCTGATCGAGCTCCTGATCGTCGTCGTTATCATCGGCATCCTGGCCGCGATCGCGATTCCGAAGTTCGCGAACACGAAGGAAAAGGCCTACATCGCGTCGATGAAGTCGGACCTGCGGAACCTGATCACCGCGCAGGAAGCGTACTTCTCGGACAACAACAGCACCTACGGCGCGTCGACCACCGCCCTGGGCACGACCTACAAGTCGTCGTCAGGCGTGACGGTCACGATGGGCACTGTGTCGAACACGGGCTGGGACGCGACGGCCGGTCACACGTCGACGACCAAGACCTGCAAGATCGCAGTCGGCGGCACGGCCACGAACGAAGGCGAGCCGGTCTGCTAATGCTGGTGTAGCGTTGTTTCGGCATCTCCTCTGATGCACGAATCCAGTGGGCCGGGCAACCATGTTGTCCGGCCCACTGTAGTTTTTGGGGTCTGACCCTCCACCAGAACTTTGATGCCTAACGCCACTCACCCTGCCGGCGAACACCCTGATGACGAACTTGCACGCCTGCGCGCGGAGACCCGCACGCAGCGCGAGCATCTCGAGCGCCTGGCCAGCGGCGGCCGAATGGTGGCGATGCTGCTCCACGAGCTTGGCAACCCGGTGTCTGCCATCATCAACTATGCCCACTCGCTGGAGAGCAAGGTGGCGCCGGAACTGAAGGCCACGGTCGCGTCGCTCCAGCGGGAGGCATTCCGCGTCGTGAAGTTGCGCGACGGGTTCCTCGACTTCGTCAAACCGCGCGACGCCGGCACCACCGGCGCCGACTTCAACGCTGCGGTACGGGAAACGCTCAGCTTTCTTGGCGACCAGGGCGCCCTGAACCGCATCGAGGTGGACGTCCAGCTCTCCGATGCACCCAAGCCCACGCGCGGCACGGCCATTGAGCTTGAGCAGGCCATTGCGAACCTCGTCTTGAATGCGGCGGCGGCGATGCCCGAAGGGGGGCGGCTCGTCATCTGGGCGGAACGATTCAATCGCCAGGTGATGCTCGATGCGTCGGAGCGGCGCGGCACCGATGCCAGCGAAGCGAGAATCATCCATCCGCGCCGCCAGGATGATCGGCTCTCCACTTGGCTGGCATCGCTGGACGTGGACGAGGTTGTGAAGATCGTCGTGGCCGACTCGGGGCACGGGTTCAACCACGGAAACCTCGAAGAGGTGTTCGAGCCTTTCTTCACAATGAAATCCGAGGACGAAGGGATCGGCCTTGGGCTGACCGTGGTGCGCCGCGTGGTCGACGCGATGGACGGCATCGTCTGGGCGCAGAAGTCGCGCGAGGGGGGCGCGGCCTTCCATATCGTGCTTCCGGTGAATCCCGACGTGAGATAGCGCGGTACGCCGTGCAGCGATTTTGGTCACGCGATGGCGCCGACGAGGCGCCATCGTGCGTTCCATGATTGTTCGCCCGAGAGGATTCTCCATCGTCGAGGCGCTCGTCGCCACAATGCTGGTCGGCGTCGCCAGCACACTCCTGGCCAGCGCGCTCACGGTCCGCACAGCGGCCCGCCGCGAGGGCGCGCTGGACGCGGCCGCCGCGCGTGCACTCGCTGACCTGCTACTAGCGCTCGCGGCGAGGCCCTGCTGGGCTGCCGACACATCAGCGGAGTTGACCCGCGAGACCTCTGCGGGCACGGCGCTTGTGCGCTGGCAGGCGCGGCGCTCCGGTTCGGGATGGGCGTTCGCGGAATCCGTTTCAGTCCGCGCAGGTACCGCCCCGGGCTCCACCGGGGTTGAGACGGAGGGTCGCATAGCATGCACCTGAACCGGCTCGGCGCCACGACTCTGGCCGAACTGTGCATCGCGCTGGTGCTCGGGTTCGTCGCGGCCGCACTGGGCGGCAGTGTGCTGCTGGCTGCCGAACGTCATGCGCGGCGTGATCGCGACTCGGGTCGCGAATCGCAGGCCCTTCGCGATGTGTCACACGTGCTCGTCACGGAAGTGGCATCGTCGCGGGCCGGTTCCATCGTCGTGCGAGGTGACACCGCGATCGACATCGGGTCGTATGTCGGCGCGTCTGTCGTCTGTGGTGTGGGTGCTGCTCAGCTGGTGCTCCCTTCGGCGCTGACCTCCCTCGCCGCGCCATATACGCACTGGCGGCAAGCAGCAGAGGTTGGTGATCAGTTGGTCGTGTGGGATACCACAGCCGGCGGTGCATGGGCGTCGGCGAGAATTGATTCCATGACTTCAAGGCCGGACGGCGCAGGATGTCCCGCCGATGGCGCCTTCCGGACGGTGGCGGACAGCGTGGCACGCCGCCCCGTCACCTGGCTTCGCGTGTCTCCGCCTCTGGCGCCTGGTGTTGTTCGCGGAGCGCCGATTCGCGTCTATCGCGAGTTGCGCTGGATGCTCTACCGGTCGGCTGACAAATCCTGGTGGCTCGGCATGCGGCGTTGCAGCGTGGGGTGCGCAGCGGCGCAACCCGTCGCAGGACCGCTCGCACCACCAGGCGACTCGGGTCTGCTGTTTGCGCAATCGGCCGACGGCGAGATCACCATCACCCTGCGCGCCGATCCGCCTGGCCGCAGCGGCGCTCCGGCCACGGCACGGATCGTTGTCGCACCACGCGGGGACTGGCGTGCGCGCGACTGACACCCGTTCGACGCGGTCTGGCGTGGCGGCTCCGCTCGCACTCGCGGTGCTCATTGCGCTTGCTCTGCTTTCCGCCCTCTTCATCGAGGCCTCGCTGGCGGACCGGCGCGCAGGGCGCGCCGCCCTTGGCGCAGTGCGCGCATCGGCGGTTGCCGAGACAGCGCTGGAGCGTGGTCTGGCCTACCGACTGGATTCCGCCGCCGCCTCTGGTCCGGTTGGGGCGGTCCTCTTGCATGCCCAGATTGGCGGCGTCGACTCCGTGGAGACGACGATCCGCCGCCTTCAGCCGGGCCTGATGGAGGTACGGGTCCGGGTCAGTACCCGATCGGGCGGCTTTCGGGTTGTTGTCGGGCGAGTCGCCCATGTGCGCCTGCGCCCGGATTCCCTCGCGCCATACGGGCTGGCGCTTCAGCCGCTCCCGGGTCATTGGTGGGTCGCAACCCCGTAGTTTGGCGATCTGGCGCCCAACCGTCGGGTCTATCGGTTGTTACCTAGCGCTGAGCCCATTCGTGTTTTCTCGCGGACCGACCGCTCCGGACTACGGGGCGGGAGGTTGCGTCAGCTACGGCGGGGCGGCAAGTTGTCTCCCCCACCCTATAGTTGCAGCGGATTGGGTTTCGATAGGTTGGACACACAGGAAGTGGCGGCCGTCCGGGCCGCCTCTGGACCCTGCGTGGAGCGTGTGAAGGCAGCCAAGGGATCGTTCCGAAATGGCGCTTTTCGGTCGAAAGAAGACCACCGTTGGTCTCGACATTGGTTCCGGCCTCGTCAAAGTGGTCGTGATTGATCACGCCAAGGGCGAACCCGAACTGGTGAAGGTCGTGATCACGCCGGTGCTCGCGGACGCGATTGTGGAAGGCGAAATCATGGACCCGGGCATTGTCGCCGAGGCCATCACGGCCACGTTGGCGGCCGCCGGCGTCACGACGACGGAAATAGTCACCGCTGTGGGCGGGCGCGATGTCATCATCAAGAAGATTCAGATTGAGCGCGTGAAGGAACAGCAGGCGCGCGAGCTGATGCGGTGGGAGGCGGAACAGCACGTTCCGTTCGATATGGAATCGGTGGAGCTCGACTTCCAGATTCTCGATCCGGACGGCGACGCCCCCGACATGAGTGTGTTGCTCGTCGCCGCCAAGCGTGAACTCATCGAGGCCAAGCTCCGAGTGCTCACCGAAGCCGGACTCAAGCCCGTTGTTGTGGATGTGGACGCTTTTGCCCTCCACAATGCCTTCGAACGCAACTATCCCGACGCGATGGAAGGTGTCGTCGCGCTCGTCAACATCGGCCACGAAGTCACGAACGTGAACATCCTCGACGACGGGATTCCGATCCTGACGCGGGACATCACCGTCGGCACGCGTCGCTTTCGCGAAGATCTGCAGCGTGACCGCGGCCTTGGAACGGACGATGCGGCCGCGCTGCTGCAGGGCTACGATCGCTCCCCCGACCTCGACGCAGTGATCGAAGGGCGTGGCGAAGAGATCTCGGTTGGGGTCGAACGCGCCGTGGCCTTCCTGGCCTCATCGTCCCGTTCGGCCAGTAACCTGCGCGGTGTGTACATCTGTGGGGGCGGCGCGCGGATTCCCGGGCTCGCGCAGGCGCTCGGTGAACGCCTGCGGCTCGAAGTGATCCAGGCCAATCCGCTCAATGCCATGACGATTCGTGACGGTGCCCTCGACAACCTCGTCACTGACGAAGTGGCGCCTCTGTTGATGCTTCCCATCGGCCTGGCGCTTCGCCAGCCCGCGTAACCGCGCGGAACCGCACCGACCGATGATTGAAATCAACCTCCTTCCTGGTTCCCGAAAAGCCAAACGTTCGCGGGCGTCGTCCATCGACTTCCGCGCGATGTTCGGCGACATCGGGAGCAGGATTCGCGACCCGTGGCTGATCACGGCTGTGGTCGGGCTCGTGCTCGGGCTTGGCGGCACCGCGTTCATGTACTGGCGCACGACAGCCAAAGAAACAGCGCTCGTCGAAGAAGAACAGAAGGCGGTACAGGATTCCACGCGCTTCGCGTCTGTCATTCGCGAACGCCTCGTCGCCGAGGCGCAGCGCGACTCTGTGTTCCGTCAAGTCGCGATCATTCGCGCCATCGACGCCTCGCGTTTTGTCTGGCCACACGTGATGGACGAAGTGATGCGGGCGCTTCCGCCGTACACCTGGGTGAAGTCCATGCAGCAGACCAGCGCGGTTCCGGCGGTCTCGCCGGAAGCTGAGGCGGGTGTCAGCGCGTCGAGCGTGGGCAAGAGCAAGGCGGCTCAACAGGCTGAGATGGATGAGGCGGCCGCAGCGTCGCTCGTCTCAATCCGGCTTGTCGGGCAAACGGTCGACATTCAGGCGCTGACGCGATTCGTGCGCCAGCTCGAGGACTCGCCGTGGCTCGACAATGTCAACTTGGCGCGCACCGAAGATGTGCTCGCGCAACCGTCGAACAAGGAAGTGAAGGAATTCACGATTGAAATGCGGATCAGCCGCCCCGACTCGTCGCTCATTCGACGCGTGCCACTGACCCTCGGGGTGCGTTGATATGGCCAATATGCCCACCACGCAGCGGGATCAGGTGCTCGTCGCCGTTGGCGTCATGGCCATCCTCGGCGCAGCGGCGTATTGGTACCTGGTCGACACGCCGCAGCGCGCGGGGTTCGTCGCGCGGCAGGCGCACATCGACACGCTCAGCGCTGGCAATCAGAAGGCTCGCGCGCAGCTTGCACGCGGCAACGTCGCGCAAATCAAGGCCGAAGCAGATTCATTGCGCGCCAACCTCGACGTCATGCGTCAGCTCGTACCGGCCAGCAACGAAGTGCCTGCGCTGGTGGAACAGGTGTCGAACGCCGCGCGGCGCGTGCGCCTCGACCTTGCCGGTATCGACCCGCAGCCGCCGATCGAAGGCGAGATGTTCGACACGTATCGGTATCAGGTGAAGCTGAATGGCAACTACCACGAAATCGCACAGGTGCTTGCAAACATCGCATCGCTGAATCGCGTGGTCGCGCCCATTAACCTCTCCCTGCAACTCGGGGCAGCGCCCAGTGGTCGTGAGACGCCGGGCCGCCAATACCTGAATAGCGTCTTCCTGATCCAGACCTACGTCGTGCGCACGGCACCGCGTGCGGCGCCGCCAGCTGCCGCAGCAGCAAAGCCGCCAGGTGAACAATGATGCGCCGCGCCATGCGTGCCCTCGTCGCCGTGTTCGGCGCACTCGCACTCCCGGTGTTGTGCGCGGCGTTCGTCGCGCCGGTGACCGTTGGCGCGCAAGCCATCACGCCGCCGAACATCAAGGGACCGATCAACGCCGCGAAGGCAGCGACAGAAAAGACCAACGACCAGACAAAGGCCGCCGAACGCGTGAGCGCGCCTGAGAAAGCGGCGCCTGCGCCTCAAGCGGCCGCGCAAAAATCAACGCCGGCCGCACAGAAGACGGGAGCCGCTGCGCAAAAGGCGGCACCGGCCCCAACTGGGGGTGCGCGCCCGGGCGATTCGGCAGGGGTCTCACAGACCGGACGTCAGCGCGGTGCCGTGACGGTGTATCGCGAGGCGTTCAACTACGTCGAAGGCGGCCGGCGCGACCCGTTCGTGTCACTGATGCTCTCAGGCGAACTTCGCCCGATTTTCACCGACCTCCAGCTCACCGGTGTCGTGTACGACGAGGAGCGTCCGACCAGCTCGGTGGCGCTGCTCGTGGATGTCAGCACCGGCGAGAGTTATCGCCGTCGCGTCAACGAAGTGCTCGGTCGGATGAAGGTTACGAAGATCGGTCGGGAAGACATCTCGTTCAGTATCGACGAATTCGGCCTCAGCCGATCGGAGACGCTGATCATCGATAAGACGAAGAAAGCCGGCCCGGCGCCGGCCACACGGAGGCCATAGTCATGAGGCGACCCAGGATCCTTGCGGTCTGTGCCACTGCTGCGCTGCTCGTCAGCGTGACCGGTGCCACTGCTGCCACCCCGCCGGCGATCGTTGATGCCGCTGCTCCTGCCGCCGTGACGGGGCTTAGCATTGTCCCCGGAACCGGAAGCGCCGAGGTCGTCATCGGCATCTCGGGTGATGTTGGCGTGATGGATTTCGCGCTCGACGGTGGCAAGCGCATCGTCGTGGACATTCGCGGTGCCACGCTCGGCATCCCGGCGCGGCTCTATGACAATGTGCAGCGTGCGGGTATCGCCAATGTGCGATTCGCCCAGTTCAGTGAAGAAGTCGTACGCGTGGTGCTCGAACTCGACGCCGTCCGCGAGTACAGCGTGGTGCGCGGCGCTTCGGACATTCGCGTTTCCGTGAAGGGACCTTCGGAGTTCGAGCCGTGGAATGTGCTTGGCCAGGGTCAGGGCCGGGTGACCAGCGTGGCGGTGAAGACGCCGCCCGCCGAGTCGGCGTCAGTCCGGCCGGCTACGCGCCCGCCGGTGAACGGCTTGACCAACCCGCGCATCGAGATGGGCGTGGCATCGGCGCAGGCGCAGGGTCAAGCGGGCGGCCGGCGCCGCATCAGCGTCAGCTTCCAGGACGCAGACATCCGCGATGTGGTCGTGCAGTTCGCCGACCACAGCGGCAAGACTATCGTCGTGGGTCCGTCGGTGACCGGTACGGTTCGCGCTACGATCGTGAACCAGCCCTGGGACGTCGCCCTCAAGAGCATCCTCGACGGCTACGGCCTCGCCGCGACCGAAGACTCCACGGGCATCATCACTGTCGACAGCTACGACAATCTGGCCAAGCGTGCGTCGGTTGAACCGCTGTTTACCCGCGTGATTCAGGTGAACTACACCAAGGCCGACCTCATGGCCAACACCGTGCGCTCGCTCCTCGGAGCTGGGTGCGGTGGTGGCGGTGCTGCTGGAGCGCCTCCGGCAGCGGCTGCGGGTGACGGCGCTGCGGCGGCTCCGCCCGCTGGTGGCGGAACGGCCGTTAGCTGCAACGCGCGGGGCTCAGTCAGCTCCGACGAAAAGACAAACTCGATCATCATCACGGAGACGGCGGCGCGCCTGGTCGACATCGAGGGATACATCAAGGAACTCGACGTCCGCACGCCGCAGATCACGATCAAGGCCAAGATCATCACGGTCGATCGCACCGGCACCGAGAACCTCGGGCTGGCCTACGACCTCGGCACCGCTGGGACGTTTTCCAATGCGCTCCTGACGCGCGCCGGCAGCGCTGGTGATCAGCGGGTGAACCTCTCCGGCGACGGATTTGCCGGCGTCGGCAATGCGCAGCGAGCGTTCAAGGGCGCCTCGTCGCTTACGCTGATTCACAACATGGTGCTCGGCGGCTTCAACCTCACGACGTTCCTCGATGCACTCAGCTCGGTGCAGCTCACGGACGTGCAGGCTGAGCCGATGACCACAACGGTGGACAACAAGGAAGCCGAGCTCTTCTCAGGCAACACGATCTCGTATCTCCTGACTCCGCCCGTACCGCCCGGCCAGATCCAGTCCGTGGCACCGCAGATTGCCACGGCCAACATCGGCATCTCGCTCCGTGTGACGCCGCACGTCACCGCCAACCGGCAGGTGCTGCTGGATGTGTACGCCGAACAACAGGTGCTGCAAGAGGTCACGGCGGCGGGACCGAACACCTCGAAGCGCAACACGACGAATCAGGTGCTCGTGGCCGATGGTGAGACCGCAGTAATCGGTGGACTCACGCAAACGCAGGTGGTGCGCACCCGCACCGGCATTCCCTTGTTGATGGATCTGCCGGGACTCGGCCGCCTCTTTTCGCAGACCAGTGTCATCGAACGCAAGCAAGACCTCCTGATCCTCATCACCCCGCACATCGTGGATGAGGGTGAGGTGGTGAGGAAGAAGCCGTAGACACGCAGCGCGTCAGGTTCTCCACCGCAGGTGAATCGCACGGCCCCGCGCTTGTCGCAATAATCGAAGGGGTGCCCGCCGGCGTGCCGATCCTGGCCGCCGACGTGGACCGCGATCTCGCGCGCCGACAGCAGGGCTACGGACGCGGTCGGCGGATGCAAATCGAGCAGGATGCCATTGAGCTGCTGAGCGGAGTCCGCGCCGGCGAGACCCTCGGATCTCCGATTGCAATGCTCGTGCGCAATCGCGACTGGAAGAACTGGCAGGAGATCATGGACCCGGCCCCGCGCGAGGACGACGCCGCCGGACGCAAACGCAAGCTCACGCGCGTGCGCCCCGGCCATGCGGATCTCTCCGGGCTCTTCAAATACGACCGCACTGACGCGCGCGATATTCTCGAACGCGCATCGGCGCGCGAGACGACTGCGCGCGTGGCGGCAGGCGCTGTTGCGCGGCGGATGCTTGCGGAATGCGGGATCACGATCGGGTCGCACATCGTACATCTGGGCGGCATTGACGCCGTGGCGCCGGACCAGTTGCCTGAGAACCTGAACGCTGCTGCCGACCCGTCGCCGTTGCGTACGCTCGACAAAGCGGCGGAAGCCAGGATGATCGAGGTGATCGATCAACTCAAGACGGACGGCAACACTGCCGGCGGAATCGCCGAGGTGGTGGTGCGTGGCCTTCCTGTTGGGCTTGGATCGCATGTGAGTTGGGACCGCAAACTCGACGGCCGCCTCGCGAGGGCAATCATGTCCATCCCGGCGGTGAAAGGGGTGGAGATCGGCCCCGGCTTCGCCAACGCGCGCAAGAGTGGCGCCGAGGTGCACGACGAGATCGAGCCTGCGGCCGGCGACGCTCGGCAGGCGCGTGCCGGTTTTGTGCGCCGTCGCAGCAACAGGGCGGGTGGGCTCGAAGGGGGCATCACCACTGGTGAGCCGCTTGTGCTTCGCGCCGCGATGAAGCCCATCTCCACGCTCATGAGTCCGCTGGCCACGATTGACGCTGCCACAGGCGAGCCCGCCAGCGCTGCGGCTGAACGTTCAGACGTCACCGCTGTGCCGGCGATGGGCGTGATCGCCGAAGCGATGACCGCACTCGTGCTGGCTGACGCGTTGCTTGAGAAGTTTGGCGGCGATTCCCTGGCCGAGTTGCAGCGGAACCTCGATGGATACGTTTCGCACATCGCAAGCCGTTTCGGCGGCTGACGTTGCAGCCGAACAACAGCCCCACCTGATCCTGGTGGGGCTGCCGGGCGCAGGCAAAACGTCGGTGGGTCGCGCGGTTGCCCAGCAGCTCGGCCGCCGCTTCCTGGACTTCGATGCTGAAATCGAGCGGCGCGAAGGGGTGTCAGTCGCTGAAATCTTCGCCTCGAGCGGCGAGCAGCATTTTCGGGCGCTCGAACGACGGCTTTCCGAAACGCTGCGCGACGAGCGCGGGTATGTCGTCTCCCCCGGGGGCGGCTGGATCGCGAATCCGGGCTGTCTGGACGCCTTGAGACCCCCGTCAGTCCTTGTCTATCTGCAGATCGAGCCTGCCCGAGCCCTAAAGCGGATGGCCGGGGCGGCCCAGTCGAGGCCGCTGCTTAAGCGGGCGGATCCGCTCGTTGAGCTAACCAAATTATTGACAGATCGCGAG
>SXGU01110830.1_pt1 | contig 10879 bp, 10 predicted proteins | sample 3174531 | NCBI WGS metagenome assembly SXGU01 (sample SAMN11356863, study PRJNA531348) | freshwater metagenome | isolation source: freshwater sample F1-140 | place: China: Fuxian Lake, Yuxi | collected 2017-12-25
GATTGACTTCGGTTTCGGAAATCATCATGTAGAGTCGATCATTGAATAATACCGTCATGAACATGACTTTCACCGCCAGTTCATTGCTCCAGCGGTAATCGCGGGTGGATAGCACCGGAAACAGGCGTTGCTCGATAAACTCGCAAACCGGCAGCATCTCACCGTGCTGACACAGGGTACGGGCCACCGCCAGGGCGGTTTCACGGTCACGGGCTGGCAGGGATAGCCAGTCCTGAATCCGCTCAATATACAGCGAACGCGACACCAGATTGGGAATTTTAAGCCGGGTTTCGCCGAAGGCGGTTTCGCCATCCAGCGTGAGTATGCCGAAATAATACAGCAGCGAGGCCATCGTGCTGTGGCCCTCCAGCCCCCGGAACAGGTCGGTGACGCCAAACCGGGTGGCCAGACGCGGAATCAATACGCCTGCCTCCGTATCCAGTGCCTCCAGTAAAACCTGTTCATCCTGAAGCAGTTCGGCAATATAGGTGAGTTTGCTGCGATCCATGGCCAGATTATCATCCAGCAGGTTGCGGGGATACTGTCCGCGCTTGTCCAATTCTTCAATAAAATACAGGCTCAGGGTCGGATTATAGACACCGTAATCGGCCTCATAACTAAAGCGATACCCGTTGTAAAATGTCCGCATGATAGCCAGAGCTGCTTCCACTGACCAGCCATCGCTTTCACCTTTAATCGCCTGCAATAGCCCTGTAATTTCTGCTTCAGTAAATCCGCACAATTCATTAAATTCCGGGCTAATATATATGTTTTTTGCAACATTATACCCACTGGTCAAATCGGCCATGGCCACCGGTGACACGCCAGTGATAAAAACCCGATCCAGCCCTTGACCGGCAGCCGCCTTGACGGCCTTGAACACGGTTTTGAACAAGCCTTCGCCATATAACAGTTTGTCGTACTGTTCCTTTTTTGCCATGAGTATTTCATTGGCAAAATTGTCGTATTCGTCGATGAATAGATAGAGTTTATGGTGAGTTGCCCGGATGGCTTTAAGCAAATTACCAAAGGAATAGACTGCATTGTCTTCGTGAATACTGACATCGAGATTGTAATCGTCTGCACAACTGGCCACGCATAAATTGATATGTTGGTGCAAAGCCCGTTCAATCTCCCTGATGTCACCCTGTGCCTTCACCAGGGAAAAATCCCAGTGCAGGATGAAATACTGGTTATGCAGCGACGTGGGATTCTGGCCTATCGCAAGCGCACCAAAAAGGCTTTCAAACTCATCGGCCCGCTTGAGATCATAATAATGCTCCAGCATCGACAGCAGCAGGCTTTTACCAAAGCGACGCGGACGCAGGAACAGCAGTTGGTCGCCTGTTGCCTCCAGTTGCGGAATCAGGTGGGTACGATCCTGATAAAAATAGCCTTTCTGCCTGATCTTGGCGAAATCAAATAGTCCGTAGGGAAATTGCATGAATTTTTACCTGTGAGTCGGGAAAGGCGGCAGCGGCCGGGTGTGTCCGGCATCGTAGCAACAACGCGGCAGTTTGGATATGTGCAGTGGTTGGGCACCCGAACCGCCTGTCTTTCGTGGCGGGGTTCGGATGCCGGGTTCCTGTGTGTCCGTGACACCACCTGTCAAGCTGATCTGCTATAGTCATGGCCATCCCGGCGGTTCAAATCATCAAGCCACACGATTCCATGCCTCCCAGAGATATACGGATGACTACCACCCATGACCACGACACACTGGTCGCCCGTCTTGCACAAATCCTCATTCGCCTGAACCAGGGCGAAACGCTCATTCCAAGGGCACTGGCGGATGAATTTCAGGTTCATCCGCGCACCATCCACCGCGACCTCCACGAACGCTTTGCCTATTTGCCGCTGAAAAAAGAAGGCGACGGTTACCGGCTCGAAAGCTTTTACCTCGGCAAGCTCAGCACGACGGACATTCACCAGTTCGCCGCCATTGCCGGCATCAAGGGCCTGTTTCCCAGCCTCGACAACGGTTTCCTCAAAAGCGTACTGGATGCGTCCATCAGCCAGGCTTATCTGGTCAAGGGACATCAGTACGAAAATCCCCAAGCCTACCAGCACCTGTTTCATCCCCTGGAAACAGCCATCCTGCAACACCTAAAGGTTTGCTTTTCGTTTTCCGGCAAGCTCCGCGAAGGGGTCGAACCCTACCGGCTGCTGAACTACCAGGGCGTGTGGTATCTGGTCGCCGTTGAAGCGGCCCGGCTCAAGGCATTCCGTCTGGCTGAAATGTCAGGCTTCAGCCTGACAGCAGACACCTTCATGCCCGACCCCGCCCTCCAGGAACGGGTGACGACGGAAGAAGGCATCTGGTTCAGCGAAACCCGGCGCGAGGTAGTACTCAAGGTCGACGCCGCCATCGTCCCTTACTTTCAGCGCAGGCCTTTACTGCCCGAGCAACAGATCGACAAAACCCTGGAAGATGGCAGCCTGATAGTCTCTGCCAGGGTCGGTCATCTGGAGCAGCTTTTACCGGTCATTCGCTACTGGATTCCCCATGTCAGCATCATCAGCCCGGAAGAATTTCGTCAGTCCCTGTTACAAAGCCTGACTGAATACCAGCACCGCGAAGGTGTGTGATGCCCCTGGGAGCGCGGGCGGCCCGCCCGCCACGCGGCCAGGATGGCCGCGCTCCCAGGCAATATCCATTCGTCCCACAATCCTTTTTTACTCACAGGAGCTTTTCATCATGACCGAACCACAAGAAAACAACACCATCCCCGATGATCATGCAGTATTCGCCAGTCAGGAAGAGGCCGAAAACCGTCTGGCCGCCAGCGACGCTGAAACGGCGTTCGGGAGCGAGGAAAATGCCACCAAAACCGGGCAACTTATTACCCGGTTTGTATCGTCCTGGCAGGAACGTGACCGGCAAAAAACTGACGAACAATGGCTGATTGAGGAGTTTCATCAATACCCCGGTATCTGGAAAGACGAAGAAGACATCAGTACCACCGCCCGCGAGATCGTGCGCAGTATTGAGGAGAACACTGCCGACAGGGCGTCGCTTCAGGCCCATCTCGATGCCGGAAAAAGCCAGGCCAGTTGGCTGGCCAACCGGATTGAAGCCGGTGCCAAGGCTGCCGGTGTCGCCCAGGTGGGGATTTACGCCGGGCAAATCGATGCGGCTCTGAAGCAGTCCACTGATCAATTCAGGCGCACCGTCACTACCGGCAGCGGGCAAGTCAGCGTTGCCTACAACCTCGACGGCTTCATTGCCGAACAGCATCACGCCAATACCTTCAACATCGAAGCCCAGGCCAGCGGCAGCTCATACCGGGCGGAAGTATTGCGTTCAAATACACTCAATTCGCCGGATGTGGTGATTCGTGACGCCAACGGCACCATCGTCCGCCGTTATCAGCTCAAATACGGGGCCGACGCCCAAGCCACCGAGAACATGCTGAGCCGGGGCAATTATGAGGGGCAGGAGGTGGTGGTGTCGTCCGATCAAACCGGACAGATACCCGGTTCCCGTGATGTCATCGAGTTTGATGGCGTCACGTCCAAACCGCTGACCAAGGCGGAAGTCAAGGAGATGCAGCGGCAAGCGCAGCAACAGGCCGAGTTCAAACAGTATGAATGGAACGAGGTCAACCGTATTACCATTGCCAAACAGATCGGCAAACAGGCACTCATCATGGCCTGCGTCACCGCCGGTTTGCAGGGTGCCCGCATTCTGGGGCGGCGGGTATGGAACACCCTCACCGGCAAGGAAAACCCGCCGGCCAGTGAAGACCTCAAGGAATTTTTTCACAGTTCGATCAAAAGTACCGCCAATGCCGGTGTACAGATTGCGGTATCCGGTGCCGTGGTGGTAGCGGCCAAAAACGGCTTCATAAAAATTCTGCAAAATACCCCGGCGGGCAAAATTGCCAACCTGGTGTATGTCGGTATGGAAAACGTCAAGGTACTCTACAAACTGGCCAAAGGTGAACTGAATGCCACCGAAGCCATGGATACCATGGGCAATGTCACCTGCGCCGCACTGGGTGGACTGGAAGGCGCGGTAACGGGGGCCACGCTGGGTATGGCTCTGGGTCCGGTCGGCAGTTTTGTGGGTGCCGTGGTCGGTGGCATGGCCGGTTCCGTGGTGGGTGAAGCCGTGTATGCCGGTGCCAAAATCATGGCCAAAACAGTCAACAAAATGGCAGAAACGCTGTGGGAAGGTGCCAGGGAAACGGTTAAGGAAATGGGGCGGGTTTTGAATCCTTTACGGTGGTTTGCCTGAAGGGATATTCCCGTGCCCTCAGCATGGGAACGGTCAGTTTTTTGCTGGCAGCCCCCACCCGTTCGCCCTGAGCCTGACCACCCTACTTATAACTTAGCCCTGAGGCGAGGTTATATTTTACTTTTATATCAATAGCAGGCATATATCATGTTGGTAGAATTGCAACCTGAATTTGAAGATGTATTACAACCGCTAGGCCATCATGCAATCGAATTTTTTCTTGCAGCCAGTCTATACCATGCAGGAAAAATCAGTTTTGCCAGTGCAGCACATATTTCCGGTCTCAGTTTTGAAGCTTTCAGTAGTCGGTTGATCGAGCATTTTGAACAGGGATATCGAATAGCTGATGAAAGTGTTTTTGAAGACATGAAAACTGTGGATGAAATCTGCTCATGAAAATAGTCATGAACACCAGCCCAGTGATTTTTCTTGGCAAGATTGGCTGCCTTCATTTACTGCGGCAGTGTGTCACTGAAGTCATTATTCCTGAAGCCGTCCTGCAGGAGTTGGGAGATTATAATTTGCCTGATTTCATAAAGATTAAAGTATTATCAGCGACCGGAACTGCGTATGTCAGAGGTGCATTGGGTCAACTCCATCAAGGAGAATTATCTGCGATTGTTTTAGCACAGGAACTGCTGGCTAATTTTGTCATTCTGGATGATCTTCTGGCCAGACGAAAAGCTCAACGGCTACAGATCAATGTAATGGGTACTCTAGGATTACTTCTACTCATGAAAAAATCGAGCATCATTACGCCACAGCAAACCTGGTGCTGTATTGACGAATTGATAAATGCTCATGGGATGTACTTATCAAAAGACATGATTGCACAGTTGCATAAAAGTATCATGATGTAACTTTATCACTGATTGACATTTAATAATAATTAAAAAAATCAATCTTTGCTCTTGGAGATATAGTTTATAGATCCATCTGGATGTCGGTGCGAATTCATTCGTACCGGCATCGAAAAACAGGTATCCTTGCAACACAAAGGGATAACACCGCTCCCAGGCGGTGTTATCCCTGCGGCTCACAAAACATAAAATTCACCCACAAAAACGCTTTTTCAATCCATAAGGAAAAACCATGACCCTTATCAAATTTGACTTGCCGCTGAACGGTACCAAAGTCAGGAATCTGGATGAATTGAAGGACAATATCACCAGTGAGATTGTCACTCTTGCCCGGAGTGGGCAACTAGGCCGCTGGTTCAAGTCCAGACGGCTGGAGAGCCTGGTTGAAGCCACTGCCGGTTTGCTGGAACAAAACCTGGGGGATGTCGAGTTATGTCTGGCCTTGTGTGCGCTGCTGGAAGTTGACGCGCACCCGGATGATGTCGCGGCGATATTCAACCCGCCACCGGAAGCCGGGGTGGCACTGAAAAAACCGGTGAGCGAATCCCAGACCCTGATAGCCGGGCGTTATGAGATGTCAGCCGATGGTACTGAAGTGGTGGATCATCAAACCGGGCTGATCTGGCAACGGGATATTGCGAAAGACCTGACGTTTGACCAAGCCCGTGCCCATGCCGAACGTGTGGCACAAGAAACCGGACTGGCCTGGCGACTTCCCACCAAAGACGAACTGGCCAGTCTGGTGGATGACAGTCGGCATGATCCGGCCTGCGGTTTTCCGGACATGCCGTCAAAGTGGTTTTGGTCGTCGTCGCCGTACGTCGGCAATACCAATGACGCCTGGAATGTCAATTTCAACGATGGCAATGTCGGCTGCCTCAACCGTAACTACTACCTCGCGGTTCGGTTGGTACGCGGCGGTTAGTGTTCTGGTTTTGGTAAAAGCCATACCGCACCACAGGGTGTGCCGTTGTCAGAACCATAGAACCATAGGATGTGCTGACGTAAGGAAGCGCATCGGTCAAACTGGCCAACCGATCCTGCACCAAATCCAATCCGAAAATGCTGTCTTTTTACCCAACAGGAGAATCATGATGAAAAATAGAATAACTGCCGGATTACTGCTGGCAGGCAGTTTGTATCTGGTTACGGGGAATGCCAAAGAAACCACCCTGGAAGGCGTCATTGCCGGGTATGAATGTGGGGATAACTGTTATTTGACTCTCCGCGATACCGCCGGGAAGGAACATGGCGGGTTATGTACTGCATCGGTATGTCAGCCCTGGAATGACAATGCGGAAATGCCGCAATCCTTTATCGGCCGTCCGGCAAGGGTTACGGTGGGTAAGGGAAAGCAGTATGATGGCAATGGCAAGGTCATGGGGACAACGGATGCGTTCCTCAAGATCGAATGGATTACCGCACCGACAGTACCGGCAGTAAGTATTTACTTTGCAGCGGATGCTCCGCCGGCCAGTAATGCCCCTGCTGAAGCCCCGCTCTGTTACAAATTCCAGATTGCCAGTCTGGACGAGCAACGCGCCAAACTCAAAAGCAAATACCCGGCTCTCTACGCCGACCAGATCATTAAAAACCCGGATGGCAGTCGTTCATTACTGGCCAAACGCAAGGACGAGCAAGGGGCTGAAGTCAGTTATTTTTATACTACCAGCCCGCAACTTTGCACTGCGTATCAGAGCCAGCGGCTGAAGGTATCCAGCCCCGCTACCACTCCGCAGGACAGGACGAAATTTGTGCTGAATAAAGTCTACGATCAATACGATCAAAACCAGGACTGCTGGCGGGTCGCGGTCGATGAGCAGCGTTACTGCATGAAAATGGATCGGGTGGATGAGGTGGCAACCCCTGCCGGAAACCAACTCTATGTCCTGGCGGTCGGCCAGCCACTCAATGCCGAAGGGCAAGAGCAGGACGGTGCCCATGCTACCTCCGGCCTGGTGGGGGCATTCGTCATTGCCCTGCGCGAGGGGCGTCCGGATATTGTGGCCGGTCAGCCCAAAATCCTGCTCGGGGCCAACGGCAGTGCGCCGACCGACTGGAAATGGGTCAAACTGGGGCCGGAGGGGTATTGGGGCTGGCAAAATACCTGGGGCGATTGTCACCAGGGTTACTGCGGAAGCCGCTATGCCGTGCTGGCCCCGCAGGGTAACACGGTGGTGGAACTGGCCGGTTTTGCGGCCTCGTTTTCTGATGAAGGCACCTGTGCCGAGGATGAATGCAAGTCTACCGCACTGGATTCCACCCTGAACATCGACACCACGCAGATCAATGACAAGGTATTTCCCCTGCTCATTACCGTTACCGGGAGTGAGAACGGCACGCCACTGGCCCCAAAAACCTGGACAGTTCGTTTCAATACGGATCAGTGGTCTTATGTAGAGCCGGACAACTGGCCGCTGAAGGACAGGGATTTTTGATCTGCACTACATTTACCAACAGGAATATCGTTATGTCGTTAACCGTAGCCAGTTCTCATGAATCCAGTTCTGCAGTTGCCATTATCCGGCGACAGCTTCGCTGTCTATTTGGTGAACTGTCGCCAGAAACAGAACAGCGTCTGATGCTGGCTGATTCGCTGCAACTGGAAGCCTGGGCAGAATCCATTTTGCAAGCCAAAAGTCTGGATGAGGTATTTAATGATGCGGGCATGGGGCGTGTTTTAGACTATAAATACCCTGAAGAAAATTTCTCTGCCAGAATCCAGAGAATCTGTGACAGGCGATATTACGCTTTGCGTAAGAATAGCATTTCAATCAGTTTTGATTACCCTTGGCCTGGTACGAATCTATTGCGTTCTACTGAAGAAGATCAGGATTTACTGGAAGATTTGGCCCGTTTTTATGCAGCCTTCCGCCAAACTTATGGTGAAAGTGGGCATTGTTATGATGACTGGAAGGGTGCTTTCTCTTTTACTTTTGAAATCCAGGTATCGAACAATGGTTTTGATGCGCTCTATTTGCTTAATGTGGCAAACTGGCGTAGTAGCATCGAATTCAGATTTTCCAAAGTCATTGACCCCGCAGATACCGGTTATGACCGGATGATTTATCACCCTCCTTGCAAAGACTTTCCCGAAAAGCTTATGAATGGCGTTTCCGCGTATTTGTATGGCTATGCACAAGGATATTGGTCGGTAACCATAGAGCAGGATGGTGAGCGGGAATTTCTGAAATGGGTGGATTCAAATCTGATTTTGTTTGGTTATCAGGCGGGTCAGTATTTTGAGCAAGAATTTGATGATCCTGATATTTATGATGAAAACAAAAAGGCAAGGTTACAGGGTTTGCAGAACCATCGCATGTGCTGATGTAAGGAGGCGCATCGGTCAACCCACAAACCATGCACTTCGTTCCTCAGCACATCCTGTACAGGGTTGGCGGTCCTTATCGTGTTGTCTCTACCAACGAAGTCCAAAATGACTGTTTTACTCGTGAAAAAATGGGGCAATAGCCCCGCCGTGCGCTTACCGGCGGCGGTCATGGAAGCCGCTCATCGGGTACCTGATCAAGCCGTTGAGGTGCCTGTTGAAAACAGCCGGATCAGTATTCAGCCGATTACGCCCAGTGATTCCCTCGATGAATTACTGGCCAGAATCACCCCGGAAAACCTTCATGTGGAGCAGGATTTCGGCCCCCCTGAGGGCAAGCAATTACTTTGCCTTGATCATCCCCTTCGCTGAAGCGAGCGAACGATTGCCACCTCTAACCCCATCCAACCGGAGCAACCATGCTGATAGACGACATACGCGCCCATCTGTTATCCCGTTATCCCATTCTTCATCTGGTCACCTTTGAAGACAATAAAGCCGATTCACTCATCGCCGCACTGGCGAAGGAAGACCAGCGCAAAATTGTCGAATGGAATATGGCGGACGGGATGGTTGATTTCACCCACAAACGTAGCCTGGTGGAGTATTGCGATCTGGCCAAGGCCTTGTCCATCTGGGCGGATATGGAACTGGATCAGCACATCCTGCTCATCAAGGACGCTCATCGGGCCTTGCAGGATAATCCGCTGGCCATTGCCCGGCTCAAGGCACTGGCCCTGGGCCTGATTCAGAATCCGACCCGTGAAACCACCCTTGTGCTGGTGGCCCATACTGCCTGTGTCCCGCCGGAGCTGGAGAAATTCATCACCCTGTTTGAGTTGCCCCTGCCCGCTGCGGAGGATATCCGCGCCATCATCCGCGATCAGGCTGTTGTATTCGAGACGACCGTCAATGAACCGGATCTGGCGGCCCTGACCCTGGCGTTTCAGGGACTCAGCGAGCACGAAATCCGTCATCTTGTCACCCGGGGATTTCAGCAGGACGGCACCATCGGCGCGGAAGATTTGCAGTTGGTGTACGGCGAAAAGGAGCAGATCATCAAGAAAAGCGGCATTCTGGAAATGATCCCGCGCAGTGAATCCCTGGACGGTATCGGCGGGCTGGAACGGCTCAAGACCTGGTTGCGGCAGAAGGCCCAGGTGCTGGCTGATCTGGAGGCCGCCCGCCAATTCGGGGTGGATGCACCCAAGGGGGTGATGATCGTGGGTATGCCGGGCTGTGGTAAATCGCTGACTGCCAAGGCTGCGGCCCATCTGTTCGGCCTGCCTTTGCTGCGGCTGGATGTAGGCTCGTTGCTGGGCCAGTATGTGGGTCAGAGCGAAGCCAATATGCGCCGCGCCCTGCAACAGGCCGAAGCCATCAGCCCCTGTGTACTGTGGATTGACGAACTGGAAAAGGCGTTCGTGGGCATGGGCAGCGGCGGGGGGAATGGCGGCTCGGAAGTGGCCAGCCGCCTGTTCGGGTATTTTCTGACCTGGATGCAGGACAAAACCGGGGCGGTGTTCGTGCTGGCCACCGCCAACGACATCTCCTCGCTCCCGCCGGAATTGCTGCGTAAAGGCCGTTTTGACGAGATTTTTTACGTGGATTTTCCGGGTGATCGGGAACGTGAAGCCATTTTCAAAATACACCTGCACAAGCGCAATAAACTGAAATCTGCCATAAACCTGGAAACGCTGGCCTTGAAAACCCAAGGCTTTAGCGGGGCCGATATTGAGTCGGTGGTCAAGGAAGCCATCGAACAGGCGTTTGTGGAAAACCGGGGTGAGGTTACGACCGACCGAATCCTGAGCGTTATTCAGGATACCCAGCCCCTGTCGAAGGTAATGAAATCCAAAATTGAGGAGTATCAGGGCAAATTCAGGGAATTGAAGATCAAATCGGCTCAATAAGGAACCTACCATGACCTACCCACGCCAATTCAATACTGCAGGGCCCGGCAAGGCTGACAAGCACTACCAGATTGATCCGCTCAAACGCATCAATCATCTTGAAATTGAGGCATTGATTCGGGACGAACGCTATTTCGTCCTCCACGCCCCTCGCCAGACCGGCAAAACCACCTCGCTCCGGGCTTTGGTGAACTACCTGAACGCCAGTGGTAACTACCGGGCCGTGTATGCCAACATCGAAGGGGCGCAGGCAGCGCGGCATGACGTGGCGACCGGCATGACCACCGTCGCTGAAGTACTGCTGCGGCAAATCCAGGCCTTTACCGGCGAAACCCGCCTGCATGACTGGCGGGAACGGCACCGCCAGCACAGTCCTACGGATTTGATCACCAGTTTGTTGGCAGACTGGGCCGAGCTGGACGAAAAACCCGCCGTCCTGATGCTGGACGAAGTCGATGCTCTGGTGGGCGATACCCTGATTTCGCTATTACGGCAGTTACGTTCCGGCTACCCGGAACGCCCGGCCCGTTTCCCGCAA
>SXGU01268955.1_pt1 | contig 10879 bp, 9 predicted proteins | sample 3174531 | NCBI WGS metagenome assembly SXGU01 (sample SAMN11356863, study PRJNA531348) | freshwater metagenome | isolation source: freshwater sample F1-140 | place: China: Fuxian Lake, Yuxi | collected 2017-12-25
AACCGCAGCGATGCCGAATGCGACCGGATCGGCGCCCATCGTTAGACCACCAATCGCGTCAATATCCGGTGGCAATATCGCCAACGCGACATCAGTCACGAGCAAAATGCCGTCGCTGCGACACGCTGTTTGTTTTGAATCAAGGAACCAGTTGCTGGTGCGACCCGACTTGAGTGTGAATGAACCAGTTTTCAGTGAATGATGCAAAATATGCTCACGCAATTTGTGGCGCGCTGCGTCAAGTTTCGGCAAATCAGACATGTTCAACTTTCACGCATCAGCAGAATTGAGCGCATCAAAAACAAGTTGAGAGCGTTTGAGCGCATTTTCTAAGTTGAAAACTTCGCTCAGTTGTTGCGCTGTAAGTTTTATTCTCGAATCGTTCGTCAGCAATTCACTGAAATTTGTCCTGGTGCTAATCGCCTCGGCGGCAAGTTCTTGCACCAGTCGATATGCATCGTCGCGCGACATGCCCGACGCGACCAATAACAACAAAACCGGCTGTGAAAACACAACGCCTTGGGTCAGGTTCAAGTTGTGCAACATTCGCGCCGAATCGACTTCAAGGTTCGTGATTAGTTTGGTCGCCCGACGCAAAACATAATAAGCAAGCAACGACGAATCAGGCAGAACTATGCGTTCAGCCGATGAATGTGAAATGTCGCGTTCGTGCCACAGCGCTACATCTTGCAGACCGACCTGTAGATTGGCGCGCAATACCCGCGACAAACCTGTGAGAGTCTCAGAAGAAATTGGGTTGCGTTTGTGCGGCATTGCCGAACTGCCTTTTTGCCCCGCTCTGAAGCCTTCGCGCACTTCGTTCACTTCGGTGCGCTGCAAATGTCGCAACTCAACGGCAATCGTTTCAATAGTTGTGCCGATGCTCGCACACGCCCACAAATATTCGGCATGTCGGTCACGCGCAATAACTTGTGTCGCTGGCACCGGCACGAGACCCAGCGCGGCACCAACACTTTTTTCGACCTGTGGATCAATATTCGAATATGTGCCGACCGCACCAGAAAGTTTGCACACCGAAATTCGTTTTGTCGCCGCTGCAAGTCGCTCGCGATCACGACGCACCTGCAACGCCCACAACGCAACTTTTGCCCCAAAGGTCGTCGGTTCAGCGTGCACTCCGTGTGTTCGCCCGATCATCGGCGTGTTGCGGTGCTGATTCGCCAGTGTTACGAGCACTTCATAAAAGTCAAGAATCGCTCTGTCGATCAAAATCGCGGCATCGCGCAACATCCAGCACCATGCCGTATCGACGACATCTGAACTCGTCAAGCCGTGATGAATCCATGCTGCTGCGGGCATGCCGATTCGCTGTTGCACGACATCGACAAACGCCGCGACATCATGGTCGGTCACCCGCTCACGCTCGCTTACTTCGCCCACAAACGCACGGTCAACGACTGGCGCGCGATTGCGACAAGTTTGTGCGTGATCGCGCGGCACGACCCCTAGATCGCTGTGAGCCGTGGTTGCCAGCAATTCAATTTCTAAATAACGACGAAACTTTGACTCGTCGGAGAAAATTTCTGCCATTTCGGGCAGGCTGTAACGCTCAATCATCGGCGCACCACACATTCGTTGCGCTCAGGACCAACGCCGATCATCGTCACTGGTACACCAACATATTTTTCGACGAGTTCAATCAGGGCTTTGGCTTGCTGCGGCAAATCTGAATAGTTTCGCACTGCGCTTATTGACTTGTTCCAACCTGGAAGGTCGACATATTTAGGCACTACGTGGCCTAAGAGTTGGGGGTCATCCGGATAACCAGATAATTCTTTACCGTTTAGTTCGTAGCCGACACAAACACGCACGGTTGCAAACGTATCTAAAATATCCAGTTTGGTCAGCGCAACTTCTGTGAGCGAATTCAGTCGCACTGCGTGGCGCAACATCACAAGGTCTAACCAGCCCGGTCGACGGCGACGACCAGTTACCGTGCCAAATTCGTGCCCGATGTCTACGATCTTGTCGCCAAGTTCGCCGAGCAACTCTGATGGAAACGGACCACTACCAACTCGAGTCGTATATGCCTTGGCGATGCCGACAATACGAGTGATGTCGCGCGGGCCCAAACCCGTGCCTGCACACGCCCCACCTGCGATCGGGTTTGAAGAAGTAACGAACGGATAAGTGCCGTGGTCGATGTCGAGAAAAGTTGCTTGTGCACCTTCGAGCAGCAAGTTTTCTTTGCGCTCAAGCGCGTCATGCAGAAAATTGACGGTGTCGCTGACATACGGTCTCAATCGCTCGCCAAGCAAAACGAAATTGTCAACAATCTCGTTCACGTTCAATTTTTCGCCACCCAACGCCGTGAGAATTTTTTGTTCGGCAACCGCGCGATCATGCACCAGTTGCTTGAATCGTGTTGAGTCGCGCACATCCCCAGCACGAATGCCGACTCGTCGAGACTTATCTGCATATGCAGGGCCAATGCCTTTAAGGGTTGTGCCTATTTTGTTTTCACCCAAACTTGATTCGCTGATCGCGTCATGGGCCTGATGCCATGGAAAAATTAAGTGAGCAAGGCTTGAGACTTTTAGCCGCGAGCAAGTAACGCCACGCGCCTCAAGTGTGTCGATTTCTTTGAATAGTGTCGGCAAGTCGACCACTACCCCGTTGGCGATAACTGGTGTTACGTGCGAGTAGAAAACCCCGCTCGGCACAAGTTGCAAAGCATATTTTTCGTTGCCAACCACAACGGTGTGCCCCGCATTGTGTCCACCTTGATAACGGGCCACAATCTCATGGCTTTCGGCAAGAAGATCAATAATTTTGGCCTTGCCCTCGTCGCCCCATTGGGTTCCGACGACGACTGATACAGGCATTAAACGCTCCTATTAACTGAAGTTAATTAAAGGTACGTAGTAAAAGTCTAGTCGCTCGAACTCACCGCTCCTCATCAAAAACGCTTGCAGTGCGACCAAAAAACATTGCCGTCTGGTTGAGAGGCACAAGACCATATTTTGTGTGCGAGTTTTCCAACGCCCGCTCTAACTGATTTTGTAACTGCGCCACAGCGTGCTTGAGTTGTGCAACTTGAATTTCAAGGGCCATTACTTGGCGAATGCCTTCGAGATTCATGCCCAACCCGGCAAGCTCGGCAATGCGCAATAACTGCGCAATATCGGCGTTGCTATATCGGCGTTGCTTGCCGCCGGCAGTGCGCGCGGGTTGCACCAGCCCTCGACGCTCATAAATACGCAATGTCTGTGGGTGCATGCCTGCAAGTTCTGCGGCCACCGAGATCACATACACGGCTTGAGTTTCGTACTGCATATTTTCTCCTTAACTATTTAACTTTTTGGACTCTTGCTTGAATTCTTCAACGACGAAAACAACTGATCGCGTGGTGACTCGTCAGAAATATCTGCAAGTTGCTCGACTACTCTTTTTTGCTTGCCAGTCAGATCTTTCGGCACAACAACTTCGACAGTCACGATCAGATCGCCGGAACTGCCGCCTGCGTCAATGCCTTTGGCTTTAACACGGTGTCTCGAGCCTGCTTGAGTGCCGGGTTTCAGGCGCAAAACAACTGTTGTGCCGTCGAGTGTGGGTACTTCAATATTTGAGCCAAGTGCTGCCTCGGTAAATGTGATCGGAAGTCGCATCGTCAAGTTTTTGCCTTCACGACCAAACAAATGATGTGTTGCAACATTGCAAGTGATCAGCAAATCGCCCGCCGGTCCACCACTGCGACCTGGTTCGCCCCGACCTTTGATGCGAATTCGCTGACCATCGTCAACGCCCGCGGGAATCCGCACATTTACTTCGCGCGGGGTGGTTTCAGCGTTGGTTGATAGTCGCAGCGATGTCGTCATACCGTTGACTGCGTCGATGAAACTTAGATCGAGTGTCGCTTCAAGGTCGATACCGCGTCGTGGATCAACGCCGTTGCGCGAGCGCCCCCCGCGACCACCAAACATTTGACTGATCAAGTCGCTGATGTCGCCGGTGCCACCCATATCAAATGGCTGACCGCCACTGAAGCCGGTCGGCCCGCCCGCACCATGCATGCCAAAAGCCGCCGGACCAGCTCGACGCACTTCGTCGTACTCTTTGCGGCGCTTATCGTCGCCGAGCACATCGTAAGCAGCCGAAATTTCTTTGAATTTATTTTCGGCTGCGACATTGTTTGGGTTTGTGTCTGGATGATATTTACGCGCGAGTCTGCGATAAGTCTTGGTTATTTCTTTGTCGGTCGCAGTCTTAGAAACGCCGAGCACGGCGTAATAATCTTTTTCGAACCAATCGCGCTGTGCGGTCATCGCGTGACGCCTTTGTTATCCCTTGACCTTCACCATGGCGGCGCGCAAAACACGGCCTTTCCACAGATAGCCAGTACGCAAAACTTCGACGACGCGTGTCTCGCTCGCACCACTTTCGTCATCGGCGGCCTCATGCACAACAGCATCGGCAACACTTGGGTCAAAAACTGTGTCTACAAGATTCAAAACTTCAAGACCTTGCTTTTGCAGTGCCGTCAACAGCGAACCAAAAATCGGCTCAACACCGGCAACGCCGTGATTAAACGCCGCCTCACAAGCATCGAGCGTTGCCAACAAGCCTTCGACAATGCGACCAGCATTGCGGTCTGACTCGTCGATCAGTTGAGTTGCCGAACGTTTGCGATAATTTTCAAACTCTGCCTGTACACGCAAGGCCATGTCTTTAAATTCGTCGCGTTCTTTTGTCAGTTGTTCGACGAGTGCCTCAATACTCAGTTCTTCGCTCGACATCTCTGCCTTCTCGTCAGTCATAACGAATTACGACTCAGAATCTTTTTCGTCGACAATTTCGGCATCCACGATGTCTGACTCGTTTGCATCGGTTTGTTGACCAGAGGCAGACGTGCCGCCGGCATTCGCATCACGCGATGCTGCTTCGTAAAGTTTCTGGCTGAAAGCCTGGCTTGCAGTCATCAATTTTTCGGTCGCATTCTTGATCGTGTCGGTGTCGCTGCCATTCAGAGCCGACCGCAAATCTGCGAGTGGACCCTCAACGGCGGTTTTGTCTTCTGCCGTAAGTTTCTCGCCTTGTTCACGCAACACTTTTTCGGTCTGATACACGAGCGAGTCGGCGTTATTACGAACTTCGGCTTCTTCACGACGTTTCTTGTCCTCTTCGGCATGTGTCTCGGCATCTTTGACCATCTTGCTGATTTCATCTTTGGAAAGCGATGACTGACCAGTGATCGTCATTGACTGCTCTTTGTTGGTGCCCCGATCTTTGGCCGACACATGCACGATGCCGTTGGCATCAATATCAAATGTGACCTCGATTTGTGGCACACCGCGCGGCGCAGGAGGCAAGTCAACAAGTTGGAACTTGCCGAGCGTCTTGTTGTAACTCGCCATTTCGCGCTCGCCTTGCAACACATGAATCTCTACCGAAGGCTGCATATCTTCGGCCGTTGAGAAAACTTCGGTGCGACGAGTCGGAATCGTCGTGTTGCGCTCCATCAACTTCGTCATCACGCCACCTTTTGTTTCAATACCCAACGACAACGGTGTCACGTCAAGCAACAACACATCTTTGACGTCGCCGCGCAAAACACCGGCTTGAATCGCGGCACCTGCAGCCACAACTTCGTCGGGGTTCACCGAACGATTTGGCTCTTTGCCACTCAATGTTTGAATCAAATCGAGCACGGCTGGCATGCGGGTTGAACCGCCGACCAAAATTATGTGATTGATTTGACTCTTTGTGATGCCGGCATCGGTGATTGCTTGCTCAAACGGCTTACGACAACGCTCAAGCAAATCGTTTGTCATCTCTTGAAACTTTGAACGAGACAATGAAACGTCCAGGTGCAACGGGCCACTCGGTGTTGCGGTAATGAACGGCAAATTGATCTGAGTTTGCTGCACTTGCGACAACTCGATTTTGGCTTTTTCTGCTGCTTCTTTGAGTCGTTGCAGAGCCATGCGGTCTGTACCGAGATCGACACCATGCGCCGACTTGAACTCTTTGACAAGCCAGTCAATGACGCGTTGATCCCAGTCGTCACCACCCAAATGGGTGTCGCCATGTGTGCTCTTTACTTCGAAAACGCCGTCACCGATTTCAAGAACGCTGACGTCAAATGTGCCACCGCCAAGGTCGAACACGAGAATTGTTTCGTCTTCACTGCCCTTGTCGAGCCCGTATGCGAGTGCTGCCGCGGTCGGCTCGTTGATGATCCGCAAAACTTCAAGACCGGCGATCTGACCTGCTTCTTTTGTTGCGGTGCGTTGTGCGTCGTCGAAATATGCGGGCACGGTGATCACTGCTTGCGTCACCGAGGTGCCGAGATACGCCTCGGCGTCACGCTTGAGTTTCATCAATGTTCGCGCGCTGATTTCTTGCGGCGTGTATTTTTTGCCGTCGATATCAGTTGATGTCCAGTTCGAACCCATATGGCGCTTGATGCTGCGAAATGTTCGCTCAGTGTTGGTGATCGCCTGACGCTTGGCGACTTCGCCAACGAGAACGTCTCCACCTTTCGAAAATGCGACGACCGATGGTGTGGTGCGCGAACCTTCTGAGTTTGGTACGACAACTGGCTCGCCTGCTTCAAGTACGCAAACAACCGAGTTGGTTGTGCCGAGGTCTATTCCGACTGCTTTAGACATTTGTTTTCTCCGTTTGGTTTGACTCGTTTGAATGCCTGCCAAAGGGGGCTTTAACAGGCTCAAAGTACGATAAGGCAGTTGTTAAGTCTTTACAACCTATTAGCCATAAAACTTGAGTGACTATAACTCAAGTTTGATTTGAACCATACTCCATAAGGGTAATGAGGGCACCGCACCCTCAACTTCAGTAGCCATTGCCCCTGCAATAACGGCACTTCGTAGCGACTCACCCAGGGGTTCGCCGATGGCCAGGCGAGCGGCCAGCATGCCGCAAAAAGCATCGCCAGCCCCCGTTGAATCAATCGTCGTGACTCTAAATGGATCAACCTGCCTAGTGCCGGTCGCGTCAACAACCATCGCGCCCTTTTCACCTTGCGTGACGATCACCGTCTTGACACCCAGAGTCAACAAATGCCTCGCACCACCTAATCGCTCGACTTCATGTTCATTGGGGATGATCACATCAACTCGAGAGAGTAACTCGCGATCAAGAACTTGGGCGGGTGCGGGATTCAAAATTCGCGTGGTGGATGATCCCGCAAGTTCAAATGCCCGCTGCACAACTGGCAAGGGCACTTCAAGTTGGCACAACAAAACTTTCGTCGCAGAAATCAAAGTTTCATTTTTTTCGATATCAGCGACGGTTATTCCGTGATTTGCGCCAGGCACAACAACGATTGAATTTTCGCCGTCGTCGCTGACACCAATCAGGGCTCGACCGGTTGGTGTTGCCATTCGTTGCACCGCAGAAACATCCACGCCGTCGTTGACGAGCGCGGCAAGCAATATCTCGCCAGCATGGTCGTGGCCGAGCGCACCGATAAAAGCAGTTTTTGCACCAGCCCGAGCAGCGGCAATTGCTTGATTCACACCTTTGCCCCCGCACGCCTCAAAAAAGTTTGAGCCCATCACCGTTTCACCAGGTTTCGGTAGCCGACTAGTGCGGGCGACGAGATCTAAATTTGCCGACCCGACAACCACGACATCAAATCCAGCCGAGTTGAGTGAATTCACACATCCATTGTTACAGCGTTTTTGCGCATACGATTTAATCCGTGAGACATCAATGACTGGGCTGCTTGTGCTGCTGCGCCACGGTCAGAGCAAATGGAACGAATTGAACCTGTTCACGGGTTGGCACGATGTGGGGCTAACGCCCAAAGGGGAGCGCGAAGCCACGCAGGCTGGCGAGACACTCAAGCAAGCAGGCGTCAAACTTGATGTGGTATTTACCTCGCTGTTGACGCGCGCCACCGAGACAACTCGACTTACTCTCGCCGCTCTCGGACAGTCAGACATCGATGTGCGCCAAGATTGGCGACTAAATGAGAGACATTATGGCGCGCTGCAAGGTCTGGATAAAAAAGCCACGACGCTTAAATACGGTGCAGAGCAGACGAACCTTTGGCGTCGCAGTTACGACATCGCGCCACCGCCGGTCGAACTTACAAGCCCGGAACACCCTCGCAATGATCTGCGCTACCAGCACATTTCAAAAAGTGATCTCCCAAGCACCGAGTGTCTCAAAGATGTGGTCGCTCGAGTAGTGCCGTTTTTTGACCAGCACATCGTCCCGGAATTGTCCGACGATAAAAATGTTCTGATCACCGGGCACGGCAACTCTTTGCGGGCGTTGGTGATGCATCTGGAAAACTTAAACCCACAGCAGATTGCCGAGTTCAATATCCCAACTGGGGTACCTCGTAAATATGAATTTTCAAATCAAATGAAACTTGTCACGACTAGTTATCTTGGGGATCAAGTGGCAATCGCCACAGCAATTCAAGCCGTTGCCGATCAGAACAAGGCAAAAAATCAGTAGAATTAAATTCATGTCTGATCTAAAAAATTCCCTGAAACATTTGCGCTATTCACCTTTATTTTCATCCTGCTCATCTAAAGATCTTGAGCGCATCGCCAAAGCGGGGGACCGCATCACGATGGCCAAGGGCGCAACGATGGTCAAACAAGGGGCCCCTGGCAAAGAGGCTTTTATTATTTTGAGCGGCAAGGCCACCGTCAAGCGCAGTGGCAAAAAAGTAGCCTCGCTCGGCACGGGCTCGGTAGTTGGCGAACTCTCGCTTCTCGACCACGGCCCGCGCACCGCCACGGTTGTCTGCGATACCGAGTGTCAATTACTCGTAATTAGCCGGGGCAACTTTTTGCGCCTAACCGACAAAGTGCCTGCACTTACACACAAGTTGTTGGGTTCGCTTTCATTGCGCATTCGCGATCTGGATCGCGCGTATTTGGGCTAAAAAAACTAGTCTGAGTACCAGTCAAGAATCAGAGGTGCTCAAAAAATATGACAACTGAAACTGCGGTAAAAAAACGTTTCAAGCCATATCAACTGTCGATCGCCTTTGGTGTTGGCATCGGAACTTTTGCATTGATTTCGGGAATCGTGCCGCAACTAACAGGTTGGAAAAGCACCTCGCCAATTCACCGCGAAGTTTTTGGCGGCATACCGACGGCATTAGTCGCTGTGTTCTACACGGTGATCCCGATGATGTTGATCTGGGGTTCGTTGCGGTTTGCTGATCGCATTCGAAACTGGGAACGTGGCGCACCAGATAAACGAAAAACAACACCAAAAAATGTCAAGCGTCGATTGGCTGACTATCGCTCGGGTGTTTACATGCGCACACTTTTGCGCGATAGCGCCGCCGGCTTAATGCATTCGATGATTTATTTCGGTTTCTTGGTGTTGCTAGGCGTTACAACCGTGCTTGAGATCGACCACCAAATGCCTGAAGCGCTGAAGTTTCTACATGGCGATGTTTACCGCGGCTACGCACTTGTCGGCGATGTCGCTGGTGTCGTGTTTACTGGCGGTGTCGTGTGGGCAATTTTGCGTCGCTACGTGCAACGCCCGTATCGCATTCGCATCAAAACAAAACCAGAACACGCACTAATTCTTGGTGTGTTATTGGCAATCGGTGTAACAGGTTTTGGCGCTGAGATGTTTCGCATCGCCCAGGGCCAAGCCGCAGGCGTCAATCTTGACTACGAAAAGTGGAGCGTCGTGGGTTACCCACTCGCACAACTCGTCAACGGAGCAAGCGCATCGACATTGACAACTTGGCACCAGGGCTGGTGGGTCGCCCACGTTTTGACTTTCATCGTTTTCTTGGCGATTTTGCCAATCACGATGCTGCGCCACATGTTCACTTCGCCGCTCAACATGTATCTCAAAGATCGCGAACGTCCAAAAGGTGCAATGAAGGCGATGCCAAATCTCACCGAGACTTCGCTCGAGTCGTTCGGTGTGAACGTGATCGAAGAATTTACATGGAAGCAACTGCTGGATCTTGACGCATGCACGATGTGCGGTCGTTGCACCAGTGTCTGCCCGGCACATGCCACAGGCAAGCCACTCGACCCGCGTGAAATTGTCCTCAAGAGCGGTGAAGTCATGGCCGCCACCGCGAGTCACGCACCTGGTGGCAAGGTTTCAGCACCATTGAGTGCAGATGGCGAAATAAAGATCAACGCCAACTCACTCTTTGAACGAATCACCGCCGAAGAAATTTGGGCGTGCACAAGTTGCAAGGCCTGCGATGAGATTTGCCCGGTAAACATCGAAATTCTCGACAAAATTCTCGATATGCGTCGATATTTGTCGCTAATGGAGAGCAACTTTCCGGCACAACTTGGCAACGCCTATCGCGCGATGGAAAACCAAGGCAATCCGTGGGGCATGAGCCAGACCGATCGCGGTGAATGGGCAAAAGATTTGGACGTCGAAATTCTCGACCCGGGTGCACCGTTGAAAAGCGAATACCTGTACTGGGTCGGTTGTGCCGGCAGCTTCGACGACAAGAACAAAAAAGTCACCCAATCGATGGCCAAGTTGCTCAAGCGAGCAGGCATCGACGTGGCGATTCTCGGGCCAAGCGAAATGTGCACCGGTGACAGTGCGCGGCGCAGCGGCAACGAATATTTGTTCCAGATGTTGGCGATGCCCAACGTCGAGATGCTCAACACGATGGGCGTGCGCAAAATTATCACTCAGTGTCCACACTGCTTCAACACGCTCAAAAACGAATACCCACAATTGGGTGGCAACTACGAAGTGATTCACCACTCGCAATTGCTCGAAGATTTAATCGAAGCCGGCACGCTCGATGTCAGCAACGCCTCGCTCGAAGAGCGCATCACGTATCACGACTCGTGCTATCTGGGTCGACACAACGATGTATATGTTGCGCCGCGAAAAGTAGTCGGCTCGATCAAAGGCATCGAAA
>SXGU01221091.1_pt1 | contig 10878 bp, 9 predicted proteins | sample 3174531 | NCBI WGS metagenome assembly SXGU01 (sample SAMN11356863, study PRJNA531348) | freshwater metagenome | isolation source: freshwater sample F1-140 | place: China: Fuxian Lake, Yuxi | collected 2017-12-25
AAGGCGTGGTTCGGCTGGCCTTGCGACGCCGAGATCGAGCGGCTCCGCGACGCCTGGACGCGGGAAGTCGATCCGAAGAAGCAGCGCGAGCTGCTCGAGACCGTCCACCGCAAGCTCTACGAGCACGGCACCTGGTACACCTACGGGCAGTGGTTCACCCAGACCGCGTTCCGCTCGAACCTGAGCGGGGTGCACAACTCGCCGGTCCGTTACTTCTGGAACATCAAGAAGAGCTGAGGGAAGCCGCTTCATGACGATGGTCAACGCGACGGCGAATGGCGGGATGGGCGGCGTCACCCGCATTACCACCGACATCGACTTCGAACGCGACGGCAAGCAGGTGAGCTATCTCCGCCTGCCCTTCTCCGTCCATCGCTCCGCCTACGGACACATCGCCATCCCGATCGCCGTCATCAAGAACGGCAAGGGACCGACCTTGCTCGCCATGTCCGGCAATCATGGCGACGAGTACGAGGGGCAGATCGCCAACACCAAGCTGATCCGCTCCCTCGATCCCAGGGACGTCAGCGGCCGGGTGATCGTTCTTCCGGCTGCCAACTTCCCGGCCGCCATGGCCGGGATGCGGACATCGCCGATCGACGACGGCAACCTCAACCGCACCTTCCCCGGCGACCGCGACGGCACGCCGACCTGGATGATCTCGCACTACATCGAGTCCGTCCTGGTGCCGCTGTCGGACGTCGTCCTCGACCTGCATTCGGGCGGGTCCAGCCTGCTCTACATCCCGAGCGCGCTGGTGGCGGTCAGCCCCGACGCCGGACGCACGAGGAAGCTGCTCGAGCTGCTGGAAGCGTTCGGCGCACCGATCGGCTACGTCAATACCGGCGGCGGCGACCGCACCTCGACCGGTGCGGCCGAGCGCGCCGGCAAGCTCCGCCTCGGCACCGAGCTCGGCGGCGCCGGGATGAGCGGCGTCGAGTCGACGCGCATCGCCGAGGCCGGGCTCCGCCGGGTGATGGAGCATATGGGCATCGTGCCCAAGACCGAGGCGACGACCAGGCGCCCGAAGACCCGCGTCATGGATGTCGGCGGCGACGACTACTACGTCTTCGCCCCCGAGGCCGGCCTGTTCGAACCCGCCGTCGATCTCGGCGCCACGGTCAAGAAGGGTCAGCTCGCCGGCGTCGTGCAGTTCGTCGACAACCCGATGCGTGAGCCCGTGCCGGCCCATTTCGGCCATGACGGCATGGTGCTCTGCAAACGCGTCCCCGGACGCGTCGAGCGCGGCGACTGCCTGTTCCACCTGGCGACGGACAGGGCCTAGTCGGCAGCCTCGTGTCCCCTCCCCCGCGTACGACGCGGGAGAGGGGGCACGAAGCTCCTCGAGCAAGGCCTACGCCATCCCAGACGGCTCGGTCTGGGTGATGCGCACGTCGTCGGGCCGGCTTCGGATCATGTCGGTGAGCTCGCGCTGGATCCTGGCGAGGCCTGGATCGCCGAAGCGGTTGTCCATCTCGGTCGGATCGTTCGCGAGGTCGTAGAGCTCGCCGGCGCCCGAGTCCATCTCCAGCGTCAGCTTGTGCGTTTGCGTCCTCACCGTCCTTAGCTTGAGCGCGACGCCGCAGCGCGCCGAGTGCAGGTCCCACTCGTTGAAGGCGAAGTCGCGCGTCCGCTCGCCGTCGATCAACGAGCGGAGCGAGCGCGAATGCAGGTCGCGGGACGGGGAGACGCCGGCGTAGTCGTGGAACGTCGCCGGCAGGTCGAGCGTGGATACCGGGTCGGCGACGACCTTGTCCGCCGGCACGCCGGGGCCGCGCATGATGCAGCCGACCCTGAGCACGCCGTCATAATGCATCGGCCCCTTCAGGATCAGGCCGTGGTCGCCGAGCCAGTCGCCATGGTCTGAGGTGAAGACGACGATCGTGTCGTCGGCGAGGCCGAGATCGTCGAGCGACTGCAGGATGCGGCCGACATTGTGGTCGACCAGCGAGATCATGCCGTAATAGTTGGCGATCATGTGGCGGAGCTGCAGGTCGGTCTGCGGCGGCACCCGCGACTGCTTCTGGCGGAAGGCGCGGAGCGCCGGATCGGCCATCGCCGGCACCCCTTCCAGGCTGGCTCGGTGCCACCAGGGCCTTCGGTCCAGGTCCAAGGTGCGATGCGCCGGCAGGTCGACCTCGTCCGGCCGGTGCATCCAGTACCAAGGATCGGGCGCATCGAACGGGTGATGCGGGTCCGGGAACGACGCCCAGGCGATGAAGCGCTCGTCGCGATGATCGCGAAGGAACTCGATGGTGCGGTCCCCGACCCAGGTCGAATTGTGGAAGACGGTCGGCAGCGCCGAGTTGTGGGTCTGTGCCGCGCCGACGTCGGGCGGCAGCCGGGTCGCATAGAGCGCGTTCAGCCGCGCGCCGCGCCCGCCCTGGTGATACCAGCGCTCGTAATGCAGCCCCTCCGGCGGCTCCTGCGGCAGGAAGGAGTTGTGGCCGGTGAGCACGATCTCGACGTGCTCGAAGCCCATATAGGGACCGATCCAGTCTGGCCCGAAATTGACCGTGCTGCGGCGGCATTCCGGCCGTCCGGTCGGCTGGAAGGTATGCACCGTGGAGAAATGCGCCTTGCCGATGAAGCCGGTGCGCCATCCGGCTTTCGCGAAGGTCCCGGCGAAGCCGCCCGCGCCGACGCCTTCGTCGAGGTCGATGCCGTTGTCCCAGGCGCCGTGGGTCCGCGGCAGAAGGCCGGTCAGGATCGAGGCGCGGGACGGCTGGCAGACCACGTTGGGCGTGATGCAGGCTGAAAACCGGGTCCCCTCCGCCGCCATGCGGTCGAGATGCGGCGTCTTCACCCGTCGTCCTTCGAACCCGAAGCAGTCGCCGCGCTGCTGATCGGAGGTGATGAGCAGGATGTTGGGCGCGGTCATGGGCGAAAGCGGGCAATGTGGGAGTATGCGATGATTGAGGCGGGGAAAGGCTGTAGCCGCAAGTGCCAACAGCCAAAGACGGACCGAAATCCCGCACTACGCCGATGAACGGTATCGCCGGCTTCAGCCTGACGCCCCTCGCCGGCCGGCGCGTGCCCTACGGGCGCCGGAGCGCGTCGCCGAAGGTCCTGAGGTACTTCATCCCCGTATCGCACAGGACGGTGACGATCCTGGCGCCAGGCCCGAGCGTCTCGGCCAGCCGCAATGCAGCGACGACATTGGCCCCGGTCGACGTGCCGGCGAACAGGCCCTCCTCCCGCGCCAGCCGGAGCGCCATGGCCATGGCCTCCTCCGTGGATACCCGCTCGATCCGATCGGCGATGCCCGCCTGCCAGAGCGGCACCACATATCCGGCGCCCACCCCGTCGATCTTGTGGGCCCCCGACGGACCGCCCGACAGAACCGCGGACTCAGCCGGCTCCACGGCGACGATCCTGATCCGCTCGTTGCGGCGGCGGAGACCCTCCGCGGTTCCGCGAAGCGACGCGGCGGTGCCGACGCTCTGGACGAATCCGTCGACCCGCCCCTCCGTCTGGCCCCAGATCTCGTCCGCCAGCTTGTGATAGGCGGAGAGCTGGTCCTGGTTCTTCATCTGGTCGGTCCAGAAGCTTCCGGTCGCCTCGGCGATGACCCGGGCAGCCTCGATCATGTCCAGAGTCAGCTTCCTGGTCATGCGTCCGCCCTCGCTCGGCACGATCTCGAGCCTCGCTCCCAGGATCCGCATGTGATCGAGCTTCTCCCTGGCGAAGGCGTCCGAGGTCACGACATGCAGGGGATAGCCCTTCACCGCGCAGACGAGCGCCAGCGACACGCCGGTGCTGCCGCCCGTGTACTCGACCACCGACCCGCCCGGCCTGAGGCGCCCGTCCGCCTCCGCCGCCACGATCATCGCCAGCGCCATCCGGTCCTTCATGCTGCCGGACGGGTTCTCGCTCTCCAGTTTCAACAGGATGCGGGCGCCGCCCCCAGGCGCGATGTTGCGCAAGGCCAGCAGCGAGGTGTCGCCGATGCGATCGAGGATGGTCCGAACCCGCTCAGCCATGATGCGCGTCTCCGAAGCCCGAGAAGACCTAGCGATAGGACCTGCCGGCGGGCAGGTCAGGTCCGGAATCCGGACCGGATGCGCGGGCAACCTCGTGCTAGGGTTTCGTCATGACGGGCTATGGCCAATTCTGCTCGGTCGCTCGCGCTCACGAGGCGCTGGGCGGCCGCTGGACGCTTCTGATCGTGCGTGAGCTCCTCTGCGGCAGCCGACGCTTCAACGACATCAGGCGCGGCATCCCGCGGATCTCCCGCACCATGCTCTCCGAGAGGCTACAGGCCTTGGTCTCGATCGGTGCCGTCGCCCGCAGCGACGGCCGGCAAGGCCCCGAATACCTGCTGACTGAGGCGGGAGCCGAGCTGGCGACGCTGGTCGGCGGGCTCGCGACCTGGGGACAGAGGTGGCTGCCGAGGCATGCCGGGGGCGAGGATCTCGACCTCGAGCCCCTGCTCGTCGACATGCGACGGCGGGTCCGCTTCGACGCCTTGCCGGCGGAGCCGCTGGTCATCCGCTTCGAGGTCGACGGGCGACGGCAGCCCCGCTTCATGCTGCTCAGGACGTCGGAGGCGTCGCTCTGCACGCAGAACCCCGGCTTCCCCGAGCCGCTCCGTATCCGTTCGCGCCTGCCCGCGCTCGTCGCCTGGTGGCGGGGCGACGTCGGCTTCGCCGCGGCGCAGAGATTGGGCCTCACGGTCGAGGGACCGAAGCCCCTCGCACGGGCGTTTCCAGGCTGGTTCGACCGCTACCAGTTCGCCGATGTCGGTCCGGCCCGCGCTGCGGGTACCAAATAGCGCCGACGCGATCCGGCGGACGGCGACGCCGCCGCGTCGGGAGACGCCGAGGCCGGCAGATCCGAGATTCCGCCGGAAACCGATCGTTCCTCGCCGCGGCGGCCGCCTGCTGTCGCCTCGTGCCGGCTGTGCTAGACAACCGACCATGGCCGGCCTGCGCTGCGCCGAGGATCGGGGGGAAGGACAATGGCCGCACGCATCGACTGGACCGGCGTTACCGAGACCATCGCACGCGCCGAGGCCGGCGGTGCCACCATCGGCCTTGCGGCGGTCTCGCCGTCCGGCGAGCGATTCTCCCACAACGGCGGCCGGCGCTTCGTCGCCGCCAGCACGGTCAAGATCGCGATCATGATCGAGCTGTTCCGGCGGATCGATGCCGGGACGCTGACGCTCGACCAGCGCCACAAGCTCCTGCCCGGCGACAAGTCGACCGGCGGCGGCGTCGTCCTGCATCTTCACGACGGCATCGAGTTCACGCTGGGCGACCTCTTCTATCTGATGATGAGCATCAGCGACAACACCGCGACCAACGTGCTGATCGACTACACCGGCATGGCCGAGGTGAACGCGGCGATGCGGAGCCTCGGCATGGCGAACTCGGTGCTGGGCCGCAAGATGCGCGGCCGCCCGGTGCTGGCGGGCGAGCAGGAGAACTGGGTGGTCCCCGACGAATACGCCATCGCGATCGACGCCCTTCTGGGGAATCGCGCCGCCTCTCCCGCCGCCTGCGCCCAGATGATCCAGCTGCTGGAGAAGCAGCAGAACGATCGCCGCATCGCCCGCCACCTGCCGAGACAGGACCGGCCGCGCTGGGGCACCAAGACCGGGACCCTGCCGGGCGCGGTGAACGACGTCGGCTTCATCATGACCGCGAAAGGGCCGCTGATCCTCAGCGTCTACTGCGAGAAGCCTGCGGACACGCTCGCCGGCGAGGAGATCATCGGCGACATCGCCGAGGCAGCCTTGGCGGCCGTCGCTTAAGGCGGCGCCGCAGGAGGGCTCTCAGGACCCGCGGGACGGCTGACGGATCGATGCACCGCGGTCGCGCCGGTGAGAGCTTCCGGGTACAATCAAGTCTCGCAAGTGGCGACGTCAACTCCGTCGAGGCGAGCGTTCCGCAAGTCGGCGCCGACGAGGCTCGTTCGCTGTACTCGGCCGCTTTCCTTGCCCGACTTGTCCCGAAGCGGAAGCCCCCCGACGCCGGCGTTCACGAGCACGGCGCCGCGAAGGATGGCCTCGCGCATCTGAGCGCCGATGAGGTTCGCTCGTGTCAGGTCGGCGGCAGTCATGTTGCAGCGATTGAGCGTCGCCAGCATCAGCGTCGTCCCGATCAGGCGGGCGCCGATCAGCCGCGAGCCGGAGAAGTCGACGCCACTGAGGTTACGCCCGGAAAGATCGAAATAGCTGAGATCCGCATCGCGCAACGCGGCTCTGCTGCCTTCGGCGCCATCGGTCCGCAGCCATGCTTCATGGGCCGCCAGGGTCTCCACCACCACCGGCGGAAAGTCGTCGGAACGCCGGATCGGCAGGTCCTTGCCGACGTTCGACTGGCCGAGGTTGACGCCCTCGAGCCGCGCCTTGTCCAGCGTAGCGCCGGCGAAACTCGCGCCTTCGCCCTTGGCATTCAACAGGCTCGCGCCGGTCAGGTTCGCGCCGACAAAGATCGCTTTGCCGACATGGGCGTCCGTCAGATTGACGCCGCGCAAATCCGTATAGGAGAGGTCGGCGTCCGAAAGGTTGGCGCCGAAAAGCGTCGCGCCCTCCAGGTCCGCTCCGACCAGGCTGGCGCCGGTCAGGTCGACACCCGACATGACGGCCCGGGTGGCGGTCGCATACTCCATCAGACACTCGCTGAGGTCCGTGACCTCGAGGCCAATCGAGCTGGAGCCAGTCGCATCGAGCATCACGCCGCCGCGCAGGTCCGCCCCGACGAGCCGTGCGCGGTTGAGATTGGCACCGCGAAGACGAACGCCGCGGAGGATCGCGTTCGACAGGTCGGCCCCCTGGAGATCCGCGCCGCTGAGATCGGCTCCGAAGAGGTCGGCTCCGCTCAAATCGACGCGGGCGAGCCGTGCGTTGCTGAGATTGGCGCCGGAGAGACGCGCCTGGCGCAAGACCTTGCCTTCGAGGTTCATGCCCGAGAGGTTGCGGCGCGAAAGGTCCGGGAGTGAACGCGCAACGCCGGTCCGCAACGCCGCGAGCGCCTGTCGCATCGTGTCATCGTCGATCGGCAGTGCCCCGTCCGGACGCGTAAGCATTCAAAGTCTCCCAAGAGCGTCGTCGGTCGGGACCACTTGACCTCAATCGTCGACGGCGCGGATCGCTCAAACGGATGATGCCGTCGCTGATCCAAACTTGTCGTATTGTCGCATGCCGCCTGTTTCGATCAATGTATATAAAATACCGACGAAATCGCCAACTTCACCTCGCTGCCATCAATCTCGACCATGTTCGGACTGCCCGCTGGGTCCGTGAGGGTTGCGGAACCAGCGGATGAGAAGAGCGCCCAGCATGATCTCCGTAGACATCGCCCCGGTCGTCGCCTCGCTGCGCCAAGCCCTCGTGGGCATGTGGCGCTTCGGCAGCAACGCACTCGTCGCCTGGACGCCGTCGCCAAGCGGTATCGAGATCCTGACCGTTCCCACGGTACGGCTCTTCGACATCGGCCAACACCATCGACGCATCTTTACCGGCGAACGCCTTGTCGGTCGCCGGACGTTCGAAGAGATCGCGGCAGCAGTCAATATCCAGCCGATCGAGCTGCGGTTGTCGGCGCCGGTCGGCGAGGCGGCCGGCGAGGTCCCGTCGGCGGCGATCGAGGACGTGATTTCGCCCTTCACCGTGACGCGCACGGAGCAGCGCGCCGTCTTCCTCCTCGACATCGTCGGCTTCTCCAAGCTCGCTCCCGAGCAACAGGCGAGCCAACTGACGACGATGGAGTTCGCGCTCAATCTCGCCGCCGAAGTGGTGAACCGGCGGGGCGAGATCATGACGATGCGGCGCTCGACGACCGGCGACGGATTCTATGTGTGGAATGCGGCCAAGGGACTTGCGGCCGACGTTTCTCTATTCGTGACCATGGTCGTGTTCCTGACCTTCATCGGCTCGCTGACCAGGACGGCATCGGCAAGCAGCATCCCGGTCGTGCGGACCTGCTTCGGGGTCGGCAGCCACTACACCTATCGACAGCCGAACCCCGATGGGCGTCTCGTAAACGAATTCATCGTCGGCGACGTGACCATTTCCCTCGCGCGCCTGATCGGCGCCGCCCGCGCCAACCAGATCATGATCGGCGGTTTCGTACGCGAGGACGACGGCGGCCGGAAGTACGATGTGGGAGGATTCCTGGAGCTCGCTCTGACACGACTTTCGTGGATGCGCGGCTTCAGCGTGCTCGGCTCGACGATCGACCGCATCTCCCTCTACCTGACCGGGCCGCGGGGCCAGGACGGTGGATTTCGCACCCAGCGGCTTCGCGTCGTCGACAAGCATAGCTTCGAACACCACTGCTACAATGTGAAGCTCAACATTTTCCCGGTTGCCGGCGAGCCGTTCTACTATGGCCTTCAGCACGGCGAGATCTGACCGACGGCGCGCTCCGTCGACACTGAACTCGCCGGCCTCGCGGCCGACCCGAACGCGAACGCTCTTGAAGACTGCGCCGTCCCGCCTCACCATCGCCGCCGTTTCGGTTTGCTAAGGATCAGCTCATGCTCGACCTGGTGATCAAGGGTGGCCGCGTCGTCGACGGGACCGGGGCGCCGTGGTTCAGGGCCGACATCGGCATCGAGGGCGACCGCATCGCCGCGGTCGGGCGCCTCGACGGTGTCGCCGCGAGGCGGACGGTCGATGCCAAGGACCGGCTGGTCACCCCCGGCCTGATCGACGCCCACACCCATTCCGACCTCACCATCGCCATCGAGCCGCGCGCGTCGTCGGCGGTGACCCAGGGCGTCACCACCCAGGTCGCCGGCAACTGCGGGGTCTCGGCGGCGCCGACCATCGATGGCAAGCCCTATTACGGGCCGCTCGACCCGACGTTGACCGACGGGCTCGGCTGCGACTGGACCGGCTTCGCCGGATATTTCGAGCGCCTCGAGCGCCAGGGTGTCGCCACCAACGTCGCCAGCTTCGTCGGCCACGGCAATGTCCGGGCATCGGCCATGGGCTATGACGACCGCGCACCGACCGACGCCGAGATGACACGGATGGAGGACTTGACCGAGGAGGCGATGCGGGACGGCGCCATCGGCATGACCACAGGCCTCGCTTACATCCCCGGAAGCTACGCCAAGTCGGAAGAGATCGTGCGGCTGGCGCGCGTCGTCGCCCGCCATGGCGGGCTCTATGCCTCCCACATCCGCAACCAGACCGAGAGCATCGCCGCCTCGGTGCGCGAATGCCTCGACGTCGGCCGCCAGGCCGGGATCCCCGCCCATGTCTCGCACATGCAGCCGGGGGCGCCGCGCCTCGGCTGCGCACACGAGCTCCTGGCGCTCATCGACGACGAGCGCCGCGCCGGCCTGGACGCGAGCTGCGATGCCATCCCCTACACCATCGGCTCGACCACGCTGAAGTCGCTGCTGCCGCCCTGGGCCTGCGACGGCGGCGATGCGGCGATGATCGCCCGCCTCAAGGATCCGGCGACGCGCCAGCGCATCATCGACGACACCAACACCCATGGCGCCGAGTCGGGCGGCAGCCGCAAGCGCACGCTCTGCAAGAACGGCGACTGGCACAAGATCTGGCTCGCCAGCGGCACCCGCAACGCCAACCTTGTCGGCCAGGACTTCCGCGCCATCGCCAAGGCGCGCGGCCAAGACCCATATGACGCGCTGCTCGACATCCTGATCGAGGAGGAAGGCAAGCCCTGGATGTTGGCGGAGGATGTCTCGGAGGAGGATTTCCTCGACATCGCCCGTCACGCCGTCGGCGGCGTGGTCTCCGACGGCTTCTCGCTGCATCCGGAAGGCCCCCTCTCCCGAGGCCGCCACCACCCGCGCTCCTACGGCGCCTTCGCCCGCTTCCTCCGCCGCTTCGTCCGCGAGGACGGCAAGCTCTCCTGGGAGCAGGCGATCCATAAGCTGACGGGGCACCCGGCCAGCCGCTTCAGGCTCTCCGGCCGCGGCGTGCTCGTGCCCGGCGCCTTCGCCGACGTCTGCGTCATCGACCCCGAGCGGGTGGCCGAGACCAACGACTTCGGCGATCCCTACCGCTACGCCCGCGGCATCGACTGGGTGATCGCCAACGGCCGGGTGACGCTGGAGCAGGGAGCGGCGACCGGCCTCCTTCCCGGACGGGTCCTGCGCTTCCGTCGGGGCGCGGCTTAGCGCTCACGTTGCGCCGAAAGGCCCCGGGCCTTGACTTTGCGGCCTGCTTTGTAGTCGACTTTTGAGGTTGACTGCGAAGGGGCCAACACCGCGATGCCCCTGTGACGACACGGCAAGATCGAGCGACGATCGATCCGGAGATCGGCGCGGCTCTATCCCTCCTCGAAGCGCAGATCACCCGCGACATCACCGACCGCGTCTGCCCCGGCATCTCCGTATCCGTCATCCACGATCAGGCCATGATCTGGTCGCGAGGCTTCGGCTACGCCGATCTGGATGGCAAGGTTCCGGCATCGCCGGACACAGTCTACGCCGTCGGCTCGATCACCAAGCTGTTCACGGCGACGATGCTGTTGCAGCTCCGCGACGCCGGCAAGCTGCGGCTCGACGACGCGGTGCAGGACTATCTGCCCGAGGTCCGCGTCCCTTCCCGTCACGCCGGCGCCCCCGCGATCACGTTCCGCCACCTGGTCACCCATACCTCGGGACTGAGCAAGGACGCTCCGACCGAGTACTGGGCGACGAGCCAGTTCCCGCCGGTCGAGAGACTGATGGAGCTGATGCCGGAAACGGAGCAGCCCTACCCATCGGCGACGCAATGGAAATACTCGAATCTTGCGATCGCGCTGATGGCGCGGATTCAACTCGCCAGTGCATAGAGATTTAGGAGCTGGCGAGGGAGTCAAAAACTTCTTGCGGTGAACGGAAGCCGAGGGATTTTCGAGGCCTTGCGTTGAGCAAACGTTCGACCCTTGCAACTTCGGCATTGGAGAT
>SXGU01199157.1_pt1 | contig 10877 bp, 9 predicted proteins | sample 3174531 | NCBI WGS metagenome assembly SXGU01 (sample SAMN11356863, study PRJNA531348) | freshwater metagenome | isolation source: freshwater sample F1-140 | place: China: Fuxian Lake, Yuxi | collected 2017-12-25
GCTTCGGTGGCAGACACGCGGGCGGTGGCCGCGGCGACTGGCAGTTCGGCGGCGTCCGTGGAGAGCGCCCAGGCACCGTAGTATCTGTTCGAGCGCGCGAGGGTGGCGGCGATGTACATGTCCGCGAGCTTGTGCTTGATGGCCTGGAAGGAGCCGATGGGCCGGCCAAATGCGAACCGCCCCATGGCGTAGTCGCGTGCGGCGTAAAGCGCCGCATGGGCACCGCCGACCTGCTCGAAGGCGAACAGGATGGCGGCGCGATCGAGCAGGGATTCGTGCTGGGCGTAGCCCTGGCCGCGGGCACCGAGGACGTCTGCCGCCGCGGCCTTGAACTCGATGCTCGCGTGGGAGCGCGTGGGGTCGAGCGTGGCGACCTTGCTGCGGCTGACACCGGCGGCAGTGAGGTCAACGAGGTACATGCTGGTGCCTGCACCGTCCTTCGCGAGCACGACGGCGAGGCCGGCGACGTCGCCGTCCACCACGGGCAGCTTGGTGCCGGTAACCGTATCGCCGTTGCCGGCCGTGGCGAGGTTGGCCGCGGTGATCGAACGCGTGCCCTCGGCGACGGCATAGCAGCCGATCAGCTCGCCCGTCGCCAGCTTCGGCAGGTACCTCTGCTTTTGCGCGTCCGAGCCGTGGCGCAGCAGCGCCTCCGTGACGAGGTAGACGGAGGACGAGAACGGCGTGGGCGCGAGGGAACGGCCCAGTTCTTCGGCGATCACGCACAGTTCGAGGTGGCCGAGGCCGACGCCGCCGTACACCTCGGGAATCGTCACGCCCTGCCAGCCGAGTTCGGCCATGCCCTTCCACACCTCGGCGGCGTAGGACTCGTTGCCGTCCAGCACACGGCGCACCACGGTGAGCGGGCACTTGTCATTGAGGAAGCCCTGCGCCTGCTCGCGCAGCATGTTCTGCTCTTCGGAGAACTCGAAATTCATGGGTGGATCCCGGGGGCCAAAAAAAGGGGTGAATTCAACTCCGACGGCTGGGCACAGGCAATCGATTCCGGACTTTCGGCGAGGCATCCGCGACGCTGGCCGGGTCCCGACCCCGCAGCGCTGGCGCGCAGGCGATACAGTCACGCCGCAACCGGACATAGGCACGTCGCGGCAGGGCGTGGCCTCTCGGCATCCCAACGAGGCAGACACATGGACATTTCGGCGATCTGCAGCAACGTCGAGCGCGGCGTCGATGGCATCTGGCAGGCCCGCGACACGCCTGCCGTGTCCTATCCCGCCACAGGCCACGACATCTGCTTCCAGGTCGAGGCGGGATCGTTCTGGTTCACGCACCGCAACGCCTGCATCGAGGCGCTCGTGCGTCGCATGCCACCGCCCGGGACCCTGTTCGACATTGGTGGTGGCAACGGTTTCGTTGCGGCGGGCCTGCAGGCGTCGGGTGTCGATGTGGTGCTGGTGGAGCCGGGACCTGCCGGCGCCGCGAACGCAAGGCACCGCGGCGTGAGGGAGGTGATCTGTGCCACCGCCGAGTCGGCGGGGATCCGGCCGGGCACTGTGCCCGGGGTCGGCCTGTTCGACGTGATCGAGCACGTGAGCGACGACGGCGGCTTCCTGCGGGCGATGCATGCGCTGCTGGTGCCCGGTGGTCGCCTGTACGCCACCGTGCCGGCCCATCAGTGGTTGTGGTCCGCGGAGGATGTGCAGGCCGGGCACGTGCGCCGCTACACGCGGCAGACGCTCTGTGCCGCGCTGTCGTCGGCCGGCTTCGCGATCGACTATGCGTCCTGCTTCTTCCGCCCGCTGCCGTTGCCCATCCTGCTGTTGCGGGCGCTGCCGCTCCGCCTTGGTCTCGGCAGCACCCAGCCGGCCGCCGAGCGGGCGCGGAGCGCGCACGCGGTCGGTGGCGGCATGGGGAGGAAGGTCGTCGAACAGCTGCTCGGCGGCGAGGTGGCCAACATCGCGCGAGGTCGGGAAATGCCGTTCGGCGCGAGCATCATCCTCGCGGCGTCAAGGCGCGGCTGAGGCGCACTTGGGGCGTTCCGGCTGCGCGCGCAGCAACCAACCCGGGCAGAGGTGATCAAGGCTGGACTGCGCCTCGGCTGCTCGCTCAGGATGGGCGTCGAGGCCCCGTTCCCGCATCGAGCGCTCGGGTTGTGCTCATGAGGTGAGCCGGGAGATCAGGGTGTTGGCTGGGAGGGCGAGTGGCTGACAGGCTGCGCATCGGGCTGTTGCTTGACGGCGAACTTGCGCCCGCATGGCTCACACGTCTGCTCGCGCGCGTCGCGGCGCTGGACGAGGTCGAGATCACGTTGATCCTCACTGCTGACGACCTTCCGCGCACGCAACCCGAGGATGTGGGGGATTGGGACGGCGCGAGCCAGGGCGTTGCCTGGAAGCTCTGGCGCTCGCTCGAGCGACGGCTGTATCCCACTAGCACGCGCAACTTCGAACTGCGGCCGCTGCCTCCCGTGCTGCGCGGTGTGGAGCGGCTGTCGATTCCTGCGGGCACGGAGTCGTCTACGGCACCGATGTCCATGCTGCGGCACCTGCGCTCTCTGTCACTCGATGTGCTGGTGCAGTTCGGGTTGCCCGAGTGGGGCGTGCCGCTGTGCGGCGTCGCGACGTTCGGCCTCTGGCGCGTACGCTCTGGCGATCGCAGGCGTGGGCGGCGCGGCCCACCCGGATTCTGGGAAGTGGTGCGCGCCGAGGGCGCAACGAGCGCCTGCCTCGAGATGCTCACGCCGGATTCGCTCGACGGGCAGGTGCTCGCCGAGGGTGGCTTCACCAGTGACGACCATTCGGTGCTGCAGAATCGCGACGCACACTATGGTGCGGCCGGTGGCCTGTTGTTGCGTGAGCTGTCGTCGCTGCAACGTCGAGGCGAGGATGACTGGCGCGCACTCGTGGCCGCGCGGCAGGGCGGCGTGGTACCTGCTACCGGCACCCTCCTGCTGACACCGGATCCGGTGTCGGCCGCGCTCGGCTGGCTGCGCGTCTGCATGCGGCTGCTTGCACGCAAGCTGCGCGCGCGCTTCATGCGCGAGCAATGGCTGCTGATGTACTCGTTCGCCAGCAAGGACGCGCCGGACACGCGCTTCGAGCGCTTCCGCCGCATCACGCCGCCGAAGGATCGCATCTGGGCGGATCCCTTCGTGGTGCAGCGTCGCGGCCGCTGGTACGTGTTCTTCGAGGAGCTGCTGCATGGCGAGGCACACGGCGTGCTCCCGACACAGCGCGCGTAGAGTTCACGATAGTCTCGGGCCGTGCGCTCGATCGTGTAGCGCGAGGGCAAGGCCTGTGCCGGTCGCACGCCGCGCTGCACCACGGCCTCCAGCGTGCGTGCGAGTGCGGTCATGTCGTCGCTCGCTGGCAGGTGGACATCGGCGCCGTCACGCACGAGGTCATGCATTCCCCCGACCGGGCGAGACACCACAGGGACGCCCAGTGCGAGGCTTTCCAGGGCGGCGATCGAGAGCCCTTCGTGCTCCGAGGTGAAGACCAGCGCATCGAGCTGGCGCATGAGGCCCGCTGGCGCCGACTGGAAGCCATGCAGCACGACCTCGCCGGACTGCAGGCGCGCGCCCGCGGCGGCGGTGAACGCTGGCAGCAGCGGGCCGTCACCGATCACATGCAGGCACCAGCGGTGCGCCGCAGCCGCGCCGGGCAAGACGAGCGCATCGAGCAGCTCCAGCAGCAGCAGCGGCCGCTTGACCTCGACGAGTCGCCCGACGAATCCGATGTGGCGCATGGACGGGTCGAACACTGGCGCGCCTGCCGTTGCCTGCGCGGCCTGTGCGCGAACCAGTGCGGGGTCGATGCCATTGACGATGGTCACCAGGCTGGCGTCGCCGAAGCGTGCTCGCAGCCGAGGCGCGAGCTCGTCGGACACCGACACCACCGCGCGCTGCAGCATGCGCGCGCACAGGGTGTCGGCCGCGCGCGCGAGGCGGCGGCTGACAGCAAGACCGCCTGGCAGGTGTTCCGGCATGCCATGCACCGTGCGGATCGACGGGATACCGAGGGCGCGCGCCGCGAGCGCGCCGAGGATGTGCTCCTTCGGGCGATGGGTGTGAACGATGTCGGGCTGCCGGTGGCGCATCTCGCGGTACAGCCCGTGCAGCAGGGCCATGGGCGACAGCAGCTGCTCGTCGAGGCAGTGGCAATGCAGGCCTGCGGCGAGGGCGCGCATCCGCAACTCGCCGTCGTTGAACACCACGAGCCCCGGCTGCACATCGTCGCGTTCGGCGAGCGCGCGTGCGAGCGCGAGCACCTGCGCTTCCGCACCCGCCCAGAGGTCACCCGAGGCGACGATCATCACGCGCAGCGACTGGCTCATGCAGTCCTGGGGGATGGGAAGTGGTCGAGTGAGGCGTACTGCATCTGCGGCTCCGGCGTTCGCCTGCTGGGTCATGCTGCGCGGGTGAAGCTGCCCGCGATGCTGACGCTGCAGGCTTCGCCTCGACTATAGCAACGTCCCCTTCGCGCACTCGTTCAAGCCGCGTCTTGTCGACCGTGCCGGGCCGGCAGCCCGCGCTACATCTCCATCCCCCGCGGCACCCCTGACGTCCTGATCTTCTGCACCCTGTTCATCACGTCCTGCGCGCGCTCGCGCTGCGCCGGTGTGTCCATCGGCATGGCGAAGCCCATTCGGGAGGCGTACTCGCGGTGCTGGGCGAGGAACTCGGGCAGTTCGTCGTAGGTCGCGGTCTGCACCATCTTGCGGATGTCGTCGAGGCTGATGGCCTCGCGCATCTCCTTCCACTTGTCGTTGCCGAGCGACATGGCGTGCAGTTTCTCGCCGAGCTCCTCGAGGCCATGTACGCGTAGCACGTCGTGATAGGTGCGTGTGGAGCCGTAGAACGACAGCGGCAGGCGCAGCCGTTCCAGGCCCTGCTCGATTTCCGAGTCGTTCTCGCCGAACACGGCGTAACCGGAGGCCACGATCTCGATGTCCGCCCAGGTGCGGCCCGCACGCTTCATGCCCTTCTGCACGTTCGGCAGCAGCACTTCACGCATGTAGCGGTCACTCATGATGCCGCCGTGGGGCATGATGACGTCGGCCACCTCGCCGGCCACGCGGGCCATGCCGTCGCCCACCATCGCCAGGCCGATCCTGGGTCTCGGGTATTCGATGGGCCCCGGATTGAAGTTCGGCGTCATCAGCGTGTAGCGGTAGTCCTTGCCCAGGAACTCGGCCTTCCTGCCGTCCTGCCAGGTGTCCCAGATCGCCTTCATCATCTGGATGTACTCGCGCATGCGCGGTGCGGGGGCGGTCCAGGTGCCGCCGAAGCGGCGCTCGTTGTGGCCCTTCACCTGGCTGCCGAGGCCGATCGAGAATCGCCCCTTCGTCATCTGCTGCAGGTCCCAGGCTTCCATGGCCAGCACCATCGGGCTGCGCGGGAAGGCGATTGTCACGGAGGTCTGCAGCTCGATCTTCTGGGTGGCCACGCCGGCCACGGTCATCGTCAGGATCGAGTCGTGCGCGAGCTCGCCGCAGGTCAGGTAGTCGAAGCCATCGGCCTCTGCCTTCTGCGCCACTGCGCCCGCCTGCCCCGGCCAGCCGCCTACACCCGTACCCAGTTTCATCGCTGTGTGCCTCGTGTTCGTTTTGCCCTGATGCTTATCCGCGTTGCGTCCCGCGGGCGTCAAGCGTCCGCCGGCAGCGACTTCCGCTGCCGCCGCATTCCCCTGCATCGTCGGCATCTGTCCAGGATGGTCTGGTCGAGCCCCGCATCAATCGCCCGGCAGGCCCACCCGGCGCAGGCTTTCGGCCCACAGCCGATCCTGCACCGCCTCGTCCCGTGCCTCCGCGCTCGCCGCCTTGACGCGCTGGAACTCGTCGAAGTACTGCCCGCTTACGCCGTCCACGGTACGCGACAGCGCCAGGTGGATGCTGGTCTGGGCGCCGCGTTCCTCGCTGAGCGCGAAGCGCCGGATCAACGCGCCAACCATGCGCGTGAACGCGTTCCCATGGGGAAAGATGTTGCTGCCGACGAAGCCCGGGTGCAGGCAGTTCGCGGTGATGCCGCTGCCCGCGAGGCGGCGTGCGAGCGCGAAGGTGAACAGCACGTTGGCGAGCTTCGAGTCAGCGTAGACCTGCATGAACTTGTAGGGCCGGCGCGCGTGGTCGAGGTCGTCGAACACGAGGTGGCCGCGGTAGTGCGCGGTGGAGGCGACGTTCACGATGCGCGCACCGCCACCGCCACCGCCTTGGCCGCTCGCCTGCAGCGTCGGCAGCAGCAGCTGCGTGAGCAGGAACGGGCCAAGGTGGTTGGTGGCGAAGGTGAGTTCGTGGCCGTCCGGCGATGGCTGCCGCGAGTAGCCCACCATGCCGGCGTTGTTCACCAGCAGGTCGAGGCTCGGGTAGCGCGCCGTGAAGGCGACGGCAAAGTCGCGGATGGATGCCTGCCGCGCGAGGTCGAGCTGCATGAGCTCGATGTCCAGCCCGCCGGCGCCGCCGTGCAGTGCCGCACGCACCTCGGCGCCGCGCCCGAGGTCCCGGCACGCAAGCACGAGGTGGTAGCCGGCACGCGCGATCTCGCGCGCAGTGGGCGTGCCGATGCCATGGGTGGGGCCGGTGATCAGGGCAACGCGTTGGCTCATGCGGGTCTCTGCGGTCGAGGTGGCGCTGGCAGGTCTGGATGCCGCAAGGGTGTTGATGGTGACATCGGGGGATCGACTGCTGTCGAGGGATGTTGGTCGCCGCGTGTCAACCTGTGGAAGCCGCAACGCTCAGACGATCGCCAGGCCGCCACCGTCCACGCGGATGTTCTGGCCGTGGATGCCCGCCGCGCGCGGGCTGCACAGGAACACCACGATGTCGGCAACCTCCTCGCGCGTGACGATGCGGCCGATGGGGATGTCCTTCGCGATGTGCGGTTCCACCGCTTCCCAGGTCTCGCCCCAGCCTTCGCGCTGGCCGCGGCGGATGCTGCTGGCCTCGACCTCGGCGGTGCGGATGAGGCCGGGTGAGACCAGGTTCACTCCCACGCCCTGTGGCCCGAGCTCGCGGGCGAGGCTCACGGTCATGTTCGCGAGTGCGCCCTTTGCCGCGTAGTAGTGCGGCGAGGTCGCGTTCGGTCGCGTCGAGCCCACGGTGCCGAGGTTGATCACTCGCCCCCAGCGCCGTTCCACCATCGCGGGCGTGAATGCGCGGATCAGCCGCTGCGCCGAGAGGACGTTGCGCTGGTACATGTCCAGCCATTCGTCGCTGCCGGACTTCTGCCAGCTGCCGGGCCCCGCCGTGCCGTAGTTGTTGACGAGGATGTCGACCACCGGCGTGAGCGTCTGGCACTGCGTGAACACGCGGGCGCTGCCTGCCGCCGTCGCGATGTCGCCCACCACCACACTCGCGCCCGGGATGCCGGCGGCGATGGCGTCGGCCTGGCCGGGCTCGAACCCATGCACGATGACCTTCACGCCTTCGGCGGCGAGCCGGGCGGCAATGATTGCGCCGGTGCCGCGATGGCTGCCGGTGACCAGGGCCGTACGGCCTTCGATGTGCAGATCCACGCGCTTGCTCCTGCCTGCCATGCTCTCCAGGGGGGGGCTGGCATGGGCTCCCTCGCACGCTACTTGATGCGTGCAGGAGATTTCTACGCGCGTGGCGGGCAGGATGCGCGTGGCCCGGCTCGTGTGCCGGCAGCGGGGGTCGGCGTTGGCAAGCGCAGGGCTGCACCCTGGGGATTGGGAAACGCACATGACGTCCGCAGAGATCCTGCTGCTCGCGTTCATCGCCCTGGGTGCCTACGTGCAGTCGATCGCGGGCTTCGCGATGGCGATGCTCGCCGTCGCCCTGGGTGCGGCCTTCACCGACCTGCCGCTGCCGCTCGTCACCACCACCACCATGCTGGCGGCCTTCGTCAACGTGGTGGGTGGCCTGCATGGTGCCTATCACCACGTCGACTGGCGCGGCTGGCGCGCGATGACCCTCCTGCAGGTGCCTGGCGTGTGGCTGGGCCTGTTCCTGCTGTCGCGCCTCAGTGCCGATGCCGACCACCTGCTGCGGCTGCTGCTTGGCGGCTTCGTGGTTGCCGCCGGCCTCGCCATGATGCTGCGCCCGGCACCCCGGGCGGCACGCTCCTCGCGCCCGGCGTTCGCATTCACCGGCGGGGTGGGTGGCGTGCTCAACGGCATGTTCGCTGCCGGCGGCCCGATCGCGGGCTGGTTCCTGTACCGGCAGCCCCTGCCTGCAGAAGCGATACGGGCAACGCTCCTGGCCTACTTCATGGTGGGCTCGGGCACCCGTGTGCTCAGCGTCGGCCTTGGCGGCGGCTTCGATGCACAGGTGCTGCGGCTCGCGGCGTTCGCGATCCCGGTGACGCTGCTGTTCACCTGGCTCGGCCGCGCCTTCCGGCCGCCGTTGGGCGATGCCGCCACGCGGCGCGCCGCGTTCTCCCTGCTGCTCGCGAGCGGTGGACTGATCCTCGCGGATGCGCTGGGTGCGTGGCGCTGACCCTGGCGCTCGCCGGATACCCGGGCGGCCCTTGCGCGCACCTGCGCATCGCGCTGCCGTTCGCGCCCGCCGTAGACCTCACGGAGGCTGCCTTTGGTAGAGTCCGCGCGTTTTTCCGGGGGTTGGACATTGGCTGCGGACTTCGACGACATCCGGCCGTATCGTGACGCCGAGGTGCGGCAGGTGCTGAAGCGCCTGGTGCATGAGCCGGAGCTGCTCGCGGCGGTGGCGAAGTTCCGCATGCCGCGGCTGGCGCGCGTCGCCCCGGGCCTCACCCGCTACCTGCTCTCCCGCGGGCTCGCAGCGCGAACGGCGAACATCGATTCCGTGCGCGGTTTCCAGCAGTTCCTCGAGAGCTGGTTCGTGCGCATGATCCGCAGCTCGACCGATGGCTTCAGCTGGAGCGGCACGGAGGCGCTTGGCCGCGCCAGCGCGCACCTGTTCGTGGGCAACCATCGCGACATCGCGATGGACTCGGGCTTCATGAACTACGCGCTGTGGCGGGAGCAGTTCGACACCGCGCGCATCGCCATCGGCGACAACCTGCTGAAGCGCCCGTACACCACCGACCTGATGCGCCTGAACAAGAGCTTCGTGGTGCGCCGCGGTGCAGTGGGCGTGAAGGAGATGGCGGCTGCATTCACGCTCACCTCGCGCTACCTGCAGCACTCCATCGATGAGGGCGAGTCGGTCTGGATCGCCCAGCGCGAGGGCCGCGCGAAGGATGGCATCGACCGCACCGAGCCCGCGATCATCAAGATGTTTCACATGAGCCAGCGCAAGAGCGGGCGCAGTTTCGGCGAGGTGATCGCAGGGCTGCACATCGTGCCGGTGGCCATCTCCTACGAGGTCGATCCCTGCGGCCCCGCGAAGGCGCGCGAGCTGTTCATCACCGCCCGTGACGGGCGTTACGAAAAGCCCGAGGACGAGGACATCCAGTCCATCGTCACGGGCATCACCGGCTACAAGGGCCGCGTGCACATCGGTTTCGGCCAGGAGCTTGGGGCGGACGGTGCCGATGCCGAGGCCGTGGCGGCCGAGCTCGATCGTCAGGTGCATGCGCTGTTCCGGCTGTGGCCCACGCATCTCTGGGCGGCGCGCGAGTGCGGCATCGAGGTGCCCGCGACGCTGGATGCCGAGGCGGGGGAGGCGAACCCGAAGGCGCTCGCGACGCTGCAGGCGCAGCTGGCAGCGGCGCCGGACGGGCAGCGCTCCAATCTGCTGGCGCAGTACGCCAATCCCGTGCGCAGCAGGCTCGGGCTGCAGGTGCACTGAACGCGATTGGTGTGGGTGTGGGTGTGGGGAGGGGGGTACTGGCCGACGCAGGGCGCGTGCCCCCGCAAGCTGCACCTGGACGTCCTGTGTGTCCTCGCTGTACTCGGGCTTCCGGCAGTGCGCGAGGATGCCACCGCACTCATTCGACGGCCTGGGGTGTTCGCGCCACCACCCACGCATCGACGCGTTCCACGCCCGCACTGCGCAAGGCGCGCGCGGCGGCGTCCAGCGTCGCCCCCGTGGTGAACACGTCGTCGAGCAGCGCCACGTGGCGGACCCGTGGCGGCGTGCGCACCGCGAACGCGCCGACGAGGCTGCGCAGGCGCGCGTCCTGGCTCTGGCCGCTCTGTGCCGCGGTGTGGCGCACACGTCGCAGGGTGCTGCCGGCGAACGTGATGGGCCTGCCGGCATCCTGCAGTCGCCGCCGCACCTGCGTTGCCAGCAGCCAGGCCTGGTCGTGCCCGCGTCGCAGCAGGCGGCGGGTGGAGAGCGGAACAGGCACCAGCATTTCCGGAAACCCATCATCTGGACTCCGAGCCTCGGCCTGTGTGCCCGCGCTGCCGCACGACTCGCCGGGGCGAGCGGGCGAATAGGCGCGCTCGATTGCATCCGCCAGCAGTTGGGCCAGCAGCGGTGCGGTGGTGAGCCGGCCATGGAACTTGACATCGGCCACCAGCCGGTCGATTGGCGGCGCATAGATGAAGGCAGCGACCGTGCGATCGAGCGATGGTGCCTGGCGGGGGCAGGCGGGGCAGGTGCTTGCTGGTGCAACGTGCGGCATGCCGCAGCGGTGGCAGGCATGGCCCAGCCATGGCAGGTCCCCCGCGCAGTGGTCGCACAGGTCGCGGGCCTGGCCGGTGGCCTGGTCACAGAAGCGACAGATGCCCGGGAACGCCGCGAACACGACACGCCGCCAGGTCCGGCGCAGGGTTGAGGCTGCCAGGCCCGGCACGGCCAGCAGAGGATTGGCCGGCACGGGCGGGGTGGCCGGAATCAGCGGATAGGCCGGCAGGGGCGCGTCGGGTTGCATGTGCGCTGCTCCACGGATCGAGAGGACAGGCTGCACGCGGCGCCAGAACCCTGCTCGCACCCGCGGCAATCTCGTGCGCAAGTCGCGGTGGATCTCGCACGGTGGATCCACAGCGCTCACGCGTATCGTTCCCTCTCTCCCTCTCTCCCTCTCTCCC
>SXGU01399599.1_pt1 | contig 10877 bp, 13 predicted proteins | sample 3174531 | NCBI WGS metagenome assembly SXGU01 (sample SAMN11356863, study PRJNA531348) | freshwater metagenome | isolation source: freshwater sample F1-140 | place: China: Fuxian Lake, Yuxi | collected 2017-12-25
CCGAGGTCAATGACGGCCACCACATCTGGGAGGTCGGGCCCGAGCCGCCGCCGGTTGAATATGAGGCGGACATCCCGGAGGAGTAGGCGGGCGCGCGAATTTCCGCCGCAATCCACCCTGAAGAGGCGCGCATGACCCAGCCCGCACCCAGCGCCACCCGTCCGCCGCCGCTCGCTGGCCGCAAGGTGCTCGATCTCTCGCGCGTGCTCGCCGGCCCGTGGTGCACGATGATCCTCGCCGATCTCGGTGCGGAGGTGATCAAGGTGGAGAACCCCCGGGGCGGCGACGATACGCGCCACTGGGGGCCCCCCTATGTTGGCGGCGAGGCGGCCTATTACCTCTGCGCCAATCGCAACAAGCGCAGCATCGCGGTCGATTTCTCGCGTCCGGAGGGACAGGACATCGTCCGCCGGCTCGCCATGGGAGCGGACGTGCTGGTCGAGAATTACAAGCTTGGCGGCCTCGATCGCTACGGCCTCGACTACCCGTCCGTCGCGGCGCTCAACCCGGCGGTCGTCTATTGCTCGATCTCCGGCTACGGCCGCGCCTCGCCGATCGCGGAGCGCCCGGGCTACGATTACGTCATCCAGGCCGAAGGCGGGCTGATGGCGGTGACGGGTCCGGCCGACGGCGAGCCGATGAAAGTGGGGGTGGCGGTCGCCGACCTGGCGACCGGCATGGCGGCCGCGCAGGCGGTTCTGGCCGCGCTGATCGCGCGCGATCGCGACGGCATCGGTCAGCACATCGACATGGCGCTCTACGATTGCCAGCTGTCGATGATGGCCAATGTCGGGGCCGGTTATCTCGCCTCCGGCGCCGAGCCCCGGCGCTATGGCAACGGGCACCCGACGGTGGTGCCGTACCAGGTGTTCCAGGCGGCGGACGGGCGTCTGGTGATCGCGGTCGGCAACGACCGGCAGTTCACGGCCTTCGCCCGCCTGCTCGGCCGGCCGGATCTTGCCGCCGATCCGCGCTTTGCCGGCAATCCCGGGCGGATCCGCAATCGCGATGCGCTGCTGGCGATCATCGAGCCGTTGGTCCGCGAGCGTCCGGCCGCCGATTGGCTCGACGCCCTCCGCGACGCGGGCGTGCCCTGCGGCGAGGTGCGCTCGGTCGGCGCCGCGATGAGCGCCCCGGAGACGCGGGCGCGCGGCATGATCCGCACGGTGTCCCATCCCACCGCCGGCGAAATCGCCCTCGTGGCCTCGCCGCTGAAGCTTGCCGGCACACCGGTCGCCGATCCCGTGGCCCCGCCGCTGCTGGGCGAGCACAGCGGGACGGTCCTCGCGGAACTGGGCTATGACGCGGCGGAAATCGGCGCGTTGCGGCAGGCGGGCGTGATCGCCTGACGGGTTGGTGACCCCTACGGGAGGGAGAACCAGAGTTGAAGGCCCGCGGAAAACCGCCGTTTGTAGAACCGGTTTGGACGACCGCTGTACCAGCGAGGATACGTCCCGCTGTACCAGCCGCTATACCAGGCGAAGCATTCGATAACGTCGTTCGGCCGGTCGTCAAGTTGCGAGGAGTCGTGCTGTACTGCCCAACCAGGGAGCGCACAGCTTGTGCTGCAAGCGACTAAGCCAATGGTGGGGCAGGGGAGGTCTGCTACGAGTCAGTGAGGTCGCTCATGGTTGCCATGGCGGCGACCCAAAAGCCAGAGTCCAACGGACGGTTCATAGTCTGGGGGTCACTAGCCCGAGCGCCTCCTGCCACTGCGGGTGGTAACGGGCCAAGCAGCATCCCGCCTCGGTTTCGAGGGTCGGCTTCCGCCCATCGCAGGCATTCTGCCGATGACCGCTCAGCGCCAACATTGGACGTTCCGTGCCGCCGGCCCATTCCCGAAGGCGGACGGTCGAGCCGGTGACGGTAATGTCCGCTTTCGACCAAATTGCAGACATTGGAAGCTCGTCACTGCTTCCGCCGCACTTCGAAAACGTACGTCAGCGTACGTCAGCGTACGATGCCCGCCACGATTCTGATATTAGCCGGAACAGAGTGGATTAACTTCAGTTTTGATAAACAAGCCTGAAGGAATACCAGATGACGAGGGAAGCCAATCTCGCTGCCACCGAAAGGTGGGGCGCCGAAGTCGCAAGCGCCGGTGCTTACCACGTTCTCGATGAAATACTCGCACCCCAATTCATCGACCGTGATCCAGCGCCCGATCAGGGTCCAGGAATTGAAGGGCTGAAGGGCTTTTTTCAGAAGATGCATGCTGCGTTTCCTGATTTGAAAGCCGAGCCGGTCGAGATCACCGCAACCGATGACCACGTGGCGATGCGCTACACGATCAGCGGCACCCATCGGGGCGAGTTCGAGGGCGTCGCGCCGACTGGCAAGAGCTTCAAGGTCGCCGCCCTCCAGCTGGCACGTTTCGAAAATGGCCGCTGTGTTGAGCGCTGGGGATCGACGGACGAGCTGGGCATGCTCAAACAGCTCGGCATTCTCTCCGACGTGGCTGACGGTGAGAAGAAAGGCGTCGTCGGCGCCCTCTTCGGCAATTGAGGCGACACGGCAATGCATCTCCGCGCGGTCGCCATTAACTGCACGCTAAAGCGCGGCACGGAGCCGTCGTCGACCGATCTGATGATCTCGGTGATAGCGGATGAGTTCGCGAAGCACGATGTGGTGCTCAGCGAGACGATCCGGATCGCGAACCACAACATCCTACCAGGGGTAAGCTCCGACGAAGGTGACGGCGACGATTGGCCGGACGTGCGACTCCGCATTCTCGAGGCTGACATCCTGATATTCGGGACACCGATCTGGCTCGGGCACATGTCGAGCCTCGCACAACGAGTGCTGGAGAGGTTGGACGCATTTCTCGGCGAGGCTGACGACAACGGTCGCTATCCAAGCTTCTCGAAAGTCGCTGTTGCGGCCATCGTCGGCAATGAGGACGGTGCCCACGCGGTTACTGCCGGGCTGTTCCAGGGTTTGAACGACGAAGGCTGGACAATCCCGGCCGCGTCCGCCTGCTACTGGGTTGGCGAGGCCATGCAGAAGACCGATCTGAAGGACTTGGAGATGGTGCCGGAGAAGGTCACGCAAACGGCGGCGATGGTTGCCGCCAATGCGGCACACCTTGCTCGTCTGCTGAAAGCGCAGCCTTACGCGGGAGTGCCTGGCCCTGCAGGAGAGCACGCCAAAGCGATTTAACTCGCACGAGGAGCAAGTTCGATCGATCCAAGCCTATGATTGGGTGAGACGCGGCCTACTCGGCTTGCTGCTCCCGACGCTGCATGGTCGAACCGTCGTGTCCAGTTCTATCTAACGTTGGTCCGTGGCTCTGCCCTTACGCACTGTGAAGCGGACATTGCGTCATGTAGCGGTCAATCTCCGCATTGCGCCCGTCGCAGTCATTCAGGTGAGCAACCTTTTGTCCGAAAGCGGACAATCCTCATCGCTGCTCAGCGTGTCTGGTGCTGCAGGCGCGACTAGCTCCCCGGCCGCGCTTGCGATTTGGTCCAGCTCAGCGCGTCGGCCAATTTCCCCATCACGCCCTTGTGTCAGCCGTTCTTGGTCGCGCTGGGCACCCGGGTCTGGGCAGCAGCAGCCGCCTTCTTGACGATCAGTCTCAAACGACGAAGAATGAGATGATGAACACGGCGATGCGGAGCCGAATGGGCCGGCTGGCGGTGACATGCGCAGTGCTCGGGTTTCGCGTGACAACAGGCAATGCGGCGGGCCGTTCCGGTGCGCGAACGGAACCTCAAGAGGCGGCTGACATTTGGTTCATTGCGTTCCGCCGATGACCGAACTGCACTGAGTCGCGATCCGGGCCGTGCGCGGCACCGACGAAGATGAGGAGGGCCCACTTGACCACTGCTGTCGACCCTGTGCGAGCGGTGTCGCTGCATCCCGTGCACGCTGTTCTCCTCGCTGGATCGCTGCCGCTGTTCCTCGGAACGCTGCTGAGCGACTGGGCCTACGGCGCGACCTACGAGGTGCAGTGGACCAATTTCGCCTCCTGGCTACTCGCAGGGGCGCTGCTGTTCAGCGGGCTGGCGCTGGTCTGGTCGCTGATCGATCTGCTGCGGGCGGACCGGCGCGGGCGGCGGCCGTGGCTGCCGTTCCTGCTGCTGCTCGCCACTTTCGGGCTCGGCTTCGTCAACGCGCTGGTGCACAGCAAGGACGCCTGGGCGACCATGCCCGAGGGCCTGATCCTGTCGGTGATCGTCCTAGTGCTGGCTGTGGCTGCAATCTGGACCGCCTTTTCCGGAACGCGTGCGGGAGCGAAGCAATGATCCGACAAGCGCTTCTGGCGGCATCGATGGCGAGCCTGGCGGCGGGCTGCGGCGGCGATCCCGATCCCACACAGTTCGGCCCCAGCCCCGATCTTCCAGCTCAGCAGCGCGGGCTGCTGCCGAACATGAACGTCGCCAGCCCGGGTGAGTGGGGCGGGCAGCGACCGACCGTTCCGCCCGGCTACACAATCAGCGCGATCGCGAGCGACCTGAAGGTGCCGCGGCAGACCTTGGTGCTGCCCAATGGCGATATTCTCGTCGCCGAAGGCAAGGGCGGGAAGGACGCGCCTGCTATGCGTCCCAAGGACTTCATCGCCGGGTACGTCATGGAGCAGGGCTCCAGCGGCACCGAGAGCGGGGACCGGCTGACACTGCTACGCGATGCGGACGGCGACGGTCGCTACGAAGGCAGGGCGGTTTTCGCCGAGAAGCTTAACGCGCCGTACGGACTCGCCTTCGCCAACGGCCGGATCTATGTCGCCACTCAGGATGCGCTGGTGCGTTTCGACTACCAGCCCGGCCAGATTCGCGCGAGCGGGCCGCCGGTCCAGGTCGCCGCGCTCCCGGCCGAGATCAACCACCATTGGACCAAGGCGCTCGCCGTAAGCCCGGACGGGACGACGCTTTACGTCGGCATCGGCTCCAACAGCAATGTCGGCGAACGGGGCATGGCGGTGGAGGAGGAGCGGGCGATGGTCTGGGCGGTGGACGCGCAGACCGGTGCGCACCGGCGCTTCGCCACCGGCCTCCGCAACCCGACCGCACTCGCCGTGCAGCCCGGCCTCGGCCAGCTCTGGGCGTTGGTCAACGAGCGCGTCGAGCTTGGGCCCAACCTCGTGCCCGATTACCTGACCTCCGTCCGCCAGGGCGCCTTTTACGGCTGGCCGTACGCCTATTGGGGCCAGAATGTGGACCTGCGCGTGCGGCCGCAGGACCCGCAGCAGGTCGCCGCGACAGTTCGCCCGGATTATAGTCTCGGCTCCCACCACGCACCGCTCGGCTTGGCTTTCTCCGTGCCGGCGATGGGCGCGCGCTTCGCCGAAGGCGTGTTCATAGGCGAGCATGGCAGCTGGAACCGCAACGAGCCGGTCGGCTACCGCGTGGTGTTCGTGCCGTTCCGCGGCGGGCGGCCGGCCGGAATGCCGGTGGAGGTCGCGACCGGCTTTCTCCAGGACGGCAAGGCACGCGGGCGGCCGGTCGGCGTGTCGGTCGACCCACGTGGCGCTCTGATCATCGCCGACGACCTCGCTAATACGGTCTGGCGCATGGCGCCGACCGGCGCGCGACCGGCTGCTATGCCTGCACAACAATGATCAACGGGACTGGAGCAAGATGATGAGAAGCAGTCTGGTGGCACTTGCCGTCGCGTTCGCAACGGCCGGCTGTGGCGAACAGCAGCCGGCGGATCAGGCCAACAGCGCCGTCGGGGATGTCGGCAATGCCGCCACAGGCGGTGCCGAGGCCGCCCCGCAGCGCGCCGTCGCCACCCTGCAAACCGCGCAAGGTGCGGCCGCCGGTACCGCGACCGCCAGTGTGGCGGACGGCGGCATCCGGCTCGCTCTCAATGTCGAGGGCCTCCCGCCCGGCGAACATGGCGCGCACGTGCACATGACCGGTCGATGCGACGCGCCGAGCTTCGAGAGCGCGGGCGGCCATTGGAACCCGACCAATGCCCAGCATGGGCTCGAAGCACCGCCGGGCCAGCATGCCGGCGACATGCCGACCTGACTGTCGGCGCCGACGGGCGCGGCACGCTGGAATACACGCTGCAGGGCGGCGACTTCGCCGGGCTGCTCGACGGCGATGGTTCGGCGATGATGGTTCATGCCGACGCCGACGACCAACGCACCGACCCGTCCGGCAATAGCGGTGGCCGCATCGCTTGCGGCGTGTTCGCCGCCGGCTGATCGAACCATCGCCCGGCCAAGGCGTTGACCTTGCACACCCATGAACAAGGAGACTGACGTGATCGGAAGCAGCAATCACGACGTGACGGTGCTGAACAGCCTCATCACCACCACCATCGACAGTGCCAACGGCTTCGACGAGGCCGCCGACGACGCCCGCGCGGCGCGCTTCCAGAGCATGTTCCGCGAGCACGCGCAGGATCGCCGCGCCTGCGTGACCAAGCTCCAGCAGGCCGTGCGTGAGATGGGCGGCACGCCCCAAGACGACGGCTCGCTCAAAGCCGCGGCGCATCGCGGCTGGCTCAACCTCAAGGATGCGCTGACCGGCGAGAGCGACAAGCAGATCGTCGAGGAGGTCGAGCGCGGCGAGGATTATATCAAGGAGAAGTTCGAGGCGGCGCTGAAGGACGACCAGCTCTCGCCGCAGGCGCGCACGGTGGTGCAGGATGTCTATGGATCGGTGCAGCGCGGCCACGAACGCGCGCGCCAGCTGAAGCACAGCATGCAGGGCACCGCCTGAGCGGTTCGCCCCTTATTGCTAAAGGGAACGGCGGCTTCGGCCGCCGTTTCTGCTTGAGAACCAGCTCTGCCCGGAACGTGCGCCCGCCCGGTCGGTTTGTCTATGCCCGCGCTTTCTTCAAGACGGCGGTCGATCCCAGTCGGCCGCCGCGCGACAGCCAGGGCCTGCACCGTCCCGGCAGCTCCGGCGAGCTCTACGGCGATCAGCAAGACGGCATGCTGAAGAACAGTATCTGTACCGAGATGCGCACGGGTCCGCTGCGCACCACGGCAGTTGCAGCCGCTTTCGGCGAGGGCGGCGCGCTGCTGACCAGTTGGCTGCTCCGGCCAGAGCCGCAGGGCGCGCAGCTGTCGCAGGCGGAGGGGTAGCTGCAGCCGGCGTAAGAGGAATATATTTCGTCGGAACGGCACTGCGGGAGTCTCGTTGACCCTTACTCCGGCCGCGTTCGGCGGCTCAGGGTTGGTCCGGGGCGCTCCAGCCGCTAGGTTGGGGCGCTTCCGGCAGTCGGTCGCGATAAGGCCGAGCGGGTGGGAGTTTCGTGATCGAGCCAATGACAGCGGCGTCGGCCCTTTGGGTTCCTTATTGCGGAACGGCGCCGACGCCTGCCGAGTGGCTCGGCCGCTGGAACCTGGACCCGGTGCTGCTGGCTGCTCTCGCGCTGGCGGGGTTGCCCGCGCTGCGGCACGCGCCGGCCGAGCGGCGGCTGCCGCTGGCCGCCGCGTTCGGCCTTGCCGTCCTGCTGTTCGTCTCGCCCTTCTGTGCGCTGAGCTCCGCCTTGTTCTCGGCGCGGGTGACTCATCACGTGCTGCTGACGGCGGTGCTGGCGCCGTTGATCGCGCTTGCGCTGCCGCGCCTGCGCTGGCCGGGCGGGCTCGCCGCCTGGACAGGCGGCCATGCTATCCTGTTCTGGCTGTGGCACGCGCCCGGCCCCTATGCCGCCGCGCTGTCGAGCGACTCCGTTTACTGGCTGATGCAGATCAGCCTGGTCGGCAGCGCCTGGGGTCTTTGGGCTGCGGTGCTGCGCGCGCCGTTGCCGGCGGCGGTCGCCGGCCTGCTCGTCACCACCGTCCAGATGGGGCTGCTCGGCGCGCTGCTGACATTCGCGCCGCGGCCGCTCTACGCGCCGCATCTCGCCAGCACCGTTGCCTGGGGCTACACGCCGCTCGAGGACCAGCAACTCGCCGGCCTGATCATGTGGGCGCCCGCTGCCGGCTTCTATCTCGCCGCCGCCCTGCTGCTGCTCGGCCGCTGGCTCGCCCGGCAGGAGCGCGCGGGCACCGCATGAGCGCCACCCCATGATCGAACGGCTGCGCGCCTGGGCCCGCAAGCATACCGACCAGGACCGCTACTCCCCGGTTGGCATCATCTTCCACTGGGTGATGGCCGCTTTGGTCATCTTCCAGCTCGGCTGGGGCTATTATACCGGCTTCCTCTATCCCGGCGGCGACAAGCTCCTCGCTTATCAGGTGCACAGCGCGGTCGGGCTGCCGATCCTGATTCTGGCGCTGCTCCGCCTCGCCTGGCGCATCGTCATCCCCGGCCCGGTCAACGACGCCGATACGCCGGGCTGGCAGGCGCAGGCCTCCTATGCCGTCCATTACGCCTTCTACGTCTGCTTCTTCGGCCTGCCGCTGAGCGGCTGGGCAATGTGGTCGTCAGTGGCCTCGCCGGGGCCGCTCTATGTCGCCGGCCTGGTGCCCTGGCCGCAGCTGCCGTTCGAGGAGCTGTCCGTTACGACCCGCTGGGCGATCCTGGAGGTGGCGGAGGACGTCCATCACGTGCTGACGCTGGCACTGCTGGTGCTGGTGCCGCTGCACGTCGCGGCGGCGCTGAAGCATCATTTCTGGGATCACCACGACGTCCTGCGGGGAATGCTGCCGCAGGTCCCGGACGCGGAGGACCCGCGGGCAGCGACGCCGCATAAGCCGAGAGAGCCCAGGTTTCCCGAGGCGTCAGGCGCTGGCTGATCGCGAGCATCACGTTGCCGGGGTCGGTGCGGCGCTTGGCGAGGCGCCACTGCTCGATTTGCTCGGCCAGGTAGGCGGCCGGCTGGCCGGCGAGCGGCGGGTTGGCGGGGCCGAGCCCCTGGCCGTCGACCCCGTGGCAGGCCGCGCAGGCGGGAAGGTCGCGCGCGGGATCGCCGCGCGTCCACAGCGTCGGCGCCGTTTGCGGCGGGCCCGCCGCTATCTGTCCGGACGGGAGCGCCGCATAAAAAGCCGAAACGGCCCAGCGGTCTCGCGCGCGCAACTGCTTGGCGATCCAAGACATCGACTCATGCTGGCGTCGGCCGTCGGCATAGGCTTGGAGCTGCCGGTCCATGTAGCCGACGCCCAATCCGGCCAGGCGCGGCGCGCCCGCGCCGTTGCCGCGCCCGTCCAGCCCGTGGCAGGTGAAGCAGGCGTTCGCCGCCCCGGCATGGCCGCCGCTCCAGGCGATCAGCTCGCCGGTCGCGGTGAAGCGCTCGGCCGAGGTCGCCTCCACCTGCCCGCAGGCGGCGAGCAGGCTCATGGCCAGCGCCGCCCCGATCCTTGTTGCAAAGGTCACCGATCGGGAACAGGCGCGGCTTGGTGGTTGTTCCACCTCTGTCTCAAGCCGAGCGGGGGATTTCTGACGATTGCTTACGGCCTTCTGCCGCTGCTGCTGATGGTCGGCGCGTGCAAGCCGCCGCCCGAGCCGCAGCAGCACATGCCCGAAGCCGACCCGGCGCGCGGTCTCGCCGCCATGGAGCGCGCCGGCTGCGGCGCGTGTCACGCCGTTCCGGGACTACGCTGGCCGAAAGGGCAGGTCGGGCCGACGCTGCGCAACTTCGCGACGCGCAACCTTATCTCCGGCAAGCTGCCGAACCGCCCGGACGTGCTCGCCGCTTATGTCCGCAACGCGCCGGCGGTGCTGCCGGGCACCACCATGCCGGCCATGCCGATCAGCGAAGGGGAGGCACGCGATGTGGCCGCCTATCTCTACACGCTCCGCGAGCGCTGACCTGCTCCGCGGCTGGCCGCCGCCGGTGCTCGACCCAGCGGGGCCCTATGCCAGCTCGATTACGACGCTCGCCTGGGCGTTGTTCGCCATGGGCGTGGCGGTCACCCTGCTGGTGGTCGCCGCGATCGGCATCGCCTTCTTCGGTGGGCCGCGGCTGAAGGCGAAACTCGGCGGCACCAAGGCGATCTGGAGCCTCGGCATCGCGTTGCCGGTGGTGGTGCTAACCGGCCTGCTGGTCTGGGGTCTGACGCTGACCGCGCACCTGTCCGCGCCGATCCGCGGCGACGAGATGCGAATCCGGGTGACCGGCAATATGTGGTGGTGGGAGGTGGTCTATCTCGACGGGCAGCGCCGGCCGATGCTTCGCGACGCCAACGAGCTGCACATCCCGGTCGGACAGCCGATCGTGCTCGAGCTCGAATCCGACGACGTCATCCACAACTTCTGGGTGCCCCGCCTGTCGGGCAAGCTCGACATGATACCGGGCCGCACCAATCACATGCGGATCCAGGCCGACGAGCCCGGTCAATATGGCGGCATCTGCGCCGAATATTGCGGCGGGCCGCATGCGCTGATGGGCTTCGTCGTCGTCGCGCACGAGCCCGCCGCCTTCGCCCGGCTGATGGCCGATAAGCTGCGTCCACGCGCGGCGGCACCGGCGAACGCCGCCGTCCAGCGCGGGTCCGAGCTGTTCCTGACCACCGGCTGCGCCGCCTGCCACCGTATCGCCGGCACTCCTTATAACGGCGCCGCCGGCCCGGACCTCACCCATGTCGGCACCCGCCGCAGCCTCGGCGCCGGCATCCTGCCCAACAATCGCGGCACGCTGATGGGCTGGATCGGCAATAGCCAGGCGATCAAGCCCGGCAACCGCATGCCGCCCTACACGATGCTGTCAGGCCAGGATTTGCAGGCGCTCGCCGCCTACCTCGAGGCGCAGAAGTGAGATCGGAGACCGGCTTCGATCCGGCACTCTACGATCGGTTTCCCACCAAGGAAGAACGCCCGGCAGGCGAGCTCGAGGAGCTGAAGCGGATCTGGCACGCCCCGACCGGCTGGGGGCGGCTTACTGTCGTCAACAACAACTATGTCGGCCTCTGGTATGTCGGCGCCGCCTTCCTGTTCTTCCTGCTTGCCGGCCTGCTCGCGCTCGCCATGCGCACCCAGCTCGCCGTACCGATGAACGATTTCCTCGGCCAGGAGACCTACAACCAGTTCTTCACC
>SXGU01314362.1_pt1 | contig 10875 bp, 5 predicted proteins | sample 3174531 | NCBI WGS metagenome assembly SXGU01 (sample SAMN11356863, study PRJNA531348) | freshwater metagenome | isolation source: freshwater sample F1-140 | place: China: Fuxian Lake, Yuxi | collected 2017-12-25
GACAAGTCCTTGCCGCGTCGGGACAAGTACTTGCCGCGTCGGGACAAAGTTGTTTTATAACAAAAAACAGTCATTTTATCTCATTAAAATCAATAAAATAATAAGATTAACAATAAAGTAAGTCTGGATTCGGTTTCTCGCCGGATTGCTTTAAGCGCATTGGGTCGGGTTGGTTTTTGGGTGTGTCCGCCCCTTTCTTTCTTGATGGAGGGGCGAGTGGGGGGGCGTGAATGCTAGATGCGCTTAGCAGGTCAACCGCTGGGCGAAAAAATGACTTGATACTGAAGTGGGCTTATCGTATTCATAAACTCCTATTTTGGAATGGGTTGGAAAAGTTGAAACCTTTCTGGGAATCGGGCGTCTGTTAAAGCGTATGTTAAAGGTGTACAAGAGAGCGAAGGGTTTGGTTGCTGGGGTGAACCGTCCGGTTCTGCCGGTTTCGATGCTTTTCTTTGGATTGTCGGTCTTGGTTCAAGGGCAGACAGTGGACCCGCTCACGGGCTTGCCGCTAGATCCGCTCACCGGCCTACCGATTGCCGCGCCTGTTGTCCAAACGCAGGCGGCCCCCCAAGCTCCCACCGCGCAACCGGCTTCAACCACGCCGTCTGCTTCAACCTCGGGGTTTGTCCGGGTGACTTTGCGTCCCTCTTCCTCGTCAGCGGCTACCGCGCAGCGTGCCAGCCTCCGGGTGCCGACAGCTTCCTCCTCCTCCGTGGGCGGGGTTAGCCGCGTTTCGACGCGGACTTTCTCGACGGGCGCGGCGGGTTCGCCGGTCGGCACGAGTTTTGGTTCAACGGCACCGATTGGCACTGGGACTTCCACGGGTGGAAACGCGCAGACGAATAAGAATGGCAATACCGTTGGCAAGTGGGCGGAGAGCTCCAATATCATCGATATGGGGGCGACCAGCGGGACGATTGATCTGGTTTTCGCCACCGGCCCGAAGACCGACCAGATGACCATCTATTATCCGCCACGGGGTCAGGCGGGCAGCCAGCAGATCAAGGACACGGGGCGGCTCGCGACCCCGAACAGGGGGAAAGATCTCGCTCGGGGTGCTCAGATTAAGGTCGCCTTCGGCCCCGGCACCTCCACGCAGGTGGAGATCGTGGTGAACGAGGGGGCGCTCGACGCGCGCAGCACGGTTTGGAGCTACACCGGCACCGGCACGGGAGCTAATGGGAGTACGGTGACGATCAATGGCTCGATGAACGGGAGCACGTCCTCCGCACCTGCTGCGCCTGTCTTGCGCACGCCGGTCGTTACCCAGCGCCCGACGACCAGCCTGCAGCGGGTGAACCTGCGCCAGCCTTAGAATAACAGTCTTTGAAAACGGAAAAGGGCGGCCAAACGGCCGCCCTTTTGCTTTGCAGATTCTAGATACTGATCGGAATTACTTCCCAGCGGCACCTTTGCCATTGGCGTTGCCATTGACGCGGGGGGCGAGCTTCTTCTCGACGCGCACCTTCTCGAAAGCAACGTACTTGGGCAGGCCGCCTTCGGTGGGCGGGTTGACCTCGCCCTCGACGAGCGGGCGGGCGTATTCCACGAACTTCTCGTTCGGCAGGAAGCCGTCGGCGTGGATCCAGTCGCGCGGGATGAAGTGCTCCACGTTCGCGATGTCACCGAGCGGGCGCAGGCCGGTGGTCCACCGGTAAGGCTGGCTGGAGGTGCGGACGATGGTGGCCATGAAACCGCTCTGGCCGCCGGCAGCGGCACGCGCGGCGGCGACGCCAGTGGCGAAGGATTCCTCGATGTCGGTCTTGCTGGCGTAGTGGGCGGCGGCGCGCTGGGCGTAGCCGAGCTTCACGGTGCGGGTCTTGGTGTTGAGCTTGCCCTGCACGATTTCGGCGAGACGGTCGGCGGCTCCGGAAAGGACGGCGTGGCCGAAGGCGTCCACACGGCTCTTGTCGGCGCCGATCTCCTCACCGGCGGCGTTCTTCAGGCCTTCACCGACGACGACGACGCAGTATTTGAGGCGGCCAACGATCTCTTTGACTCGCGCGAGGAAGGCAGCTTCATCGAACGGCACTTCGGGCAGGAGGATGATGTGCGGGGCGTCGTCCGCGGTGCGTTTGGCGAGGACGGTGCCGGCGGCAATCCAACCGGCGGCGCGGCCCATCACTTCGATGATGCAGCAGGCGCCGTCATCGGTGGCCATGGAGCCGACATCGGTGGCGATCTCCATCACCGTGGTGGCGTTGTACTTGATCACCGAGCCATAGCCGGGGCAGTGGTCGGTGTGGGGCAGGTCGTTGTCGATCGTCTTGGGCACGCCCATCACGCGCATCTCGTAGCCGCGTTTCTGGGATTCCTCGTGGATCTTGTGGGCGGTGTCCTGCGAATCATTGCCGCCGGCGTAGAAGAAGTAGCGGATGTTGTGGGCGGCGAAGACCTCGAAGAGGCGGTCCATCTCGCGCGCGGCGTGTTCGGGCTTCTTCTTGAAATCAATCTTGTAACGGCAGGTACCGAGGGCGGCGGCGGGGGTGTGCTTGAGGCCTTCGATGGTTTTGTGCTTCTCCTCGTTGATGTCGATCAGCTCCTCGTTGAGGATGCCGAGGATGCCGTTGAGACCGCCGTAGATCTCCTCGATGCATTCGTGCCGTCCGGCTTCGGTGATCACGCCGGCGATGCTGGCGTTGATGGCGCAGGTGGGGCCGCCCGACTGGGCGACCAACAGGTTTCCGACGAGTTCAGGCATAATTCAATTTCAATGGGGACAACGAAGTTGGGTTCGAGTGGGGAACAGCGATGCGTCGCGCGCGGTGAATCTCAGCTCCAGTACTCGCGCGGATCGGTGACCTTGCCGGTGAGGGCGCTGGCGGCGACGGTGGCCGGGCTGGCGAGATAGACCTCGCTCTCCTTGCTGCCCATGCGGCCGGGGAAATTGCGGTTGGTCGCGCTGATGCACTTGAGGCCGCCCTGGTTCATGCGGCCGAAGGTATCCACGGGCCCGCCGAGACAGGCGGCGCAGCCGGCGTTCTCGGTCATCTGCACCCCGGCATCCACCATGTGCTGCCAGATCGTCTTGTCGCCCCAGTAGGTGGTCTGCAGATCACGCACGATCTCGGGCGTGGCGGGCACGCCGAAGGTGTCGATGGCCACGTGGCGGCCTTTCACCACGCGGGCGAACTCGATGAAGTCGCTCGTCTTGCCGCCGGTGCAGGAGCCGACATAGGCGCGGTCGAGCTTCATGCCGTTCATCTGCTTGGCCGTCTTGCGCTGGCCCGGATCGGGATGGCAGGCGACGGTCGGCTCGAGCTTGTCGAGGTTCACCACGAGGTCGGACACGAACGACTGGGACTGGTCGGCCTCGACTGGTTCGTAGCTCGACTGCGTGCCGTTCAGGCGGGTGCGGGCGTCCACATATTCCGCCGTGCGGGCGTCGAAGGGGAAGATGGCGTTCTTGCCGCCGGCTTCGATGGCCATGTTGGCGATGGTCATGCGGTCATCCATCGAAAGGCTGGTCACACCGGGGCCGTCGAACTGCATCGCGCGGTAGGTGGCGCCGTCGAAGCCGATCTCGCCGATGACGTGGAGGATGATATCCTTCGCCATCACGCCGGGCTGGAGTTTGCCCTCGAGGCGGAAGCGCATCGTCTCCGGCACTTTGATGAGCAGCTTGCCGGTGCCCATCACGAAACCCGCGTCGGTGTTACCGATGCCGGTGGCGAACTGGTTGAACGCGCCGGCCATGCAGGTGTGCGAATCGGTGCCGAAAAGGATCTCGCCCGGGCGCGTGTGGCCTTTGGCGGGGAGCGCCGCGTGGCAGACGCCGGCATAACGCGAACCGTACTGGCGCCGGAGGTTCCCCTTCGTGGAATCGAAGCTCCAGTGGCCGTTTGCGTCATCGATCACGTCATAGAAATAAGGCAGGCCCTGCTCGCGAACGAAGTCGCGCAGGATGTCCACGTTGCGGTTCGACTTCGAGTCCGCGGTGAAGATGTAGTGATCGGGGATGATGACGACGCGGTGCTTGTCCCAGACCTTCGCGGTCGCGCCGAACTCGCGCTTGAAGACGCCGATAGTGCCCGGCCCGCACACGTCGTGGGTCATCAGCACGTCGGCCTTCACCCAGATGTTATCGCCGGCCTCGACATGGGACTTGCCCGCCGCGCGCGCCAGAATTTTCTCCGTCAACGTCATAACAGACGCGGAAAATACACCGTTCCCGCCACGCGCTGCAAACGAGAAAATGAACGGCGGCTTGTCTCCGGGTTGAGTCTTGAAGAAATCATCCGCCGTTGCTATCCAATAGCCTGACCGAGCGGGCTATGACTATCTCCTTTTCGAAGACCGTGAAGATCGTGTTCTGTGTGTCGGTGATCGCCCTGGCGCACGGCGCGTCGGCCGCTCCGGCCTTCACATTCACCGGCAAACGGACCGTCGCCTACAACCGTGACATCCGCCCCATCCTCGCCGAGCATTGTTTCGCCTGCCACGGGCCCGATTCGGGGTCGCGCAAGGCGGGCCTGCGCCTCGACCGGTTCGAGGACGCCACGGCGCCGCGCGACGGTGGTGCCGCGATCGTCCCCGGCAAGCTGGAGAAAAGCCTGCTCACCGCGCGCATCCTGACGAAGGACGAGGACGACGTGATGCCACCGCCCTCGACGAAGAAACAGCTTGGGACAGCGCAGATCGAACTGCTGCAGAGATGGGTGGCTGAAGGCGCGCAATACGAGCCGCATTGGTCGTTCATCGCGCCGGTCCGCCCCGTGGTGCCGGCGGTGAAGGACGCGAAGTGGGCTCGCAATCCCATCGATCGTTTCATCCTCGCGCGCATCGAGCAGGCTGGATTGAAGCCCGCGCCCGAGGCCGACCGCCGGACGCTCGCGCGCCGTCTCAGCCTCGACCTCACCGGCCTGCCTCCCGCGCCGGCGGAGGTGGAGGCGTTCGTGGCTGACAAATCGCCCGACGCCTACGAGAAGCTCGTCGATCGCTTGATGGCCTCGCCGCATTGGGGCGAGCACCGCGGCCGTTACTGGCTCGATGCCGCGCGTTACGCCGACACGCACGGCATCCACTTCGACAATTACCGCGAGATGTGGGCTTACCGCGACTGGGTGATCAACGCGTTCACCCGCAATCTGCCGTTCGACCAATTTACGGTCGAACAGCTCGCCGGCGATCTGTTGCCCGCGCGCACGGAAGATCAGCTTGTCGCCACCGGTTTCGTCCGCTGCAACATCACCACCAACGAGGGCGGGATCATTGACGAGGACTATCGCGTGCTGTACGCGCGCGACCGCACGGAGACCTTCGCCACCATCTGGCTCGGCGCGACCGTGGGCTGCGCCGTCTGCCACGACCACAAGTTCGACCCGATTACGGCGCGCGATTTCTATTCGCTCTCGGCCTTCTTCAACAACAGCACGCAGCCGGTCCGTGACGGCAACAAACCAGACCCCGCGCCGGTGATCAGCATCATCGCCCCTTCCGACAAGATGCGCTGGGCGGCGCTGGAGAAGGAAATCCCGACCGCGCGAGAGAGTGCCGAGGCGCGCAAGAAAGCTGCAGGATCCGAGTTCGGCGTGTGGGCGGCGAAGGTGTCTGCCGTGGATCTCGCCAAACTTCTGCCAACCGAAGGATTGGCCTTCCACGCCCCACTCGATGACGGCAATAGCAACACGGTGAAAGCCATCGTCGCCGGCCAACCGCGCGAGTGGCCCGTCGCCGCGCCGATCGCTTCGCAGGCCGGGCGCACGGGCAAGGCCGCGACCGTTTCCGCGACAGGCATCGCCGAGGTCGCGGACGCGGGCGATTTTGAGACGAAGAAGCCGTTCACTGTCGCCGCGTGGGTGCGTCCGGTGAAGGACGGGCAAACCGGCGCGATCGTCGCGCGCATGGGTTCGGGGCCGGTTTATGCTGGCTGGGATCTGTGGCTCGACCTCGGCAAGCCGGGCATGCACTTGATCCAGAATTGGGAGAAGAAATCCGCGGTGAAGATCGTCGCCAGCAAAGCGCTGCCGGTGAACCAATGGAGCCATGTGCTGGTGACGTACGACGGCTCGGGCAAAGCCGCCGGCGTGGCGATCTATGTGAACGGCGAACTGCAGGCGGCCGCGCCGCGTCCGACGGACACGCTCGCCGGGAGCATCCGCTCGAAAGCCCCGTTCACGCTCGGACGCCGCAGTGATTCCAGCGCACTCGAAGGCGCAGGCGTGCAGGAGGTGCGGTTGTACACGCGCGCCGTACGCGCGGACGAGGCGGTGTCGCTTGCGAAGGGCCCGCGGTTGCTTGAGCTGGCCGGCAAGCCGGCAGAGAAACGTTCTGCGGGGGAGAAGGAGGAACTGTTCCAGCTCTACCTCTCCACCGCGGATCAGGCCTATCTGAAGTTGCAGACCGCGTTGGCCAATCTGGAGAGCGAGCAGGCGGCCGTCCGCAAGCGCAGCCCGGTCACGCACGTGATGAATGAGGCGGCCACCGTGCCGATGGCGTACATCCTCTCTCGCGGCGAGTACGACAAGCGGCGGGATCAAGTACCCGCCGCCACGCCTGCCGTGCTGCCGCCCATGCCGGCCGGCGCGCCGACGAACCGGCTCGGCCTCGCCCAGTGGCTGCTGCGGCCGGAGCAACCGCTCACCACGCGCGTGACGGTGAACCGCTTTTGGCAGGAACTTTTCGGTAGCGGCCTTGTGAGGTCGGCGAGCGATTTCGGCATCACTGGCGAACTACCGTCGCATCCGGAATTGCTCGACTGGATCGCGGTGGAGTTCCGCGAATCCGGGTGGGACATGAAGCGGTTCTTCAAATTGCTCGTCACGTCGTCCGCGTACCGCCAAGCCGCGACGGTCACGAAGGAGACGCTGGCCAAAGATCCGGAGAACCGTTTGATCGCACGCGGACCCCGTTTCCGCATGGATGCCGAGATGGTGCGCGACTACGCGCTCGCGGCGAGTGGATTGATTTCCGCCAAGATCGGCGGGCCGAGCGTGAAGCCGTACCAACCGGACGGGGTGTGGGAAGCGGTGGCGATGATCGGCAGCAACACGCGCGACTACAAACGCGACAGCGGCGAGAGCCTTTACCGGCGCAGCCTCTACACGTTCTGGAAGCGCAGCGCGCCGCCGGCCTCGATGGAGATCTTCAACGCGCCGAACCGTGAGAACTGCGCCGTCCGTCGCGAACGCACGAACACGCCGCTGCAGGCGCTGGTGACGCTGAACGACCCGCAATTCATCGAGGCCGCGCGCCACCTCGCCCAGCGCGCGTTGCAGGAGGGCGGCGCCAAGCCCGAGGCGACGCTGGAGTTCATGGCGCGGCGGGTTCTCAGCCGTCCGCTGCGGTCGGAAGAGATCAAGCCGGTCAACAGCGTGTTGAAGGATCTGCTCGCGCATTATGAGGCGAATCCGAAGGAGGCCGCGGCCCTCATCGCCGTGGGCGAATCGAAGGCGGATCCGAAACTCGCCCCGCCCGCGCTCGCCGCCTACACGATGCTCGCGAATCAGCTGCTGAATCTGGACGAAGTGTTGAGCAAGTAACCTATTACCCGCATGAACCAAGACCTTCCGAAGTTGCATCCGCTCTTCACCGACTACGTGCGTCAGGAGACGCGCCGGCAGTTCTTCGCCCGCGGCGCAAGTTTCATGGGCACGGCGGCGCTCGCGTCGTTGCTGCCGCAAAATCTGGCCGGCGCCGAGAAGAAGGCAGCCTTGCCGAAACAGCTCACGCATTTCGCGCCGAAGGCCAAACGCGTGATTTATCTGCACATGGTCGGCGGCCCGCCGCAGATGGATCTCTACGATTACAAGCCGAAGATGCAGGAGTGGTACGACAAGGATTTGCCGGAATCCATCCGCAACGGTCAACGGCTCACCACGATGACCAGCGGTCAGAAGCGGTTTCCCATCGCGCCGTCGAAGTTCAAGTTCGCCCAGCATGGCAAGTCGGGGATGTGGATGTCGGAGCTGCTGCCGTGGACGGCGAAGGTGGCGGATGAGATGTGCTTCATCCGTTCGATGCACACCGACGCCATCAATCACGAGCCGGCCATCACCTACATGCAGACCGGCAATCAGATCACCGGCCGGCCGTGCCTCGGCGCGTGGACCAGTTACGGCCTCGGTTCGCTGAACGAGAGTTTGCCGACCTTCGTCGTGCTCGTCGCCAAGCCGACCAACACCGAGCAGGTGCAGGCCATCTCCGCGCGTCTCTGGCAGTCGGGCTACCTGCCGGGTGAGCACGCGGGCGTGGCGTTCCGCTCCGCCGGCGATCCGATCCTCTACATCAACAATCCGCCGGGCGTCTCCGAGAAAGTCCGTCGCCGGATGCTCGACGGATTGAAAACGATGAACGAGCTGAACTACCAGCAGGTCGGCGATCCCGAGACGCACACGCGCATCCAGCAGTTCGAGTTGGCGTTCCGCATGCAATCCAGTGTGCCGCAACTCACAGACCTGACCAACGAACCGGAGTCCACCTTCAAGCTCTACGGTGACGAGGCGAAAAAGCCCGGCACCTTCGCCAACACGGCGCTGCTCACGCGCCGGCTCGTCGAGAAGGGAGTGCGTTTCGTGCAGGTCTATCTAAACAACTGGGACACGCACGCGAACGTCTCCGGCCGGCTCCCTTCACAATGCCGCGACATTGATCAAGCCACTTACGGTCTCATCAACGACCTCAAACAGCGCGGGATGTTGGACGAGACGTTGATCATTTGGGGCGGCGAGTTCGGCCGCACGATCTACTCGCAGGGCGGCCTCTCGAAGGAGAACTACGGGCGCGACCATCATCCGCGCTGCTTCACGATGTGGATGGCCGGCGGTGGTGCCCGCCCCGGTACCGTTTACGGCGAGACCGACGACTTCTCCTACAACATCGTGAAGGATCCCGTACACATCCACGACTTCCACGCCACGGTGCTGCACCTGCTCGGGTTTGATCACGAGCGATTCGCTTACCGGCATCAGGGGCTCGACCAACGGCTCACCGGTGTGGAACCGGCCAAGATCATCAAGGCGCTGCTCGCTTGAACCGTGCCGTTGCAGGCCGCCCTCGCGGTCCTCGCAGCGGTGCCGGTCGACACGCGCTCACTTGACCGTGAGAATGAATTGCAGCAGATCGGCGAACTGCTGTTGCGTCAGCCCTGCTTCCAACCCTTCCGGCATCAGCGATTGACCCGAACTTTTCATGCCGCGAATCGCCGTGCGCGGCAGCGTCTTCTCGATGCCATTGGCCATGCGCAGCGTGACGTGCGTGGTGGTCTCGTTGGCGATGAGGGCGGCGAGGCTTTCGTCGTCCTTCGTCTCGACGGTGAAGGCGAGGAACTGCGGCGCGACCTCGCGGTTCGGGTCGAGGATGTTCACGAGCAACTTCTCCGCGCCCGTGTTCTTCACGGTCACGAGGTCGGGGCCGAGCGCGAAGCCCTCGGTGCCGGCGCGATGGCACGAGAGGCAGCGTTCGGTGTAGAGGGTCTTGCCCTTCGCGGCGTCGCCGCGCAATTCCAGCGCGGGCAGGAAGGACTTCACCGCGCTGTCGCGGCTGGCGATGGCGGTGCCGAGCAGCTTCGTGGCGCGCTCGCGGACGGCGGCGTCGCGGTGGGCGAGGAGCGGCTTGGTTTGCGTCGAGGAAAGCTCGGCGGGCTTGATGACGCCGCCCTCGAGGGCCGCGAGCAACGCGCCGGTGCGCTCGGGCCGCGCGAGCAACGCGGTGAGCGCCTCGCTCTTGAGCCGCGCGCTGAAGCCGCTCCAGCGCTTGGTCAGCTCGCCGCCGAGCGACGGCTCGGGGAAGCGCGCGAGCGTGGCGAGCGCGGTGGACTGGAGCGCGGGCGGTTCGTTGCCGCCGAGCAACGCCAGCAGCGTTGCGCCCGACTCGGCGTAGCTGGTGAGGCCGAGCAACTGGACGGTCTCGGCGCGCGTGGCCTCGGGCGTCTGCGGGTCCGCGGCGAGGCGCGCGGCCTGCGCGAACTGCGGCTTCAAGCTGCCCTGCGTGTCGGCCTTCGCGAGCGAGCTGCCGGCGCGCTGCAAGCCGTCGCCGAGCGCACGGATGAGTGGGAAAACAAACTCGGCGTCTCGTCTTGATCGGAGCGTGTCGAGAACGCTCTTCACGATTCGCGGATTGTTTTGCGCACCTATGATGGTCGCGATTTGCCGTTGGAAAATTTGATTCTCCGGGCGCCTTGCCACAGTGGGTTCGGCGGTGAGTTGGGCAAACATCGCTCCGGCCTCATCGCCGATCGAGTTTAACACTGCGGCTTCAGTCCATTTGTCGTTCTTGAGTTGCCCCATTTGGGTGAAGACCGAGGATGTCTGCAGCTGTCTAGTCACGCCCAAACTCAGTGCCAGCTGGAACCGCACCCGTGGGTTCGCATCCTCGCCAAGCGCTGCGAGGTAGATGTAGAAAGAGTGCGAAGCTTTGTCGGCGGTGCGCCGAATCAACTCCTCCGCGAGCTTCACCGAGTGCTCCCTCACGGTGGCATCCGCATCCTTGAATGCGACACGCAGATGACTCTCACTGGTTGCTCCTTGGGCTTCCAATCCATACATCGCGTGCATTCGCCCCAGCGCCGACTTCGATTCCTTCAGCAGCTTCTCCAGCATTGCCACCGCCGCCTTGTCCTGCCGTTCATACAGCAACCGTGCCGCCGTTTCGCGGTGCCAGCCGTTCGGGTGTTCGAGCAGTTTCACCAACTCGACGGTCGTGGCCTTGCTGAGTTGCACGGGTTTGGGCTGCTTGAAATTCTCCGGCACGATGCGCCAGATGCGGCCGCGGTCGCTGCCGCTGTTGAGGTCAATGTGCTGCTTGATGCTCTCGGGAATGCTCCACGGATGCTCGATGACTTCGCGATACATGTCCGCGAGGTAGAGGCAGCCGTCGGGCGCGTTTTGGAACTGCACCGGGCGGAACCACGTGTCCGTGCTCGCGAGGAACTCGAAC
>SXGU01340423.1_pt1 | contig 10874 bp, 4 predicted proteins | sample 3174531 | NCBI WGS metagenome assembly SXGU01 (sample SAMN11356863, study PRJNA531348) | freshwater metagenome | isolation source: freshwater sample F1-140 | place: China: Fuxian Lake, Yuxi | collected 2017-12-25
AATGGTTTTTGCTAAATCGGAAGAACTACGTCCGTTGACACGTAAATTCTCTTTGTGGAAATAGTGCGAAATATGGTAGTGACTATGAAATTCAAAATGCCTGAAACTTCTAATAGTTGCTTCCGGCATTTTTTGAAAAATGGCCAACACTTTAAGAAACTGTCTAAAAAGGGGGAAGGCTAAAGTTGCCACTATTGAAAGTGAAGGTAAACGACAAATTTTTCGACAACAACTCAGGTGCGGATGAAATCCCAAAAACAATTACAAGCTTATGTCGAAAAACGAAATAATAGTCCCCGAAGCTCGAACCCTGATTGAAACACGTATGGCATCAGTTGCCAGCGAGCATCAAATTAAAATCATCTATGCCTGCGAATCGGGCAGTCGGGCTTGGGGTTTTCCATCACCGGATAGTGATTACGATGTGCGGTTTGTCTATGTGCATCCTTGGAACTGGTATTTGACACTGGAAGAAGACCGGGATGTGATTGACCTACCGCTAGAAGATAGTTCAGCAGGCTTGCTAGATTTAGGTGGTTGGGATTTGCGCAAAACATTGCGCTTGCTGCGCAAATCAAATCCCGTCATCTGGGAATGGCTTCAATCACCTGTTTGTTACCAAGCTGAACAGACTCAGCACTTTCGAGAATTACGTAGTGTATTCGATCCTTTTTATTCGCCGATTGCGGCATGTCATCATTACCTGTCTTTATGCCGCAATACCATGAATCAGGTGTTAAGCGGCCCAAGTGTAAAAATAAAAAAATATTTCTATATGCTCCGGCCTTTATTAGCGGCTTCCTGGATAGAGCGTTATCATACGATTCCACCGATGGAATTAGCCTTGCTGTTGCAGTTGCTAGATGATCAACCAGAAATCAAAAGCTGCATAGTCGACTTACAGGAACGTAAACAGCATATTGATGAGCAGATTCCAATTGCCCGTATTGCCAGGATTGATGACTTTTTGATGACTGAACTGATTCGCCTGCAAGGATCGGCAAAAATGTTGCCGGCAGGAAATGGCGATACGGCCAATTTGGACAGGTTGTTTCAACAGTGTCTTGGTTTGTAAGTACCGGCCTATCGGCAAAGGGAATCACAATTTATTAAACCCTATGAATTTGAGCATAGCTGATCTTAAACAGCAAAATCTAATATTGCTGGAAACGGTGAGTGGCAGTCGAGCCTATGGTTTGGACACCCCGGAATCCGACACGGACATGCGCGGCGTGTTTATACTGCCCCAGGATCTGTACTTCGGGTTTAGCTATATCGAGCAAGTCAGCAGTGAACGCAATGATCATGTGTATTATGAGTTGGGCAAATATCTCAAATTGTTAGCCAAGAACAACCCGTCCAGTATTGAGCTGCTGTTTGCGCCCAAGGACACGATTGTTTTTCAGCATCCATTGATGGAACGAATCAAGCCTGAATATATCTTGTCGCGCTTATGCCAGGATAGCTTTGCCGGTTACGCATTAAGCCAGGTCAAGCGAGCCAAAGGTTTGAATAAAAAGATTTTCAATCCTGTGGCCGATGTTCTGCCCCGCCCAATTGATTGTTGCCGAATCGTCGAAGGGAGCCAAACGATTCCGGCTGAAGAATGGCTTGCTGGGCATCAAATGGTCGCCGATCGTTGCGGATTGACGGCTTTGCCGCATGTGCGTGATGGTTATGCGCTGTTTTATGCCGATGATTGCGATAATGCTGAAGCCCGTTTTAAAGGATTGTTTCGTTCGGATGCCATTCATGGGTTGTCACAACCGTCACAAGATGTGTGTTTATCTTCGATTCCGAAAGGGATGCAGCCAAGAGCTTGGCTGGTGTTTAACAAGGATGAGTTTTCCCGGCGCTTGCGCGATTATCATGAATACCGGAACTGGGAACAGTCACGGAATCAGGAACGTTACCAAGGTACCCTGGAGCATGGCGGTGGTTACGACGCCAAAAATATGATGCATACTTTTCGGTTGTTGCGGATGGCTAAAGAAATTGCTGAGACAGGCTGGCCTTTGGTGCGTCGTCCGGATCGGGAAGAGTTGCTGGAGATTAAATCCGGTCATTTTGTTTATGAGGATTTGATGGCTAAAGCCGATCAGGAACTGAAGCAAATTGATGAAGGTTTTTCTGCCAGTCGATTACGGGATGAACCCGACATCGACCAAATCGAGCGGTGGGCGATTGAAATACGAAAGGCTTGGTACGCTGATTGAATGGCTTAGTGGTGGGAGTAAGTCACTTATCAGGCTTTTCCTTTGCATGATCTATTTCGCTCGTAAGTTTGGAATACATGCTTCGGTTTCTTTAATAACCCTTATCCTATCCACGGCTTGTGAGACCAAACCATCAGGATCATTATTCCGGTAACGACCAATAAACACATCAAGTTGACCTGCATCATTACTCTTTAACGCATTTGAAAACATCGCTAAATATTCGCTACGGTCTTCAGCGGCAATTCTTTTTTTGACGATATTGAGCAAGTCACTTTCAATGACAACCTGTTGAATCTTGCCGCGATCCAGCTCTTCCCATATTCCGGTACCCAAACATAGGGTAAGGGCGCAGGAGACAATATTTCTCCCCATGCTCATACCGACTTCTATGCTTGAAAAATAACTGTTACATAGCCAATATCGTTTCCGTTCGCGCATTTGCGCCAATGGAACACATTCCGTTCTTTCACCGGTATACATTCCAGAATCGAAACTGGGTGCGATACTTCTCAAGCTACGGTTAATGAATAATACTTCTTGATCATTATTGTCACGGTTAGAGATAGGCGTGCTGTCGATGGAAACCACCTTCCAATGGCCGTTTATTTTTTCAATCAAAGCATAATAGCCCTTGCCAACCGGTCTGTTAGCAATGATGGGCTGCGGTGCCTGTGACTGTATGGCGGGATCTATTTGGGTACTTTGGTTGGTAACGCAACCGGTGAGGATACCTAATAGAAAAATGGACGATACCGTGATTCTGGTAGTTTGTTGCATTGATTCGACTCCTGTTGTATTTCATGTTTGTACTTGAGAATACGATAGCTCGGCGATAACGCAAGCCTGCCTCAAATGTCACTGCATCTTTGAGAAATAACTCCGCCACCAAACGCCTTTGTCCTACAAGGTTGAGCCATCAAGTGAATTGTTGATGTGCTGGTATTCTGATTAAAAATCGCCAGATTTTTCTCCGTCACCCTTCCTTGATTTTTCGTAATTAGCCATATCGCTCTCAAATGCCCCGCCTATATCGTGCAACCCGTTTGTGAGGGAATTTATCATTTTTTCTTCGGCAGGTTTTGATCCAGGATCATCCATCAAAACAGCGCGAAATCCCTGCTTCATAAACGCTTCAAACTTAGCCTTAATAACCAATGGCATTTGTAAGGCGAAAGAATCGAATTGCTGTGATGCCTGCTCGATTTGCGTTTGTGCGTCATTGTTTTCAGAGTCAGGCGAGAACTGACTGAAGCCAATCTGTTGTTGCTGGTCTTGCTTGGAATTTCGCTCGGTCACCAAAGGTGTTGCTGCGGCTGATCCTGCTATTACAAGGAGGGACAGCAATAAAACAGTGTTAATAGACAGCATGTTTATTCCTTAATAGTCGATATGAATAGACACCGGAATAGACGACTCCTTAGCATCGTCCATCGCGGTAATGGTGACTTGGGCGGTTTGTGGCGTACCGGTTTTGTTAAAGCTGATCCGGTAAGAGGTTGAGCTAATCGGCTGGCCATTGACCTGCCACGAGTAGCCAATGACCTTGCCGTCAGGGTCGGTGCATTTGGCTTCTGCGTAAACCACGTAGGCGTTCGGCTTGGCCGTGAGTTCACAGATCGGCAACTGGTTGGCTATCAGGAACAGCGGGGCGTTGACTGTTGATGTCTCGCCCATTTTGCTGTTCAGGGTGTAGCTCAGAGTGTGGTTACCTGCATCGCTGATGTCCTTGACCATGAAACTACGATTGGCAAAATCATCCACGGGTACACCGTCCATATTCCAGGACTGTGCAATGACCGAGTCGAGCGGGTGGCCACCGTAAATGGTCGGTCTGACCGTGATGGTCATCGGTGCCCGGTCAAAGGTGTTGGATTTGCTCACCTTCAGGGTGATGTTATACGGCATTGACGCTTCCGCCGTTACAGGCTGCGTTAGCACCGTCCGGTTGCCACGGCTGTCACGGATCGTCACCTGAATATCGTACTCGCCTGCATACAGGGCCTGCGCCATAGCCCGGTTCGGAAATGCCTCGTTCTGCCGACCGATCACCCCGTTCGGGAACGACCATTCGTAGGTCAGTCCTTCAAAACGCCGGTTCATGTCAGGTCGGTCGTGGTTCACCAGCAGGATCAAGTCCGACGGTGCCTGGATGGTCAGCTGCTTCAGCGTCACGCTCCAGTTTGGCCACACGTATTGCCACGGCACATAGGTCACCGTTGTTTCACTGGTGGTCGTGTCCTTGAAGCCGTTCACCCACGAACGGAAGATCAGCGGCTTTTTGTCCGTCAGGTCTTGCAGCGTCGGACTCCAGTCGAGGGTTTCGCCGGATACGGTACTGCCGTCCGGCAACTGCCATTCCGATGCCGTGCTATGCACACTCTCCATCGTGCCCCACGACGGACGCACCGTGCCGACGTAGTTGTAGGTCTTGCCTGTTTCAACATCCCTGGTGCCTTTGGCATAGATGCTCGGTCTGAACGGGGTGGCGATAACGACATAGCTCCTGGTCGCCGACCAGGCATACGGATCGTCCGCCCGCGTGTCCGCCGGCCGACTGCGCAAGGTCACATATACTTTCCCTTCCATTTCCTCGGTCATGGTAATCGTTTGACCTGTCTGGTTCGTCGTGCCGCTCGGCGCTTCAATCGTCCATTCGTTCACTGTGCTGGTCGTCAATACACCTTCCCGGTATAGCTGAGCTGCGAGAGTGATCGGATGTCCCGGCGCCACATGACGCGGACCGACGATCTGTGCGTCCAGCATCGCATACGCCCACACTTCCACAGGCGATGTATAACTCCCTACCAGCGTGTTTTTGTTTATCATCTTCGCCCTTGCCTGACGTTTGCCGGGCGCTTGCATGGCTATGTTGTGGCGGATGGTGTCGGACTTCTCGATTGCCGTCCAAGTCGTCCCTCCATCGCCGCTTTCCTCCCAGGACACTTCCTTCAACGCCACCCGGTTATCCAGTGTCATGTCCAGATTGAGCGTGAAGGTCTTCGGCGCTGGACTGTCCAGTGTCTTGGCGCTAATGGTGCCCTGAATCGGTGAGCCCTTCACCACTTCCACGTACCGGGTGCTTGATGTCAGCGAGGTATCCAGGCCTTCGACCGTCGAGACTAGTTCGGCCACCGCCGTCAGCTTCATGAACAGGTTGCCGGCCGGGTTGATCTGGAAGGTTGCTTCGCCGTTCACCGCGTCCTTCATGTCGGTGATCGGCGTCTTGATGGTCTGGGTGTTGGTCTGTCCCAGGATCTGCACGCGCCATTGACCCATGGTCTCAGGCGTGTAGTTGACGCCGGTCTTGGTGTATTTGCCGACGTTGACCTTGACCTGAACCATATCCGTATCCGCGATCTGCAGCGGTGTATCGATCACCAGCTTCATATTGTTTTCGGTACCGCCTACCGCCGTGATGATCTGCTCGCTGAACACCTGCGGAAAATCCTGCCATGCCACCCGGAGCGTCACCGGTCGCTCTTCGAGCAAGCTCAGGCTCGGCGTGGAGATCCAGTAGGAACCGCCGTTCATCACGCCACCGCGTTCGAAACTTTGCCGGCTATCGTTAATGGTGATTTTCATCTTGGCGTTGGTCGGCACACCGGCGGTGATGGTCGCACGGGTGATAGCCTGACCCAAGGGCACGTAGTATTTGCCCTCGCTGATCTTATAGCCGCCTTTCAGGGTGACGGTGGGCGGGGGAAGATCGTTGACCGTTACCGGCACTTCGCCGGTTTGTAAATCAGCCGTCAGACCGTCGGCAAATTGCCGCTTCAGGGTGTAGCCGATGGTTTGTGTTCCCACTGTCGACAGACTCCCTTCCAGTTTGAACTGATTCAGCGACAGCGTTTTGGTCAGGCCGCTATCGCCGGTAAAGTTGACGAAACACGCCCGTTTGCCTTTCGCCGCTTCAGACTGCGCGGTAGCTTGGTCGGTGTAAAGGTTACAGGTCGTGCCCGATGACTGTTTGAAGATCAGGCTGGCTTTTTCGATACCCACGTACAGGTCGGTATCGCCGCTAAAGCCGAACACCGGCGCAACGACCGGCGTTACCTTGACGTTTTTGATCAGTGGGTCTGAGTCATAGCGGGTGCCGCTCACCCAGCGCGAGACGACTGCCTGCACCGTGTAGTCGCCAACGGTGGCCGGATAACCGACCAGAGTAGGAAGGCCACTGGTATCGGTTCCCGCTGTCATGTCGGGCACGGTCGTGGTCAGCGCTACATAGCATTGCTTCGGATCGGCTTCCGCTTCCACCTGTACCGTCGTCAGTGGGCAACTCGGATCGGTCGATGGCACCAGTGCCACATCGACACGGGTTTCCCCCTGAGAGGCCGTGGTGGGCGATGCCAATAAGGTAGGCATCGGCGCGGCCTTGACCTGGAACGATTGTGTTTTGGCCCCGGTACCGAAAGAACCGACAATGCTGAGCTCTGCCGTGTAATTGCCGGTCGCAAGGCCGGTACCGGCTTTCGTGAGCGAGGCTGATGCCCCGTAACCCAGCGCACTTAACGGCAGCGTCTCAATCGTCGTCGTGTTCTTCTTGATCGTGATCGAACCCGACAGCGCCCCGTTACAGGAATAGGCCTTGTAGGTCGAGGCGTAGTTCGGCGCCTCGTAAGGCAGTAACGCCGGAATGTCGAAACTGATCACCGCAGGCGCGACACAGGAGGCGGTTACCGTCTTGCTGACCTGGCCGATCTTGTGCAAGGCGGTGCCATCATGCTTGAACACTTCGGCAATGATCGGGTAGCTGCCTGCCCTGTCGATCACCCCAGCCATGCTCGGCAGGGTGCTGCTGTTGTCCACTGTCATCCCGGATGGCGGGACATTGAGGGTAACGTAGCACTTGCCGGGGTCGGCTGTGGCTACGGCGGGGTCATTGGTGAACGGACAGTTCACCGTCGCAGGCTCGCTCAAGGTTGCCGTCACTAGCTCTTCACCGACCGTCACACTCAGACCTGGGGATACGCTCAGGGTCGGCAGGTTCACCGCTTTCACCGACAATGCCGCAGTCTTGGTTGCTGTGCCGGAATCGCTGGTGGCGGTCATCCTCACCGTGTAGCTGCCAGCGGTGATGACACCCTGACTGGTGAAGGTATGGGCTTGCCCCGCACCGTTCGGCGTGGCGATCACTGTGCCGGCGACGACAACCACGCTGTTGCTGTCGATAACATCGACCTTGACTTGGCCGTTGGTCGAGCACACCGGCAACGAGTAGGTGGCATTGGCCTGGAAGCTGCTGGCCTGGGTCACGCTGGTCAGTGGTAGGGTAAAGGCCGATATGGTCGGGGTGCCGCACACCACGTTGACCGAACCCGTCCCGGTAATCGCAGAACCACCCTTGTCGGTCGCAGTGAATTCAAAACTCAGGGGGCCGGAGAACAGGCCGTCAGCCGGAGGCGTGTACACAAACTTGCCGCCCACTACCGCCAGATTGCCGGTCGAGGGTGGTGTGGTGATGGTTAGGGTGTAGTTCTCGGCCTTGCCCGCCGTCACGTTGGGATCGGTGATGCTGGCAGAGGTCGCTGCACTCGGGGCGGTCGAACTGGCGGTCAGTGCGGCGCTGGCTGCGGTCGGTGCGCCATTACTCCAGCCTTCCACTTCGTTACTCGCTCCACTGGTCAGGGAACCCACGACCGTCTTCACGGTGTAGAAATAAGACAGCACACCCGAAACGGTGGTGTCCTCATAAGCCGATGCGGGCATAGCGGTCAGAGTAGCCACTTTGGTAGCTATGCCGCCCGCCGTTGCTGAACGCCAGACTTCATAACTGGTGGCATCGGGGTTGGAGATCCAGCCTAGCGCTACCTTGCCGGTCTGAGAACCCTGAGTCGCTGTCAGGTTGGACAGCACCGCAGGGAGTTTGCCGTAACCCTCGTTCTGGTCGGAGTCCGGGCCCGAACCCACTGGGTTCTTGGCAACGACTGTATAGAAATAATGAGTGTTGCCAGATACCGTTGTGTCATCGTAAGTCAAAGCGGTGACATTGGTGGCAATCACTGAACCCTTGGTGCCGACTGCTGTCGAGCGGAAAACATCATACTGCGTGGCATCAGGATCAACTGCCCAGGTTGCCGTAACCTTGGAATACAACGTACCGTCGGTGGCATTTACTCCCGTTACCTTTGCGGGCTGGATGAAGCCGGTTTGGGTCCAGGTGATGCGGGCTGTTGTGTCATTAAGGCCATGTTGCTTGCTAATATTAGCTCCGGTTACCCAAATTGTGCAGTTAGTTCTAAGGGCAAGCGTGTGGTTTGATCCGGCAGAAACCGTAATGACATTATCAAAAACTTGCTTCCAATAAGCAGTTGGAGTAGATGTGCCATCACCAGTTATGCCTGGTTGTGCATAACTGGTTGCCCAAAGGGTACCGTCTGTTTTTGTTGCAAATAGTGCGTAATTAGTTAAATGGGCATCGATATCAGAAACGCCATCAAAAATCTGTACCCAACTGCTTGTCCCCGATGTCGCGCCTGTGCCATCAGCTTTAGCGGCATAAAGCAGCCACAAGCTATTATCGTTTTTAATGCCCACTATGGCGTAATTTGATCCTCCCGAATATGAGCCAGCCCAATACGAACCAGTAGAAGCTATTTTTTTAAACCCAATACCAACCTGACTTGAATCTACATAGACCGAACCGTCCGTACGAAGGGTGACGGTATAGTCAGTGTAACTAGAACCGCCCATACCTCCGCCGCCGGTTGTTCCGACAAATACCTGTTTAACGCTTGTATAAGTAGTTGCGGACCAATTGGCAGCCGTAGTTCCTGTGTAAACAGTCCCTGAAACAATAGCCCAATATTTTGTTTTGTTGCTATTGGTGCTTATTGCAGAAACGCCGGTCAAAATCTGTTGCCAAGAGGTGGTATAAGCACTGCCTGCCACCCACAAGCTTCCATCGGTTTTCAATGCAAATGAAACCGCTGTTCCGGCAAGAATATCCTGAACCCCTGTCAGCACCTGTTTGAACATCCCTGAAGTGATGGTAGTACCGTCCCCAAGTTGACCGCTACTGTTTAAGCCGGCAGCAAACAAGCGGCCATCGCTTTTCAATGCCAAGCTATGCGCATCACCCGCAGAGATCTTGGCATAACTACCTGAACCAGTAATCGCGGTGGTTACAGAGGTTCTATAGCCGTAATCACTGTTTGATGCGGCACCGGCTCCAACTGGTTTAACATAGTAACCATATACGGTTCCCTGTACTGCTGTGGTATCGTCATAAGTTGTCCCTGTGACGGTCGTCAACAAAGACTTTGTGCCATTAAGACCAAGCGACCGAAAAATCTGAAACTGAGCAACGTTTTCGTCATTGTCCCATGACAGTGAAATTTTATTGCTGTAAGTCCCTTTTGATACAGACAGGGAAGTTAGTGGGATGGTTTGCGTCCATGATGTTCTTGATGTTGTATCGCCTAATCCATGCTCTCCGTTGGCATTAACCCCTGTCACCCATAAGGTGCCGTTAGTTTGTAACGCAATTGAATGGGTTGCTCCCACTGAGGCATAAGAGACGTTATCAAATACCTGTTTCCAGTAATTTGTGGATGAAGATGTGCCGTCACCATATTGGCCGTTTGTCGCATTACCCGTTGCCCAAACCGTACCGTCAGTTTTAGTAACGAGAACAGTCGTAGATGAAGTGGCATTCTTTGAAAAAACCGATATGTCTTGAATATTTTCTAAGATTTTTCGCCACCCGGATTGAGAATCAGGTCCTAAGCCATCGACACCTGGACTACCGTAAACCCAAAGACTGTTATCAGTTTTTACACCAAAAACTGCAACAGTTCCTTGGCAATAATAAAGACAAGAATAACTGGTAATAGCCTGGATTTTTGTAAATCCTGATCCAATGTTGGATGCATCGGAATAAAGACTGCCATCGGTCTTTAATGTGTAAGTTATTGCTGTTGGATATGAAGAACCGCCTGCATAAGAATTTGCGGATGTGATTTGCTTGATGCCAGTATAGGAAGTAGCGGCCCAATTGGAAGCATTTGATCCGGCATATGCTGTACCTGATTTGATTGCCCAATAAGTTGAGCGAAACATGTCAGTATGAATGGTTGAAACACCCGTTAATATTTGCTGCCAAGTATTTGAATAACTAAGCCCCGCAACCCAAAGGGTGCCGTCGGTTTTTAGGGCAAAAGAGACCATGCTTCCTGCGAGAATATCCTGAACACCAGTCAGCACGGGAATGTATTGAAGAGATTGGCTTAGAGTTCCATTACCAAATTGACCGGAACTGTTTGAGCCTGTTGCATACAAGCGGCCATCGCTTTTCAACCCCAAGCTATGATTAAGACCTGCTGAGACTTTAACGAAATTTCCGGCGCCCGAAATCGCTGATGTGGCGGGGGTTCTATAGCCATAATCAAAGTTGGATTTTTGACCCGTTGCCAATTGAATTTGATACCCATAAACTACGCCCGATGTCGCGCCTTGCGTGGCTGTAGTATCGGAGTAACTGGTCGATCCTGTGGTGGCTATTTTGGTTTTAGTTCCATACAAGCCATTGGATCGCCAGATTTCATAAGTAAGACTAGCATTTGAATCATTGGTCCAAGAAAGGTCGACACTGCCGTTAACTGTGCCCTTTGTAGCCACCAAATCACCAATAACACCAGTCTGTGTCCATGTTGT
>SXGU01318194.1_pt1 | contig 10873 bp, 12 predicted proteins | sample 3174531 | NCBI WGS metagenome assembly SXGU01 (sample SAMN11356863, study PRJNA531348) | freshwater metagenome | isolation source: freshwater sample F1-140 | place: China: Fuxian Lake, Yuxi | collected 2017-12-25
AACGCACCTTTCAACCAAACAATCGCCGTAGGTCCCGCAAACACGGGTTCCGCAACCGTATGAGCACTCGAGCCGGCCGGGCCGTGCTTAAATCCCGTCGGGCTAAGGGCCGTTACCGGCTCTCTGCTTGATCAGTCGCATAAAATCGCGACAGATTTTTCACCAACTCCAGCAAGACGGAACATATGTTCGCTCAGGTTCTTTGTGGTGCAGCATGATCATTGACCAAAATTTGGCCCAGCCGGCGATTGCCTATGCCCTGGGTCGTCAGGTGGGCGGTGCGGTCGAACGCAACCTTTTACGCCGACGATTGCGCGAAATCGTCAAAACTAAGGCAATAACACCCGGCTGGTATCTAATTGGTGCCTATCCAGAGGCAAAAAAGCTTAAATTTGACGACTTAGGGATTAATGTTGACAGTTTGCTTGCAAAATGTGCTCAAAAACAGCGAAAAACAGCGAAAAATGCTCAAATCGACATAAAAATGATCAAAATTAGCTAAATATGCGTGATTTTTTGCTTAAATTCATCAATTTCTATCAAAAAGCGTTTTCATATCGCTTATCGCCGTGTCGATTTTATCCAAGTTGTTCAAATTACGCCACTGAAGCGATTGAAACTTTTGGTCCTTGGCAAGGTGGGCTGTTGACTTTGCGCCGTCTTGCTCGTTGTCGACCTTTTGGGCCGAGTGGCTACGACCCGGTTCCAGAAATTCATGATTGTCAAAAGCATTCTTTTTCAACGAAAGTGACCCACAAAAATGTTTGAAATTGCCGCCAATGTGATCGCCTTTTTCTACGGTCTCGTGCCCGACTATTCGTTTGCTTTGGCGATGGTTGCCGTTGTCGTGATGTTGTTGATCACTCCCCTGACACTCAAGAGCACCAAGGGCATGCTTGAAATGCAACGACTTCAGCCAGAGATGAAACGGTTACAACAAGAGTTCAAAGGCGAGCGGCAGAAATTGAATGAAGCGATGATGAAGCTCTATCAACAACACAAAGTCAATCCATTGGCTTCGTGCCTGCCGTTGCTCGCACAGATGCCGGTATTCATCATTATGTTTCGTGCGATCAGTGGATTAACCAGTCGCAAGGACGGCGGAGCCTTCGCGCCAAAATATCTTGATAAGACGTCCGAGATTTATCAATCTCTTGTCGGCAAAACCGAGATGCTTTCGTTTGGTATTGATTTAGCAAAGACGCCAGTTCGAGCGATGCAAGATGATTTTGTTTCTGGTTTGGTTTATGCCCTGCTGGTACTGGCTTTGGCGGGCATATACCTTGTGCAACAAAAGATGATTGCGTCGCGCACGGTCAGTCCAACGATGTCGGCAAACCAAGCAAAACTGATGCAATACATGCCTGTTGCTTTTGCTGTCTTTCAGATTTGGCTACCGACCGCATTGATTGTTTATTACATGACTCAGGCTGTGATTCGAATCGTGCAGCAGCAATATATTACGCAACGTTTTTATAAAAAAGACGACAGTCTCGGCAAACAAGCACAAGCAGCAAGCGCTACTGCTCGAGAAATGAAGAACCCATCTGCTGACGACAAAAAAAATAAGTCGAAAAAAGATTCTGCTACCAGCGACCCGCAAACTTTTGTGAGTAAGCGCGTCACTCCACCAAAAAATAGTTCTGCTGCCCCGTCGCGCCGCCGGCCACAACCGCCAGGAAAGAATCGCAGCAGTTTCGTGCACAAGAAAAACAAACCAAACAATTAATTCTTAGATTTTAGAAAACAACGAAAGGAAATTGGATCATGGAATGGGTAGAAACAACAGCAGAGACAGTTGAAGATGCGAAAGCTCTGGCACTTGATCGTTTAGGAGTTGACGACTTAGACGCAGAATTTGAAGTCGTCGAAGAGCCAAAAGCAGGCCTCTTTGGTCGAACCCGTGGAGAAGCCAGAGTACGGGCACGAATTAAACCCAACTCGGTGCGGGCCAAAGCAGACCGTCGTGACCGTCGCGGCAAGCCGACATTAGATCGCACAACGCGTCCAAGCAATTCGCGTAACGAACGTGGCGCAAGGTCCGAACGCACAGAACGAGCTGATCGTGGTCCGCGCTCAGAAAGAGGGTCGCGATCACCTCGTCCTGAACGCTCAAGTCGATCCGAAGCACCACGTGAACGCGCACCTCGAGCAGAACTACCACCAGTTGATCCGACCACTGTGAGTGATGTTGCGACTACGTTTCTTCAAGGGCTAGTCACCGCTGCAGGGTTACAAGGTTCAGTTTCAGCAAAGGTTGAAGGTGAAAATATTGATATTGACGTGTTAGGCGACGATCTTAATTTTTTGGTCGGTATTAAAGGGGCAACATTGTTGGCGCTGCAAGATTTAACTCGTGTTGTTAGTCAGCGTCGTTTGGGCGATCATGAAACTCGACTTCGAGTTGATGTTGCTGGTTATCGTGAAAAACGTCGTGAGGCTTTGAGTCGATTTGCATTAAAAGTGGCTGCTGATGTAAAAACATCTGGACAAGCACGAGCATTAGAGCCAATGAATTCATCTGACCGCAAGATCGTTCATGACGCTCTTGTTGATAGCGAAGGTATTTCGACTCGCTCAGAGGGTACTGATCCGTTTCGCCGAGTGGTTGTGGCTTTGGCTTCAACTCTTGAAACATCAGCAGAATTTGATGACTCTGATGATACTGACGAATCGTAAGAGTCCTGAAAATCCTAAAATAACTGTTTAACTACTCTCAATTTGTGTAGTTTTACAGTGTGACTGAGCCACCAGCAGTTAACTCAAATATAGTTGATGAGTCTCGGTTACGTGTTTTAGAAAGAATACTGCGAGAAGCCCAACGAATCGGGGCCTTATCCAATGCTCCGGTTATTGATGTTATTAAGCATGCCAAATGGTTCGCTGAAGCGATTCCACCTATTGCCCGCACGGCAGTCGATTTGGGGAGTGGCGCAGGTGTACCAGGTTTAATAGTTGCCCTGTTTTGTCCGCATTTAAGTCTTCATTTAGTTGATCGTCGAGTTGGACGGACTGATGTTTTGACTAGAGCCGTTCATGCTCTAGACCTCACAGATCGAGTCACGGTTAGATGTTGCGAAATAACCGATATGACTAAAGATTCAGCCTGGGTTAAACACTTTGATGTGGCGATGAGCCGTGGTTTGGGTCCACCAATACAAACGCTTAATTTGTCTCGGGATCTTGTAAAACCCGGTGGCGTGATCATTATCAGTGAACCACCACCAGATACTGATTCTCGGTGGAATGAGCAACAAGTGAGGGCCTTGGGCTTAGAGGGACCATCCAGAGTTGGTGCTGTGGCGATGTTTCACGTGAAACAATATGGGTTGAATAATGATGACTCCACAGCCTCCTAATATCAGGTTTTAAAAATTTGCCTTATAAAAGGCTTAAAAATAGGCGTTTGAAGCCAATTTGTTTCACGTGAAACATTTTAAGAGCCTTTTTGACCATCCATGCGGCAGAGGCTTAATTAGATTATGCTTTAAACATGAGCGAAATTGATCAGTCTAAAAGCGGTGCTGAACGCCGTGCTCTGCCTCGAATAATTGCTTTTGCTAACCAAAAAGGTGGGGTTGGTAAAACGACCACTACCATCACTGTTGGTGCGGCTTTGGCCGAACTTGAATATCGCGTTTTAATCATTGACCTTGACCCTCAAGGAAATGCGTCTACTGGACTTGGAGTCAATTCACGAGATTTAGAGTCGACAATTTATGATGTGTTGTTACGAGACGAAAAACTTGAAAATTGTATTGAGCCAACATTCATAAAGAACCTGTTTGTGGCACCGTCTAATCTTGATCTGGCTGGCGCTGATATTGAATTAGTTTCCGAAATGGGTCGCGAACAACGATTAAAAAAAGCAATTGATGCGATAATTGACCAATATGACTATGTTTTGCTTGATTGTCCCCCCTCATTGGGGTTATTGACTGTCAATGGCTTCACTGCGGCCAACGAAATATTTGTGCCGATTCAGTGTGAATACTTCGCCCTCGAAGGCCTCGGTCAATTATTACGAAGTGTTGACCGTGTTAGCCAGGTGCTTAATCCAACCTTAGAAGTAAGTCATATTGCTCTAGTTATGCACACTCACACAACGTTGGCCGATGATGTGGTGCGTGAAGTTCGAGAACACTTCGGTGATAAGGTCTGCAAGGCAATTGTCCCAAGATCTGTTCGTGTCGCTGAGGCACCATCGCACGGACAGCCGATTACAACGTTCGATCCAACTTCCGCGGCGGCGAAAGCTTACCGAGACATCGCAAAGGAGATTAGTGGTGGTACGTCCCAAAGGGCTCGGTAAAGGAATTGAATCGTTAATCCCAAGTCGTCAAAATGAGAAAAAATCTGATGACGAAGGTGGCGCACAAGTTACTGGCATGGGTTTGCGCAGTATTGCTATAAAAACAATTACCCCAAACACAAATCAGCCCCGCTCATATTTTGACGAAGATTCTTTAGAAGAATTATCTGCATCAATTAGGGCCGTGGGTGTACTTCAGCCAATACTTGTGAGGCCATTAAAACAAGTCGACGCCAGAACCGGTATTGCCTTTGAATTGATTGCCGGTGAGCGACGTTGGCGAGCGGCACAGAGGGCTGGTTTAGTACTAATTCCTGCTCTTGTTCGCGAAACGGACGATGTTTCTTCGGTTGAGCAAGCCTTAATTGAGAACCTACATCGACAAGACTTGACACCACTCGAAGAAGCCGCTGCTTACCAGCAGCTGATCGACGACTTCTCAATGACACACGAACAAGTAGGTGAGCGAGTAGGAAAAACGCGCACAGTGATCACGAACTCACTACGCCTACTTTCACTTCCCCCCTCGATCCATCAACTTTTGGCCGAAGGAAGGCTTTCAGGAGGTCACGCTCGAGCATTACTTGGGGTGACAGATAAGACAATCCAAGAAAAATTGGCGCAACAATGTGCCGATGAAGGTTGGACTGTTCGGGCAACCGAAGATGCAGTGCGGGCTACAACTGGTCGCCGAAATAAAAATAATGAATCTATTGATGACAAAAACAGGTCAACTAAAAAACCAATTCCAACCACCACACTTCCTGAGCCCGGTTTGGTTGAATTGCAGGCGTTGTTGGGTGAGCATCTGTCAACAAAAGTTTCAATCACTGCGACTGCTGGTCGTGGGCGATTGACTATTGAGTTTGCTGATCTTAACGACCTTGAGCGAATTTATCGAGCAATGACCGATGGTGTTCAAGACAATGATTGAGCAAGTAACTTAACTACCCTGGATAAAAATATCTAACCTTCAGGTTTACGTTAATTAAAACCCTCAATAAAGACTCCACACAGATTGGGCATAACCTGTGGAAAACACCTAATTAGGTCTTCGGTCTAAACCTCAAATTGCGATGATGTAGTTTTTACCCATATAGCCATTGACTTTGCCAGATCATCGGCAATTACAGCGCTATGTGGATAGATAACACGCGATGGTCCTAACCCACAAAGCACTGCTGGCATTGTTGTTTCGCGTAAAACCGGCAGCCTCATGCCACTAACAGTGGGTGAGAACCAGGGCGCTGAGCGTCCGATTGCCTCAGCTGCCAAAGTGGCGAAAATATGACCCGTAACTGAGTGAAAGCCTTTGGTGTGATAGTAGGCAATATCACAACTCGGAGTTTCACGAGTTTCAATGCCGATATACAGGCTGGCTGAAAAGTCATTGGCGAGTTGTGCATGTCTTTGAGGATCAGCATCGCGGATGACCGCGACATTGGTGTGTTGGGCCCGCAATCGATCGCATAACTCGTGAGTCAGGTTGTCAAGCGCCCCGAATTGACCGATCACAACTCGAAAGGCGGCAAGATCATCGCTATATTTTGCGGCGGTGTGGCGTTCTCGGACGATTCCAACGCCAGGACCGTTGCCACTGTGTCTACTTGCTCGACGTAGCGCTTGAAGTGTGATTGGTCCACAAATGCCATCTATGACAAGTCCGTAGTTACGCTGAAAATCAGTAAGTGAAGCCGCGGTTTGTTTGCCCAAATAGCCGTCTACCCGACCACAGTCAAAACCCGTACGTGCCAACAATTCTTGGAGCTCGGCCACATCATCCCCACGCTGCAATGGTGATGTTAGATAATTTAACCGGTCGCCTAAGTGAAAAGAAGATTCAACAAGTGTCAACCAAGTGGCCTTATCGCAAACCCCAGATACACGCAGACCACGCCGTCGTTGAAGTTCTTCGACGGCTGATTTTGTACGCTCGCAGAATGTTTCGGCTTGAACCAGCGATAAATCTAGAAGTTTGGCGTCACCCAAACGCCGCTGCAGATCGCCGACAACTGCAAAGTTGTCGCCAAAAGTTAACTCTTTGTCGGGATAAATTCTGCGATCTCCGCGAGTAATTGTGGCTTGCCCTTGGCGCCGATCATCTTCTTTTTCATTTCTCCGCCGCTAAAGAGCATCATTGTTGGAATGCTCATCACGCTGAAGCGTTGCGCGATGTCGCCGTGATCGTCGACATTCAACTTTGCGATAATAACTTTGCCAACTTGTTCTTTTGCGATTTCCGAAAGAATCGGGTTCATTGCTTTGCATGGTCCACACCATTCGGCCCAGAAGTCGACAAGAATCGGTGTCGATGAAGACTTGATTGTCTCGTCAAAATTTGCACTCGTCAGAGTAACGATTCCATCCGCCATTAAAAAACCTTTCGTTAAGTTCTAACTAGTCGCCAGGACTCTTTTAGGCTACTGCGGTGAAATATACGAAACGAGCATCATTAAATTAATATCGCATTTGATGTCGTATTTAATGTCGCGTCTCAAGCCACCGTTCACAATCAATCGCCGCCATGCAACCAGAACCCGCGGCAGTAATTGCCTGACGATAGGTGTGGTCTTGCACATCACCGCACGCAAACACCCCGTCAATATTTGTGTATGACGAACCAGGTCGAGTCTTGAGATAGCCATTGGTTTCCATATCAAGGACATTCTTGAATAGATCAGTGTTTGGGCGGTGACCGATTGCCACAAATAATCCCGTAACCGCCATTTTTGAACTCGCACCTGTCACCGTGTCAACCAAACCGATACCTTCAAGCTTGTCGTTGCCAACTATTTCGGTTACTTGCGAGTTCCATTTGAATTCGATTTTTGGATTATTTCTTGCTCGATCCTGCATAATTTTAGAGGCGCGCAAACTGTCGCGACGATGGACAATCGTGACTTTTGAAGCGAACTTCGTCAAGAAAGTTGCTTCTTCAATTGCCGAGTCGCCACCACCAACTACGGCTATCTCTTGTCCACGAAAGAAAAAACCATCACAAGTGGCGCATGTTGAAAGACCATGGCCGTAGTAACGAGATTCATTTTCTAGCCCGAGCATTATCGACTGGGCGCCGGTACTGACGATTATCGAATCAGCGGTGTATTTTGTGTCTCGCACCCAAACTGCAAATGGTCGTTGTGAGAAATCAACTTTTGTTACTTTTTCGGTTACGAAGGTTGTGTTGAATCTTGCGGCTTGCTCGCGAAATTTCATCATTAAATCGGGACCCATTACACCCTCTGGAAACCCCGGGAAGTTTTCAACGTCCGTTGTCAGCATCAACTGACCACCTGGCTGATCGGAAGTCGAAGATGGTTCACCTTCAATTACCAGTGGTGCAAGATTTGCTCTGGCAGTATAAATTGCCGCGGTCAAACCAGCTGGTCCCGAACCGATGATAATTACTTTTTGTGGGGTTACTTCTGTAGCCGACATTAAATTGCCTTCCGTTAATTTATTTAGTTTTTGATTTGTGAGAAGTTTGGTGTCGCTTCCGCATCATCAGTGCGCCAAGTCCCGTGAACAATAACGACAAGACAAAATAAGACACCCAGACGGCGGTTTGTCTGGTCAACCAAATATCCAATAATTCGTTGAACGCACGAACTAATCCGATCAACCCAAAAATAAACATCAAGAGACTGGCGACCATTAAAATTATGCCGAACACGATGGCCCGCAAAAGATTTGCAAGTGGGCGAGTCGTTTTATCGCGAACGAAACCGACGGTGCGGTCGATTAGACGAAGTGTCTTTTCGGCCCACTTGGGATCGGTAAACGGATTTGAAATCACAAGTCAAGACTAACGCTCACAAATTGTGGCAAATAAGTTAAATTAATTCTTTTCTGTTTCTCATTATGCAGCGTTAAACGAAACATCTTGCATTAACCCTTGATATGGATTACCCGGACTGCATTGGTCACTCATTCCAACTTCGCGCAGCATTAGCAACACGAATTGTGTTTGAGCCGGAACCATAAATTGAGCGACACCCCGACGCGTGTTGTAGTCGGTTCCGGTCGGCTCACCCCATTGCTCTAGTGAGGTCGGGGCAACGCCAGTAGCAGTGTAGATTTCAAGCGACCATGGACCATTTTGCATTCCAACTTTCAAAACGCCAGTCGCTGGTTGCGAAAGTTCAATCATAACCCCGACATGTTTTTTTTCGCCAAAAAACGCCGTGGGGTAACAATCTGTGGACCATGCAGTTTTTTGATCATTGTCTGTCAGCGACCAAACTCCGGCTTCGTTTTCTAAACCGTCTTGACCATTTGGGTCATAACTGACGATTCGAGAAATGATTACTGGTGCAACACCCGAGTTTGCTTGAGTCGAGGACATCCGCGAAGTAATTAAGGACGCATCAAAACCCTGAGTCGCCACATACATCACGGCAACACTCAGCAAAATTGCAATCAAACCAAGAATTTTCGTCAATGTCGGTATTCGTCCTCCAGATGAATTAGAGAGTTTCCTTTTATTTTTGGAGTCTTTCTTCTGACTTTTCTTGTCAGCCTTGATGACTTTCATGTTTGATTTTCGTTTTTTGACCGGCTCTTGAATAAAGTCCTCAACAAAATCTTCAGCACGGTCCTCAACCGAAGGCTCAGAAATCTGAGTCACTGAGGACTCTTTATGAATAAATGGCTGATTTAGTCGTGCTGTTGATATGACCTCTGTTGGCGGAGTCATTGAAGCCGCAAAGTTATTTTGAGCTTCAATTGCCTGGGTCAAGGCCTCGCAGGTTTCTTGGCCAGTCGAATAGCGATGTTCCGGATTTCTCGCCATCAATTTATGAATGACACGCACAAGTTCTGGCGCGAGTGATGGTCTTAATTGAGAGAGATCGGTTGGCTCACGTTGCAATCTTGCCAGCGCCGTGTCGGCGTCAGTTTCACCAATAAACGGAACTTTTCCAGCGAGACATTCGTACATCACCAGACCCAATCCGTAAAGATCTGCTCGACCATCCAGAGGTTTTCCACGCACTTGTTCCGGAGACAAATATTTTGCCGTACCCATCATCACGTTGTCATCGGTTAAGTCTTCACCGACCGTGCTGAGCGCCTTGGCAATGCCAAAATCGGCAAGAAGAAATCTGCCCTGTGGTGTCACCAAAATATTGCCGGGCTTGACATCGCGATGCACCAGACCAGCATGATGTGCGAAGTCAAGAGCGCCAGCCATTGCGATGCCCATATGAATCGTCACAAGAGGCCCAAGTCTTTTTCTTCGATCTAAAAGTTCGCGCAAACTCTTGCCGTCGATGTACTGCATCACGACTGCCTGTCGCCCTCTGTCTTCGACTGAATCGTAAACTGCAACGATGTTGGGGTGATTTAGTCCGGCACAAGCTAGTGCTTCACGGCGAAAGCGCTCAGCGATTACAGGATCATTGGCGAGTTGCGGTTTGAGAACTTTGATTGCGACTGGACGATCTAAAAAAGTGTCAGTCCCGAGCCAAACTTCGGCCATTCCACCGCGAGCAATTTGGCGGTCAAGGCTATATCGAGCACCAAGAAGTCGTTGCGAATCGTCAGGTTCTTCAAGGGGTAGTGGTCTCATCGCTGAACTTTTACGCTAGTTCTACGCACCCCTTTAAACAGGGAATGTCACTTCAACAGTGAATGTCACTTGACGTGATACGTTACGCCAACGGTCCCGATTCCTGTGTGCGAGCCGATAACCGAGCCAATATCACTGACAGTTATGTCACCTTTGTAAATTGCTTTTAACTGGGCAACGAATGAATCAATATCGCTACATTGAGCGTGAAGAACGGCCAAGTCGCTGATTTCTCCGGCAGATTTGACTTTTTCAATCAGAAAAGCAAGTGCTTTGCCCCGAGTACGCTCTTTGCCACCTTCCTCAAGTTTTCCTTCGCGCACTTCAATAATTGGTTTGATCGCCAAAGCCGAAGCCAAAAAAGCCTTGGTGTTGCTGATTCGGCCGCCCTTTTTCAGGTTTTCAAGTGTGTCTAAAGCGCCAAAAACTTTTGAGCGACGGGCGAAATTATTTGCAGCAACCTCAAGTTCATCAAGCGAGGCACCACCCGCCGCCATTTTGGCGGTTGCAATAACGGTTATTCCCTCACCCATGCTGGCTGAGCGACTGTCAACAAATCGCACCGGCACGGTTACACCAGGTTCTTTTGCCCCTGTTTCAGCCGATTGCATTGTTGCTGAGAGTTCGCGCGAAATTCCAATTACAATTATTCCCGTCGCACCCTGTTGAATCAGTGTGCGGTATGCCTGAGTGAATTTTCCTGGGGCGGGCGCCGCGGTCTGGGGCAGAGTTGGTGAGTCTGCACAATGTTGCCAAAATTCATTCGTCGTCAGGCTGACTCGATCAGTGTATTCTTTGTCTCCAAAACTGAAAGTCAATGGAACGATAGTGATGTTGTATTTTTCAACGAGTGCTTGAGGAATATCACAAGCAGAGTCTGTAACTATACGAATGGTCATGAATCAGATCGTAGTACGGACTGCTCTTCACTCACTCGAGTGCGATACTTGCGCCTAAAGTGGGCTCCCCACCAGGTTAAGAGCAACAATAGG
>SXGU01258779.1_pt1 | contig 10872 bp, 9 predicted proteins | sample 3174531 | NCBI WGS metagenome assembly SXGU01 (sample SAMN11356863, study PRJNA531348) | freshwater metagenome | isolation source: freshwater sample F1-140 | place: China: Fuxian Lake, Yuxi | collected 2017-12-25
CGGTGCGGACAACGACTGCGACGGCGACAGCGCCGACGCGGCCTCCGACGAGTCCACCTGGTACTACGATGGCGATGGCGATGCCTATGGGCTCGACAGCACCACGGTAGAGTCCTGCATCGCGCCCGGCAACTTCGTGGGCTCGGGCGGCGACTGCGACGACACCGACGATTCGGTCAATCCCTCGGCGGTCGAGACCATCGACGGCGTGGACGAGGACTGCGATGGCACGGTCGATGACGGCGCGATCGGCAATCTCAACATCCAGGTGGTGGGGGGTGTGGTCAGCTCGATGAGCGGCTCCTCCAGCGATGACCCGATGCTCGACGGCGAGTACTATCCGACCGGTGTGGCGGGCGTGTCCTTCTCGGCCACGTACCTGGGTGCGGGCATCTACGAGTACAACGTCGAGACCGACCTCGCGTTCTCCGCTTCCGGATGGTTCACCATCGACGCGGAGTTCACCGACGGCAGCTCGCTGTGCGACGATCCCAGTGCGGCCTTCGTGCTCGGGACGCTCGACAGCACCACGTTGGACGTCACCAACTACGACAACGGCGACGGTACCTGCAGCTACGTCTTCACCCGGCCCTAAGGGCTGGTCTTTTTTTATGTTACAATTTGCCCAGTATGCGTCTCGTTTACGCAATCGCGGCCTTGTTTGCCCTGGTTGTCCTTCAGGAAATTTTGTCTCCATTGGCCGTGCTTGCGATGTTTGTAAGCTTGGGGTTTTTGGCGTTGACGATTCGCCGTCCACTCAGCACGCTTACGTTTTTGGCTGTCTATTTGCCGTTTGAGCCATTTCTTCTCAAGTTTGTCCCGGAAGAGTTGTATGTCTTCGCTCGGTTTTTTTCGGAAGGACTGGTGTATGTGCTTGCGGGCATTGTGGTGTGGAAATTGGCGACCGGGGCCGTGAAATTCAAACCAACTCCCTTTGATCTTCCGTTTGGGTTGTTTTTACTGGTGTTGTTTACAGGGTCGGTCATTAACGTTGTTCCACCAACCATCGCTTTGCTTGGTGCGCGGCAGATTTTGCGGTTTGTGATTTTGTATTATGTGGCGCTGCACTTGGGAGCCTCACGAACGTATGTGCTGCGACTCACGCGTATTTTGCTTGTGGTCGTTGCGCTTGTGTCAGCCATCGGGATTGCACAAGGAGTGATTGGGCCTGCAGCAGATGAGCTGTTGTTGCCGGAAGAAACGCGTGTGTTGGGCGACGTGACACTCGGGGGAGTGACGCAATTTTGGGAGTCCGGCACGCGTGTGTTTGCCACCCTTGGGCGCTACGATCGGCTTGGGAATTTCTTGGTCTTTTTCTTGCCGATGGTTTTGGCGTTTGCCTATGAAAAGGCACAACGGGTGAAATCGGTGGCGCACTCGTGGTGGTGGGTGCTTGGGCTTGGCGCCGCGGCGCTGGTCATGACGTATTCGCGTGCATCGTGGTTCGCGTTCTTGATTGCGCTTGTGTATGTCGGGGTGATTGTAAAGCGAGATAAGCGCCTTGGTTTCCTCCTCGCTTCCGTGGCTCTCCTTGCCGCGTTGTACATCGGTGTGTCTGGTTTGAATGTCCGGTACATCACGGAAGCCCCAGGTCAAACCCTCGTTGAGCGATTCTACGAAGCATTTAGCGAAGCAAGGTGGCGTGGGGAATACTACGGCCTCGGCAGACTCTACTGGATGGTACAAACCCCCCTGACCGTTGTTCCTGCGGCGCCATTTTTTGGATGGGGTCCTGGGCAATACGGTGGGGGAGCCGTATCCGCGTTGCAAAACACGACGGTGTACGACCAACTCGGATTGCCGTTTGGTGTGTTTGGAAGTGAAGGGGTCATCGATAACAATTGGTTCTCGCTATGGGGTGAGACAGGGACGCTCGGTCTTGCGTTCTTCCTTTGGATGCTGGGCACATGTGTGGCGCAAGCACGCACCTTGTGGCGCACCCACGACTCGCCTTCTGTACGGTGCATCGCTCTTGGCTTTGGCGGTGCGGTTCTTGGACTCTGCTTTATTGCTCTCCTCTCCACGGTGTTCGAAATCCGCACCACTGCCTTTTACCTTTGGATGTACGCCGGGTTTATCGCGGCCTTTGCCCAAGAGAAGCCACGTGATTCGTTCCTATGAAGATCGTTCAAGCTAATGCGTTTTATTATCGGAAGGGTGGGGCGGAGATGTACATGCTCGATCTTTCGGATTGGTTGCGCTCCCAGGGGTATGAGGTGATTCCGTTTGCCATGCAGCACGAGAAGAATAGTCCGACACCGTTTACGTCGTATTTTCCACGGTTCGTGGAAACGGAACGCGTATCGTTTGGACTCGGCGCGTTACGCACGGTAGCGCGCATGACGTATGGCCTCGACACACGCGAAAGCATGAGGCGTCTGCTCGGTGACACAGCCCCAGATTTAGTTCACATTCATAACATCTACACGCAACTTTCCCCCTCGCTGTTAGACGCCTGTCGTTCACACGGAGTCCCGGTTGTCATGACGGTGCACGACCATCACTTGGTGTCTCCGCAGTACAACATTCCTGCCTTGGGTTGTGGGGTGGATGTATCATCGTGGGGATTTTGGAAAACGGTGAGCAGTCGTTTTTTGAAAAATTCGTTTGCCGCTTCATTTGCGCAAACCACCGTTTTTCGACTTCATCGATATTTGAAGATATACGAACGAGGAGTGGACCTATTCTTGTGTCCGTCGGAGTACATGCGGCAGCAGTTGCTTTCTGCGGGGTTTTCGCCAGACCGTGTGCGGACCGTGCATACGGGCATAGACGCGACAGCTATCGAACCTCGCTACGACCACGACGGGTACATTCTTTCCGCTGGGCGGCTTTCAGAAGAAAAAGGAATTGCACTCCAAATTGAACTCGCGCGGCGCCTACCAGATTTGCGATTCAAAATCGCCGGCACGGGTCCACAAGAGGCAGAGCTACATCAGCTTTCGCAAGATCTCCCCAATGTAGAGTTCGTGGGCTACCAAACCGGCGAGGCCCTCCATCGGTTGTATCAAGGAGCGATGATGGTTCTCATCCCTTCACGTGTTCGCGAGACGTTTCCGCTGACCACACTCGATGCTATGGCTCGTGGCACTCCGGTCGTTGGCAGTAACGTGGGTGGAATGCCTGAGGTGGTGCAAGATCGTGTTACAGGTATGTTGGCGCCACCCGATGATTTGTCCGCTTGGGTGGAAGCGGTTATGCGTTTGGCGTACGATGAGACCACAAGACTCACGATGGCGCGCGCAGCCAGGCTTTCAATGGAAACAGATTTTCATATCAAGCGACATCACGCAGGTGTGATGGCTGCGTACGAAGAGATTTTGAGAAAGAAACACAATGTATGAAAGTGAGAAAAGTACACGGAGATGATGGGAAGACGATAGGGTTTAAGGTTGAACGAACGCCGGAAGAACAAAAGGCGTTTGATGCAAAAAAAGCGGAGGCGGATAAAAAGCGTGAGGAGGAGGGCGAGCGTGCGGCGGCGGAACACGCACGGAAGGTGCGCGAAGCGGCCGAAGCGCGAAAACCCATCGAGCGTGCTGTTCAAGGCTGCGCCAAGGCGAAAACGCCGCTTGAGTTTTTGGAAGCGGCTCCACGGCTCGCGCGTGTGCTCGATCGGGTGAGTGACTTGGAATTACGTGGCTTGAAACCGATGTACGACCGAACAACAGAGGAATCTGCTTTTATGCGGCCGGAGCAGCAGCGCGCTTTGGAAGAAATTGGGGACCGGATGAGAAATATGGTGCGGGGCGACGCGCAAATGATGCCTGTACGTGATATGCGTCGTATGCTTGCCGCAGAAGATGATCTGCGAGGAGCGTCTCGCGGCCCTGTCGAGCTTCCACCGGTGCCACCTCGCGCCGATGTGCAGCCACCGGCTCCTGTTGTCCCTCCTGCTCCATCAAAACCACGCACGTTCGGTCAGGAGATTGACGAGCTCACTCGAAACATCGGACGGTTTTGGGAAAGTCTCTGGAAAAAATAAACCAAAACACCCGGCACCTTCCCCTCTGTGGGGGTTAGGTTACCAGGTGTTGGTTGGCGCGAGCGGTTGTTTCCACGTGGAGCACTTCGTATAGGGAACTCGTCATGGACGCAATGTCTTCCCAGTCAAAGTGTTTGGCGACGTATTCGCGTGATTCGCGCCCGACGGCTTCCACGAGCTCAGGATGTTCGAGCATCATGGTCAGTTTTTCCACGAGGTCATCGACGTCATCGGTGCGGAAGGAAAGGCCGTGGTCGCGAGTGAGTTCCAGGTTTTCTGGGATGTCACTCGAGAGAACGCACTTGCCGTAGCTCATCGCTTCGAGTACGGCAATCGGGAGGCCTTCCGAGGTGGAAGGGTGCACGGCGGCGTAAGCACCAGCGAAGAGTGAGCTGAGTGTTTCGCCGGTCTGTGCGCCGGTAAGGACGATGCTGGGCGTGTCTTTTGCCAGTGCCTTGAGCTCCGTGACGTACGAGTCGGTGAAGGCACTTCCTCCCACGATCGCCACTTTCTTTCCTTTCACAAGCTCCGGACGCTTGGCAGATAAACGTTTCCAAGCTTCGACAAGTTTGTGAGCCCCTTTGTGACGCACAAGGCGAGCACAGAGGATAAGATAGTTGTTTGGTTCAAGGCCGAAGCGTTTCAATACATCCAGGTTGGCTTCGACGGTAGGAATGTGTGTTCCGTTTGGGATGTACACCGTGTCGGCGCTGTAGGACATGCGGCAGTAAGCCTGCAGGGTACGGGACACCGAGATGGTGACGTCCGGGAAACGGAGGGCAGCGAGCTCACCGATATGCAACATCATGCGGGCAAACCAGTTCCATTTTTGATGGTGGCGGTCGATGCAGTGAAAGGTGACCACAACTTTGGCTTGTGGGCGCAAAAGTTTTGGGAGCCAAGCAAGTAGGGCAGGGCCCACTCCATGAATATGGAAGACATCAGCCTGTTCGCGCGAGGCACGGAGTATGGACAGGAAGGTGTGGGTGATGGCGTCGAAGTGTTTGGTGGCAAGCGATGGAACCGTAATGCAACGCACCCCACGGTGGTACTTTACCGGACCGGTATACCAAGAACGGCAGAAAACCATTACGTCATTCCCCAGTCGGCTGAGTTCAACCGAAAGCTCCTCCACGTGGCGTTCGATGCCGCCGGAGTGCGCAGGGATCCCTTTTTGGCCGATCATGGCAATTTTCATAAGGGCAAAGTATAGCAAAAAATGGGGTTTTTGTCAATCGTCTACAACAACATATGCTGGATCACTCTCTTTTTACCCGGTTGGAATGGAAAACGTTGCGGAGTCTCTCGACTCCAGCCAAAATACAGGACTTTTTAAACGCTTTACCTCAAAATACAGAGCCGGAGGGTGACACGTGTCTTTCACCGCGGCGAGTGTTACGGGAGCGTCGGGCGCACTGTATGGAAGGAGCCATGCTGGCGGCTTTGGCGTTGCGGGTGCATGGGGAACGGCCGTTGGTACTGGATTTGACGGCAGCAGCAGGGGACCAGGACCATGTGGTGGCGTTGTTTCGTCGTTATGGGTGCTGGGGAGCGATTTCGAAAACGAATCATGCGGTGTTGCGCTACCGTGAGCCGGTGTACAAGACGGTGCGTGAACTTGTATTGTCTTACTTCCACGAATATTTTTTACAGAGCAACGGAAAAAAGACCTTGCGGTCTTTTTCGCGTCCGATTGATTTGTCTCGCTTTGACAAGAAGGGTTGGATGACGAGTGAGGAGGATGTGTGGTTCGTGCCGGAGTATTTGGCGGATGTACACCACACATCGTTGTTGAGCCGGGCACAAATCGCCTCGTTTCGCCCTGCGGAGACGATCGAGCGGGAAGCGGGAGCGATTGTGGAGTGGGAATGAGGTATGGATTTACTCTTCCACCACGCCGAATCCTGAGGCCATGGCGTCGTTTGGTAGATTCGTTGTCACGGTAGAGCCGCTCGCAGAGACGAATGCACCGGTTGTTGCGTCGGTTGCAGTGATGCGGACATTGTTCAACAACGTGGCGATGGAGCCAGCTTGCGAAGCGTCTGGTGTGACAGCAAGCTCGAAGGCAATGCCGACAATAGGAGCGGATGGCGAAAGGGTTGGTTCTAGCCGTGACGAAGACCACTCGATGGTGCCGGAACCAGCATCGAACGTGACTCCGCCATTTTGTGAAACGGTTTCACGGCCCGTGAACGTAACGTTTGGTCCAAGGCTCCCTTCAATGTGCACGTTGGTAATGGGATGAAACGTTCCGCGTACATTCCAGAACACCCAATACTTTGTTGTTTCTCCCACAAGGGGAGGAAGAGGACCTCGGCCGAGCTGGTCACCGGAGGGAGCCGTGTAGCGAGCAAAGCTGTCGAGGGCAAGCGAAGTAATGAGCGGGGTACTCAGACTTTTATCGTATGTGCGGACACGTTGGATGGCGCCGTCGCTGCCAAAGTCAAAGCTTGCGGAAGCGCGGGTAACAAGCTGAAGGTTTTCGGAAGTCGTCTCGGTTTGTTGGATGGAAGAGCGAATCGGAATCGACACCGTGACGGTTCCGTGTTCTCCCGGTTTTACTTCTGCAAGAGCCGGAACGGTTTTTGCTGTCACTTCGTACGTACCTGGCGTCACAAATGGACTAGTTGGGTCAACGGAAAGGGTGAGATTTTTGATTGGTTCCTCACCACGGTTTTCATATCCAATCGTGATCGTTGCTTTCGACCCAGGTCGAACCATGTCGCCATCAACGGAGTGGCTCACTACCAGCGGGAGTGGAACAACAGGACTTTCCTGCACGAGTGTTTGCTGATGATAGACATCTTCTCCAAACGTAAACGACGGGGAGAACGTAAAGAGGACTGTTTCAGCAACATCTCCAAGTTGGCCATTGAATTTCCACAGTCCTTCTTCACCTGCTTTGATGGCAGGCAAAGCAAAATGATCACCCACGAAAGAAGAGTCGGCGCTCGTGAATGTGAACCCCTCCGGCCAGGTTGGTTCAAGTCCGATGGTGGGGAAATCGATGGAGCCGGTGTTGCGATAGTGAACGATGCCGGTCATGGGTTGGAAAGCAACAAGTCGCTCAGGGAGTTCGAGTTCAAGAGCGAGGGTTGAGCGCACAGGCTGGAAGGTGTAGCTCGCGATTTTCTCATCCTGAATGTTCCCATCTCCATGTGTAAAGAGAAGATGACTTCCAAACACCTGCTCGCCACCCACATCTCCAAACATCACGCCACGAAGTTTGATAGAGCCCTCGGCACCCGCGGCAATCGTTCCGAGTGTCACGGTATCTTGATCCTGACTATCTGTGGTTCCCTCGAGGTCTTGAAGAAGGAAGTGGTCTGGGTAGGTGAGGTTGAGTACGGCATTGTCGAGCGATTCTTTTGTGTTGTTTTTGTAGTGGATGACGAGGGTAGAAGATTCACCGGAAACAATGTCGTGTGGAGCAACAGTTGCACTAAAAAGAATGTTGTCGGAGAACACATCTGTTGGCTTGAGCGAGAAGAGAACAGCCACGACTCCAAGCCCCGCAATCACCCCCAGCAGGAACATGTCAAAGGTAAACATGAGTCGGGCAAATTTGTATCGCCCTTCATATCGTTTTTTGTACCAGTGCAGGAAGGGGAAAATTGCAATCTTGCCCGGGTGTGCGGCAAGGCACACGGCTTTTTCTGTGACGGTGTCTGCATCCTGAATGGTGTTGCAGGCAAGCCCGTGTCGAATTTCGTGAGAGAGGGACATAGGGGAGAAGTGGTGGAGTGATGGAGTGACGATGGGTTACCACGTTGAGAGAGTGAACACGTCTGTCGAGAGGGCGATGATTTCAGCGGAGCCGTCGCCGTCAATGTCCGGGGCGGTCACTTCCACGCCGTCGGTTGAGGTTCGGTCGCCGGAAAAGAATTCTGAGGCGAGTTTGCCGTCTTTGTTGAAAACACGAACATGCGGGCCACCACCTTTGCCGGGCCCCGTCACAATATCGTCGATGCCATCATGGTTTACGTCACCAACGGCTACGTTTACACCACCACGGAATGCCGGGTCGTACGCAAAGAAACCAGGATTGATGACTTTTCCGTTTTTGTTGAGGACGCGAACGTGAGGTCCGCCACCCACACCGGCGCCAGCAATGATTTCGTTTACATCATCACCATTCAAGTCGCCAATGGCCACATTCACACCTCCGCGGAACGCGGTATCGTAGGCGAAAAATCCGGGGTTGATGAGCACACCGCTGGTGTTGAAGATACGTACTTGGGGCCCGCCGCCGTTTTCCGTGCCTGTGACGATTTCGAGACGACCGTCGTTTTCCAAGTCGCCAACAGCAATGTTAACCCCTTGTTTGAAGGCTTCTGTGTACGGAGCGAATTTTACGAGTTGTGTGCCGTTGTCATCCAGAACGGTGATGTACGTGGCATCCGCGATGAGTGTTTCGAGTTTGCCATCAGCATCTATGTCTTCATTCACCACACGGGTTCCTCCTTTTGCGCTCGTGTCGTAGGCAAAAAAACCAGTGCGTTTCGTACTGCCCGTTTCGGAGAAAACGCGGGCAAACGCTCCGTTGAGATACACAGCATTGGTGATAGCCTCAAGTGGTCGAAGAAGCACGACGCCGTCTTGGGCGGGAAGGGTGAGTCGAGAAACGATGGCGCCGTTGTTGGTTGTTGGGTCTTGAGATCCGTGCAACCGTTCGTACTCTCCATCGAGACGAATTGTTTGAGGTGTGCTCGTGCCATTCACAATCACTTTGCCTTGTTCGAAGTCGCGTCCCCAAATCCCGGTAGTGATGGTATTGGTGGTTGCAATGGTTTTCCCATCTGTCCCAAGTTGTTCAGGTTCTCCTTTTGCTTTGCCGAGATACGTATCGTATTCGTCGTACGTCCAGAGTTGGGCGTGGTCTTGTGTGCCAAAGTCAAAGCCGAAATAGCCATCCCCAAGGAGTGTTGTCGTGAGACCAAAACGCATTTTTTGGTAATCGGTTTGTGTTCCCGTGTTGTCTGTGTTGACGTTCACTAACAGGGTCGGTGAGCCAGACACTTTTTTCCCGAGCGCCAAATAGTCGCGTGCATTGCTTGCCCAAGCAGATAGGGAACTGCCGGTGGAAGGGAAGGTCTCGTACATGCGGCCGTTCACGGAAGGGGTGAAGGCAGTATTGGAACTTCCATTAGTGACAATGATTTTGTTTGAGCCAAACGCGTTGCGAGCTGAAGCAAAGAGTTTTGCGTACGCACTCGCCCAGCGGGCGTTGGCTTCAGAAGCTGTGTCGTCTTTTCCGCTGCGGTCCAAGTCGATAGGAGAAGCGTAGTCGATGCTGTCTTGGACTTCGTCAAAGAAGATACCGTCCCACAACCCGGTGGAAAGCACTTCTGTTTTGGTAAACGAAACCAAGTAGTCGCTCCATCCTGTGGAGAGGTTGAGCGCTGTCGTATTTTGCCAAATGGATTTTTTCTTTCCGGCAGCATCACGCATCCACCAATCGTCTTTGATGCCTTTGAGCATTTTTACGTGCAACGCATCAGACCAGTAAAGGTTGTTCCAAGAAACGGTTGGGGTGTACGCAAGGATGATGATGTCAGGGTTGAGGGTGCGTGCTTTGGTAAAAAAGGGTTTGTTGAACACCTGGGCCTCGACCGGCAAAACGAGGAGGTCGAAGGAGGCTAGAGTTTTGATAGTCGACTCGCTTTCAAGGGCAGAGCCTGAACGTAAGTAGTAGTTGACCGTACGCACAAAACCGTCCTGGGTGGCGGCACCAACCGGGAAGGGAGCGACCAGCAAGCTGGCGAGAAGACATGATAGAATGAAGCGGCGCATGAACTAAGCAGCGCTGTCCTCCTCAGCGAGTGCTTTGGGGTTAGGGGAGTACAACTTGTTTTTGATCCGCCACTGGTTCACGTACTGGCCGATGCCTTGCTTGTCCCGTTTATTGCGAACGGTCGTGGTGTCCTGCGACCACTTTAGCAGGGTTTCAAAGTTTAACTTATAGCGGCCCTGAACCACCACATAGGTAATGTGGCCGTCGGTAATGGCTCGCCGGATGGTGCGGGGGCTGACCCCAAACATGCGGGAAGCTTCAGAGATGGATAGACGAATAATGGATTGGATTCCCATAGCCGTTTCGTGAGTTTGTCCACGCTAGTGTAGTCAAATTTTCGTGCTTTGTCAACAAAACCTTGATAAATTCGTGTTTTTCTGCTATATTGAGCCACTTGCGTTTACGTTGTAATACTTTTCTGTTTTGACCGACGATTGTGTATCCCCTTCAAGAACAATTCCTTCTCCTGCGCATCAAGTCTTTCCGAGACGAACATGCGTTTGAGGTTCTGTGTCGGGAAATCCGTTCGGGACTGTATCGGTTCCTTCGGTCGAAACTTCCAACCGATCAGGATGCGGACGATGTGTATTCCATTACGTTGTTGCGTCTGTGGAGCTATCTGACGTCCACACACGAAACAAAGATTGGCACGTTCCGTGGTCTGACGTTCCACATCGGAAAGAATGCGGTGGTGGACTTCTACCGATCTCGGAAAGACACCGTTTCCATCGATGCGATGGAAGAGGTTGGCCACACCATTGCGGACAAAAAAATGGATGACAACCTCATTTTTGCCCAAGCCGATGTCGCACTTCTCGATCGAGCCTTACAGCGGCTGAATCCAGAGCAGCGTGACTTGATCATCCAGCACTATATGGAAGGGGTCGAGATTCACGAGCTAGCTGAACAATTCGAAAAAACACAGAACGCGACACGTGTGGCTCTCCACCGTGCGCTCAAACAACTTCGAAAGATTTGTGAAGACTCAACAGATTGAACAATTGCTTCGATCGATGAAAACCCTGCCGAAATACGGCGGGGTCGTTGAGTCTGAATCAAAACATCTTGATCGGCTTTGGTCGGGTGTTACGAC
>SXGU01286270.1_pt1 | contig 10869 bp, 10 predicted proteins | sample 3174531 | NCBI WGS metagenome assembly SXGU01 (sample SAMN11356863, study PRJNA531348) | freshwater metagenome | isolation source: freshwater sample F1-140 | place: China: Fuxian Lake, Yuxi | collected 2017-12-25
ACCTGCCCAAACCATTCAACCCGCGGGAACTGGTGGCCCGCATCAACGCGGTACTGCGGCGCGTGGCCGAGGCCGGCCCGCCGGCGGCCCCCGCCGGCGACAATGAAACGGTGAGCTTTGGCCCCTATGCCCTCAACCTGGGCACCCGCAGCATGACCAAGGATGGCCAGCCGATGACGCTGACCTCGGGCGAATTCTCGGTGCTCAAGGTGCTGGTGAAGAACGCCCGCAAACCCCTCTCGCGCGACAAGTTGATGGAACTGGCGCGTGGCCGCGAATACGACGTATTCGACCGCGCCATCGACGTGCAGATTTCGCGCTTGCGCAAGCTGCTAGAGCCGGACCCGGCCACGCCGCGCTATATCCAGACCGTGTGGGGCTTCGGCTATGTGTTTGTGACGGACTGAACTTGCGACCCGCCTTCGCCTACATCACGTGAAATCAATAAATGGGGTCTGACCCCATTTAACCTGACCCCATTTAACCTGCCCCGCCCGTTGACGCTCCTCCCCCGCTCCCTGCTCTGGCGCACCTTTGCTGTCATCGTGGCACTGCTGCTGGTGTCGGTCGTCGCCTGGGTGACGCTGTTTCGCTTCTACGAACGTGAGCCGCGGGCACGCCAGATTTCCCAGCAGATCATCGCCATCGTCAATCTGACACGAGCGGCCCTGGTCAGCTCGCGCGTGGAAGCCCGTATCAACCTGATGCGCGAGATTTCCGCCACCGAGCGCGTGGAGATCTATCCGGTGGAAGCCAATGAGCAACTGGTGCCCTCACCGAACCTGCCATTCCCGCGCTTGCTGGAAAAGCTGGTGCGCGAAAAGACCGGTGCCGACACCCGCTTTGCCATGCGCCGCAATGGTGAAGACGGGCTATGGGTCAGCTTCCGGATCGAGGAGGACGAGTATTGGGTACGCCTGCGGCGCGAGCGCCTGGACCCGCCGCCACCCTGGGAATGGCTGGGCTGGGGCGCCCTGGCCTTGTTGATGGCGATGGGTGGCGCCTATGTGCTGGTGCTGCGCATCAACCAGCCTTTGCGCGGGCTCACCGCTGCGGCGCGTGCGGTCGGCCGTGGCGAGCCTGCACCGCACCTGCCCGAATCCGGCGCCAACGAAGTCGCCGAAGTGTCGAAGGCGTTCAACCAGATGGCCAGCGACCTTGCCGCGCAGGAGCAGAACCGCGCGCTGGTGCTGGCCGGCATCTCGCATGACTTGCGCACCCCGCTGGCCCGCCTGCGCCTGGGGGTGGAAATGTCCGGCGACTCTTCGCTGCGTGAAGGCATGGTGGCGGATATTGAACAAATGGACGGTGTGATCGGCCAGTTTCTCGATTTTGCGCGCGCCGGTCGCGACGAAACCCGCCCCGGAGAAGCAGTGGATCTGAGCGCGCTGGCCACAGAACTGGTCCAGCACTACACCAGCCTGGGACACACCATCTACGCCGAGATTGCACCCGGCATCATCGCCAACGGCAAACGCGCGCCGCTGCGGCGTGCGCTGACCAACCTGATCGAGAATGCCCTGCGCTACGCCGGGGCCGGCAATCCGCTCGACATCGTGGCCCGCGTCAATGCCCAGATGGCAGTGATTGAGATCCGTGACCGTGGTCCAGGCATTCCCGCCGATCAGGTGGAGCGCCTGAAACAGCCGTTCACCCGGCTCGATGAGGCTCGCGGCTCGGCCGATGGCCAGGTCGATTCCATGCAGGGCGGTTCCGGTCTGGGGCTGGCAATCGTCGACCGCATCGTGCGCCAGTGTGCAGGCAGATTGGAACTGTTGCCGCGCGAAGGGGGCGGCCTTACAGCGCGGATCACACTGCCTGCCCACCAACAGACGCACCAGCAAACCCAACAGCAGGCCAAGGGACCTTAGCGCGTCGTTCCCTGCATCTGCTGGGCGGCATCCAGCAATTGGCGGGTGTGCCCCTGCATCGCTTCAAGGTGATCGGCCAGCATTCCCATCATGCCGGCAACCGCCTTGATCGGTGTGCCCGCCGACGCGCGCAAACCGTCGATCTCGGCCTGGAAGCGCCGCAGGTTTTCGCGTTGCTCTGCCGGCACGCTCGCCAGGAAGTCTTCGATGGCGCGGGTGCGCTCGGCAAAGAAGCGGGCCGGGTCGGTCTGCGACAACTGATGCCAGTGGTCAAAGTCGAACCCGCTGCCTTGATCCCCTTTCGAACCCTCGCCCGAACTGTTATTCACGGTGTGCACCTATGCCAGACAGACGCCTCGATTGTAGCGAAGGCACCACCGCAAAACCTGTGACTGCGATCACACCTTGAACAATCCAATCGGGTGACTGATCGACGCTCACTCGAACTTGATGTTGGCGTCCTTGATCAGTTTGCCGGCCCGGACGATCTCGGTGCGAATGAAGGCGGCGAATTCCTCGCTGGATCCGCCCTGGGGCTCGCCGCCGGTTTCGATGATCCGGGTGCGAATATCGCTGGAGGCGAGCGCGCGATTGACGTCGGCGTTGATTTTCGTGATGACCTCGCGCGGCGTGCCGGCCGGTGCGAACAGGCCGTACCAGTTGGTCGCTTCGAAGCCGGGCACCGTCTCGCCGATGGTCGGGACATCGGGCAGCTGCACGGTGCGCTTTTTCGCCCCCACTGCAATCGCCTTCAGCTTGCCTGCCTTGATGTGCTGCAACACCGTCGGCATGGTGTCCATGTTCAGATCTACCTGACCGGCAATCAGGTCAACCACCGCCTGGCCGCTGCCCTTGTAGGGAATGTGCTGCAAGTCGGCGCCGGTGACGAACTTGAACGATTCGGTTGAGAGGTGCTGGACGCTGCCATTGCCCGAAGAGGCATAGCGCAACTGTTTGGCCTTGGAAAGCGCGATGAAGGACTTGACGTCATTGGCCGGCACACCCGGATGCAGCGTGAGCACCAGCGAAACTTGCGAGACCAGTGCCACAGGCATCAAATCCTTGCTCTGGTCGTAGGGTAGTTTCGGAAACGCGAATTGCGCCACCACGTTGGAATTGGGCAAGCCCATCAGCAACGTGTGGCCGTCAGCCGGTGCCTTGGCCACCATGTCGGCAGCAATCGTGCCACTCGCACCGGCGCGGTTTTCCACGATCACCTGCTGACCCCAGTATTCGGATAACTTCACTGCCAGAATGCGAGCTGTGATGTCAGTGCCGCCGCCGGGGGGAAAGCCCGCCAGAATACGGACCGGCTTGCTCGGCCAGGTCTGCGCAAGCGCCGACCCGGCTAGCGCCATGCAGCATGCCGAAAACAGTGCCAGCCCGTACTGCACAATGCCAACCTTTATCCCAAACGTGATGCGCATGACCTTCCCCTTTTCAAATGGAACGGGCCGGAAACCATCTCCCACCAACGGTTTCCGGAGAACTATCGTTTACAGCAGCTGACAGGCTTCGTCGAAGCCGTAACGCGGCAGGCGGCCCATGACCTTGGACGGATCACCGTAGCCCAGGCAAACAATGAAATTGGTCTTGACATGCGTGCCGGCCCAGAACTCGGCGTCAACCTTGGCAGCATCAAACCCGGACATCGGCCCGCAATCCAAGCCCTGCATGCGCGCTGCCACCATCAGGTAGGCGCCCTGCAGGGTGCCATTGCGAAACGCCGTGCCCTGGATCATCGCTTCCTTGCCCTCAAACACACTGCGTGCGTTCGGGTTATGGGCAAAATTCTTGACCAGGTCAACATAAAACTCCATGTGGTGGCCGATGATCGCCACTACCGGTGCAGCACCAGTCTTGGCCTGATTGCCGGGCGACATGCAGGGCACGAGGCGATCCTTGGCCTCCTTGGTACGCAGGAACACAAATCGTGCGGGCTGCGTGTTCATTGAGGTCGGGCCCCATTTGGCGATGTCGTAGATCGCGCGTAGCTGCTCGTCGGTGACCGGCTTGTCGGTCCAGCCGTTTTGCGAACGGGCGTTGGTAAATACCAGGTCAATGGTGGCTTTGTCGGCAATGCTCATGGTGTGTCTCTTTCAGTTGAAAAATGAAATGAAAGGTTTGATCGGTGGAATGCGATTGCGGCGCGTCAGCGCCGCTCACGAAGTGTTTTTTCTGCGATGCATCATGCAGGAATCGGGGTCGACTGCCAGCCCGTCATCTGCCATTTGCCGTTGCGCTTGACCCACAGGTTCATGAAGCGGCCATTGACCGTGCGAGTGGTGCCGTCGGGATTTTTGAGCGTGAGGCGGACATGGCCGATGACGCGGGCGCAATCGCCAAACACGGCAATCTTCTCTTCCGGGCGTTCCGCCTTGGCGTAGGCCCAGCGGCCATTGAGGATGCCCTCGACATAGCTTTGCTTGGTATCGACCACCGCATTCGAGTGGGTGTAGACGAGGTCGTCGGCCAACAGCTCATCGAGGGTGGCTTTGTCAGCAGCCACCATGGCTGCATAACGGCGGTTCTCGAGGGCCAGAATTTCCTGTTCAGTGCTCATGGGGTTTCCTTGCGGGGTGAAGAGTGGAGAGAGGAAGCAGCAGGTTCGGGAAAGCGATTCGAAAAAGGCTGATGGTTCAAAAGGTTGAGCGGTCGATTGTACGGTTCAGGCAGGTCCGCGACGCTAGACGGATCACGCCTCGTGCAGGAAGCGCAGCACCAACAGCACGGCCATCAGGCCGAGGAACATGCGCAACCAAAGCCGGTAGGTGGTCACGTTCGCGCCCTCGCGCATGCGGATGCCGAATACAAAGGGCAGCACTGCGGCCAGCGTCAGCGGAACCGCACCAAACCACGCCGACACGGCTACCCCGCCGGCTGTCAGTGCGATCAACTGGGTCATCTTTCCCGCCAGAAAACACAGATTGAGGACCTGGATCAGGGTCACCGGTGCCAAACTCATGAGCAGGCACCAGATCAGGAGGAACGGACCACTGACATTGACGGACGCCTCCGAGACGCCTGCCGCAAATGCGCAGGCGACTGCCAGGGGATGCATCCAGCGGATCAATTGCGGGTAGTGCGCACGTCCCAACCAGTCGAGCGAAACGTACAACAGCAAGACTGCTGCCAACGCAAGCAGCAGCCAGGATGCATCGACGGCGAAAAAAATCTTCGCTCCCACCAGCGCGCCGCCGACCATGCACAGGGGCATGTACCAGAAGCGCCCCACCGATGCCCGCACGTTTCCTCCGCGCACCACCAAGTAGGTAGAGAGCAGAATCGCCGCCGGTACGGTGACTACCATCGCGGTCTGAAGATCGATGGCCAAAGCCAACAACGGTGTTGCCAGCATCGGATAACCGATGCCCAAGAGGCCCTGCACGTAGCCAGCCAGCATGCTGACCAGGATGATCCAGCCGATCACCTGCCAGGGAAGCTCGAACCAGCTCACACGCCATGACTCCGGGCAGCATCAATGGCCATGTGCCGGGGCGGCCCTGGAGCCAACCATGGCCTGCCCGCACAGGGTATCGAGCACCGCATCAACCGCGGCCCGGTTGCCGGCGCCGCGCCAGGCGACCACCTGGTCAGGCCGGATCAGCGCATGGTCCGCAGCATAGGCTTCACGCAGTTCTTCAGAATCGACCACCAATATCTGCATTGGCAAACCGCGCCGGCGAGCCGCCTGCGCAAAGGCCGCTGCCACATCCCCCTCACCGCGCAGGCACAGGAGGGTGTATTCGAAACCGAAGCGGTCAAACAGGGATGTACCGTCATCAAGCCAGGCGTGGGGCGCGCGCCCGCCGGGGCAAGCAGTCGCCTCATAGCGGTTGGCCTCGTCCAGCGGCGCCAACGTGCCATCGGCGGCGATGATGGGGGAGCCATCATAGCGGCCGCCAAAGGTGATCCCCGGAATGTTGAACTCGGCACGCGAGTGGCGGCTGAAATACTCCCCGGCTTCGGCGCGCAGTTCGGTGCCACGCGGCGATTCTTCCTCGATCAGCGGGTGAGGAGAAAACAAACCGAGCGAATCGGCAAATTTGCGCGCAAAGCCGGTGTTGCGCACCGCCACCGGCTTGCGCTCCATGGCGTAGGACTCCAGCAAGGCGGCAGCAGCCCAGCCCTTGATGACGTGCGCCAGCTTCCAGCCCAGGTTGACGGCATCTTCCACGCCGGTGTTATAGCCCAAGCCGCCCGCCGGCGTGAAAAGATGCACGGCATCACCTGCCATGAAGACACGGTTTCGGGCATATTCCTCAGCCACCAGCGTGAAGCCGGCCTTCCAGGAAAGGCGCGCCAGAAACGTGACGTCGATCTCGGCGCCCAGCGCCTTGCAGAACATGGCATGCGCATCTGCGTCGGAAGGATGCTCGGCATCGTCGTCCTTCAGTTGCGTGTGGAACACGAACTCGTCGACCCCGTTGATGGCCGCCATGAAGGCCCGCCGTTCCGGATTGAAGGCCCAGTACATCCAGGCGCGCTTCTGGTTGATGAAGTCGTACAGGCCGGGCGCCTTGACATGGATGGCATGCATTTGCCCGCCCATGAAATCGCGCTTCTTGCCGCCCTCGCCCTCGTACGAAATCCCCAATTGCTTGCGCACCATGCTGCGCGGGCCATCGCACCCCACCAGGTATTGCGCCTGAAACCGTTGGTGGGAGCCAGTCTTCATGTCTTTCACCACGGCTGTGACGTGGCTGCCGTGGTCGGCAAATTCCTCCATCCGCGCCGCGAACCTCAAGTCCAGCGACGCCAGTTCGGCGGCACGCTTCTTGAGAACACGCTCGATGTACATCTGTGAACAGCGGTGCGGCAGTTCCGCCGCACTCCACGAACCTGTGAGCGTTTTGACCATGGACCGCGCATCACGCGAGGCAGGCAGTTCGAAGCGCGTCAGCGCGTGCTTCGAGAAGCGCGTCCAGTAGGTCACATCGGTCGGATAGTCCGGCGGCAAGCCCTGCGAGCGCATCTCATCGGCCAACCCGAGGCGGCGAAAATGCTCCATCGTGCGCGCCTGGGTGGCGTTGGCCGCCGGCAGGATCGAAGTATCGGGCTTGTCGTCGACCAGCACCGCACGCACCCCACGCCGGCCGAGCTCGTGCGCGAGCACGAGCCCGGTAGGGCCGCCACCAATGATGATGACGTCGGTCTGGATGGTCTCTGACATCGTCAATAAATGGGGTCAGACCCCATTTACTCCCCATTTACTCCTGCAAGTTATTTTGCAGGCGCCAGGATGAAGTCAAAGTCGAGCGTGTAAAACGGTTTGTCCATTTTGGTACCGTCCGGGGCCGTTCCGGCATCGTGACGTACCCAGTCGGATACGAGAGACGAACGTACGCCAAATACCGCATCCGAATCGAGGTACTGGTCGTCACTGCGAAACACGTGGGTCACCAGCTTTTCATAGCCGGGAGCCTGCAGCATGTAGTGCAAGTGCGCCGGACGATACGGCGTGCGCTTGGCGCGGCCGATCCACGTGCCTACCGGGCCATCGACCGGGATCGAATAGAACTCCGGCAGGATGCTGCGGAACCAGAATTTGCCATCCTGGTCGGCGTTCAGGCGGCCACGGGCGAACAGGGCGCCATCCTTGTCGGTGTACTGCACATCGTAGATGCCGTCGCCATCGGCTTGCCAGACATCCAGCATTGCGTTCGGCACCGGCTTGCCGTCCAGACCACGCACCTGCCCGCGGATGAATGCCGGCTCACCTGCGGCCCCCATGGAGATGTCGTCACCGTTCTTGAAGGTGGAAGCCTTGTCGGTGTGAAACGGGCCGAATACGGTCGCCTCGGTGCAGCCGGCCGGCTTCTTGTGATTGAGGGCCACCACCAGCATGGAGACCCCGAGGGTATCGGACAAGAGGATGAACTCCTGGCGCTTGTCGTTGCATTTCTTGCCCACCGCCGTCAGGAACTCGATACCCTGCATCCACTCCTCCTCAGTCAGCTTTACATCGCGGACAAAGTCATGCAGGTGCTTGGTGAGGCTGGTCATGATCTGCTTGAAGCGCGGATCGGTGCAGCCTTCGAGGCGGCGAATGGCTTCCTGGGTGATGGTGTTTTCGTCGAGGTTGAGCATGTTGGTTTCCTGGCAGTGATGGGTAGGGATTGGGGTCAGCTGAAGAAAAGCTTACTGGGCCTGCATCTTGGCGCGCTTGGCGATACGGGCGGAGACCTCGATTTCCTTCTTGACGAAGGCATCAAACTCCGCCAGCGAGAACGTCATGGCTTCGGTGCCGCTCTTAAGGTAACGGTCTTTGACTTCGGGCGTCGCGGCCGCCTTCAGGATCTCGGCGTGCAGGCGCTGGACAACGGCACTGGGAGTCTTGGAAGGAACGAAAGCACCGACCCAGAGGGAAAAATCCGAATCCGGAAAGCCGGCCTCGATGCTGGTGGGCACGTCTGGCAGCAGCGGGCTACGGCGAGCGCCGCTGGTGGCCAGCGGTGTGACCTTGCCATCCTTGATCAGGCCCAAAGCCGCGTTGATCGGCGCGCAGTAGTACTCCAGCCTGCCGCCCACAATCTCGGTCACCGCCTCCGGCGTGCCTTTGAAAGGCACATGCTGCATGTCGATATCGGCCACCAGCATGAATTTCTCGGCGTTCAGGTGGGTGGCACTGCCGATTCCGGCAGAGGCAAAGTTGAGCTGGTTCGGTTTGGCCTTGGCGGCCGCCACCAGATCCTTGAGTGTCTTGTAACGGCCCTGCGGCGCAATGATGATGTTCGGCACCGAGCCCAAGCCCGCGACATTGGTGAAATCCTTGACGGTGTCATACTGCAGATTGGTGTAGATCGCCGGATTGACGGCATGCGATCCCGAGTGCACCAGCACGGTATAGCCGTCGGGTTCGGATTTGGCCACGGCTGCAGCGGCGATGGTGCCACCGGCGCCAGGGCGGTTCTCGATCAGGATCGGCTGGCCCATGGATATGGCCATCCTCTCGGCGATCGTGCGCGCCATGATGTCAGTGGAGCTGCCGGCCGTGAACGGCACGACGAACCTGATCGGCTTGCCCGGATAAGCCGGGGCTTGCGCGCCCGCACCGTTAGTACCTAGGGATGCGACCAGCACTGCTACGCTGGTGAGGATGGTCTTGAGGAATTGCTGGCGATTCATGATGCGTCTCCTTTTTATGAAATGTTCATGCTGTACTGATCCCTGCCAGCCGCTCTACCAGCCGCACAGTGGCAATGTAATCGAGCTCCCCGTCCCCTGCGCACAAACGGCCTCATACATCTGGCGCATCTGCGCGGTCAGGGCCAGCGGCACGCCGCTGCGCGCCGCTTCACCGAGGATCAAGTCCAGGTCTTTGATCATCTGCAGGCCGGAGAGGGTGGAAGTGTAGTCGCGAACCGTCAGCGGCGGCACCTTGTAGCCCACCATGGGGGAGCCCGCCGCACTCTTGCCGATGATCTCGAGCATCTGGCCCCATTCCAGGCCGCCCTTCTCGCCCAGCACCAGCGCTTCGGCCAAGAGGCCCGCGGTGCCGGCGATCATCAGGTTGATCACCAGCTTGAGCACCCGCGCCTGTTCCCCGGTGCCGAGGTAAAAATGGGTCTTGCCAAAGGTTTCCAGCAGCGGCTTGACACACTCGTACGCATCCTTCGGGCCGGACGCCATGACCGTCAATGCAGCCGCACGCGCCGTCACCGGGTTGCCGGAAACCGCCGTGCGCACATAGGCGATGCCCGCCGCCGCCCGCTCCGCCACTTTGGCAGAGAGCGCCGGTGACACCGTGCTGGTGTCGACGTAGATGGCATCTTTCTTGAGGTGCTCAAACACGCCGCCCGACCCGGTAATCGCATCCAGCGCGCCGTCGTTGGGCATCGAGCTGAACAACACATCGGCCTGAGAGGCGCACCCACCAGGGGTTTGGGCCACATGGCAGCCTGCGTGGCGCGCCGGTTCGAGGTTAGCCGGGTTGAGATCGAACACGGTGACGTCGTAGCCGGCACGGCGCAGGTGTTCCACCATTGGCAGGCCCATTTTGCCGATACCAACAAAGCCCATATGCGGTTTGGACATGGTTCCGATACCCCTAGGCGGCGTGCTTCAAGCCAAGCTGGGAAAGAATCCGATTGCCTGACGCCACCAGTTCGCGCTGGCGCGCCGGCACATCGGCGTAAAGCAGTTTGCCGTGGCGCTTTTTCCACAGGCCGGCAATCATCACCGAGTCGATGTTGGCCAGGCTGGTCTGCATTACCACCGCGGCCACCGGGTCGTGCACCGGATGCATGTTGAGTTGTGTCGCATCGATCAGCACCAGATCGGCCTGCTTGCCCGGTGTGAGCGAGCCGATACGGTCTTCCATGCGCAGCATCTTCGCGCCGCGTGTGGTGATCCACGACAGCGCTTCCCGCACCGGAACAGTCGAGGTGTCAGGAATCGTGCCGTGGGCGGCGCGGTAGTCGACGTTATCGAGCGTGCGCTGCATCGCCAGCGCGATGCGCGCCACCGTGAACATCTCGCCCGACAGCACCGATTCGAGATCGACGCCCAGGGTCGGCCCGGTGCCGAGCTTGCGCAGCCGACCGGTGACCGGATGACCATGGCCCTGCGCCATTTCGTTCTCCGGCGTGATCGAAAAGCTCATGCCGAGGTCGACGAAGGTTTCCAATTGCGCATCGGTGAGGTTGTTGCCATGCACGATGTTGATGTTGTCGCCCAGCAAGCCCGCTGCCTGCAGGCGCTCCCATCCATCCGGCGTCTTGGCGGGGCCACTGCCCTGATGCATCGAAGCAATCAGGCCGAACTCACGCCCCAGCGCAAAGTCGGATAGCGCCACATCCAGCGTTGAATAGTGCGGCCCGAGAATTGCCAGGCCCAGCGTGACCAGCCCGTCCCGCGATTTGTCTGATGATGCGGGCAGCCGGTGCTTCAACAAACGCTCCACTTCAGGGCGTGGATGCGGTACTTCCCAGAACGGCTTTTCGCCTGGTTTGGGGTCGGGCTTGGGGCTGCCGTGGAAAAACGCCGCGCGAATGCC
>SXGU01442588.1_pt1 | contig 10869 bp, 7 predicted proteins | sample 3174531 | NCBI WGS metagenome assembly SXGU01 (sample SAMN11356863, study PRJNA531348) | freshwater metagenome | isolation source: freshwater sample F1-140 | place: China: Fuxian Lake, Yuxi | collected 2017-12-25
CGCGCTCGAAAAATACTACGAGGAAAAAAGCGGGGAAGAGTTAAAATTAAAACAAATCGTTGAAAAATATCTGATCGGGAGTGATGAAGCGGCAAATGTAACAATCGAACGGCTGCTGGACTTTTACGGGCGCGCTGTTTCAACTCTGATTAACGTGCTCGATCCGAATTTAATCGTTATCGGCGGCGGCGTCGGAAACGTGGATTTGCTTTATACGGAAGGGCGCGAGCGCGTCAAAAAATACGTTTTCAATCAAGGCGAATTAAAAACCGTCATCGCCAAACCGATTTTGGGCGACAGCGCGGGCGTTTTCGGTGCGGCATTGCTTTTCAAATAAAATAATAAAACGGCTGTGAATTATCAGGAATCCGTCGCATATCTCTACAGTCTCGGCAACGAAGTTTTGGCGATGAAACTCGGATTGGAAAACATTTCCAAACTGCTCGACGCGCTCGGCAATCCCGAAAAAAACTATCTAAAAGTGCAGATCGCCGGAACGAACGGCAAAGGTTCGACCGTCGCATTTCTCGAAGCGATATGCGTTGCGGCGGAAATTCGCGTCGGCGCGACGACTTCGCCGCATCTCGTTTCGGTGACGGAAAGAGTGCGCATCAACGGCGCGAAAATCAGCGAAAAAGAATTTGCCGGATATGCGACGCGCGTTAGAAAAACGAGCGAAAGTTTAGTCGAAATCGGCGAACTCGAAACCGCGCCGACTTATTTTGAACAAGTAACGGCGATCGCGCTGCTCGCGTTTGCCGAAGCAAAAATTGAATTGGCAATTCTCGAAACCGGACTCGGCGGACGTTTCGACGCAACGACCGCCGCGCGCGCCGAAATCGTCGCGCTGACGCCGATTGATTACGATCATCAAGCCATTTTAGGCGAAACTTTAGCGGAAATCGCGGCAGAGAAAGCGGCGATTATTCGTGCGAATACAAAAGTTGTCGTCGCGCCGCAAAAAAACGAAGCCGAAAAAGTGATTAACGGTAAATGCCGCGAAGTCGGAATCGAGCCGATTTATGCCTCAGAAAATTACAAGATAAAAACAGATTCGGAAATCCTTCCTAGTCTTTACGCGACGTTTCACACGCCGAATGATGACTACAAAAATGTAATGCCCTCGCTTTTGGGAAGGCATCAATTTCAAAATGCGGCGACAGCGATTGCAATCGCCGAAATTTTGCGAGAGTTTGATTTCTCGATTCCAAAATTCGCTATTATAAGCGGTTTAGAAAACGCAAAACACAAAGGGCGGCTCGAATTTTATCGCGGAATTTTATTCGATGGCGCTCACAATGTCGCGGGCGCAAAAGCCCTGCGCGAACATCTTGATGAATTTGTCAGGCAGCCGATTACGATGATTTTCGGTGCGATGCGCGACAAAGAATTGACGGAAATCGCCGCCGTACTTTTTCCGCGCGCCGCGCGATTAATTTTAACCGAACCGAAAAACGAACGTTCGATGAAAATCGAAGAGATTTTGAAATGCGTCCCGTCCGATTTTACCGGCGAAAAAGTTTATGCGGCAAAAACGGTCGAAGAAGCAATCGCGAAAGCGCGCGAGATTTCCGGCGGCGGTGAGCATTTGATTTTAGTAACCGGCTCGCTTTATCTCGTCGGCGAAGCGCAAGAAATTCTGCGAAACTCGTTCTGATTCGAGCGAAAGATTTTCGCGAAATTTGAGGGAGACAAAGATGAAAATAAAATTTTTAACATTTCTAACATTCGCATTTTTACTGTTTTCAATAACGGTTTCAGCGAGCGCGCAAACCGAAAAAGCGCAAGTTTTGGCGCGCTCAAAACAAGCCGTCAGCGCGCTGAAAAATAAAAATTTAACGGCGCTCGCGGCGCTCGTTCACCCGGCGAAAGGCGTGCGTTTTTCGCCGTACGGAAACGTTGATAAGGAGCGCGATTTGACGTTTCGGCGAAAAGACGTTTTGAAGCTAAATCGTTTGCCCGCTTATGTTTGGGGGCAAGCGGACGGCAGCGGCGACGATATTAAATTAAATTTCAGCGGCTATTACAAACGCTTCGTTTACGACCTGGATTTTGCGCGCGCGCCCGTTGTTTCCTATAACAAAATCGCCAAACACGGAAACACGATTGTCAATGTCGAAGCGGCATATCCAAACGCGCGCTTCGTTGAATATCATTTTCCCGGAACCAGAAAAAACGAGGAAATGGATTGGCGAAGCTTGCGTCTGGTTTTTGAAAAATCCGGCAAAGATTGGTTTCTCGTCGGCGTCAGCCACGATCAGTGGACGATTTGAGAAAGGCAAAAGTGAAAAGGTGAAAGGTAAAAAGCAAAAAACAAAACGAGCGAAGAAGCACATAAAGAAAGCGGTTTGAGATTTTCAAGCCGCTTTTTTGTTTTCGCGCGATGAAAAATCAAAAAATCGCGTTTATAATCTTAACGAATCTTAAATCTTAACTTTTGAATACTGGAACTTAAATCTATGCAGAAACTAGTTTTAATCAGACACGGCGAAAGCGAATGGAACAAGGAAAATCGGTTTACGGGTTGGAAAGACGTTGATCTTTCGGAAAAGGGAAAAGAAGAAGCGCACGCGGCGGGGAAATTGTTGAAAGAAGAAGGTTTCCGGTTTGACGAAGCGTATTCTTCGGTCTTAAAGCGCGCGATCAGAACGCTCTGGATTATTCTCGACGAGATGGATTTGATGTGGATTCCCGAAACGAAATCGTGGCTGCTCAACGAGCGTCATTACGGCGGTTTGCAGGGTTTGAACAAAGCCGAAACCGCTGCGCAATATGGCGAAGAACAAGTGATGATCTGGCGGCGCAGCTACGACACGCTGCCGACCGAACTGCTCGAAACCGACGAGCGCTGGCTCGGCAAAGACGCGCGTTACGCTTCGATTGACCCGACTAAATTTCCGAAAGCCGAAGCCTTGAAACAAACGGTCGAGCGCGTCGTGCCGTATTTTCAGCAGGAAATTTTCCCGAAAATTCAGGCGGGCAAAAAGTTAATTATCGCGGCGCACGGCAACAGTTTGCGCGCGCTCGTCAAATATCTCAACGCGATTTCGGACGAAGACATTATTCAATACAACGTGCCGACCGGCGTTCCGCTCGTTTTTGAATTCGACGATCAATTCAAACCGGTGAACAGTTATTTTCTCGGCGATCAGGAAGCGATCAAAGCCAAACAGGAAGCTGTCGCCAATCAAGGCAAAGCCAAATAACAGAACAACTTAAAAAATAAAAAGAGCGTGAATCGTCGAGGAGAGTTTTAGGACACACGGACGATTCACGCTTTTCATTTCGCGCGGGGCAATACGCAAAATGCCGATTTAAAAGCCGGGCATTCGCTGGCTGACATATTGTTTAATCGCCGTCAGCGCCTGATCGTCGCTGAAACCTTTGTTTCTGAGCTTGACGTATCTTCGGCGAACTTTGAAATTCATCCAGTCGAGATTCGGGTCGCCGCCGTATTTGCTGACGAAGGATTTATATTTATTTTTTATCATCAGCCAGTTTAAGCCCGACAGTTTCATATCAATTTGCTGAATTCCCATATTGACGCCGTTTGTAAACCACAGCTCGGCTTGAAACCAAGTGTTTTCGTCGGGCGACGCGGCGGTCGGGCAATGCTGTTTTAATTTGGCTTCGAGTTCGCGCCGAAATTTCTGCGTCCACCAAGTTTTAACGTCGAAGATTTCACTGATTCCCGCTCCGGGCGGCAGAACCGGCGCGGACGTTACGCCCGGCTGAAACGCGCGCTGCTGTCCGATGGTCGGATTAGCGTTGTAATCTGATTTGTGAATATGCGCCGACACCCAGTTATTGGTATCGTTCGACATCAATCCGGTTGCTAGATTGGTTGTGTCTTCGACAATTGTCTGAAAATTCGTCAAAATCGTGGTCGAATCAATCGCCAAAACCTGTCCCTGCGCATCGAAAGCGATGTTGCCGGTGTTCATATTGCTCAATCGGTCGCCTTTGCCGATCAGCGCGTCGGCGGCAAAAAGTTTGCCCAGATTGGTCATCAGCGTCTCATTTGTCAGGATTTTTTCTAATCCGCCGTTTTGTTTCGCGTATTCATCGGCTTTGTAAAAATCGCCGAGTTCCTGAATGCCTTTTTGCGTTTCCTGAATTAAAAGCGCGTCGGCGTGCTGATAATGATGAAAAACGGCTTGCCACCGAGCTTTGGTTGTCGCGTCGGTTTCCGAATTGCTGAACCGAAACAGCATATTGACCAGACTTTGCGCGTGAATCGTTGATCTTTTGATCGGTACGCTGTTCGGCGATTGCGCGCCGCCGATTTTTGACAAAATTCCTTCGGCAAATTTGGTCGGCGCGGCGGAACCTTGAATTGGTTTAATGACGAAAGCGGCATCTTTCGGTTCATAGTTGGCATACGATCCGTTGGCTGACTGCCAGCCGAGATTCTGCGTCCAAACATAAACGATTCCGACGGCGCCGCCGGATGACGGGCGGCAATATTTGATATCAGTGCTCCAACGCTTGTTCCATTTTTGTATATCGCTCGGTATTTTCGGCATTTCGTTTCTCCGTAATAAGTTTGGTAAAAATTTCAGCGCCACGCGATAAAAAATTTTGTAATTTCGTGGCTTCTTAAACTGTTAAATCGGAAATATTTCCTCAATCCGCTCAAAAAAAAATGAAAAAAATCAATTTATTTCATCAACCGGCGCATTTTTGGTATATTAACCTGAGTAAATCGGCTGTTCTCAATGACTCAAACCCCGAACATTACGAAGATCCTGCAAAATTGGAGCGGCGGCGACCGCGCGGCGCTTGATGCGCTGATTCCGCTTGTTCACGAAGAACTGCGGCGGCTCGCGCATCGCGCGCTGAATAAAAATATCAGCGGCGAAGATTTTCAAACGACCGCGCTCGTCAACGAAGCTTATCTGCGTCTGGTTGACGTGAAAAACGTTGACTGGCAGAATCGCGTGCATTTCTTTGCTGTCTCGGCGAATCTGATGCGCAACATTCTCGTTGATTTTGCGCGCCACCGGCTCAGTCAGAAACGCGGCGGCGCGGCGGCGCACGTCGAACTTGATGAAGCATTGAATTTTTCGCCGAACAAAAGCGATGATTTAATTCGGCTCGACGAAGCTCTCAATGAATTGGCAAAATTGAGCGAACGACAAAGCCGCGTCGTCGAACTGAAATTTTTCGGCGGTTTGACCGAAGACGAAATTACGGAAGTGATGAAAATTTCGGCGGCGACTGTGCGGCGCGATTGGCAGGTTGCGCGCGCGTGGCTGTATCGCGAGCTGGCGCGTCAATAAATTAAGAAAAAGACACATTTCGCTGTGCGTTTACGATTAACATATTGAGAAGTGATTTCATCAAGTGAAAATCGCCTGTGAACACACGAAAAAAGTGGAAAAGATCGCGTAATGGCGAGAGATTATTCGGAAACTAAAAAGAAATTTTACAGCAACATACGCTGATTCGAGAAAATAAAATTCAGACAAAAAGGTGTTTGAAAAATCTGCGAATGTTCGATTTCATCCGCGTCGAAAATTTCGTTTTGAGTTTTATACTGTCATTTACAAATAGTTTCACAACAATTCTTTCGTTTTATTCGCTGCTGAAATCAATCAGCGGTTTTTTGAATTCTGAAACGGATTTTTATAAGAAAAATGGATTCCGAGCGTTACCAAATAGTTTGCGATATTTTTGCCGAAGCCGCTGAACTTCCTTTGTCGGAGCGCGCAGATTTTCTCCGCGAACGCTGCGCGGACGATGAAAACTTGCGCCGCGAAGTCGAGTCGCTGCTCGCGTCCGATGCCGATTCCGGCGATTTTATTGATGCGCCCGCGCTCAAAGTCGCCGCCGAAATACTGGCTGACGAGCAAACCAACGACAAAATCGGGCGCGAAATCGGTCATTACAAAATCGTTTCGCTGCTTGGCGCGGGCGGAATGGGCGAAGTCTGGCTCGCCGAAGACGCGCGGCTCAAGCGGCAAATCGCGCTGAAACTTTTAAGCGCCGTGCACAACAAAGATTTTTTGCTGCGTTTCGAGCAGGAAGCGCACGCCGCATCCGCGCTCAATCATCCGAGCATCATCACGATTTTCGACATCGGCGAATCCGGCGGCTGGCAGTATATCGCGACCGAATATATTGACGGAAAAACTCTGCGCCAGTTGATTCGCGAAAAATCTCTGACCGCCGCCGAATCAATCGAAATCGCCGTGCAAATCAGCGCCGCACTCGCCGCCGCGCATTCCGCCGGAATCATTCACCGCGACATCAAACCGGAAAACATTATGATTCGCCGCGACGGGATCGTGAAAATTCTCGATTTCGGTCTGGCGCGATTCAGCGTCAAAAACACGTCAAATGCGGACGCGAAATACATCACGAAACCGGGAATGATAATGGGAACCGTCGCGTATATGTCGCCGGAACAGGCGCGCGGTTTGCCGGTTGACGACGCGACCGACATTTTTTCGCTCGGCATCGTTTTACACGAAATGCTCACGGGAAAACAGCCGTTTTCCGGCGAAAGCGATATCAGCACGCTGGCGGCGATTCTGGAACGCGAACCGGCGCAATTAAACGGCAATTTTCCCGAATCGCTGCGCCGCATCATTGCTCAATCGCTGGCGAAAAACCATCTCGACCGTCCGACCGCTGTTGAAATGCTGAACGAATTGCGCCAAGTTAAACGGCAAATCGAAAACACGACCGACGCTTTCAATCAGCACACGGCGGATAATTTGCACAATCTCGAAACCGTGCAGATGGAAGCATTTACCGGAGATCATAATAAAAAAACCGACGGGAAACTAAACGGAAAAAGCGAAGAATACGGATATGCGACGACCGATCCGCAGCGCCTCGTGACGACGGCAAATTCAGCGCCGAAAAAATCTTCGGCGGCAAGATATGTCGCCGCGCTCGGCGTTTTGCTAACGGCGGTTTTCAGCTTCGGTTTTTATCAGTTCTGGCAAAAAAATCACCAGCCCGCCGTGTTAAATGCCGCCGATAAACTGCTCGTCGCCGAATTTGAAAACAAAACGGGCGATGAGGAATTCGACAAAATTCTGCGCCAGCCGCTCGCCGTCGGACTCGCGCAGTCGCCGTTCGTCGCGCTCGTGCCGGACGGACAAATTCGCCAAACGCTCAAACAGATGGAAAAGCCGCCGGAAACCGTTCTGACCGCCGACGTCGCGCGCGAAATTTGCCAGCGGCGCAACGTCAAAGCGTTTTTGAAAGGTTCGATTGAAAATTACGGCGTCAAATATCTGTTGATTTTAGAAGCCTTTAACGCCGAAACCGGCGCGTCGGTCGCGCGCGAGGAAATCGAATCGGACGACAAAGAAACCGTTATTGACTCGCTCGACGAAGTGACCGATCAGATGCGCGAACGGCTCGGCGAATCGCTCGCTTCAATCGAAAAATTTGATGCGCCGCTCAAAACCTCGACGACTGCTTCGCTCGACGCGCTCAAACTTTATTCGGACGCGACGGCGGTTTTGTCGAACGGCAAAACCGAAGACGGAATCACTCTGCTCAAACAGGCAACCGAAATTGATCCGAATTACGCGAGCGCATACGCTTCGCTCGCCGCCGCTTACAGCAACGACGGACAGCTGACCGCCGCCAAAGAATACGCTGAAAAAGCGTTCGCCTTGCGTGACCGGATGACCGAGCGCGAGAAACAGAAAATCACGAGTTTTTATTACGTTTTCGTCACCGGCGAAATTGATAAAGACATCGAAAATCTGGAAGCGGCGAAACAGGCTTTTCCGCGCGAAACCGTGATTCCGCTTAATTTAGGCGCGAGTTACATCGAACTCGGCAAATTCGCCAAAGCCGAAGAAAACGCGCGCCGCGCGATTGAACTCGAACCGACTTTATTTTTTGCGTATTTAAATCTCGCGAAATATTTGAGCCGCCAAAGTCGTTTCGCCGAATCGAAAGCGGTTTTCGCGGACGCGATAAATCGCGGCTTCGATCACAAACAAATTAACAGCGGATTATTCACCGCCGCGCTCGTCGAAAATGACGAAGCCGCGATGCAGGAACAATTGAAAATTCTCGATGCGAAAGACAAAGCCGAAGCCTTGAAATTGCGCGGCGACGCGGCGATGTTCGCGGGAAAAGCGCGCGAATACGAAAAACTCGTCGCGCAGGCGGTCGCTGAAAACGAAAAAAACGCTCCGGACAAAGCCGCCGATTACGCGATTCAGGCGGCAACGAAACTCGCCGCCGCCGGTAAATGCGACAACGCGAAATCGTGGGCGAATCGTGCGCTCAAACTTGATCGCGGACAGCCGATCTTAACTGACGCGGCGCTCGCCTTCGCCGTTTGCGGCGGCGGCGAAACCGAATCATTAATCGCCGAAATCAAACAAAAATATCCGAAATATACAGTCGTCAATTCGCTCTGGCTGCCGATTATCCGCGCCGCGACCGAAATGAAGCTTGCGCCCGAACGCGCGCTCGAATCGCTCGAAATCAACCGCCAATTTGAAGGCGCAACTTACTTTTGGGACAATTTTCTGCGCGGAAATATTTATTTGCAGCTTAAACAGGACGCCGCCGCCGAAGCCGAATTTCGGAAAATCGCCGACAATCGCGGTTGGGCGGTTGCGTCGCCGTTTTACCCGCTCGCCGAGCTGAAACTCGCTGAAATCTACCGGCGGAAAAACGACCAGGCGAATGCGGAAAAATACGGCGAACAATTCCGAACTTTGTGGAAAAACGCCGACGCCGATTTGCTGCCGGCAAAAGAATTGGTCGCGCAAAAATAAGAACCGGTCGCGCATCGAAGCGGCGCGAAAAAATTACAATTCAAAACAACGAAATGGACAGCGTAAAGATAATTCTTTATGCTGTCTGTTTGTTTCGCCGCCGGATTTTCGCCGCCGCAGGATTTTATGCTCTGGAAAAAAATCGTCTTTTTCGCGCTGGTCATCGTTTGTTTGATGACTTCGCCGCCCGTCGCGCTTGCGCTCGGTTTGCTGCTCGCCTTTACCGTCGGCAATCCATATTCCGACGAATCAAAAAAAGCGACGCGCTACCTTTTGCAAACTTCGGTCGTACTGCTCGGTTTCGGAATGAATTTGACGGCGGTTGTCAAAGCGGGAAAGGACGGCGTTTTGTTTACGATTGCGACGATTTTTGGTACTTTGGTTCTGGGCTTTCTAATCGGTAAATTACTCAAAATAAACGACAAAATCTCCGCGCTCGTTTCATCGGGAACAGCGATTTGCGGCGGCAGCGCGATTGCGGCGGTCGCGCCCGCGATTGATGCCGATTCAGATGAAATTTCCGTGTCTCTGGGAACGATTTTCATCTTGAATTCTATCGCGCTGTTCGTTTTTCCGCTGATCGGACACAGTTTGAATTTGACGGAAAACCAATTCGGCGTGTGGGCGGCGATTGCGATTCACGACACTTCTTCGGTCGTCGGCGCGGCGGCGCGCTACGGCGACGAAGCGCTCAAAATCGCGACGACCGTCAAGCTGGCGCGCGCGCTGTGGATCGCGCCAATCGCGCTTGTTTTCGCGTGGATTTATCGCGCGAAAGACGGCGGAAAAAAAGCGAAAATCGCCGTTCCGTGGTTTATTTTTCTTTTTTTGCTGGCGACCGTTTTGCGCACTTACGCGCCCGCAGCGATTGAGCCGAGCGTTTTCGACGCGATTGTTAATCTCGCCAAAGCCGGTTTGATCGTTACGCTGTTTTTGATCGGCGCGCAATTGTCGCCGCAAACGCTGCGTCAGGTCGGCGTCAAACCGCTGATTCAGGGAATTCTGCTGTGGATTGTCATTTCAATCGTTGCGCTTTTTGCCGTGTGGAAAATTTTGTAAATCGAAAACTAAAACAACCGCCAAAAAGAGAAAAGACGCGCAAGGTAAGATTTCTCAGATTGTAATCTGTAAATATCATCTTGCGCGTCTTTCCTTACTTCGCGGTTACATCGAGCGTTTATTTACTGCGGATCGAGCACGATTTTGCGCCACGTGTCTTTTTCCGTGTTGAAATTGCTGTAGCCGTTCGGCGCTTCGCTCAGTTTGAGGCGGTGCGAAATGACGAATGTCGGATCGAGTTTGCCTTCTTCAATCGCCGAAAGCAGCGGTTTCATATATTTCATCATATTCGTCTGTCCCATTTTGAACGTTAAGCCTTTGCCGAACGCCGCGCCCATCGGAAATTTATCAAGAAATCCGCCGTAGACGCCCGGAATCGAAACTGTTCCGCCTTTGCGGCAGCAGAAAATCGCCTGACGCAGCGCGTGCGGTCGGTCAGTCGCCAAAAATAACGACGCTTTCGCGTAATCGAGCAGCGAATCGGGCGAAGTGCCGTGCGATTCGAGCCCAACCGCGTCAATGCACGAATCGGGTCCGCGTCCGCCGGTGAATTCCTTTAACTTTTCGTGGACTCCCACATCATCGAAATTAATCGTTTCGACGTGATTATCCGGATTAAACTGTCTGGCTTCATTCAGCCGCGCATCGTAGTGATCAATCGCGATTACTTGCTCCGCGCCGAGCATAAACGCCGATTTAATGGCAAATTGTCCGACCGGACCGCAGCCCCAAACGGCAACCGTGTCGCCTTCCTGGATATTGCAGTTTTCCGCCGCTTGATAGCCGGTCGGGAAAATGTCCGACAGGAACAGAACTTTTTCGTCTTCGATATGATTCGGTACTTTGAGCGGACCGACATCGGCAAACGGAACGCGCACATATTCGGCTTGACCGCCGGCAAATCCGCCCATCATATGCGAATACCCGAACAGCGCCGACCCGGAATAACCGTACAAACCTTCGACAACTTCCGGTTTCGGATTGGAATTATCGCAAGCCGACCATAAATCGCGCTGACAGAAAAAACAATTTCCGCACGCGATGGTAA
>SXGU01020840.1_pt1 | contig 10867 bp, 11 predicted proteins | sample 3174531 | NCBI WGS metagenome assembly SXGU01 (sample SAMN11356863, study PRJNA531348) | freshwater metagenome | isolation source: freshwater sample F1-140 | place: China: Fuxian Lake, Yuxi | collected 2017-12-25
CTGGAAAAGATTTGGAGATCATTTACAATGATGCAAAAAAAGGAGACATTAAGTTTAGTCAGGCAGATATATCTCTTGCAAAAAAAGAACTGAAATATTTGCCAAAATATGGACTAGAAGAGATTAAAAATCTTCTAAATTGAATGAATAAGATAATGAAATTAATTGTTAGAAAATATGTAAAAGTATTTTCATATCATATACCAGTCTAAAACAGATAGAAATGATTGGTTGTATAATTCAAGCACGAATAGGCTCAACTAGATTACCAAGAAAGGTGATGCAAAAAATCGATAATGATAGTACAGTTATCGATTATGTGATAAATCAAGTAAAATCTTCTAAAAAAATTGAGAAAATCATAGTTGCTACAACAAACCTAACTGAGGATGATGTAATTTGTGAGCATCTAGTTTTACAAAAAATTGAGTTCTTCAGAGGATCTTCAGAGGATGTATTGGATAGATATTATCAGTGTGCAAAAAAATTTGCCATAGACAATATTGTAAGAATTACAGCAGATAATCCCCTGATTGATCCAAATATTATTGACTTGGTAATTGACGATTATAAAAATAACAAATGTGATTTTGCAACAAATACGTTACAGAGAACATTTCCTTATGGAACAGAAGTAGAGGTTTTTTCTTTTAACAGTCTTGAGAAAGCATGGAATAATGCAAAAAAACCTTCTGAGAGAGAGCATGTCACACCGTTTATTCGCGATTCACAAAACAGATTCACACTAATCAATACACAATATCAAGAAGATCTTTCCTATCTCAGATACACTGTAGACAGAATAGAAGATCTTAAACTAGTAAAAGAAATAGTAAAAAATATCTCTGCAAGACCAGTATTGATCCAAGACGTGATTGAATTATATAAAAAAAGACCTGCAATATTTGAAATTAATAAAAATGTCAAACATGACGGACATCTTTCATCCCTAAAAAAAGATGAACGATATCTTAAATCTCAGAAAGATAATGGAACATTGAATGGCAAAAATTAAGTTATTCGATCCATATACTGACAAATCTGAAAAGATTGCAGTAAAACGGGTTTTAGATAGTCATTTTTGGGCATCAGGTACAGGTACCGGTGAGGTACAGAAATTTGAAGAAAAGTTTTCAAAATACATAGATTCGAAAAGATGCGTTGCATTAAACAGTGGAACTGCAGCTCTCAATCTAGCATTATCTATGTATGATATAAAAAATAAAGAAGTAATTCTTCCATCATTATCTTTTGTAGCAACTGCTAACGCAGTGATAGAAAATGGTGGTATCCCAAAGTTTGTAGATATTGATAAGGATACATTGTGTGTAGATCCTGAAAAAATCTCAAAAGCAATATCAAAAAGAACCAAGATAATTTTACCTGTACATTTTGGCGGATTGGCATCTAATCTTACAGAGATCTCCAAATTATGCAGGGAATATAAAATTCACCTAGTTGAAGATGCTGCGCATGCTGCTGGTTCATCATATGAAAACAAGAAAATTGGTAGTCATGGTGAATTGGTATGTTTTAGCTTTCATCCAGTCAAAAATCTTGCAATGCCAACTGGAGGCTTGATATCTATTAACAGAAATGACTACAAAAAAGTTGAAAGAATACTCAAAGAGAAGAGATGGTGTGGAATCGCTAATAGAAAAGGTGTAGATTATGATGTTAAAGACATTGGATGGAATTATTATATGAATGAATTTTCTGCAGCGATAGGATTAGCACAGTTAAAAAAATTAGACAGGACAAACAATCAAAGAAGAAAAATTGCAAGAAAGTATTCTGATGAAATTTCATTAGAAAACAAAATGCCTTTTGATAAAGAATGTTCTTATCATTTTTACTGGATTAGGGTCAAAAACAGGACAAAATTTAGAAAAACATTATTTGAAAAAGGGATCGAGACTGGTATTCACTACAAACCAATCCATACATTTAGTTTTTACAAATCCAAAACCAAGCTGCCTATAACCGAAGATGTTGGTAAAGATATCGTCACCTTGCCAACTCATCCAAACATTACTGGAAATGATATTGAAAAAATCATCAAAACGATAAATAACTCAATATGAGTTGATTTGAAAGTAATTCGAAGAAATATGAATTCAGATGATTTCAAAAAACTAGAAGAAAAATCCTTAGGAATTGGTAAGGAGATGTTTCAGTTGATGGAAGAACTTTTTCCAATCTGCAGAAGCATTACTGGAAATGGAGTAAGGCAAACTTTGGAAATCATTAAAAAATATATTTCTCTGGAAACTCACGAGATTCCATCTGGAACTAAAGTGTATGATTGGGCAATTCCAAAGGAATGGAACATTCAGGATGCATACATAATTGATCCAAGTGGGGGAAAAATTATCGATTTTAAAAAATCAAACCTTCATGTTGTAAATTATAGTACACCTATAAATCAGAAAATTTCTCTATCAGAATTGAAAAACCACATACACACGATTCCTGAAAAACCAGATCTTATCCCATATGTTACATCCTATTATTCAGAAAATTGGGGATTTTGTATGTCGCATAATCAACTCCTTGGCCTAAAAGAAGGAGAATATGATGTTGTAATTAACTCTAAATTAGACAGCGGAAGTCTTACCTATGGAGAATATCTAATCTCAGGTAAAAGTGAAGACGAGATTCTTCTTTCATGTTATGTTTGTCATCCTTCAATGTGCAATGACAATCTTTCAGGAGTAGTTCTTTTAACTATGCTTGCAAAATATATGCAGAATTTTAAAAATAATTATTCAATTCGTTTTTTATTCATACCTGAAACCATTGGTGCCATAACATGGCTTCACATCAATGAAAAAAACATATTCAAAATAAAACACGGATTAGTTGCAACTTGTGTAGGAGATACAAGAAATTTTACTTATAAAAAAAGCAGGAGAGGTAATGCAGAAATAGACAATACGGTAATTCAAGTGCTAAAAAATTCTGAATCAGATTTTGACATAGTGGATTTTTTTCCATGGGGAAGTGATGAAAGACAATTTTGCTCACCAGGTTTTGATCTTCCTTTCGGTTCTTTAATGAGAAGTGTGTATGGAAATGAAGATTTTCCAGAATATCACACATCGGCAGATAATCTTAATTTTGTTACTGCAAATTCACTTGAAGAATCATACTTAAAATATTTAGAGATCATATTAAAACTAGAAGAAAACTTTGGAAAAATTAAAAATCCTCTTCCAAATTATAAAAATGTTAGAAATCAAGACCCTGAATTTTACCAGAATTTGTATCCTAAATGCGAACCACAGTTAGGAAGAAGAGGAATTTACAGACTTTTAGGAGGACAGAACAACAGTGTAGAAAATAGGAAAGATGAATTTGCAATATTTTGGATCTTAAATTTTTCTGATGGATGTCATTCATTATCAGACATTGTAAAAAAATCAGGATTTGATAAGTCCATAATAAAAAGAATATCAGATATGCTTGTTGAGAAAGGACTTTTACGAAAGATTTCTTAATTGATTTTTCATAAAAGAACTATTTATGAGAGATGTAAACTGTTTTTCAATTCTTTTTTGGGCAGTATTTAACAAACTAAGGTATTACTGCATAATTTTTTACAAGTTCTAGAAAATTAATGTTTATTCATCTAGAATAAACGTTCAATGATTTTTTATTTGTGCCAAAACAAATTCAGAAAGAATTTATTCAATAAATCAGAAAATATATCATGATTCCAGAATCAAGTCTTTCAGAATTTATTACAAAAAATAGAGGTTTGGATTTACAGGATTCCTATAAGGAAATTAAAATAGCTATTCTAGGCAGCTTTACATTAAATGGGTTAGAAGAAGTATTGCGAGTAAAATGCTCACAGATCAAGATTAATGCGAAAGTATACAGCGCTCCTTATAATCAATTTAATCAAGAGATTCTTAATAAAAATGGGTATCTTTATGAATTTAAACCAGATATTACATTTTTAATTCTTGATACTCGTAGTATTATAGGTGAGTTATTTTTCTCACCATATGTTACTAACAAAAATGAAAGAAAAACATCCATCAACAACAAACTTGCAGAATTATCTAATCTTGTAAAAACATTTACCAAAAATCTAAACTCAAAATTAGTAATTACTAATTTGAATATTCCTAGCTATTCTCCATATGGAATATGTGAAACAAAAACTGAATATGGATTACAACAAATGATATATGATTTTAATCAAAAACTTTCAGAAATATCTTCAGAAAATACATCATTATACATTTATGATTATAATGGATTTGTTAATAGATATGGAGAGAGAAACATATTTGATTTTCGTCAATATTTTTCAGGTGACATAAAAATTTCATTTGATTATATTCCGTATCTAGGTCATGATTTTATGGGATATGTCAAAGCTGTTCTTGGAATGAATAGAAAATGTATTGTTTTAGATCTTGATAATACATTGTGGGGTGGGGTAATAGGAGAAGATGACATTAATGGTATAAAGTTGTGTCTAACAGGTAGTGGAAGTGCATATTATGAATTTCAGAAATATCTGTTATCTTTACAACAGCGAGGTATAATTTTGGCAATAAATAGCAAAAACAATAGTGATGATGCATTAGAAGTAATTAGAAATCACCCTTACATGATTTTAAAAGAACAACATTTTGCTTGTCAAAAAATTAATTGGAATGATAAGATTTCAAACATGAAAGAAATTGCACATGAATTGAATATAGGATTAGATAGTTTGGTTTTTTTTGACGATGATCCTGTTAATCGTGAATTAATGAAGAAAATGTTACCAGAGGTCCTAACTGTTGATTTATCAGCAGATCCCGCTAATTTTATTTCTAGTTTAATTGCTTTAAATGAATTTAATGTTCTAAGTATAACAGAGGAAGATGTTAAACGAGGTACTATGTATTATCAACAAAAACAAAGAAAAGAATTTGAAAATACTGCCAACTTGGATGATTTTTTAACTCAACTAGATATAAAAGTAAAAATTTTACGCGTTAATGAATTTACAATACCTAGAATATCGCAGCTTACACTAAAAACTAATCAATTCAATCTTACCACTAAGCGTTATCAAGAAGAAGACATACGTAGATTTTCATCTACTGATACTATGCTTGTTGGATGTGTTCAAGTTGAAGATAAATTTGGTGATAGTGGATTAACCGGAGTTTTTATAATTTCTAAAGAACATCAGGATATTTGGTATATAGATACTTTTCTTCTTAGTTGTAGAATAATGGGTCGTGGAATTGAAAACGCAATTTTATCATATATTATAAGTGAGGCAAAAAAGAGAAATGTAAAGAAAATATTAGCACAATATATTCCAACAACAAAAAATATTCCAAGTGAGAAATTCTTAGAGAGTGCAGGTTTTGAACAAGAGGGAGATTATTGGGTCTTTGATACAAACAAACAATTTAAAACTCCCTCACATACCACTATACTATACAGTGGATAAAAGACTAAGCAATTTAATTGCAAAAGTGATGGATGTTACAGTAGACCAAATAAATGAAAAATCAGGTCCTGATAACATTGAAAATTGGGATTCTTTTAATGGATTATTGCTAGTGGATGAATTAGAATCACAATTTAATGTCAAATTTTCTCTCGAAGAAATGTCTGATGTAAAAACAGTTTCAGATATAATACTACATTTGAGAACACATGGTGTAGTATTGGATGATTGAAATTCCAATTAATCAAAATTTTAATGAGATTAGTATAGGTCAGAAAAAAACATTCAGTTTGACAATTACGAGTGTAATGGTAGAACAATTTGCAAAACTCTCAGGAGATTATAATCCATTACATATGAATGAGAAATATGCAAGTTCAACCAAATTCAAAAAAAGGATTTGTCATGGAATGTTGTTATCTTCTCTTTTTTCCAGATTAGTTGGAATGTATTTGCCAGGTACAAATGCATTGTATTTAACTCAAAATTTAAAATTCATTTCACCGTGTTTTATTGATGATAATATTACTGTAGATGGTGAAGTTATAGAAAAAAATAATACAACACGTATCATAACATTAAAAACACAAATAACAAACAATTTAAATAAAAAACTAGTAGACGGTCAAGCAAAAGTTTTGGTTAGAGAATAAAACATGCTAAAAGGAAAACGAATTCTCATTACTGGTGCGAACAGTGGATTGGGATTATCAATTATTGAATTATTGATTCAAAAAAATGCGGATCTAGTCTTATTTTATCATAACAATAAACAAGAAATAGATAAATTATTATCAAGTAATCCTAAACGAACTAATCATTTTGAGATCAAACAGATCGATCTCACTAATCAACAAGAATTAGAAAACTCGATCAAGTCAATTTTAGAATCTGGTCAAATAGACATATTCATTCATTGTCCAACACTCCCTATTATTTACAAAGATATTACTAAATATGATTGGTTTGACTTTCAATCAAACATAGACCTTCAAGTAAAATCTTTTTTTGAGATTTCGAAATTAATTATTCCACATATGAAATCAAAAAAATATGGAAAAATTATTTCAATTTTAACTTCATCTGTTGTTGGAAAACCTCCAAATAATTTGAGTGCTTATATAACAAGTAAGTACACATTGCTTGGGATGTCCAAATGTATGGCAGTTGAATTAGGAAAGTTTGGAATTAGAGTTAATTCAGTTTCTCCATCAATGATTGAAACACCTTTAACCAAAAATCTTCCTTTAAAATTAAAAGAAATTACTGCATCACAAGTGCCACTAGAAGGTAAACTAGCAAGACCAGAAGATATCGCTACAGTAGTGTTGTTTTTGTGTTTATCTGATTCAGATTATGTTTCAGGAGAAAACATTATTGTTTCTGGCGGATATGATATGCATTAAAATAATAAACTGAGAATTTACATTACATGAACAAAAAGGCACTTTTCCAATATAACGGGAAAAGATTTTTCTCCTCCGATGTAATATCTGCTCTACGCAGTGTTGGGATCACATATGGCGATACTGTTTTTATCCATGCAGATTTAGGAAAATTCGGTAGACTCGCAGATATTAAAAACAGAGTTGATTTCAACAGTGAATTCCTAAATGCTTGTCTGGAGGCAGTTGGGGATAATGGTACACTTGTGATTCCAACTTTTACATATAGTGTTGGTGAAGGAGAGATTTTTGATTATTATGAATCTCCATCAAAGGTAGGCTATTTTTCTGAATTGGCAAGAACTACACATGGATTTACAAGAAGTGATGATCCAATATTTTCAGTAGCATCAATCGGTCCAAAAACAACCACATTAGTTAATAATTTATCAAATCAGTGTCTAGGTAAGGATTCAATATTTGATAGAATGTATAAAATTGATGCAAAAATTCTGAATTTGGGTTTTTATTTCTATCCGACATTTATTCATTTTGTGGAGGCTCAATGTAAAGTACCTTACAGATATGATAAAACATTCACAATCAAAATTAAAAAAGGTAATGAGCAATATGAAAAATCCTATGTTTATAATGTGAGAGATCTAAAAAATAATCCACATCCAAATATTTCCGTATTTGAAGAAATAGTCTTTGAAGAAAAAATTGTTAAAAAAACTAAATTAGGCAACGGAGTAATCACAAGTGTAAAAATGAAAGATTTATTCAGAATTGCTTCTGAGATGATCCATGTCAATCCTACTGCGCTAGTAGTGCTTGACAGATAATTGGCATTTATATAAGTTTGAACACATGATTAAAAATGTAATAAAAGGAATGATTAACTAATCATGAATAAAACTTGGATTATGTTGGAGGAATCTTATCCAGTGTTTTGTAAAACTGTATATCATATTCAAAATAAAGCTATTTTTTTAAAAAGAACTATTGAAAATCAAATCAACAGTGAATTTAATTTTGAATTAGCCGAGAGAATTTGTGCTACGGGATTGACAATCTCTGATAATTGGGAACAATATTGTCATCATGTTGATAATTTGATAGAAATGTCAATGGATTTTTTAAAATTGCAAATTGAGTTAAAAAAAACTGAAAAATATCGATATTCATCATTTGAAGAAGTTCAAAAATTTGTATATCTAAAGAATGATGATAATAAAGGTCCAAATTATTTGTGGGGATTATATTTTTCAGAGATTTTCTGGAAGGTACATCATAATTTTGTAAATTTTTTCTTGAGAGATTTTATAAGAGATTTATCTGGAAATGGAGATTTTCTTGAAGTTCCTTCTGGAACAGGTTTTTTCTTATGTGAGTTTTTGCGTGAAAACAAGAAATGGAATGGATATGGAGTTGATATTTCTGAAACCTCGATAGAATTCTCAAAAAAGATTTTAGAATCAAATAAGATTCCATCTAGTCATTATCAAATTATTAAACAAGATTTTTTGAAATTAGATGAAACAAAATGTTTTGATAGAATCTGCTGTGGTGAGTTTTTAGAACACTTAGAAGATCCTCTTGGTGCTCTAAGAAAATTTTATAGATTATTAAATAAAAATGGAAAAATATTCATTACTGTTGCAGTATGGGCAGCTCATATTGATCATATTTATCTTTACAAAAATGCTGAAGAGGTAAGAGAACATATACGTGATGCAGGATTTAAAATAGAAAAAGAATTAGTTCAAGCTGTATTTGAAAGAGATGAAAAAAATCCTGAAAAGAGTAAAATTCCAGTTAGCTTTGCCGCAATTTTGTCAAAAAATAATTAATAATTAACGGTACTATTCTAAAATTTTAATTTTTAGATCAGTTATTTATTATTAGTTATTTCAGGAAAATTTTCCTTTTTCTATTATACGTATGTGAGAAACTAATTCATTTAATTTGTGCATGTCAATTGATGTGGATGCATCAGGTCCTTTTGAGTTAGTGGATTTGACATGCTTCTCAATTATTATTTCAGAAGCATTTTGTTGTTTTTTGAATAAAGCAAACAAAATAGATGCAGTAGTTATCATAGTATGATCTGAAAATCCGTTAAAGGTTATTGCTTGTTTCCAATCAATTTTATCGAATTTTAATGGATAGTCAGATATGCAATAACAAAATGTTGTAGTGTTGTTAGAAAAGATTTTTTGAATTTTATTCCTATTTCCACCCATTCCCATACTTATTATGATTGGTTTTCCAGTCTTTGCTTTTGCTTTTAATGTTTCAAGTGAATAGGGGTCTTTTAACAAACATGTTCTAGAAGCAACTTTGTACCTCTTTACTTTGAGGGATTCAAGAAATTCAACTCCTTCAGGATAAAAGACGCTACAAAAAAATTCTATATCTGACTGATCAGATATTTTCTTAATTTGTGCTGCTTTTTCAAATGTTAGTTCAGATTTTTTTATTACATTCCATTGTGGATGTGTGTTAGAATAGAGATCCTTGGCTCTCCACATCTGAAATTTTACAGCATCTGCACCAGCATTTTTACACTCTTTGATGATTTGTTTTGCTTTAGAAACACTGCCTTCCCAGTTGGATCCAATTTCAGCCACAACAGTTGTTTTCATGATTGAGTCCAGATTAGGCAAAGATTTAAACTGTTTTATGTTGTTTGATCAAAAATATAAATGAAAAAAAGAGTAATTAGATTGAGAAGCATCAATCAATCTGATTTTAGATTTTTGTACAATCTACTAAAAGAAAGAAATCCAGACATGAACATATCTCATAAAAAAATGCCTACATATTCTGAACATGTAAAATTTGTAAAATCAAAACCTTATACAAAATGGAATGTAATTGAATATGGTAAACAAAAGATTGGATCAATATATTTATCAAAAAATGATGAAATAGGTATTTTTCTGAAAAAACAATTTCAAGGTAAAAATGTTGGTCAAGAATCTCTGGAATTATTCATGAAAACGAATCCGAGAAAACGATATTTAGCAAATGTTAATCCAAAAAATATATCTTCACAAAAATTTTTCAAAAAAAATGACTTTAAATTAATTCAATTCACGTATGAATTTGAAGAGAACAACTGATTTGATCTTAGGACAAAAGTTCAGATTCTTTTAAAATCTGTTTTAACTCCTCTTTTGAAATTTTTTCTACCAAATCTGAAGAATATCTCTCAAATTTGTCTAATTTTTTAATTCCTTGATAAGTATCATTAATTACATTTGGATGAAACATCGGATAGAGTGGGTTTGTTATCATATACAGATCTTTGTATTCCCAACTGTATCGAATTTCCTCGTTATTGATTAAAGTTTCATGTAGTTTTTCTCCTGGTCTTATTCCTACTATTTCCTCTCCATAATCTCCAAAAATTTCAGTTAAGGTCTTTTTAATCTCGAAAATTGTATAAGCACGTATTTTTGGAACAAATATTTCTGAACCTTGACCGTATTCAGCAGCTTTCAAAATAAAATCAAGTGCCTCATCCATAGTTATACTAAATCTAGTCATTTGATTGTCAGTTACTGTGATTCTTTTCTTATTTTTTATTTGCTCTATAAATTTTGGAACCACAGAACCACTACTTCCTAAAACGTTTCCATATCGTACTGCTATGAATTTGGTGGCATGTTTTTTTGGATCCAAATAATTATTTGCAGTTACAAATAATTTTTCCATAAGGAGTTTTGTAGCACCATAAGTGTTTAATGGTGATACTGCCTTATCAGTTCCAATACAAATAGCTTTTTTTACATTTGCCTCAAGGCATGCATCTATTACATTTTGTGAACCGATTACATTTGTTTTGATTGCCTCAAATGGATTGTACTCAATTTTTGGAACATGCTTTAAAGCTGCTGCATGAAATACGTAATCTATATCCTCAGTGGCTCTAACTAGTCGTTCTTTGTCTCTGATGTCACCTAAGAAAAATCTTAAACGATCATCATTAAATTTTGACTCCATTTCA
>SXGU01009051.1_pt1 | contig 10862 bp, 1 predicted proteins | sample 3174531 | NCBI WGS metagenome assembly SXGU01 (sample SAMN11356863, study PRJNA531348) | freshwater metagenome | isolation source: freshwater sample F1-140 | place: China: Fuxian Lake, Yuxi | collected 2017-12-25
GCCGTCGCCTGGAAGTTCGCGTTCCCGCCCACCCCCAGCGACACCGTCCCCGCGCCCGTCTCCGTGATGCTGCCCGTCGAGGTCAGCGTCAGGTTCCCGCTCGCCGCGCTCGCACCCGTCAGCTGCGTGTCCGAGTTCTCGGTGATCGTCACCGCCTGCCCGCTGAAGGTCAGCGTGCCGAAGTTGTGCGACGCCGCGTTGTCCAGTGTGATGTTGCCCGTCGCCTGGAAGTTCGCGTTGCCTGACACCAAGATGTTGCCGGAATCCGTGATCGCGCCGGTCGTGGACAGGCTGAAATTCCCGGTGACGTTCGCGGCATCGATATTGATCCCCGCGGCATCAGTGAGAACGACATTGCCGCCGGTCGAGTTGGTGACGTTCAGGTTCGCCACCGTCAGCTCGATCGCGTTCGCCGCGCCAATGCCGTTTGCCGCGTTCAGGTTGGCCGTCGTCGCATTGATGTCAGTCGCCGTGTTCGCATTGCCGACGATCTGGTTGCCGGCGATCAGCGTCGATACCTGGCCCACCGCATTCACCGCCGTCACGCCGGTGCCGGTGGCGAACACGATGTTGTTGGTAGCGTTGAAGGTCACCGCCGCGCCCGGCGTGGCGGTTGCCGCGAAGATGAGATCGTTGCCCGCGCCCAGCACCGTCAACGACATCGCGCCACTGGTCGTCAGGCCGGAATTCGCCCCCACCGTGCCGACGGTGAGCGAGCCGTTGTTGGTGTAGTTCACCACGCCCGTGTTGCCGGCGATGTTGGTGATGACGTTGGTCGCATCCGTCAGCTGGAAGTTGCCCCCCGTGCCCAGGAGCTCCAGCCCGAGGGCCGAGATGTTATTGCCCGCCGCCGCGTGCGTCACCGTGCCGGTGGTGGACAGGGTCAGGTTGTTGGTCCCGATCCTCACGCCCGTCACGCCATCGACCACGCCGATGTTGAAGTCGTTCGCGTCGCGGTACAGCGCATTCCCGCCATTGGCGTTCGCCGCCAGCGTGCCGATGTCGTTGCCGGCATTGCCGAGGTTGAAGTTGCCCGCGCCCGTCAGCACCAGGCCCCCGGCCACGATCGCGTTGGCCTGGCTGATCGTGCCCGTGGCCGTGCCGAGGTTGGCGCTCGCCGTGCCGACGTTCACTCCCGCCACGCCGTCGACCGTGCCCACCGAGTAGCCGTTCGCGTCGTTGAAGCGCAGCGCCACGCCCGTCGCGGACGTGTTCGCTGCCAGCGTCGCCACGTCGTTGGTCGCATTCGTCAGGCTGAAGGTGCCGCCCGTGCCGCTGCCCGTGAGCCGCAGCCCGTCGGTCACGATCGCCTGCGTCTGCGTCACCGCGCCGTTGGCGATCAGCGTGATCGTGTTGGTCACGCTGCCCACCGCGCCCACCGTGAGGCCGTTGGTCGTCGTCGCCGCCCCGCCCGCCGTGTCCGGCGAGGTGACCGTGCCGATCGCGAAGCCGTTCAGGTCCGTGTACGAAACCTTCGCGTTCGCCCCGGAGACGCTGCCTGCCAGCGTCGTCACGTTGTTCGTGCCCGAGCCCAGCGAGAAGTTCGCGCTTCCGTCGCCCAGCAGCCGCAGGCCCGCCGCCGCCACGTTGCCCGTGGTCTGCGTCACCGTGCCGCCGCCCTGCGCGCGCAGCGTCACGTTGCCCGCGCTCCGCATCACCCCCGCGAGCGCCATGCCCGTGCCCGACAGGCTGTGCAGCAGCACGTCCCCCGTCGCCGTCGCGTTACCCAGCGTCCCGGAGACATCCAGCCCCACCGCGCCGTTGCCCGTGCCGGTGACCGCGACGTTGCCCGTGCCGACCGACTCGAGGACGGAGCTGTTCTCGATGCGCACGCCGTCCGCGTTCGTTCCGCCGCCGATACCCGTGACCTGCAGGTTGCCGGAATTGACGCTGACGTTGGTGGAGCCGGCCAGGTGAACACCGAAGCTGGTGCCGGTCGCCGCGGTAGAGCCATTGCCGGAGATGTCGATCGAACCGGTGCCGGTCGCGCGGATGGTGGAACTGCCGGTGCTGACGCCGACGTTGTCCACGCCGGTGCCCGTGCCGCCATTGCCGGAGATGCGGATCCGGCCATCGGCTGTCTGCAGGTTGGAACCGGAGAAGATGTACGCGCCGACGTTCGAGTTGGTCGTGCCGCCCGCCGTACCATTCAGGTCGATGGCACCCGTGCCGGTGAGGATGATCGACGATCCTTCGATGATCAGGCCGTCGTTCGCCGTGCCGCCGGTTCCGCCGACGCCGGTGACGCCGACGTTGCCCGATGCCGTGATCGCCGACCCGGTCTTGAAGTGGACGCCGTTGTTGCTGCCGCCGCCCGACGTGCCGCCCTGGCCACGGATGGTGACGAAGCCGGCGCCGGCCGTGATGTTGCCCTTGTCGATCAGGACGCCAGTCTGCGTGGTCGCCGCGGTGCCGATCGCATTCGCGGCGGCACCCGCGCCACCGCCGATCAACACGTTGCCGCCTGCGCTGAGGATCTGCGCCGTCGTGACCCCGTCGCCGATCTTGACGCCGCCGCCGTCGGCGTTGGAATCCGAATTCAGCGTCACGTGCAGCGCGCCGCCGGTCGAGCGGATGTTCGCGCCGCCGAGCATCAGCACGTTGTTCGCCGAAACGAACTTCGCGTCGTGGCCGCCCGCGCCGGTGTAGTGGACGTCACCTGCTATCGTCAGGTCGCTCGCCGCTCCGGTGGTGGTCACGGAGACGTTGCCCAGCGAGCTGACATTGCCGACGCTGATCGCGGTCTTCTCGGAGACCTGGAATCCGCCGGTGTTCGCGCTGCCGGTGACCGTGGCGGAGTCGGTGAGGATCGGCGCCGCGATCGTGCCGACGCCCGCGCCGGCGGAACCGTTGGCGTGCAGGAACAGGTTGTTCGCGACGACGTTGCCGGCGCCGGCGACGATGCTGCCCGATTCGGCGATCAGCACAACGTTCGCGCCGGCAAGGCCGAAGTCGGTGGCGCCGACCGTCAGCGGTCCGGTATTGCTGCGGAAGAACAGCACCGAGGTGTTGGCGCCGGTCGTCACGCCGACGTTGCCAAGCGGCAGCGCGCCGGAGGTGCGCAGCGCGATGTTGCCGCCGGCGGATAGCGTGATCGCGGTGCCGCTGGCGAGCGATACGTTGGCCTGCAGCGCGGCAGTCTTGCCGATGTCTCCCGCCACCGAGTTCGCGGTCACCGCGAGGTTGCCGGCGCGCACGTCCTGCGCGAGCGCGGCCTGGCCGATGACACTGCCGGTGGCGTTCGCAGTGCCGGCGACCAGCGTGGTCTTGGCGGTCCCCGAGTCGATGCCGACGTTGCCGAGACCCTGAGCGAAGACGATGTTGCGGCCGGCGGACAACGACACGTTGCCGTTGTTCGTCGACACCGAGGTGCCGAGGTTCGCCGAAGGCGTGCTGACCGTGATGTCGGCGTTCGCCGAGGTCACGCTGATGTCCAGCGCCCCGCCCGCCGCGCCGTTGACGATCGCGCTGCCGCCGCCGAGCGTGAGCGAGTTCGTGTTCGAGATCACCACGTCGCCGGTCGTGGTGTTGTTCGCGCTGACACCGGTGGTGTCGAGGACGATCGCGTTGCCGGTGGTGCCGATGCCGTTCTTCGCCGCAAGAGACACCGCGCCGGTGCCGCCGGTGTTGGCGTCGACCTGGCTGCCGCCGTTCGCACTGGTGATCGCACCGTTCGCCGCCGACACCGTGATCGTCTTGCCTGCACCGGCATTGATGCCGTTGATGCCGACACCCTGGGCAAAGGTGACGTTGCCATTCGCCGAGGTCGTCGTGACGTTGCCCGGTGCGGTCAGCGTGTTCGCGATGTTGACGTGCCCGGTAATTGCAGCGGCATTGCCGGCGTTGAGCGTCAGCGTGCCGCCCGATCCCATGTTGGCGAAGTTCGCCGTGCCGAACACCGTGATGTTGCCCGCCTGCGTCGTTCCGCCGATGACGACGTTGTTGGCGAAGAGGCGCGCGACTTCGGTGTTGTCCAGGCCGAGCGTCGTGCCACTGTCGGTCGCGCCCGTACCGAGATCGATGAGGGTCGTGGCCGTCAGCGTGCGCAGAGTGATGATGCCGGCGCTGGTAGTCGTGATCCTCGCGCCGGCAATGTCCATCTGGTTGGCGGTCAGCGTGACGTTCCCGGTAGCGGACGCCGCGCCGACGTTGTGCGTGCCGGTGGTGGCGTTCGGCACGTAAATGCCCTTGTTGGTGCCAGCCGCCGAACCGGTGATGACGATGGACCCGCTGCCCGTCGACGCGATGGTCACCGGATCTCCGAAGCCTCCGCACAACGGCGAATAGCATCCGACGAGTACGCCCGCGCCATCGGCCGCGGCGACCGAGCCGTTCCCGTTGATCGTGATATGGCCGTCAATGGTCGTGACGCTGGCCGAATTCGATCCGGCGCTCCGCAGCAATGCGAAACCGGGGCTCTGCGAGCCGTTGCCGCTTATGCCGTTGATGGTGATGTTGCCGGCGTTGGCGCCGGTGCCCGTCGTGCTGACGAAAGTGCCGTTGGAATTCGCGCTGAGCAGGACGCCGATCTGTCCCGCCGAGCCGTTGCCGCCGGTGCCGGTGACGGTGATGTCGCCCGCAACCGAGGTGACGCAGCCGCCGGCGATCTGCACGCCCCTCATCGCCGAGTTGCCCTGGCCGCCCACGCCGGTGAGCGAGATCGTGGCAGCGGTAGCTTTCGTCGTTCCCGTCGACTGGATGTAGTTATTGTCGAAGATGACGATGCCCTGGCCCTGGTCGGCGCCGCCCGCGTTGCCGCCCTGCCCGGTGAGCGAGATGTTGCCTGTGTCGGAGATGATCCGGCTTACCGGCAGCGACGGGCCGTAGAGCACGATACCGTCGTTGTTGGTGCCGTTGCCACCGGTGCCATTGATGGTGATCGTGCCGCTGGTCGTCTGGATCAGGCTGTTGTTGGTGATCAGCACGCCGGCGCGCACCGTGCTCGCGTCCTCGCCGCGGCCCCGGACGACGATGTTGCCCGCCCCCGTGGTGAGGGTCGCCACATTGAAGCGCACACCAACGCCGGAGGTCGCCCCGGTGCCGATCGCATTGCCGGTTGCACCGGTGTTTCCACCGATCGTGACGTTGCCGCCGTTGGTCGAGATGCTGGCGAAGCCGCCACTACCGCCAATCTGCACGCCGCCGCCTGAACTGGTCGCCTGGTCGGTGTCCGCATTCAGCGTGACGTTCAGCGCCCCGTTCCCCGTCGCGCGGATATTCGCGCCGCCGAGCATCAGCACGTTCTGAGTGGCGGCAAAGGTCGCGTCCCTTGCCGTGCCGCCAGTGAAGTTGCTGTCGCCGCTGATCGTCAGGTCCGTACCCGTGCCGACCGTGGCGACCTTCAAGTTGCCCTGGAAGGCGATGCCATTGAAGGTGAGCGAATTCTGGTTCTCGATGGCGATGTCGCCCGAGCCGGCGTTCGCCACTGTCAGGTTGCCGGTGTTCAGCACCAGCGCGTTGGCGATGCTGCCGATCGCGCCGTTGGCGCTCACCGTGACCAGGCCCGAGGCGCCGCCGGTGGACACGTCGTTGCCGGTGCTCGCGACCGAACTGATCGAACCGAGCGAGGTGGTCAGGTTCGCGGTCTTGCCCGAGCCGGTGGTGATGCCGGTGCCAACCGTGTGCGCGAACACGATGCCGTTCGCCGCGTTGACAGTGACATTGCCGGGCGCGGTGAGCCCGTTGGCGATATTCGCGACCCCGGTGGTCTGCAACGTCACCGTCCCGGTCGCGGCAGCATTGGCGAAACTCGCCGTGCCGAACACCGTGATGTTGCCGGCCTGGGAGCCGCCGCCGATCACGATATTGGGCGCGTTGAAGTTCGTGACCTCGGCATTGGAGAGCCCGAGCTTCGCCGTCTCGTTCGCTCCGGTGCCGAGTTCGATCTGGCGGCTTGCGGTCGTCGTGCGCAACGTCAGCGTGCTGCCCGAGTGGACCTTGGTGGAAGACAGGTCCATCGTGTCCGACACCAGCGTCACCGTGCCGCTGGATGACGTGTTGCCAATCTGATTCTGCTGCGTGATCTGCGTGCCGCTGATGCCAAAGCCACCGGCGCCGGCGGTCGCGTTGATCGTGATGCTCGCCGTGCCGGAGGATTCGATCAGCGCCGCGATCTGCGGGCCTACCGTCTCGTTCGTCAGGTTGAGGCCGTGATTGTCGACGCCGCTACCGTTGCCGTTCGCGTTGATGACGATCGCGCCGTCCTTCGAGCGCACGACCGCGCCCTGCATGTGGAAGCCGTAGTTCTGGTTGGTACCCGAGCCGCCGTTGCCGGTGATGGTGATCGAGCCGCCGTTGGCGCCGGTGGATTCGATCTTCGCACCGCGATTGGCGAGCTGGACGCCCCATGAATCGGAATTCGCGGTCGCGCCGCCGTTGCCGACGATGGTGATATTGCCCGTGCTCGTTGTCGTGACGCGCGGACCGGTGCCACCCCCGCTCCCCATGACCACGCCGCTACCCTGGTTGGCGCCGCCCGTGCCCGTTATCGTGATATCCCCGGCGCCCGTGGACTCGATGACCGAGGCGTCGCGCATGCGGAAGCCGTACGAGGGCCCGGCATTTCCGCCGGTGCCGGTGATCGTGATCGCGCCACCCGCGGCCGTGATCGAGACCGATTCGTTGGCGAACACGCCTTCCGCCGTTCCGGTGCCGCCGTTGCCGCCCTGACCGATGATCAGGATGCTGCCGGTCGAGGTTGCGAGGCTGCTGCCGCCGGCTTCGATGCGCACACCGGACGCGTCCACGCTGGACGCGAGACCCTGTCCGCGCAGCGTGATGTTGCCGGCGCCCGTGCTGAAACTGACCTTGTTGAGCCGCACCCCGACGTTCGCCGTCGCCGCAGTGCCGAACGCCGCCGCCGTGCCATTGCCGCCGAGCGTGAGGTTGCCGCCGTTGGTGGCGAAGGTCGTGGTCGTGCCGCCGTTGCCGACCTGGATGCCGCCGACCTGGTTGGCGTCGTTGTCGGCGATGAAGCGGATGTTCAGCGCGCCGTTCGCGCCGCTAGAGCTGATGGTGACGCCGCCGCCGACCAGGATCGATTCGTTCGCCGTCAGCGTGAAGTCCCGCGCCGGCGTGTTGGCGTAGAGGATGTTCGTGCTGTCCGAAATCGTGATGTTCCCGGACGCCTGGAAGTTCACGTTCGTGTTGTTCAGGATCGCGACGACCGTGCCCGAAGTGATCGTGGCGCTGCCCGGATCGTCGGCGAACAGCCAGTCGCCGTCGGTGGCGCTGACGTTCGCCGACGGATAGCTGACCGTCGCGTTGTTGGTGATCGTGATGTCGCCCGGATCGAGCAGCAGCTGGCCCGTGGTGCCGCGCGGCGCCGTGGTGTCGACCATGCCGGCAAAGGTGAGGTACTGCTTGCCGGACACCTCGACGAAGCCGCCGTCGCCGCCGTCCGGCCCGCCCTTGGCGGTGATGGAGCCGTAGTAGCGCGTGTCGCCGTCGGCCCAGACGACCACCTTGCCGCCGTTGCCGGCGGCGGTCGCATCCGCCTTGATGGTCGCCGTGTCGGTGACGATCGTGCGCTGCGCGTTCTGCACCGCCGGGTTCTTGCCCTGGAAGTCGCCGCCGATGAGCACCGTGCCGCCGCCGGTCTTGCCGGAGGCGTCGACCTGCGCATTGGTGACCGCGACGCGGTTGCCGAGCAGCGCGATGTCGCCGCCCTTGCCTGCGTCGCCCTTCGCCTCGATGACGCCCTGCGCGAGCAGCGTGCCGGTCTCAGCCTTGATCTCGACCGAGCCGCCCTTGGCGCCGCTCGCCTCGACGCGCGAGGTGGTGTCGAGCGTGACGTCCTTGACGCCGCGGAACACGATCTTGCCGCCGTCGCCGACTTCGGCGCGGCTGGCGGAAACGAGGCCGCTGTTCCTGACCAGCGTGCCGTAGATGCCGATGCGCCCGGAGTTCGCGACCACTTGGCCGGCGTTGATCGCCTCGTTCGCCGGCGCCGTGAACTCGACGCGGATATCGGGCGTGCGCGCGTTGACAAGCTCAACGGTCCTTCCCGCCGCGATCACCACCTCGCCTTTCGGGCTGGTGATCACGCCGCTCGAGGCGTTCTCGACGTTCGGCGCGACCAGGTAGACGTGCCCGCCCTCCTGCGTCCTGATCGTGCCGAGGTTGGTGATCTTGCCTTCCGCGCCGGTGCCGCTGAACGCGTGCCGGCCGGAGAGGAAGTCGCCGTCGTTGAGCTTCAGCGTCGACGCGGCGAAGCCGGCGACGTCGATGACCGCGCCGTTGCCGAAGACGATGCCGTTCGGGTTGACGAGGTAGACGCGTCCGTTGGACAGCAACTGGCCGAGGATCTGCGTCGGGTCCTGCCCCACCACGCGGTTGAGCACCGCGCTGTTGGGATTCTGCTGGATGAAGCGCGTGATCTCGTCGCGCGAGATCGAGAACTGCGACCAGTTGATGATCGTGCCGGGCGCGTTCGTGACCGTCAGGGTCTTGCCGTTGACGACGAACGTGGCGCTGCCCGCGGCGACGGAGCCGCCGGTGGGGTTGGCGAAGCTGGAGGCGGCGAACGCGGAGCCGACCGCCGCGGCGATCAGCGTGCGGTTGGAGACGACGGCGCGAGCAAACGCCATGGCGTTGCGAGAACGCGATGCGAAAGCGTCACCGACCCTTCGGCTCATGTGCCCTGAATCCCCTTTTGACCGCCCATGGATCGTATGCCGCGCGCACGCCATCGCCGAGGAACTAATCCACAGGAAGGATAGTACCCATTAACGGCGCGTTCCGCGAGTTCCAGGTGCTTGATTCATGGCGCAAATCTGAAAAAAATGCACACCCGGCTGTCGGGGGTGGACGACAGCTTGCCGCACCTTGCTGAATCGATGGATGTTGCGCCGCGGAATCCGCGAGCCTGGCGAACGGTCAGTAGATGTACGAACCGCTGAAAGTGAGGCGTCCGTCCTTCACGTTCTGGACGCCGCCGGCATCGTGGACGATGCCGTAGTCCGTGCGGAAGATGAAGTTGTTGTTGAGGGAGAACCGCAGGCCCACGCCGTGGCTGGCAACGTACTGGCCGTGGAGTTCGGAGGCGCTCGGCCGGTTGCGGCGCACGGCGCCCCAGTCGTAGAAGAAGACGGCCCGCATGCGCGCGCCGCTGATGGTCGTCCACTTGCCGAAGTCGGGCGAGTAGACCTCGAACGAGCCGCGGTAGCCCTTGTCGTTGATGATCTCGCGCTCGAGGAAACCGCGCACGGAATCCACGCCGCCGATGCCGAACTGCTCGCCCGGAATCAGCATGTCCCGAGTCAGCTGCCCGTTCACCGAGAAACGCGCCTGCCAGTCGCCGGCCATCGCCATGTTGTGGTTCAGCGCCCAGCGGTAGATGAGGAAGTCCGCGCGCGCGCACTCGAAGTGGCCGGAGCCCGCGATGGTGACCTGGCGCGTCTGGCAGAACTCCGTGCCGGTGCCGTCCTTGCCGCCGGGAATGTTCTTGGTGAAGCCGAAGGAGAACGCCGTCTCGCTGTCCTGGCGCCTGAACGCGCCGGAGTACTGCACGCTGATCGGGTGCACGTTGACGTCGGGGATGACCTGGACGGTCCCGCCGGCGGCACGGATGCCCTTGTTGTTGTAGCCGCGGAAATCGTACGCGAACGACACCCGGTGCTCGTAGTCGTCGATGCGATCGAGGTTCTTCGTGTAGCGCGCGCCGGCGACGCTGCCCACGCCCGTGATCGCGAATCCCGCCACCTGGCCGGTGCCGACGTTCGAATGGGCCCACGTGAAATCGAGCGCGTCGCCGCTGCGGTACAGCGGGATGCGGTAGCTGGCGCCGAGGATCTGCGCATCCTTGCTCGGCCACAGGGACAGGGAATTCTTGTCCTTCGAAGGGTCCTCGTCGCGGTACGGCGCCGTCACGAACTGGAACGTGAACTGATGATCCAGGCCCCACACGTTGGCGTTCTGGAAGCCGAAGCCGGCGCGCAGCCGCCCCGTCTTCTGAGTGCCGCTCGAGTCGACCGTGACGCTGCCCTTGATCGGGTCCTCGTCGACGACCCGCGCCACCGCGTCGACCGTCGCCTCCTCCTGGCCGCTGCGCAGCAGCACCGTGGTCTGCTTCGCCGGGTTCTCGTTCGCCACGCGCAGGTTGCGGGCGATGGCGTTGATGTTGGGCGCCTCCCCGCTCTGCAGGGACGGCAGGCTGGCGCGGATGTTCGCCTCGTCGAAGAACTTGTTGCCCTCGATGATCACGCGGCCGACCTTCGCCTCGACGACCTGCAGCCGGATCTCGCCCTTGTCGAGTTCCTGCTCGGGAAGCACGACCTGCACCGCGCTGTAGCCGAGCCGGCTGTAGATCTTCTCCACCGCCTCGAGCGCGCGCTGCACGTCGGCGAAGGTCTTTTCCTTGCCGACGAAGGCGCCCGTCTCCGCGCTCAACTGTTCCTGCGTGACAAGTTTCGCGCCGTCGAAGACGAAGCGCCGGATCTCGAAGCGGGGCTCGTCGGGCGCCGGCTTGGCAGGTGCCGGCGCCTGCGCGAACGCACAGGTGGCGACCAACACGGTCACCGAAGCCGACAACCCCCTGACGAACCAATGCAACGCCACGAATCTCCCCAACCCGGCGAACTCTGCCGGCAACTCCCATTCATGCAGAAAAATCCTATAAAAACAATCGCTTAGGTATTATTCTTCCCGCGTTACCGGAGATATGTTGCGCGTCCGCAACAGTATAATGCAGGTGAACCAGTTCACATCCAACGAAGTATAGCGAAAGCCCGCCATGCCCGTCCGCCACGCCAAGCTCCTGATCCTCGGTTCCGGTCCCGCCGGCTATACGGCCGCCGTCTACGCAGCACGCGCCAACCTCAAGCCCGTGCTTATCACAGGACTCGCGCAAGGCGGCCAGCTGA
>SXGU01064465.1_pt1 | contig 10862 bp, 13 predicted proteins | sample 3174531 | NCBI WGS metagenome assembly SXGU01 (sample SAMN11356863, study PRJNA531348) | freshwater metagenome | isolation source: freshwater sample F1-140 | place: China: Fuxian Lake, Yuxi | collected 2017-12-25
GCCGGTGCAGCAAGGCCCTCGCGGTTCGGCGTCCTGCCGTTGTGCCAAACGCCTTCCCCGTCGGCCGGTTCGGTGACGCGGCGGGTGACGGGTCGGGTGGAATTGGCCGAGCGGAGCGCCGGTTCGCCGCTTGCGGCGAACTGGCGGGGGAGCGAGCGCCAATTTCACCCGGCCCGGCAGGACCCGGGGGTGACTTCGTCCCGACCCACGTCAGACGTTTGCCCCGCCCCGAAGACGCCGACCCGCGCCCCGGGCCGCCGCGTCTTGCCCGGCGGGCCCGGGCCCCCTACGCCCGCCCCCGCAACATGCCGTTCCAGTACATCTCCGGGAGCCCGTACGCCTTGAGCGCGTACATGGAGAAGCGCTCCTTGGACTGGTCGAACGGGAACGATTCGCACGGCTTGCCGTCGTAGTCGAACTCGGCCAGGATGAGTTTTCCGTAGCCGGTGACCAGCGGGCAGGAGGCGTAGCCGTCGTAGCGGGCGCTCAGCGGCTGGCCGGCGCGGAGCGCGAGCAGGTTCGCCACGGTGACCGGGGCCTGCTTGCGGATGGCGGCGCCGGTGCGGCTGGTCGGGAGCGAGGCGGCGTCGCCCAAGGCGAAGACGTCGGGGAAGCGCGTGTGTTGGGTGGTGTACTTGTCCACCTCGACCCAGCCGGCCGCGTCGGCCAGCGGGGAGCGCTTCACGAAGTCGGGGGCGCTCTGGGGCGGGACGACGTGGAGCATGTCGTACTTCAGCACCGTCTCGGTGCCGTCGTCGAGGTGGCGGAAGACCGCCTCCTTGGCCTCGGCGCGCACGGCGACGAGGTTCTGGCGGTAGCGCGCGTCGATGCCCTTTCGCTTGACCACCTCGCGCAACGAGGCGGCGTACTTCGGCACGCCGAAGATGCCGGGGCTCGCGGCCATGTAGATGAGCTGGGACCGTTCGCGCGTCCCCTGGCGACGGAAGGCATCGTCGGCCAGGTAGAGGATCTTCTGCGGCGCGCCCGCACACTTGATCGGCGGGGGCGGGAAGGTGAAGATCGCCGTGCCGCCCTTCCAATTACGGAGGTTGTCCCAGGTGGAGTCGACCAGATCGTAGCGGTAGTTGCTGCAGATGCCGTTCTTGCCGAGGTTGCCCTCGAGGCCCTCGATCTTGTGCCAGTCGAGCTGGATTCCCGGGCACACGACGAGCTGGTCGTAGGTGACGACCTCGCCGGAGCGGAGCGTCACCTGGTGCTGGTCGGGCTGGAACGTGTCCACCGCGTCGCGGATCCAGGTCGCGCCGGCGGGGATGTAGTCGGCTTCGGCCCGTTCGGTGTGCTCCTTGGGAAACACGCCCGCGCCCACGAGCGTCCACAACGGCTGGTAGTGGTGGGTGGTGCTCGGTTCGATGATGGCGACGTCGACGCCGGCTTCGCGCAGGCGCGCGGCGACCGAGAGGCCGGCGGTGCCGCCGCCTACGATGACGACAGGGTGATGGACGCTCATTTGGACTCCAAGGCGGGGGTGTCGAGGGCGGTGCCGAACTGACGGGCGAAGGCGACGGCGAAGCCGAGCGCGCGCTTGACCTCGGGCTCGGTGAGCGCGAGGGCGGCCCCCACGGGGCCGATCGGGCCGCACTCGCAGGCCTTGCTCGCGACCAGCGCGCGGCCCGCGAGGCTGACCACCCGGACCGCTTCGGGATCGAGCACGCCGCTCTCCAAGAGCGCGTGGATCTCGTTTAGGCGCGTCGTCACGACCTTGAGCACCTCGAGCGCGGCCGGCGAGGTGAGGCGCTCCGTGGCGCCGAGGAGCACCTGGACACGTTCGTGGAGCGGGATGCCCGTCTCGGCGACGCGCGCCGCCATGTCGTCGAAGGAGTCCACCGCCATCGAGACGGCGCCGGGTGCCTGTTCGAGGAGCTCCAGGGTCGGCCCCAGACGATCCACGCGGGCCAGGAGCGCCTCGAGCGCGGCCAGGGCGTCGGGGCGCGTCGCGCGGTCCAGGACCCGCACCGCGGCCTGCATCCGCGCGTCGAGCTCCCCTTCGCCGGCCCGCGCTGCGAGGTGGTCCACCGTGTCGGTGAACATCGCCACCGCGCCGGGGGCGTGGGCGAGCGTCGCTTCGAGCGGGGCGAGGCGGGACTCGATCCGGTCCAGGCGCGTGTGCAGGCGGTCCAGGGACGCGAGGATCGCGTCGTTCCCGTGGTCGGGCATGGGGCTCCGGGGTTGGCTCGCGACGAAACGTTGCAACGGGCGTGCCGGGGGGCGCGGGGGTCCGAATTCATGAGGATATTGACGATTGGTCCGTGGTCGTCGGCGAAACGACGGTGTTTCGCAGATGTTTCACTGAAATCATCTCGAAACATGGCGGACCGCCGGCACGGCGCGGCGCGGACGCCCCGTCCCTGCGCTTGCAGGCGGAGAAGATCGCGCCTCGGGGGCCTCGCCTCGGCGCCCCTGGCACACGCCTTGCCATGGTTCCGGCGCGACCAGGAGACTGAAATGCAGATCAAGTCCTTCTTCGACCCGCGCACCTGGACCCTCACCTACGTCGTGTGGGACGCCGACTCGTGCGACGCCATCGTCATCGACCCGGTGCTCGACTTCGAACCGGCTTCTGGCCGCACGTGGACCGAGTCGGCCGACGTGGTGGCGGCGTTTCTGACTGCGCGGGGGCTCACACTTCGGGGCATCCTCGAGACCCACGCCCACGCCGACCACCTCAGCGGCGCGCAGGTCCTCAAGGAGCGTTTCGGCGCGCCCGTGGTGATCGGCAGCGCCATCACGGCGGTGCAGGCGGCCTTCGCGCCGGTCTTCGCCAAGGGGCCCGAATTCGCCCTGGACGGGAGCCAGTTCGACCGGCTCGTCGGCGACGGGGAGCACTTCATCGCCGGGACGCTCGACGTCGAGGCGATCCACACCCCCGGACACACCCCGGCGTGCATGTCCTACCGGATCGGCGACGCCGTCTTCACCGGCGACGCCCTCTTCATGCCCGACTCGGGCGTGGGGCGCTGCGACTTCCCGGCCGGTGACGCGGCCCTGCTCTACACCTCGGTGCACGAGAAGTTGTACGGTTTGCCGGACACCACGCGCGTCTTCGTCGGGCACGACTACCAGCCGGGCGGCCGCGAGGTGCGGTGCGAGACCACCATCGGGGCGAGCAAGGCGGGCAATGTGCACCTCGCCGGCGACACCACGCCCGAAGCGTTCGTGGAGTTCCGCCGCGCGCGCGACGCCACGCTCGGTGCGCCGAGGCTGCTCTTGCCGAGCATCCAGGTCAACATCGACGCCGGCCGCCTGCCGCCGCCGCACGCCAACGGTCGGCGCTACCTGATGCTGCCGGTGAAGTAGGCTTCCACGTGCTCCTCGCGCTGCTCCTGTCGGTGGCGGTGGGCCTGTCCCTGGGGCTCCTCGGGGGCGGCGGCTCCATCCTGACCCTGCCCATCCTCCTCTACGCCCTCGGGATGGAGGAGAAGTCTGCCATCGCGACCTCGTTGTTGGTGGTGGGCGCAACGAGCGTGGCGGCGGTGGTGACGCACGCGCGGGCGGGGAACGTCCAGTGGCGCACCGGCTTCTGGTTCGCGGGCGCGGGAGCCAGCGGCGCGCTCGTGGGCGGGTTGCTCTCCGAGGCGGTGCCCGCCCGCTGGCTCCTGCGTGGGTTCGTCTTGATGATGTTGGGGACGTCGTTGGCCATGCTCCGCGGGCGCGGTGACGCCGCTGCGGGCGGTACGTTCTCGGCCCCGCGCGTGGTGGTCACCGGGAGCCTGCTGGGGGTCCTCACGGGGATGGTCGGGGCCGGGGGCGGGTTCGTGATCGTGCCGGCGCTCGTCCTCGTGGGGGGGCTCCCGATGCGGCAGGCGGTGGGGACCTCGCTGGTGGTCATCGCCACCCAGTCGTTCGCGGGTTTTGTCGGCCACGCCACGCACGTGCCGGTGGACTACGCGACCGCCGCGGGCGTCATCGCCGCGGCGATGGTCGGGAGCGTGATCGGCGGACGGTTCGCGCAGCGGGTACCGGCCGTCGTGCTCCGCCGCGCGTTCGGCGTGCTCGTGCTCGCGATGGCCGTGTACGTGGGGTGGAAGAGCGCGCGCTGATCCGCGTCAGCGGCCGGTGGCGGCCGCCCACCCCATCCGCGCCAGGACGCCCCACGTCGTCGCCGACGGGTCGGGCTCCTTGCCGTCGGCGAGCCGCCGGAGCTGGTGGCCGTACCACGCGATGTCGCTGACGCCGTCGAGCAGCTTGAGCCCGCTCAGGTGCAGGGTGGCGCGGCTCTGGTCGACGGTGCCGTCGAGCAGGCCACGCGGCAGCTCGGGCTCGAGCGCCATCGGCCGCGCCACGCCCACCATGTCCACCGCGCCCGACGCGAGCGCGCCCTCCATGCCCGCGCGGGTGCGGAACCCGCCCGTGAGCAAGAGCGGCATGCCGGTGCGTGCCCGGACCTTGCGCGCATAGTCCAGGAAGTAGGCCTCGCGCGCGGCCGTGCTCGCCTTCTGCTCGGGGAGCGTGCCGATGACCGCGGGGCGCTCGTAGGTGCCGCCGCTGATCTCGAGCAGGTCGACTCCTTCGGCCTCCAGCACGCCCACGACGGCCATCGACTCGTCCTCGTCGAAGCCGCCCCGTTGGAAGTCCGCGGAGTTGAGCTTCACCCCGATCGGGTAGGCGCTACCGACCTCGGCGCGCATCGCCCGGACCACCTCGACCAGGAACCGGCGGCGCCGGACCGCGTCGCCGCCCCACGCATCGTCCCGCTGGTTCACCAGCGGCGACAAGAACTGCGACACCAGGTACCCGTGCGCCCCGTGGAGCTGCACGCCCGCGAACCCGGCCCGCTTGCACACGCCGGCGGCGCGCCCGAACCGCTCCACGATCGCCTCGATCTCGCCGGCCTCGAGCGCGCGGGGCACCCCGAACATCCCGCCGCCGATCTTCAGCGGGACCGCGGACGGAGCGACGATCTGCGTGGAAACGGCCCGGATGGCCTGGCGCCCGGGGTGGTTGAGTTGGGGCCACACCGCCGCGCCCGCGGCCTGCCCGGCCTCGGCCCACCGCGCCATCGGGTCGTGCGCCGCTTCGTTCTCGACCACGACGTTGTGCGGCTCGCCGAGCGCCCGGGCGTCGACCATGACGTTCCCGGTGAGGAGCAACCCCGCGCCCGACGCTCCCCAGCGCGCGTACAGCCGCCGAAGGCGCTCACCCGGCCAATGGTCGTCGGCGAGGTTCTCGCTCATGGCCGACTTGGCGAGGCGGTTGGACAGCGTGGCGCCGCACGGGAGCGTCAAGGGGGCGGCGAGGATCGACGTCATGCGCGGGCTCCCGGCATCGGCAGGTGGGCGCCGTTGGAGCGCAGGAGGTTCTCGTCGCCGATGACACCGCACGAGACGAAGAACTTTACAGCTTCTTCCACGGTCATGTCGATCTCGACCACGTCGTGTCGCGACAGGACCACCGGGTAGCCGAGGTGGAGGTGGTTGGTCGGGAAGAAGACCACCATCCGATCGTCATCGGGCTCGGCGGTGGCGCGCTCCTTGGCCACCAGGCCGATCGTCCACCGCCCGACCATCGGGTACTCGACGAGCACGACCTTGGAGAACGGCAACTTCGCGTCGTCCGCGAACGGCGCCACGATCTGGCGGCTGGCGTTGTAGAGGGAGCGCACCAACGGCAACCGTAGGATCAACCCTTCGAACAGCTCGAGCGTCTGCTTGAAGAGCACCTTCTGCATCAGCACGCCGATGAAGACCACCAGTGCGGCGGTGGCGACCAGCCCCAGCCCCGGAACGTGGATGGCGCGACCGACGGCCAGCCCGATGAGCGCGTCGATACGCGGGCCGAGCACCCCGTCGATGGTGACGAAGAGCAGGGTGAGCACCTTCCAGGTGATGAACAGGGGCAAGAGCGCGATGAGCCCCGACAGGAAGTACTTTCGCAGCGCTGCCGACTTCGACTCGCTCATCGCCCCTCGCGTGCGCCGAACTTGACCACCGAGCCCCCGATCGTCCAGTACGCAAGGGTACCGATGGGCGCCGTGCCGCGACCGGCTGCTGTTTCGGGCAGGGTCCGGCGCACGGCGCGACGCCACGCTCACCAAGCTCGCTCGAAGTTCGGCGCCGCCACGCTCACCGACCGGAGTCGGTGCAGCCAGCTCCTCGCGGTTCGGCGTCCTGCCGGTGTGCCAGACGCCTCCGTGGGTGGCCGGCTCGGTGACGCGGCGGGTCCGGCAGGACCCGGGGGTGACCTCGTTGTGCCCCTCGTCGGCGTTTCCCACCCTCGAAAGACGCCGACCCGCGCCCCGGAGCGCCGCGTCTTGCCCGACTCCCGCTCAGCCCAGCGTGAGCTGATCGACCACGCCCAGAATGACGCTGTGCAGCGGATCGCTGTCCTTGCCGAGGATCTGCCGGGCGGTGTTGCCCTCGCGGGCGCACAGGACCAGGTCGCCGACGCCCGCCTGGACGCTGTCGACGCTCAGGAAGCTCTTGCCGGTGGGGGTGGTTCCGTCGGCCTTGACCGGCTGGACGATGAGGACACTCCGGCCGTCGAAGCACGCGTGCTTGACCGTGGCCACGCTGTTGCCGATGACGCGACAGAGGATCATCGGCCACCTCCGAGGTACTTCGGGTCGCTCCACGCGTGATCCACGATGCGGACCACCGCGGCGTCGACCGGGGAGTAGGTGACCGGGAGGGCCAGCGCCGCTTCGCGACCGGTGGTCCACTCCACCAGCTCGCCTACGCCGGCCTGCAGGGGGTCGGCGGCGACGATGGCGTCGCCGTCGGGCACGCCGTTTTCGTCTTGCGGCTGGATGAGCAGGAGGCGCACGCCGGTGAGGGAGTCGTGCTTCATCGTGGCGACGACGGTGCCGAGGACCTTGGCGAGCTGCATCAGGAGCCTCCGAACGGGGCGCGGCGCAGGACCCAGGGCAGGAACTCCGCGTGCGCCCGCGGGATGACCTGCGTATCGAGGAGCCGACCCTTCGGCCCGAGCACCGCCCGGCCGGCCTCCACGGCGGCCTCGACCGCGTTCTGCGCGCCGGTGACGACGTAGTAGGCCTTCCCGCCCAGGCCGGGGGCGATGCGGAGGCCTGCGAGGTGCACCTCGGCCTCCTTGGCCGACCGGTCGGCGGCGGCGAGCACGGCGGCCACGCCGGTACCCTCGACGATGCCGACGCAGTCGGGGTCACCGACCGACTCGTGGCCCGCGAGGCACGCCCACAGCCGCGGGTGCGCGAAGGGGAGGAGGAGCTGATCGAGCAGCACGCCCTCGGCGAGGGCCACGCCCTGCGCGAAGCTCGCTTCGACCTCGGCCACGCCGCCGCCGAACAGGATCAGGTACTTCCCGGGCTCGACCAGGTTGGCTTCGACCACCGTGACGGGGGCCTCCTTCACCATCCAGTCGAGCACCCGGTAGCCGCGCGCGACGCTGCCGAGCTCCAAGAGGGCGAGCGCGTCGAGCCCCGGCGGCACCGTGAGCGCCATGCCGCGCCTCAGACGATGCGGAAGTGACCGGCGAGCGCGCAGCGGCGCTCGCGGGTGAAGTTCCGCGCGGTGGTGAGGCCTTCGCCGGTGGGGGAGGCGATCGTGAAGCTGGTGTAGCCTTCGCCCTGGAAGCCCAGGCCCGCGAAGTTCGGCGCGTTCTTCACGTAGATGGAGACGTTGCTGACCCGCGCCATGCGGTGCAGGTTGTCGATGTTCTTGCTGTACATCGACGCGGTGTGGCCGTACCCGTGCTCTGCCTTGACCGCCATCTCGATCGCTTCGTGGATGTCGCGCGTGCGGACGATGCTCATGATCGGCATCAGGAGCTCGTGCTGCACGAAGGGATGGTCGAACGGGACCTCGGCGATGATGAGCCGCGGGTCGCCCTTGAAGGGGACGTCGATCTGCTTGAGGTACTCCGCCGCGTTCTTGCCCACCCACTTCGAGAGCGTGTGGTCGCGCTCGGGGGTGAGGATGAGCCGCTCGAGCCGGGTGATCTGGTGGTTGCGCAGGAGCACCGCGCCGTGACCCACCATCGTCTCGATGAGTTTGTCGGCCACCTTCTCGACGACGAAGGTCTCCTTCTCGTCGACACAGATGATGTTGTTGTCGAAGCTGGCGCCGGCGATGATGCCGCGGGCGGCCTGATCGATGTCGGCGGCGTCGTCGACCACCACCGGGGGGTTGCCCGGGCCGCCGGCGATGCACTTCTTGCCGGCCGCGAACGCCGCCTTCACGACCGCGGGGCCGCCCGTGACGACGTTGAGACGGATGCCCTTGTAGCGCAGGAGCTCGTTGGCCGACTCGATCGTGGGCGACTCGATCACCGTCATGATGTTGTCGGGGCCCCCGACCTCCATCGACGCGCGGTTGATGAGGTCGATCACGTAGGCGGAGCAGCCCTTGGCGCCCGGATGCGTGTTGAAGACCACCGTGTTGCCGCCCGACACCATGCCGATGCCGTTGCAGATGATGGTCTCGGAGGGGTTGGTGCTCGGCGTGATCGCGGCGATGACCCCATACGCGGCACGCTCGGTGAGCGTGAGCCCGTCGTCGCCGGTGTAGGCGATGGGCTCGAGGATCTCCGGGCCCGGCGTCTTGTAGATGACGAGCAGGTTCTTCTTGATCTTGTCCTCGACCCGACCGAGGCCCGTCTCTTCGACGGCGAACTCGGCGAGCGAGCGGACGTCCTCGGCGCAGCGGCGGCGCACGTTGGCGATGATCTCCCGACGCTTCTCGAGCGGGAGCGCCACGAGCGTACGTTGGGAGGCCGTCGCCGCGTCGACCGCTTCGGACACGGTCTTGTAGACGCCGTGACCGCGCTTGGGCGGCTCCTTCTTGCCCGCCGGGGCCTGGCCGGACTTGATCCGGTCGAGCACCTGGCTGACGATGGTCTCGAGCTGGTCGCGCTCCACGAGAGCCTCCCTAGCCGGCCGTGAACTTGTCGTAGAGCAGCGTCCCGCCCGCGTCGACGGTGTCGACGATGGCCATGATCACTGCGTCTACCGGGCGGGAGTCGGTGGCCTTGGTCTGCCGCGCGGACGAACCGGAGGCGTAGAGCACGACCTCGCCGACACCGGCGCCCATGGCGTCGGCGGCGACGACGAAGGCGTCCTTGCCCTTCATGTCGAGGGACAGGTCCTGTACCAGGTACAGGCGCAGCCCCTCGAGCTTTTCGTCCTTGCGCGTGCTGACCACGGTCCCGACGACCTTGCCGAGCTTCATCGGAGGCTACTTCTTCTCGCCCTGACGGCCGAGCGGGAGCACCTGGTCGATGTTCTCGTGCGGACGCGGGATCACGTGCACGCTCACGAGCTCGCCGACGCGCTGCGCCTGGCGGGCCCCGGCCTCGGTGGCCGCCTTGACGGCCGCGACGTCGCCACGCACGATCGCCGTGACGTAGCCACCGCCGATCTTCTCGAAGCCGACCAGCTCGACGCGGGCCGCCTTCACCATCGCGTCCGCCGCCTCGACCATGGCAGTGAAGCCCTTGGTCTCGATCATCCCGAGCGCGTCAGCCATCTGAAACTCCTGTGTCCGGTGTACGTTTGAGAGAGGGAACTACTTCTTGCAGGCGTCGATCGCCGCGATCGCCGCGGCGGCCGCGCTGTCGATCTCGGCCTCGGTGCCGCCCATCCACAAGCGGCCGAAGGCGCCGTAGGGCTGGAGGTTGATGAGGTTCACGTTCGCCGCCTTCTCGGCCTCGTTGGCGGCCAGCACGATCCACGCGGCGGGCTCGGTCTCGAGGATGAACAGGCTCTGGCCGGGGATGAGCATCATGCCCTGGCGGTTGCGGTTGATGAGCTGCGCCTGGTAGGGCTCCACCGCGCGGATGACCTGGTTGGAGGTGACCTTGGGGGGCACGTACTGGTCTTCGCGGAGGTTGAGGAAGCGGAGCACCGCGTCGCCGGCGGAGCGGACCTCGCCCTTGTCGTCGTGATGCAGCTCGAGCAAGCCGAACGCGCGCTCGACCACCTGGACCGCGGGGATGGCACGCGTGGCCTTGAGCGCCACGTCGGTGACGCGGTTGATGATCATGCCCGGCGCGGTCTCGATCCAGATGCTGGCCTGCCCCGAGAGGGGGAGGAACCCGCGCGCGGTGGTGCCGGTGAACGCGGCCAACTGCGGCTGGAGACTGTCGAGGAAGACGTAGCTGCGGAGCGTGACGGACACCCGGACTCCTGTGCCTCGGTGGCCGGCGAGACTTAGCGCAGCCGGTACCTCCGTGTCAACGGCGCGGCTCGCGGCGCTGCGTTATCGGAGCGCGCTCCCGAGACCCCCATGCGCTTCGTCCTCCCGGCCTTCGCCCTGTTCATCCTCGCGGGTTGCCCCGATCCCGGCGCCCCCCCTGCCGACGGTCCGGCGGCGGGCGGCGGTGCGGGCGGTGCCCCGGGCGGCGAAGCGGGCGCGGGTGGTGCGCCGGGTGGCGCCGGCGGTGCGCCGGTGGGTCCGCCCCCGGCCGCGCAGAAGTTCCAGGTCACCCCCGGCGAAGGGGCGAAGCTCTCCGGCACGGTCACCTACGCGGGCACCAAGACCGGCGCCATCCACATCGACTTCCTCAAGCCGGGGGAAAACGGCGCGTTCCCGGTCCTGCTCGACTCGCTGAGCCTCGAGAAGGTGGGTCCGTGGGAGGTCGAAGCGCCCAAGGGTCTCGGAAAGATCGGCATCGTCGGCTACGTCGACGTGGCGGGCGACGGGCCCAACGACGGCGATCCCGCCGCCCGCATCACCGGCCTCGTCGAGGTCGGGTCCGACGCGATCACCGGCCTGGACCTCGCGCTGTCCGACACGCCCGACCTCGGCGACTTCACGCCCGGCAAGGGCGACAAGGGCGCGCCCCCGCCGGGTGGCGAAGGTGCCGCGCCCGCGCCGACCGATCCGGCCGCGGTTGCCCCGGCACCGGCGGCCGGCGAGGCCCCCCCGGCC
>SXGU01116895.1_pt1 | contig 10858 bp, 12 predicted proteins | sample 3174531 | NCBI WGS metagenome assembly SXGU01 (sample SAMN11356863, study PRJNA531348) | freshwater metagenome | isolation source: freshwater sample F1-140 | place: China: Fuxian Lake, Yuxi | collected 2017-12-25
CTGCGCGACGAGATCGTGGACGCGGACAAGCTCCCCATCAGCCTTTGCGCATACACTCCGTGCTTCCGCAGCGAGGCGGGATCGTACGGACGCGACGTGCGCGGCATCATCCGGCAGCATCAGTTCCAAAAAGTGGAACTGGTCAAGTTCACCGCGCCCGAGCAGAGCTACGAGCAGCTCGAGCGGCTGACCTCGGACGCCGAGGACATCCTGAAGCGGCTGGGACTGCCGTTCCGGCGCGTGGCTCTGTGCACCGGCGACACCGGCTTTTCCAGCGCGAAGACGTACGACCTGGAAGTCTGGCTGCCGAGCCAGAACGAGTACCGCGAGATCTCCTCCTGCTCCAACTTCGAGGCGTTCCAGGCGCGGCGGGCGAACATCCGCTACCGGGCGGGCAAGAAGGCGGAGCCGCTCCATACCCTCAACGGAAGCGGATTGGCGGTGGGACGGACGTGGGTCGCCATCGTGGAGAACTATCAACGGAAGGATGGAACCGTGGTTGTGCCCGAGGCGTTGCGCGGCTACATGAACGCGGAGGTCATCACGCCGGCGGGGGATATTCGATAACCACGCACTATACCCGCGGTTCGGAACATTGTTTCCCCTGCTTGTTTTATACTAGTCCTAATTGGGCGAATCGGGATAAACAAGGAACCACGAGAAGATGGCCACAATCGACGTCCTGCTGGTTGAAGATCACACGATCGTGCGGAACAGTCTCCGCGCGATGCTGGAAAGAACCGGAGAATTCCGGGTTGTCGGTGAAGTTGAAAATGGCGCCGAGGCGCTCCAGTTTTGCAAGGCCCACTCGCCGCAGTTGGTGCTGATGGACCTGTCCATGCCGGTTCTGAACGGCGTGGAGGCGACGGCCGAACTGGCTCGTCACTGCCCGAGCGTCCGGGTGGTGGTGCTGTCCGCCTATGACGAGGAGCGGTCCATCGTCGAGGTGATTCGCGCCGGAGCCAAGGGATATCTGCTGAAAAGAGCCGGCGTTTCCGATCTGATGGAAGCGTTGCGGACGGTGGCGGCTGGAGGCTCGTACCTCAGCCCGCAGATTTCGAACGCGCTGTTCTCCCGGCTGCAGGCGGGCGACGACGGGCGGAAGCGCGGGACGGTGGAGCACCTGAGTCCGCGGGAGTCGCAGGTGATGCGGCTGATCGCGCAGGGCATGACGAGCAAGGAGATCGCCTCGGCGCTCGACTTGGGCGTGGAGACGGTGCGGTCCTATCGCAAAACGCTGATGAAGAAGCTGGGCGTCAACAACGCCGCCGGGCTCACTCGTCTCGCGGTGGCCGAGCTGCCTCAGTTGCAGGCAGGCTAGAAGCCGCGCGGTTCCTTTTCAACTCGACGATCACGGCGGATACCAGGTCCTTGGCATCCTGGATCTGCTTGCAAACCAGTTGGATGTCCAGCGCCGGTTTGCCCGGCTGGCGTGTGCTCTGGCAGTACACGCCGTGCTGGCCCGCCATTACCAGCGCGCCGGTCAACAGATCGAGCGTCAGAGCCAGACGGCCGCGCTCGGCGCCCATCTGGAATTCGTACTTCTCGAGTTCGTCCGCGTGTTCGTCGAATACGGTCACAGTGGTTTGACGATTCCGCGCTTCTCGAGGAAGCGGAAAATATCGGCGTAGAGCTCTTTCATTTTCTCCGGCGGAAATCCGTGCTTGCCGCCGGCGACGGTGATCAGTTCCGCGTCGGCGCCGGCGTCGCGAAGCGCCTTGGTGAGCCTGACGCCGTGTTCGTAGGGCACGGTCTGGTCGGCGTCGCCGTGCAAGGTGAGCACGGGAGGGGCGCTCCGGCGGACGTAGGTCATGGGCGAGACGCGGCGGGCCAGATCGTAGCGGCCCTCTTGCTCGGGAAGCCAGGTGACGGCGTATTTCCGCATGTTGGCGCCGGAGAGTTGATCGCCGACATCGGTAATGCCGTAGAAGTTGATCACCGCCGCGATGGAAGTGGGCTTGCCGAGTTTGGCGGACTTCGGAGTGAGCCCCACCATCAGCGACAAGTGGCCGCCCGCGCTTCCTCCGGTGACGACGATTCGCTTCTTGTCGACGCCGTACTTGCCGGCGTTGCGGACGAACCACTGCGCCGCCGCGAGCACGTCCTCCACCGCCGCGGGCGCGAGGGCCGCTTTCGCGAGGCGGTATTCGACATTGGCGACCACGAATCCGCGTTCGAGATACGGCAGGCAGTACTGCGCGACCATGCCTTCCTTGGCTCCGCCGGTCCAACCTCCGCCGTGGATGACGATCACGGCGGGGCGCTTGGCGCCGGCTCCCTTGGGTTTATAGACGTCGACCTTGGTTTCCGGGTACTGCGCGTAGGCGATGTTTGCTTCGGCCTCGACGTTCTCCGGGATCTTGACGGCGGGGGCTTGGGCGAACGCGATGGTGGAAAAGACGGCGTAAAGGGGGGCGTGCCTCATCCCTTCATTAGAACCGATGCGGTGGGAGGGGTGGGACGCCCGCAAGGCTCGCTATACTTTCAGCATGGTCTCCTCGAAGGCAATCCGGTCCGGATGCTGTAGTGTGCTGGGCGTGTTCGCGCCCGCGGCCACTCCTCCGTTCCCGATCCACCGTTTCTACCAGAAGCCACCGGCGCCGAATGAGGCGTTGCGCCGGGACTTCGAATCCGTCGCGCAGGATTTCGCGACGGTTACTATGCGAGAACTCCGCCGTGCGGAAGCCCAAGCCGCTATCGGGCGCTAGTTCCGGCCCATCGGAGCCGTCCGCGCTCCCGGCCAACCCCGGCGTCGCATCGGGGACCGTTCGGACACAATCGACGGCGGTCAAGGTCAGTTCCGGACCGTTGCCGGATCCGGAGACTTTGAAGAGCTATAACGCCGTCTATCCAGACCTTGCCAAAACGATCGTCGCATCCTTCGAAGCCGAGTACAAAAAGCGCCCTAGTCTCGAGACAAGCGCCATGGAGGGCGATATCGAGGCGATGCGCAGCAGTCACGCGGACGTCCAGCGTGGCCAATGGCTAGAGGATTCGTTATTGCCATGACGGGCCTGCTGTTGGGCGCATCCTTGATCTATTCGGGCCACGACTGGGCAGGCGCGATTCTGGGCGCGGGCGGCCTCGCATCCGTGCTCGCCGCGTACTTCAAGAGTTCGACGCCGAAAGAGCCGGCCCCGGACGAGTCGAAAGCAGGAGACTCCAGATGAACAAGACCATCGCCGCGATCCTATTGGCCTCCGCCGCCTTCGCCGAGCCTGGCGCCCGTATGCAATGCGCGCGCGCCAAGGCCGGGTTCGACCTCACGGCCGATCCCCGCTCCCCCGCGTGGAAGGGCGTCAAGAGCACCGCCGGGGCGGTCGACCCGTTCGGCAAGCCCGCCGCGAACAACCGGTTCGAAGTCCGCGTGCAGTGGACCCCGGAACACCTCTACTTCCTGTTTACTTGCCCCTACGACAAACTCACCCTGAAGCCGTCGCCGAGCCAGACGCTGGAAACCAACAAGCTGTGGGAGTGGGACGCGATGGAGGTCTTCATCGGAGCGGACTTCGCTAATATCCACCGCTACCGCGAACTGCAGGTCTCGCCGCAAGGCGAGTGGGTGGACCTCGATATCGACCGTAAGAATCCGCTGCCGGAAGGCGGCTGGAAATGGAATTCGGGAATGAACGTGAAGGCGCGCATCGACGAAGCCGCCAAGGTCTGGTACGGCGAAATGAAGGTCCCCTTCGCGGCGATCGGCGCGGGCGAGCCCAAGCCCGGATCGGAGTACCGCATGAACGTCTACCGGCTGGCGGGAGCGGCGCCGGAGCGGATCCAGGTGATGTGGACGCCGACGATGGTCCGCAGCCATCACACGCCGGAGCAGTTCGGGCGCCTGGTGCTGACCCGGTAACCGATGGCCGGCTCCACTCTCCGGATCTCGCTGGCGGGCGTTCGCGGCGTCGCCGGCGCGGGCCTCACCGCGCGGCACGCTCTCGATTTCGCGGCCGCGTTCGCGACGTTTCTCCCCGAGGGTCCGGTACTGGTCAGCCGCGATCCGCGCGCCAGCGGAGCGATGATCGAGCAGGGCGTGCTGGCATCGCTGATCGCATCGGGGCGGGAATGCGTGCGCCTCGGCATCGTGTCCACGCCGGTGATGCAGCAGGCGATCCGGCGCATGGACGCGGCGGGCGGCATCTCCATCGGCGCCAGCCACAACGCCATCGAGTGGAACGCGCTCAAGTTTTTCGGCGCGGGCGGCGTCTACCTCAACACGGCCGAGGCGGGCGAACTGCTCGACATCTATCACTCGCAACGGTTCGACTACGCGCCCTGGGACAAGCTCGGCCGCTCGCGCGAGGACCGAGGCGCGGTGGACGCCTATCTCGACGAACTCGCCCGCGCATACGATTTCGACAGGCTGCGCCGGTTTCGCGTGGTGGTGGATTGCTGCAACGGCACGTCTTCGGTGATTCTGCGCCGGCTCAACGACCGGCACGGATTCCGGTTCATCCTGATCAACGAGCGCATGGACGGCGTGGCGTTCGCGCACGAACCCGCCACGACGGCGCGCTCGGTTGCGATGCAGTTGGCGCCGCTCGTGGAGCCGGTGCAAGCCGATGCCGGCTTCGTTTTCGACGCCGATTCCGATCGCATCGGCATCGCCACCGAGAAGGGCGAACCCATCTCCGAGGAGTTGGTGCTGCCGATGCTCGCGAGTCACGTGTTGCCCTCGTCCCCGGGCAAGCTGGTGATCACCAATCTATCCACCACGGCGTTGGTGGAAGAGGTGGCGGCGGCCTACGGAGGCCGCGTGGTGCGCGTGCCGGTGGGCCGCCAGGCGGCGATGGATGCGCTCGCCGCGTACAAGCCGGAGTCCGTCGCCATCGCCGGGGAAGGAAACGGAGGAATCATGCTGTCGCGATTCCGCTTCGTGTTCGACGGCATCGCGGCGATGTTCGAGACGTTATCGCTGATGGCGGCGCGATCGACGCCGCTCAGCGAAATCGCCGCGTCCTTCCCGCGCTATTCGATGCTCAAGGCGCAGATTCCGCTCTCGTCCACGCGCATACCGGCGCTGCTCACTTCGCTCGAACAGACCTATGAGGACGGAACCGCCAACGTCACGGACGGCCTGCGAGTCGATTGGCCGGACCGCTGGTTTCATGTCCGCGTGAGCCAGACCGAACCGGTGGTGCGCGTCATCTGCGAACGAAAGGGCGATCCACCGCGCGAGTTGTTCGAGGCGCTGGTGGAAGCGGTGGAGAGCATGCGATGAAACGGCGCGAGCACAATCTCAAGATCGGCGTATCGGGCATCCGCGGCGTGATCGGCGAGTTTTTCACCCCCGCGCTGGCGTGCGATTTCGCCCGTGCGTTCGGCGCGTATGTCGGCGGCGGCCGCGTGGTGCTGGGGCGCGATACGCGGCCGAGCGGAGAGATGATCCAGCACGCGGTGTGCTGCGGGCTGCTTGCGTCCGGCTGCGAAGTGGCGGAAGTGGGCATTCTGCCGACGCCCACCATCCAGGTCTACGTGGCCGCCACGCGCGCGCGCGGCGGCATCGCGATCACCGCCTCCCATAATCCGGAACGGTACAACGCTCTCAAGTTTTTCAACCGCCAAGGGCAGTTCTTCAATCAGTACGAACGCGGCGAACTGGTGGACCTCTACCATCAGAGCGATTTCCGCGACGCCGGCAACGCCGGAATCCAGCGCGTGACGCAGGTGACGGACGCGCCCATGCGCATCCACTTCGAACGCGTCCTGCGGCACGTGGACGTGGATCGCATCCGCGCCCGGCGGTTCCGCGTGGCGTTGGACGGAGTCAACGGAGCGGGATCGCTCCTGTCGGTGGAGTTCCTGCGGGGCCGCCTCGACGCGGATTTGCGCGCGATGTGGGTGGATCCCGGCCAGCCGTTTCCCCGCGAGGCGGAGCCCACGCCCGCGTCGCTGGGCGAGTTGGCGGCGTTGGTGCGGCGCGACGGCTGCGATATCGGGTTCGCGCAGGATCCCGATGGCGACCGCCTGGCGATCGCGGACGAGACCGGCCGCGTCCTCGATAACGACGATGTGCTGGCGCTGGTGGTGGACGCCGTGCTGGCGCGGATGCCGGGCGACGTAGTCGTGAACCTGACCACCTCCGCGGCCATCGACGATATCGCCGCGCGCCACGGCCGCAAAGTGTTCCGCGCGCCGGTGGGCGAGGCGAACGTGGTCGAGAAGATGCAAGCGGTCAACGCGGTGATCGGAGGCGAGGGCGCCAACGGCGGCATCATTTTCCCCGCCGTGCAGTACTGCCGCGACTCCTACACGGGCATGGCCTGGGTGCTCGACCGCATGGAGGCGACGGGATTGACGCTGTCCGAATTGGCGGCCCGGCTGCCGCGCTATCACAGGCGTTCGGGCAAGACGGCGTTCGAGCACGGACGCCTGGGTCCGTTGATGCAGGCTCTCGAGGAATCGTTGCCGGGCGGAACGGCGGATCGCACGGACGGGCTCAAGCTGGTGTGGCCCGGCAAGTGGGCGCATGTCCGCGCGTCGAATACGGAGCCGCTGCTCAGGTACACCGTGGAAGCGCGCGACGCGACGGACTGCGAGACCTTGTACCGCAAGATCCGGGAGGCGCTATGAGCTTCCGCGATCTGCCCGCCGTTCACGCGGTGATCGAATCGCTGGGCGATCTGGCGGAGCGGTTTCCGCGCGCTCTGATCGCGGACGAGGCTCGCGCGGCGGTGGACCGCGCGAGGGTGGAGTTGCGCGAGGGGAGGCCGATGCCGGACGCCGCCGCGGAAGCGCGCGCCATGCTCGAGGCCCTGGAGCGGCCGTCACTGCGCCGCGTGATCAACGCCACGGGCGTGATCCTGCACACCAATCTCGGGCGGGCTCCGATGAGCGCTTCCTCGAGCGCCGGCTATTCCAACCTCGAGTACGATTTGGAGGCCGGCGCGCGCGGCAAACGGGACGTCCACATCGGCGGCCTGTTGCAGCGGCTGTTGGGCGCCCCCGGAATCGCGGTGAACAACAACGCGGCCGCCGTTTATCTGGCGCTGAACGAACTGGCGGCGGGCGGAGAGGCGATCGTGTCCCGCGGAGAGCTTATCGAGATCGGCGATGGATTCCGCATTCCCGATATCATGACGCGCGCCGGGGCCGTGTTGCGCGAAGTGGGCGCGACCAACCGGACCGGCATCGGCGACTATCGCGCGGCGGTGAACGAGCGCACGCGGCTCTTGATGATCGTGCACCCGAGCAACTTTCGCATGTCGGGCTTCACCGCCAAACCGTCGCGCGCGGAACTGGCGGCGCTGTCGCGGGACACCGGGATTCCGCTGTACGAGGATCTGGGCAGCGGATGCCTGGCCGATCTGCGGCCCTATGGCGTCGAGGAGCCGCGCGTCCAGGAGTCGATTCGCGACGGCGTGTCGCTGGTGTCGTTCAGCGGCGACAAGCTGCTCGGCGGACCCCAGGCGGGGATCCTGGCGGGCGATGCGGCGATCGTGGCCCGCTTGCGGCGGAATCCGATGTTCCGGGCGCTGCGGCTGGACAAACTGATCCTCGGCGAGCTCGAACGCACGCTGCGCGATTCGCTGCTCGAACGCTGGGACCGTGTGCCGGCGATCCGGATGATCGCCGAGCCGCTGGAGTCGATCCGGCGGCGCGCGGAGGCGATGGCGCCGGGCATCCCCGGAGCGCGCGTCGTCGAGGGCCGCTCGGTGACGGGCGGCGGGTCGACGCCCGAGCAGACGCTGCCAACCGTGCTGATCGCCATCGCGCCGGTGGCCGCGGCGGCGTTGGAGCGCGATCTGCGCAAGGGCGATCCGCCGGTGATCGCGCGGATCGAGGAGGGGCGGGTGCTGATCGACCTGCGCACGGTGGCGCCGGAGGAGGAACCGCAGCTCCTCGCGGCGATCGTTCGAGCGCTTCGCTGACCCTTATTAGAAGCGGACTCCATGGCCAACGTCCCGTAGGCCGCCCAGCGGGTTGCGGCATTCGCCGCCTGTCGACGTGGGGCCAACCTCGAGAATGCCCGTGGAAGCCCGCGTTTGCGCTCGAGAGGAATCGCCTCGCCGCCGCACTTATTCTATGTGGGACGCCAGGACATTACGGGAAAACGAGCCTTCGCGGTCGATCCGCGAGGCATGCTGCATCTCACCGGAAGCCTGGATCTGGCGGAGGACGCAACCGTGGTCCCGGTGAGCCCCGAACTGGTGGCCGCTCCCAAGCTGGCGGACCTGATGTTCCTGATCGATGTGGGAGGGCACCGGACGCTCGAGATCCTCGAGGCGCTTGCCTACTGGGACGACCGGGAGATCGTCCGGATCGCCAGACGGTACGGCACGGCGATGATGGTCCCCGAGTACGACCCGCGTCCGATCAAACTGACAATCGCGTTGCTCGGGCGGAAGGCCGAGGAGAGACTGCCAGCCACACTGCCGGTCGACCGGGGCGGAGGCAAGCTCGAAGTCTACCCCCGGTACGTCCGGATGTGGGAGCTCGACCCGGTGGGTGTAATTCGTTTGAACCGGCCATCGCTGCTGCCTTGGGTGGCGCTGATGGAACGAACCACGCCGGATCTTTTGGAGCAGGCGGCCCGGGGCGTTGCCAACGACGAGGAACTGTTGGCGCACTTCGCGGTGCTGGCGAGTTTAAAATATGAGAGAGAGCGGATCGACGCTCTGCTCGGGAGGTTCACCGATATGATGACCGTGCAAATCGCGGAACAGACGCCGCTCGGCAAGTGGATTCGGGAAGCCGGCCGTGAGCAAGGCCGAGTCGAGGGGAAGATCGAAGGCAAGATCGAGTCCGTCCAGCGGTTCCTGCGCCAACGGTTTCCGGCCCTCGAAGCCGAATTCTCTCCCACCGGGCTGGATGCGGCTGCCGTCGAGCACCTGCTCGATGCCTTGTACGGCGCGAGCGACGAAGTGGCTGCCCGCCGCGCGATCGGAGCGGCGAAAGCGTAGCCGCCGGAGCCGCGCCGATCGTCCCGTTCGCGCGCAAGTGTTAGTAGGGAAACTGGTACTCGCCGGGCACGGGCAGCGGTGGCCAGCCCATCTTTTCCTTGTATCCGAAGGCCTTCGGCATGAGATCGAGCTTGGACTCCATCATCATGTCCCAGGTAATCTCCTGGCCGGAGTACGCCGCTTCGCGCCCCATGATGCAGGTCATGGTGCTCTCGGCCACCTCCATCGAGTTGTTCACGTAGACGCCGTCGCCGCGAATGCTCGCCGCCATCGCACGATGCTCGGCGACGTACGGATTCTCGCCCTTGGTTCCCAGATCGCGGCAGTTGCTGCGGCCCTTCTGCCCAATCACGAGTTCGCTTACGTTGCGGTAGGAGCGTCCCTTGTACTGGCGGCAATAGCTCGCCATGCGCACGCCGTTGGGGAAGACGAAGTCGGCCGCGATGTGATCGAAGATGTTGCCGTGCACTTCGTCCTTCGGACGCCACGCCGCGCCGCCGGTGGCCACCACGCTGATCGGATGCTTGCCCATCAGCCAGCAGATCACGTCGATGTTGTGCATGTGCTGCTCGACGATCTGGTCGCCGCAGAGCCAGACGTAGGAATACCAGTTGCGGTGCTGCCACTCCATGTCGCCCAGACTCTTGGCGCGCGCCGGCTGCTTGATGACCGGGCCGCCCATCCAGTAGGCGTAGGTGGCCACCGGTTCGCCGATCACGCCGTTCCTGATCTTGTCGATCGTCTCGACGTACTCCTTTTGGAACCGCCGCTGCGCGCCGCACACCACCGTGAGCTTGGCTTCTTTCGACTTCCGGGCCGCCTCCATGAAACGGCGGACTCCCACCGGATCGGTGCCCGCCGGCTTTTCGCAGAACACGTGTTTGCCCGCTTCCACGGCGGCCTCGAAGTGCATCGGCCGGTAGCCGGGAGGCGTGGTGAGCATCACGATGTCGACGCCCGAGGCGATCACCTTTTTGTACGCGTCGAAGCCGGTAAAGCGGTGCTCGGCGTCGACCTTGACGCGATCGGCGACGGCCGCGTTGCGCGGGTCCGAGCGCAGCCACGCGAGGTTCTTTTCGAGCTGATCCTCGAACAGATCGCCCATCGCGGCGATCTCGACATTCTCGGCGCCGTTGAGCAGATCGGCGGCGGCTTGCCTGCCGCGGCCGCCCACGCCGATGAGACCGGCTTTCAGCTTTTCGGCTCCGGCTCCGCGAACCAGATTCGGCTTGACGATGGTGAACGCCGCCGCGCCGGCGGCGGACGACTTGGTGAGGAAGTTCCGGCGGGAATAGTCGCTCATGTCTGAAGTCTACCTCTGCCGGCGGTCCTCCGAATCGGGCCAGGCGCACAACACCAGGGTCAAGATCTTCATCGCTTCGAGCGCCATGAACAGCCCGTGGTGATAGGAGTCCGGCGGGATCGAGCCGCGCTGCCACAAGTCGACGCGCGCGTCGAGCGCGGGCCGCAGCCAAGCGTACTGGCAGGCGAAGACCGCCGCGAGCAGCACCGCGGAAACGCGCGCGAAACGCGTGCGCTGGACCATCCACAGCAGCGCCACGGCGAGCGGCATCGCCGCCAGTTCGATCTGGAAGAGCAACCCGAACGTCCGTCGTCCGACCTCGAGCGCCACGGGCAGGGCAAGCCCGTCCGCCCAAAACTTGGCGGGCGTCGCGACGAACGAGACTCCGGTGACCAGCCCGGCGTACACGCCGAGAAACAGGGACGAAAGCGGCGTGCGGGCCGGCGTCACTGCCTGGCGTCGCGAGCCACGAAGGCGCGCTCGCCATAGCCGAGGTAGATCTGCCGCGGACGCCCGATCTTCTGATCGGAGTCGTTCAGCATCTCTTCCCACTGCGTCAGCCAGCCGATGGTGCGCGGAATCGCGAACAGCACGGTGAACATGTCCACGGGGAACCCGAGCGCCTGGTAGATCAGGCCGGAGTAGAAGTCCA
>SXGU01286760.1_pt1 | contig 10855 bp, 6 predicted proteins | sample 3174531 | NCBI WGS metagenome assembly SXGU01 (sample SAMN11356863, study PRJNA531348) | freshwater metagenome | isolation source: freshwater sample F1-140 | place: China: Fuxian Lake, Yuxi | collected 2017-12-25
GTTCAACTTTGATTGACTTCGCTGGCCCACACCAAGAAACGTGAGTTGTTGTGCTTGCGAAATGATGGAAGCTACTGTGGGAGTGAGGCATCGGATCTAGAAACAAGGATGGAGAAGCTCGCTTTCCGGGTGAGGTGCAGAAAGCGGTGATCCGAGCCATTGCTAGAGGGGAAGAATCGACCCATGTGGTGAACTCCTCCGATCCCCCCTCTCGTCTTCGTGCCTTCGTGCCTTCGTGTGAGTTCACTTTTCAGGCGGGTCTCTCAAGTTTCCAAGCTGAATCCGGGGTTACTCCTCTGCCAGTAATTTCGCCACCTTACCCGGAAGGTCCATTCGACCGTTCAAGTCGCGAAGATTACCCTTCTTGTCCACCAGCCACATGGTTGGGACGCCCGAGATGCCAAACTCTCGCCCATACTTGTTATTGAAACCCTGGCCATCGAAGTGTTGGACCCAGGGCATATTGTTGCGTTTGGTGAAGTCAGCCAGCGCCTCTTTGTCCTCATCGAAACTGATTCCGACAATCTCGAAACCCTTCGGATGGAGCTTCTCATAAGTTGCCCGCAGATTGGGAATCTCCACCCGGCATGGCCCGCACCACGTTGCCCAAAAATCAACCAGGACCACCGTCCCCTTGAGTTTGGCGAGATCCACGTCGCGACCGTCAACGGCTTTGAACTTGAGGTCCAGCGGCTTCCCGTAGCGCTCCAGACTCATCAACATGGTGGCCGCCGCTTCACGGATCTCATCGGGGGCCTTGGTCGCCATTGCCAATTCGCGCGCCACCACAACCGCCTTTTCACTAGAAACCATCTGCGCCACCTCCAGGAGACCAGCAAAATACTGTGCTCGGTCCGGGAACTCCCGATTGAGTGTCCTCAGACTCTTCTCATAGTCCAACAACATGGCTTCCATTCCCTGTGGCTGAAGCTTTCGAGCATTGGCGATCGCCTCCCGCACACGCCGCATATACTCGGCATCTTCCCCCTGCTTCTGGGGACCAGGCGTCGGAGCCGGTGCCGGTGCTGTAGCCGTTTGCGGTGCGGGTGGCAAGGCGTCGAGCTCCGCCCCGCGATCCTTTACCCCCAGTTGCACCGCAGCGACCAATAACCGCCGATGCTGCGCCTTGGCTTCCCCAGCCATCGGATGTTCCGGCCAGCGTGTGGAAAATTCTTTGGCTCGATCCGCTGCGATCGCAGCCGACTGGCCCATCTTGAGTCGAAATGCCTGGTATTCTTCCTGGCTGGGCTTTTTTTCATTCCAGCCCGCTGGCGGACGAGGCGGCAATGCCGATTCCACCACCTGAGTCCATGCCTTTTCCGCATCCGCAGGTAAGACGTTCTCCACGGTGGCTTTGGTCGAAGTCTGCGCCTCCAAGGTTCCATTGTCGAAGCACCAGATCGCCACCGACACACCCAAGGCACCAACCCAAGAAAGACGACGAAGATTCATGATCAATTGATGAGTTACCAAATACAGAAATGCGACTCGCTTGGCATCCACCAAGGACTCAGTGGCTGCCACCGCCATCGGATACAGCTAACACGGTGCCCTTCGAAGCTTGAGCGCTCTTCCAAGCGTTAACTTGAGCTTGGAAATGCTCCAATGCCAACAGGATTCGGCGGGGGTTCTCCGCCGCCCCAGCATCTCCCACACGCACACCAAGCTGCCCACGAACCTGGCTCGCCACTTGGGCGAGGAAATACTCCAGGCTCTCGACGTCTCCAGGTGCCAATTGAAAAACCATTGGCGTCTCCCGTTTCATGCTCGCCGCTCGACGAAAAAACTCCAATGTGACCGCACAGGGTTCCAGGCAAGGAATAACACTTTTCGAATCGATGTCATCTTCAGATAGGCCGGCCAGCGTCCAAAGCCGGCGCTTCAAACACAAACTCGGGCCGCAACAAGCTCGGATCACCTCGGCGGCCTCGGCATCTTCAAGGGATTGAGCCGAACGATAGATTCCCGTCTGACGGCTGATAAACTCACGAAAGTGGGTCGCTGCTGCAGCCCCGGAACCTGCCACCGCCAACCAGTCAGCCAAAGCACCGGGATAAAGCATGCCGATTGCCTCAGCCAAGAATTCTCGCGCAACGAGAGATTTCCAACCGGATCTCAAGTCCGGCGCCCCCTTCAGAGGCCGGAAAGCCCCGAGCACATCGGTGCGAGCTAAGTCTCTCAACCCATTTAATTCCAGCAATTTGAGTGACTCTACCGCCGCCTGGCGATCCTCGACATGGCAAAGTTCGTAGCTGCCACCCTCCGGTCGAATCCAGAGTTGGCCAAATTCTGCTCCAGTTCCCAGCCATTGGAGGAACGGTTCCATTGGATCCGGCACGAGCCCCACGTGATTCACGACGAGAGTTTAGCCGGACCAATTCGGATGGAAAGTCACGTCTTGAAAATCCAGACCGTCGCAAGATCCATCGGTCGTCTGTGTGATGGACTTATCGAAAATGGAAAGAGGAATGGGAACGAAAAGGAGATGCAGTTTCGGAGCCGGCTGGCGAAGTAATGCCGGAGGGAGTGGGGCGGGAACTCCGACAAAGTAGCTGCCAGGCTGATCGGCACCGAAACTGCGCACCAAATGTAATTAGTTCTGATCAACTGTCTTGGAAGTATTCAGCGGTTTTTAAAATAGTACTTTTGGCTAATGGGATTAATCCAGGCGGACGATGCCCCTCCTCAAGGCGAGGCTCGCCGCATGAGTTCGATCGCGAGCTCCCAACTTGGTCATGAGATGGGCAATATGTAGTTTTGCGGTGGCCTCCGACACTCCCAACTCGACCGCAATCTCCTTATTGCTGAGCCCTCTCAAAATCAATAGTACCGCTTCCTTCTCCCGTGGCGTGACTTCCTGTCGCTGAATTCGAGCTGCCAACCGAGCCGCGACGGCTGCAGGATAAAACGAGTCCCCGTTGCTCACCGTTCGAATGGCGTGCAGCAATTCCGCCCGACTGGACGCTTTGGTGAGATAGGCCGATGCGCCCGCCTGCACTGCGCTATAAATGTCCTCTTCACTGTCAAATGCTGAGAACAATACCACCCGAATGGATGGGGATACCGCCCGAACCGCCTGAGTTCCTTCGACCCCGTTTCGACCAGGCATGCGCCAATCCATAACCACGACACTGGGTTGAACGGTTCGGCATTCCTTAACTGCTTCATCCACGGAGGATGCCGAGCCCACCACTTCGATGTCGGGTTCGAGCCCCAGGGAGCTGGCCAAACCGGTCCGAACCACAAAATGGTCGTCCACCAAGAGGACACGAATTTTAGGAGTATCGCTATTCATTCTGAAATTCCGAGGATCGATACGGCCCCGGGTTGACGTCGATGAACGGGAACCGTTACGGACACTAGGGTGCCGGTCCTCGGATCACTTTGAATTTCGATTCGTCATGAAAGCTTGATGGCTCGTTCTCGCATTCCGACTAACCCAAAACTTGGTTGATCAATGGTTTTGGAACCCAACTCACTAAAACCCTTACCATCGTCCTTAATACATAATTGCAGTTCCGACTTGTTCAACGTCAATCCCACCCAAATACATGAGGCGCCAGCGTGTTTGATGGAGTTGGTTACCGCTTCCTGCGTAATACGAAGCAAATGATGCTCCACCTCCGCAGACAGTTCGATTGGCGCCGACGGAACTTCAATGTGGATCTTTGTTGGGGATCCAATGGCTGCAATCGGAATCAGTTCTTCCAAAGCCTGAATCAGTCCACCGCGCTCCAACGCTTTTGCCCTCAGCTCCCAGATCGCTGCCCTAGCATCGTCATGACCATGCCGAACCATCTGCTGGGCCACGTCCAACATTCGCCGTACATCACCAGAAGAATCGCCCAACTTCGCAGCTACCGCCTCCAGCTGGATCGAGAGTCCTGTGAGATACTGCTCGAGTGAATCGTGCAATTCACGTGAAATTCGTCCACGCTCCTCGCTTAATGCCACGCGCGCGCGCTGTTCGGCGATGGTCTCCGATTGAAGTCGGACCTGTCGGCGCAAGAAAATGACGCATGCCCCCGCCACAACAGTCCCCGTTAGTAGCGCCACTGTGATGACCGACAGTCGCTCGGTAGTCCACCATGCGGGTGGACGTATCAAGCTCAATTGCGAACTGGAGTGCACCATAAGCCCCCAAGCTCCGGGCAGTCGAAATTCCGGACTTGGAGCCCAGTCGCCCTTGACTACCACCCCTTCCAGTTTGATCCGTGACCCAGTTTGCCACTGTGGCAAGACTTCCACGCCATCCCCTCGGGATCGAATGTGAACTGCAAAGGCATGGGAGCCCTCCATAAACCTCAGAAGGCTATCATCCTTCCCACGCAGAGTATCAGTGAGATGCGCCTCGACCGTTACCCACTCGCCGTGCTTCAGAGGATCCGTCGACAAATTGCCCAGGTCTACAAAGCGCGGGCTCGCTTGATCACGTTTTCCAGTCTTTCGAGCGTAACCATCACGTAATGCCGATTTCCCCGATATCCAGCCCCCCAGCCCAACCACGTCCACCTCATCTCCTCGTTCCAGATAGAGTTTCTGTGTCGACTCAATCCAAACAGTTCCTGTCGAGTCGAGCAGGAAGAAGCCTAACTCCGGTAAGTTGGCAACGACTGTACCTCTCAGTCGAATCTTGAGTCCTTCCGCCGAGCCTTGGTTGACATCGTTGGCACCCTTGAGCGGCAAATCAAACATTGTTGTCAACGCCTGGCTCTGAACTTCCACGAAACCCACCGACGGGGACAACAACTGAGGTGCTAGGAATTTCCCTCCCGAATCCCAGGACGCCCCCATCACACCACGAACAACCACATCCAACGCCATCAGATGCTTAGGGAGCATATCGATGCGCGTATAGCCAGGAATGGTGACCTCCAGGTTTGTTCCACCCACGGAAAGCTCCAACACAGCCCGGTCATCGATTAACTTCACCGACCCGACATTGCCAGCAACCTCGACCCATTGAGAGTTGGCATTGAAATCGGACAAGTTGGTGGAGCTCAGTCGCCGAGGTGTCGGCAGCGGCGCAAGACCACTCGAGACCAACTCGATCACCAAGTGGTTATCGCCGGTCCCCAAGATGATTGGTCGAAGCCGCCCTCGTCCCAACTTGCCCTTCAAGCTCATATGTCGACCCACCGCGGCCCCTTGAGTTACCAACACCTGGCTGTCCGCAAAGAAGTAGATGCCACCCGTCTCATCCTGAATGAAGGCTGTTCGCCAGTTGGGTTCGCAGTACGTGATCACGCCACTGACCTGAACCTCTCTTCCTTCGTAACCCGGTTCATGCCCCAACCTCAAGATATCCCCGATCCGCTTGAGCGGAGCAACACCCGCAACATCAGGGACAGGGGCACCTTGCAACTCCAAGCTGAGGAGGCACATGACCATCAGCCACCACATCCCACAATTGGACCGGTCTCTCCACTGGCATTCGCGTTTAGGGATTACTTCCATACCGTTTACAATTTAACACACAGACTATTACTTAATCATCATAATTCGAGCTGTGCTTTGAGCCAGGAAGTCAGTTCATTTCTTAGTATGTCCTTCAATATAGTCGAGCAGTGAAGATAACTCTTTGAGCGTAAGGCCATTTGCCAAACCCTCGGGCATGAGGGATCGATCCTGCTTCTCTCGCTTAATAATTTGCCCAACTGGAATCGACAGTTCCTCCGCTGCGATGGTCCGGATCACCACCGTGGTCGCCGCTTCTTGAACCACAAATCCATCGACTTCAGACCCATCCTTCAATTCGAAATGATTGGCCACAAACCCTTGAGCCAGGGTCTTGTTCGGCACCAAAATCGCCTCTGCTAACTCTCGCCGCTTATAGATCGTGGCAATCGTTCCCAGGAATGGCCCTTTCAATGGCTCATCCGCTTTCACTGTATGACAGCCATTGCACCCAATCTGGGCAAACAGCTGCTCACCCCGATTACGGTCCCCTGTCAACGAAACCACGCCATCGAGTATGGCGGGCAAGGCCATGTCGGCAATCCGAGGAACCTTCGCTTCGGCACGCAATTTGTCCGGATCAATCTTCAGGCGTTTGATCGTCTCTTTGGCCGACGACGAAACGTCAGGGTCGGAATCGTCTAATGCTGCCACAAATTGCGCCGCCCGCGAAGCGTCCCCCACCTGGGCGGCCGCTTTAAGAATCTGCACGCGACGTCGAGTATCTTTCCACCCAGCATCCAGCGCACGACTGCTGGCTGCCCGAGCTTCGGGGGAACCGACCTTGCGGGATGCCAACCGCAGAAGCATGCCCTCGGCCATCAGCGAGGGTTCTCCATTCATTGCCGCGGCCATCTCTTCGAAGACCCCATGCACTTGTTCCAGTTTTGGCGAATTGAAAACCGCGGATTTCGCACGTTCCGCAAGGTTGTTTTCAGTCTTCGTCTGCTGGACTCGTCGCAACGCCGGGAGTAGAATCTTCCAACTTTCCGGATTTTCCGTCTTGGCAAGTGCGATTATCGCCTGGGCGCGCGCGGCATCCCCGGTGTCTTCCTGGGCTGCCGTCGTCATCAGCAAGGAAACGGCCGGCGAGGGAATTGAATCCGCTTCCGCCAATTGTGCAGCAAGGGCAGGCAATAGAGTTGAATCCGTCTGCGCACGCACGATCAACTTGGCCAATGCATCCCCGGCAGGAATTCGATGCCGGGACAGTTCCCGACCAATCCAGGCAGCTTCCTGTGAATTCGCATGATCCAATGCCGCCCGTAAGGTTGCGGCAATTTTGGGTGTCTGTTCCCAGTCTTCCGGCTGGTAAAACGGCCCTCGTGTGTCCGGACGCGTGCCCCAGGAATCGCCCTTCCAGGGGCCATCTTGAGAATGCAGTCGGCAGAGTGCTGTGATCAGTCCCGCCCGCCGTTCGCGATCCCCTTCCCGCCCTAAACGAGACAGCAAGCCGTCCACGGTACGAGGATCATGCAACTGCTGCAAAACGCGAAGGACACCGGACCTCAGTGTCGCCGCCACATCCCCATCATCCACAACACTCAGGCAGGGATCAATGGCTCGAAGCTGAACCAGCGCATGCACCGCGTTGTGTCGGACAATGGGGTCAATGTCGGCGAGCATCGGGATCAAGGCGTTGGCCTGGGCAAGTTCCCCCAACCTTCCAACGGCAATTACCGCTTCCTTGCGCGCCCGAGCATCGGAGGACTTCAACGCGGCCAATAACGCTGGAACTGGGACCCGTTGCAGTTGATCCCTCCGATCCGTCAACGCCCGCAACGCCCACGGAGCAATGGTGGAATCGACCACGAGACTTCCCAAGAACGCATGGGACTTGACCCCTAGCGCTTGTTTCAGCAGGAAGATCCCCGCAACTCTCGAGGCCAGCGGAGTCGAGGGTTGACTCACAAGTCCCTGCAACAACGATTGAACCCCTTCAACGCCGCCTCGCCGCACCAAGGAGCGTTGTGCCGCCAACCGCCGTGTGTGACTCGGTGAACGAAGTTCTTCCACCAATCGGGCTGGCGTAAGGGTCGCAAAGTCCGGCAATGGTTCGGGACGATACCCCTTGGGAGTGGCTCGAACCACAAACCCAACATCAGGCCCCACCCAGGTAAACGACGCCCCCTTCCAGCTAAGCGCGTAGATCGCGCTGTTCCCATCGACATCCAGGTCGGTAACTCTTGGTAGCCGGATGAATTCTTCCTGTGTCGCGCTGAAAGTCGCGCCTTGGGGTTTCAGGCCGTGGTGATAGATCCATTCACGACCCCAATCCGCGGTGAACGGGGCATTGTTCCATCGCTCCGGAATTCCCGGCTCATCGATCCAGGCCGCGCCACACCCAGAACCACCACCATAATCCGCCAATGGAGGCACCGTCTCGTCGGTGAAGTTCTTAAAGAGCCGCGGATATCCATGCTCCGTATACCCACTGAAATGGTGCAACCGCACATCCCACCCACCACCGTCATTCGTGTTGTCGCGGGCAAATAGATCCAGCAATGGGCTCACGGCTACCTCAAGAATGTTACGTGTCCCATTCGCATACAATTCCAAGCTGCTGCCATCCGGCCGCACCCGAACCACCCCACCCCCACGCAATTGCAGTTTTCGTCCATCCGTACCCACCGCCTCCAGGAATCCAAAGTCACCAATGGCTGCGTAAAGCCACCCATCCACCCCCAGCTCCAATCCGTTGGAGGAGTGGTCGGCCGGGCGATCCTTAAATGTGAATGCAATCCCCTTCACCAACGTCTCCCGGTCTTCCGCAATACCGTCACCATCTCGATCCACAAACACACTGATATCCGGCGGATGCAAGAGATACAACCGGTCGTGGTCCCAAACCAAGCCTCGCGGTGAATCCACATCCGCCACAAATGCACGGACCTCGTCTCCCTGCCCGTCCGCATTCGTGTCTCGAATTCGCAGCACTCGTCCCAGATGCGGCTTACGGTCCAGTGAACCGTTGCCATCACTCGACACGTACAATGTCCCGTCAGGCGCTGCAGCGGTGAAAACCGGATAATTGACCGCCGGAGGCGTCGCAAAAATTGTGACATCGAAATCGGAAGGCACTTTCACATCCCGAATCAGCAACGCGGCCTTTTCAGTCGCAACCGCCGGCATTGAGGCCACTTCAGCCGGCATCGGCTGGCGATCAGTTGCCGCAAATCCCTGGGCACTCAGCGACGCTGTTTGCATTGCTAGAATGCAAGCCAGAGCGAACGGAGAACCACTCCCACCGACCCAGCTGGCACCGCCGTCGAGGATTTCCAAAACTTGATGAATCTTCATGCAGAACGCCCCGAGTCTTCGTCAACTCAAACCATCGACGCTATGAATTTATTTTCATCACTCGAATGGCGCTTGAACGCCCGTGAAACACTCCGCACTGGGAGTTACCCGGGTCACTTACCGGTCGATGATTTATCGACGTACGATTTTAAGTACGCCCGACGTTGGTCGGCGAATTCTTTGAGCCCAATGTGGCCTTTACCTCCGAATGGACCACCACCCGTGCTGGATATGGTTTCCGTCAGATTCTTCTGAAACGCCTCCGTGCTGTCCAATTTGCGCGTATCCGCAGCCACGTCTTCCGAAATCAATCGGTGGTACCCGAACGCAATTGGACCCAACCGTTCCCAATTGAGCCACCGTTCTGCAATGTCACCCACGTACCGGAGGTACTTCGCCCGAAAGTCCGGCACCGCCAGCAGTTTCGAAATCAATGGCTTGTTAGCATCTTGCGCTGCCACGAGCGGATCTAACTCGACCCCGCGAATCGCAGGTCCACCAGGTCCACCAGGTCCACCAAGTCCATCAGGTCCACCGGGTCCATCTGTGTTCGGGGGCCGCATGCCGCGACGCCCACCGCCACCAAAACGAGGCCCACCGGGCCTGTTGAACGTCTCGTTCGCATCGTGAGGAATGAGATGAAAAATCCCGTTGGCGTCCTGATAGAGATTGAAGTCGCTGGTTCGAATCCAATAGCCGTCGTTGTTGATCAGGGCATTATCCAACGCCAGGAACTTCAGTGCTCCGTCGACGTCGAGCAGCGGTTGAATCGCTGCGGGCAACGATTCCACGGGCGTCTGATGGAGAACTTTGCATAGCTGAACCAAATCCGCCCAAGCCTTCGGGTTGTCCTTGCTCTTAATGGTGTAAACTCGTTTATAGGCCTCTACGTCATCGCCCAAGTAAGAAAAACTGGCGCGCCCATTCGGACTGCCCTGCGCTTTCCAACGCGTCCCCTGCGTGGTTCCAAAGGATTCCTTGAGGAACTCCTTGTTGAACTGTTGGGCATTGCAATAGATGCCCCAATTTTCGCCGTTAATAACGACCCGTACAAAATTCGCCTTCGGTGCCGGCACGTAATCGCGACAGATCTCGTAAAACAATGGCGCCCGCAAAAAGGAGGGGTCTTCGTGCGAGTTGAGAAGGTTCAAGGTCCGATACCCCATCAAATTCTGCTCCTTCTCAACAAAATCCATTGAGAGATTGAACGAACGTTTCTGACCTTCCCCAACCATTCCAAATGACGACATCCCGCGAAAATGCACTCCGACATTCTTGTACGCCTTTCCATCCACAGTCAGCGTTGCGGGAACTTCCACGTCGGTGTTGTTGAAATCGCTCAGCTCTTTTTCCCAGTCGGGGCTCTCAAATTCGAGGAAAAATGTCCTCAAGGTTTTGGCAGCATAAAGCGGGGCATCTCCCGCCGGTTTGACACTCGTCATCGGCACCTTCACCCCAGGCTTGGGCGCCACATCTCCGGCGCCACCGACCCCTCCGGGACGCGGCCTCCGCCCCCCAAACCCTCTGGGTCCACGCCCCTCGGTTCGATCCTTGGCCAGTTGCTCGCGGGCCGCCTTTCGTTCGAGCAAGTTCAATCGGCCATCCCCATCGAGATCGTGCTTTTTCACCAATTTCAGCTCTTGCTGTGCCATGCCACCCGGCCCGCCGCGCGGAGCAAATCCACCGCCGGGCGGCGGCCCGACCGGGCCCTCTTGCGCGGTCATCACCCCATGGGAAATAACCATCGCCACGGCCAGCAATAACCCACCCCATGGGACGAGAGATTGACGATTAACCAGGGGCTTCAAAGAAGGAATCAACATAAGAACACGGGACAGGTAACGGAGAAAACTCTTGGCTCACTCGGGATCGCAGCCGCTGTGACGCTTCACTGAACCAGATGCTTTCTCAATACAAATAACGACCGCAGCCTTCGGGATCAGGGCAGTTTCAAGAACAGTGGTTTGGCCGGATTGGTTGAAGGATGGACCCGCGGAAGAACAATAGGCAGGCGGGATATTGAGAACTCGGCTGATTTTTCACAATGGCCACGCTTGAAAGTAAGCGCATGGCTTCTTGAAGCCATGAGTCTGGGCAA
>SXGU01445112.1_pt1 | contig 10853 bp, 10 predicted proteins | sample 3174531 | NCBI WGS metagenome assembly SXGU01 (sample SAMN11356863, study PRJNA531348) | freshwater metagenome | isolation source: freshwater sample F1-140 | place: China: Fuxian Lake, Yuxi | collected 2017-12-25
GCAATACCGGTATCGCACGGGCGATGACGGCGTCGATGCGGGGTTACAAGATGGTGTTGCTGATGCCGGAAAACCTGAGTGAAGAACGACGTCAGAGTATGGCTGCTTATGGTGCGCAAATCGTACTGACGCCGAAGACTGGCGGCATGGAGTATGCGCGAGACCTAGCCATGCAAATGCAAAAGGAAGGAAAGGGAATTATTCTCGACCAGTTTGCCAATCCCGACAATCCACGTTCGCATTACGAAGGGACTGGCCCGGAAATTTGGGCCGACACTGAAGGGCGTATTACGCATTTTGTTAGTGCCATGGGTACGACTGGAACCATCATGGGCGTGTCGCGCTTCCTAAAAGAAAAAAATCCGGATATTCGTATTATTGGCGCCCAGCCTGAAGAAGGTTCGCAAATCCCCGGTATCCGGAAATGGCCCGAAGCCTACTTGCCAAAAATTTATGACAAATCCCGTGTGGATCAACTGGAATATGTCAGCCAGGCAGCTGCGGAGCGCATGGCGCGCCGGATGGCAATGGAAGAGGGAATCTTTTGCGGAATTTCATCCGCCGGCGCTTGCGAGGTGGCGCTACGCATCTCCAGCACTGTAGAAAATGCAACAATCGCGTTCATTGTCTGCGATCGCGGGGACCGTTATCTTTCAACCGGGATCTTCCCCGCGTAGCAGGGAAGTGTGCGGAAATATGGAAAAAGTACGACCTATTCTTCTTGCTCGGCAGTGCCGTTTGAATCCTTAGGCTTGAACTGCTTGTCGCTGATGCGGAATTTGTCGCGACGGTCGCCCATGAGAATACGCAGATCCTTGATACTCAGATCGCTTACTTCATGCATGCGGATCAGCAAGGATGCTCCGACCGGCAGGCGACGATGACGAATCTTGCTAATGACTGGGGGGGCTACCTCGAGTGCCCGGGACAGGGCAGCATCATTTTTAAGGTTGAGCTTTTCAATCAGCGCATCCAATAGATTGTTAGGATCGTAATTAACTTGGTCGGCGAGTCTTGTACTGTTCATAGCGTTGCCTAATTGAGTAGTCATAGTCTCAATAATTCCACATTGCAAGATTATTGTACAGAAAAATACACAAAGTGTTTAATAAAAGCATCAGTTTTGGACAACTTCGAGCATTAAATAAAATGCAATAAATTATCTACTACAGCTTTGTTTATGGCAGCCTGATGCTGTGAAAACACGAATTGCGTATCTGCAATGTAGTAAGAAGATTTCAAAAATACAATATTAAAAAACGGTTAGAACGATTTACCGTTATTAATTTGGTACTGGCGATAGGGCAACGACTTAAATATAGGGAAACAGAAGTTATTGTCATGATCCCTCTCTCTCAATAGCGAATTGCATAAATTCAATTGCATTCTAACTAAGCACCTCAATAGCATTTTGATACGCCGCAATTGCCCTTTTCTATCGTGGAATTTCATTGATATATCAAAAAATGTGCTTCACTTGAAAAGCCTGCCCGAGTTTGGAGCCGCCTTCGGAACATTGGTTCTATTGCTCTTTATCAGGTTCAACAAGATCAGGCAGCGGCGGTGCATCCACATTTAATTGGCGCCAGCCTTCTTGTCCAAGTTGGCGCATCGTTTCTATATTTTTATTAAAGATTTCTTCGGCATCTGGAAATGCTCTTACCGCTCGATCAATGCTTGTTTCCCGCAAGAGATGAAGCATTGGGTAAGGGGATCGATTGGTGTAGTTGTCAATATCTTCCGGCTCCGTGTCGGCAAACTGATAGTGAGGATGGAAACTTGCAATTTGAATTTGCCCAATGAGACCTAATCCAGCCAACGTCGCCTCAGCGATCTCGAGAAAGGCGTTGTAGTCCAAGAAGTCGGTCAATATCCATGGATGAATAAGAAGCGTGGTATCCAATTCGTTTGGATTCGCCAGCTGCAACATGCTTAATTCAGCAACGAGATCGTGCAGCAATTGTTCTTCGGTTTGTGCCGCGCTGACGGCATAGCGAATCTGATTTTTGATCTGCACGCTTTTTGCAAAGGGACACAGGTTAAGCCCGATCACGGCTTTTTCAAGCCATCGCTGTGTGGCGTCAGTGACTTGTTGAATAGTCAGGTCGGTTTCGGTTTGCATTTTTTCGAGAGGCGTTTGTGCCAGGGAGGAAGATCGATGGCGTGAGCGCCGGCTTTACTGTACATTTGCCGGTCAACGCAACAGACGGCAACTTATCATGGCTCTAAAAGCAACCATATTCAAGGCGGATCTGCAGATTTCCGACATGGATCGGCATTATTACGGCGATCATGTACTCACCCTCGCCCGTCATCCGTCGGAGACCGACGAGCGCATGATGATGCGGCTGCTGGCATTTGCATTGGATGCACATGAGGCGCTCGCGTTCGGCAAGGGCTTGAGTGCCGACGACGAGCCGGACCTGTGGAAAAAAGATCTGACCGGTGCGATCGAACTTTGGATCGAAGTTGGACAGCCGGATGAAAAGCGTATTCTCAAAGCCTGTGGACGCTCGTCGCAGGTACTGGTCTACTGCTATAACAGTAACAGCCGCATCTGGTGGGATCAGATTGCCGGAAAAGTCGAACGGGCGAGAAATCTGCGTGTGCTCAATGTGCCGTCGTCGGCCAGCCTCGCGTTGGCGAAACTGGCGCAACGCACGATGCAGTTGCAATGCACGATCCAGGATGGGCAGATCTGGATGAGCGGCGGCGAAGAGACTGTGCAGCTTGAGCTGAACACCCTCAAGTCATCCCCGACCACGCAATAGACGATCTTTAACTAGCGGCTGCGTGCGGTGCGCACCGCACGGCCGAGATCCACTACCGACATCGCGTAAAAGAAGCTGCGATTGTACTTGGTAATCGCGAAAAAGTTCGTGGCGCCCAGCCAGTATTCGGTTGCTTCGCCGCCGTTTTGCAGATCGACCAACCCGAATTGCAGATCGGCCGGCGGTTCCACGCTGGGCGTGACTCCGGCCGCTTTTATTTCATTGAGCGTGAATTTCGCTTCCAGCGACTGGCCGATGAACATCTCCCAGGCGCGGCTGGTCTCGGTGCTGGCGACAGTCGCGGGAAAGGCGATGGGCTCGCCGCGTTTCCAGCCATGTTCAATCAGAAAATGGGCAACGCTGCCGATGGCGTCGACCGGTGAATTGCGCAGGTCGATCTTGCCGTCACCATCGAAATCCACTGCGAATTGACGGATGCTGCCTGGCATGAACTGAGGCCAGCCGACCGCTCCGGCATAGGAACCGAGCAGCGAAAACGGGTCGATGTCGGATTCGCGCGCAAACAGCAGTGTGTGCTCCAACTCGCGGCGGAAAAATTCCATGCGCGCGGCCCGGTTGGGTGTATGGGGATAATCGAAGGCAAGTGTCGTCAGTGCATCGAGCACGCGGAAGTTGCCGGCATTGCGGCCATAAACAGTTTCCACGCCAATGATGCCGACGATGATTTCGGCGGGCACGCCATATTGCTCTTCTGCGCGCCATAACGCTTCGGCATGCGCGTCCCAAAATGCCACACCGGCATTGATGCGGACCGGTTCGACGAAACGCGCGCGATATGCTTGCCAGTTTTTCGGACGGCCGGGCGGCGCTGGCTTGATCAACTGGATAGTCGCCTCGACGTAATGCACTTTTTTGAACATCAATTCCAGCTCTGTCCGGTCAAAGTCATGCAGGGCTACCATCTCGTCAATGAAGGCGGCGACTTCCTTCCATTGCGTAAAGTTCGCGAATTCACCGAGGGTATCCGACGTGAGGGCAACCTTGCGTACTTTGGCCGCCGACATTTTTTTGGTCGTCCGTTTGGCATGAGAGTCAGAGTGTGTGGCGGACGCAAGCAACAACGAGGCGAACAGGATGGAGTGCGTGGCGTGCTTGAAAATCATCGGCATTGGGCTAATAAAGACTTCAGTTTTGAAATGGCGAAAGAGGACGCATGGTCTGTCGCCCCATACCGCACAGTTTCATAGTGTTCTAAAAAACGCGTCAGCGCCGCTTTTTTTTCCGCGGTCAGCGGAGAGTCTGCTGCTGTCAGGCGCGCCCTATAAGCGCGCGGCCCTTCGTGCATTTCTCGCGGCAGGCCATGGCGCGCCATTCTGCTGCACAGCGAGCGGTATAGCGCATCGACAGGATCGCGCTTTTGCTGGTGCAGCATCATCGGTAACACGGCAATGACAATTGCGCCAAGGCTGAGCATGAACATCACCGCGATCATCACTGGCCAATCGACATTCCCGAAGCCGAGTGACCGAATAAAGCTCTTTTGCTTTTCTGGCGTGTAGTTCAATACCCATTGGTTCCACGAATTATTCACCGCATCCCAGTTCTGCCGTAGTTTGAGCAGTGGCGCGAGCCATGGATTGTTGGCGCCGTCAAGCGTGAACAAGCCGCCGAGCACACGACGCGGAATTACGCTCGAGAGATTACGCTCGATGCGATCCGGCGCCACTGCCGCCGTGGGGTCGATGCGTACCCAGCCGCGCTTCTCCAACCATACTTCAGCCCATGCATGAGCATCAGACTGACGCACGGCCATGAAGCCGTCAGCCGGATTGATTTCTCCGCCTTGATAGCCGGTGACTACGCGTGACGGTATGCCTAGCGCACGCATCAGCACGACAAATGCGCTTGAATAATGTTCGCAAAATCCGGCGCGCGTGGTAAACAGGAAGTCGTCGATGACATGCGTACCCAGGATTGGCGGTTCCAGCGTGTATCTGAAATTCTGTTCACGGAAAAGGCGCAAGACGGCGTCGATCATCTCATTACTATTGTGGAATTGGCTACGCAAGCGGGCCGCAAGTTCAAGCGTGCGGGGGTTGAACCCAGGCGGCAATTGCAGCCATTGCCGTAAGACAGCAGCGGACTCAATCGGTTGCAAATCAAAATCAGTATGCGAAACCGCTTCGTATCGCACCCGCTCGTTGATCGGACTGGACGACAGGAGTTGCAAGTCCGCGGTCGCCACGGCGGGATTCCCTTCCAGTTGTGGCAGCGCCTGCGGCAACTCCAATGCAAACAGCCAGCGCTTTCCGTGCGGCTCCAGCGTGATTTCATACCGGATCGGCGCGCCGCGTAGATTAATGTTGATTCGGCGGTTGACCCCAGTGGTTTGCAGCGCTGTCCAGGTTCGGCCGTCATACTTTCCCAGCACGATGCCGCGCCAATACCGTTGTGCGTTCGGCGGCACGGCATCCGTGAATTTGGCGCGAAATGCAATCTCGTCCGATAACGCCAGTTTCGCCACGTTGCCGGGGGCCATCGATTCCGACAAGCCGGAACGCCCCGTCTGCGCATCGCTCGGCAAGCCCCACAGCGGTCCCTGAATCCGGGGAAAGAGCAAGAATAGCACCAGTGTGAGCGGAGTTGCCAGCGCGAGTATCGTTGCGCCGAATTGAAGGCGCTGTTTGAACGGAGGGACGGTTCCCGTGTACTGAAAGGACAATTGCGTGGTGAGTATTGCGATGATCACTACAATCGTCAACAAGGCAGTGCCGATCGACTGCGAATAAAAAAAGCTCGCCAGAATCAAAAAGAAACAAAGGAAAAGCACAACAAACAAGTCGCGTTTTGCGTGCATTTCCAGCAGCTTCAATGTCAGCAGCAGCGTCAGCATTGTGACGCCGGCTTCACGCCCGAAAAAAGTCTTGTATGTCAGGTACACGCCAGCCATCGCCAGAACGGCGGTCGGTACCAGCAACCATTTCGGCGGCATGCGATTTCCGCGGAATGTCACCCAGCCGCGCCAGATCAAGATAGCGAAACATGCTGGAGTTACCCATGCCGGCAGATGGTTTGCATGCGGCAGTAGCACCAGCGCACACGTTGTCAGCAACAGCAAGGTGTCGGCCTTGTCACGCGACATGGGGCGTGCCGCGCGGCTGACAAACGATGGGAATGCGGAGGATGTCATAATGTTTTTTGATGCAAGGCTAGTGCGTGCAGGCATGCCTCCCGATGCGCCGCACCGACCCTGGCAGGGAAACTGACATGTCCCAAACGAAATGCGTAGGCCAAGCCGTGCGCGTCCGCTTCCATTACCCAGCGCGTCATGCGTGACAGCTTTGCCTCGATGTCCATGCCGTACGGCAGTTGTGCAAAATCGATGGCAATCTCGCTGGCGGCGCCGCCCTCGAAATGTTTGGAAATCAGCATGCCGCTTGCGTTGGCATCGATCTTCGCAATTTGCCGCCACGCAAGGCGCTTCAATGAATCTCCAGGCTGGTAGCCGCGAATGCCGGCAAAGTCTTCCTGTCCCGCCTGGCCGTGGCCATCGTTTTTTTCCACGCCGGCGATTGGCAGTGGCGGCCCGTCATCCTCGGGGCGGGGATACACCAATGTTTTGGCATCCGGGTGCCAATAGCTCCATGCGCGCAGCAAGCCAAGCGGAAACCGGGTTTGCAAGCGGACTCTCGGCGCCTGCAGCCACCCTCTTTCCTGTGCTGGTGTCGATAGGATAATGCGGCAGGCGGCATTGGGAGCGACATCGGCAGCATGGGACAGATCCGGGCGATCATCGGCAACGAAGTCCAGCCAGATGGCATAGCGGGGATACTTGTGCCGGTTGATCAGGTGCAGTTCGAATTGCGCCTCTTCTCCGGCAAAAACCGGCGCGGTGCGCCCAGCCGCCAAGTGCAAATGTGCAAGATTGCGGAATGTGAGAGCCATGTCGATCAATGCACATCCAGCAAGCAAAAAGGTGAACGCGAAACCGAGACTGAGATTGTAATTAATCGAGCCGATGAAGAGAACAATCAGCATCATGCAAAACAGCAGTCCAGGATGTGTGGGAACAATAAAGACACGTCGCTGGTTCAAAAAAACTTCGCCCGGTTCGGGGCCGTTGTGACGAAACAGCCATTTGCTGGCGCGCTGGCGGATGCTGTGTTCCAGCCTGCTGTACGGAGTTAATTTTTTCTTCACACCGGAACGGATTTCATCAGTTGAAGTACCAGATCGCGGCTGCCTAATGCCGAGCTGCCGGTGGACTTCAGCGGGCGCAGACGATGGGCGACCACCGGTACCAAGACGGCCTGCACATCTTCCGGGATCACATGATTACGGCCCTCCATTGCGGCCCAGGCACGCGCCGCCTGCAGTAGCGCGATGGCCGCGCGGGGACTCATTCCTTCCGCAAACACGCCATTCTGCCGCGATGCCTGTGCCAGCGCCTGAACGTAATCGATTAATGCCGATGAGACATGCACCTTTTTCAACGCAGCTTGTGCCGCACCTAACTCTTCCGGTTGCATCGCGGTCGGCAGCGCTTTCAGCATGACCCTGCGATCTTCCCCCATCAACAATGCGCGTTCCGCTGTCGCATCCGGGTAACCAAGCGACAAGCACATCAGGAAACGATCCAGTTGCGATTCGGGCAACTGAAAGGTACCGATCTGATGTGTCGGGTTTTGCGTTGCAATCACAAAATACGGTTGCGGCAAGTCGCGGGTGATGCCTTCTGCGGTGACTTGCCGTTCTTCCATGGCTTCCAGCAGTGCGGATTGGGTTTTGGGCGTTGCGCGGTTGATCTCGTCGGCCAGCAAGAGCTGGGTAAACACGGGTCCGGGATGGAAGACAAAGCCGTTTTTTTCGCGGTCGAAAATGGAAATGCCGATGACGTCCGCCGGCAGCAGGTCGCTGGTGAATTGCAGCCGGTTGAACTTTAGTCCGAGGGAAATCGCCAACGCATGCGCCAGCGTGGTCTTGCCGACACCGGGCACGTCTTCTATCAACAAATGGCCGCCAGCGAGCAGGCAGACCAGCGATTGGCGGATTTGCAGTTCTTTTCCGACGACGATCTGGCTGACTTGTCTGGCAACGGCATGGACTTTGGCGAACATGAATTTTCCGTGTGGAGTAAAGAGAAAGAGCGAGATGTATATTTATTATTGAGAGATCGCAAAGCCATACTGACAATAAAAGAACTGTAATACATCGTTTTCTTAGTTACACTATAAGAATCGATTTCATCGATATTCGAAGGTATTCCGATGAAGTGATGCCTAGATTCTATTCGAGAACTTCACCGTACACCCCGCTTTGCCGAAATGACCACTGCTATCTACTCCCATCCCGATTGTAAGCGCCATGAAATGGGGCAATGGCATCCGGAATGCCCGGCGCGCCTACAGGCGATCGATGACCAGATCATCGCAAGTCGGATCGCCAGCTTCCTGGAATACCGGGAAGCACCGCAGGCCGATGTCACCGAAATCCGCCGCGTGCATACCGCCGACGCGGTCGCTCGTGTGCGGGAAAACGTAGCAGCATTGGCCGGCATTGGTTCCGATTACTATCCGATTGATGCCGACACCATGCTCAATGCGCATAGCTGGAACGCAGCACTGCGTGCGGCGGGTGCTGCAGTGGCAGCAACCGACGCGGTTATCGCGGGCGAAGTCGACAATGCATTCTGCGCCATTCGTCCGCCGGGACATCATGCCAGGCCGACCGAGCCGATGGGTTTTTGCCTTTTCGGAAATGTCGCGATTGCAGCGAAACATGCACTCGATGCGCGAAACTTGCAGCGCGTGGCAATCGTTGATTTTGACGTGCATCATGGTAACGGTACTGAAGAAGCTTTCCTCGACGATCAGCGAGTGTTGATGGTCAGCTTTTTCCAGCATCCGTTCTATCCGTATTCCGAGCTACGACGCGACACGCCGAACATGGTGAATCTGCCTGTCCCGGCCTATACCAAGGGCGATGAGGTGCGCCGGCTGGTGACTGAAAAATGGCTGCCGGCACTGCATGCGCATCGGCCGGAGATGATCTTCATCTCCGCCGGATTCGATGCGCACCGCGAAGACGATATCGGCCAGATGGGATTGGTGGAAGCCGATTATGCGTGGATCACGCAGCAGGTCATGGCGGTCGCCAAACAGCATGGACAGGGACGCATCGTCAGTTGCCTGGAAGGCGGCTACAACTTGTCCGCGCTAGGACGCAGCGTGGTCGCGCACATCAAGGCACTCGCCGAACTCGACTGATTTCCAGTGACGGGACGCATTGGCGCGTGAACAGGGTGGGCAGCGGGTAAAATAACGGCCTACCTCTTTATAATAGATTCACGCATGTCCATACAATGGTTCCCCGGTCACATGAACGCCGCCCGCAAAAAGGCGGCGGAATCCATGGAGAAGACCGACCTCGTGATCGAGGTGCTGGACGCGCGGCTGCCGCAAGCCAGTTGCAATCCGATGATCGAACAGCTGCGCAAGGAGCGCCAGCGCCCCTGTCTGAAGATCCTCAACAAGGCTGATCTTGCCGATCCCGCCGCGACCAAGGCATGGATCGACTACTATAACGCGCAGAAAGACGTGCATGCGGTCGCGCTGAGCTGCAAGAAGCCAGCCGACGTGGCAAAGGTTCCGAGTCTGGCGATAAAACGGGCGCCGCATCGCGGCACCGCACTCAAGCCTTTGCGCATGATGATCATGGGTATTCCCAATGTCGGCAAATCGACATTGATGAATGCGTTGCTGAAGAAGCGCGTGGCGGCGGTGGGCGATGAACCGGCCGTGACCAAGACCCAGCAGCGTCTGTATTTGGGCAACAACATGGTCTTGATCGACACGCCCGGCATGCTGTGGCCAAAGATCCAGCACCCGACCGATGGCCTGATGCTGGCGGCCAGCCATGCGGTGGGCGTCAATGCGGTGATCGAAGAAGAAGTCGCGACCTTCCTCGCCGACCAGTTGCTTGTGCGTTATCCACAACTGATTACCGCGCGTTATGGCTTTCCGACCGATGGCATTGATGGCGTGAGTGTGCTGGAAGGCGTTGCAAAGAAGCGCGCCTTCCGCATGAAAGGCGGCGACCTGGATCTGGAAAAGGCGGCGCATACGCTATTGCAAGACTATCGCAGCGGAGCGCTTGGACGCATCACGCTGGAAACGCCTCAGAGCCGTGCCGTTCTGCTGGCAAGTTATCAACCTGCACCATCGCTCGGCGAACCGCAGGAAATCGAGGAGGAAAGCGACGATGAGTGATGAAACACCTTACGTGATTCGGTCACGGCATGACGGTGTGGCGACACTCACACTGAACCGCGGTGACAAGTTCAATCCATTGTCGGAAGAGATGCTGGCCGCATTGCAGGAGCAATTGGATGCACTGAAAAAAGACGAGGGTATTCGCGTTGTTGTACTTGCTGCGGCAGGCAAAGCGTTTTGCGCAGGGCACGACCTGAAACAAATGCGTGCGCAGCCAGCGGAAGAGTACTACCAGAAGTTGTTCAACCAGTGCAGCAAGGTGATGTTGACCATTCAACAAATGCCCCAGCCGGTGATCGCGCGGGTACAAGGCATTGCCACGGCGGCTGGCTGTCAACTGGTATCAATGTGTGATCTGGCAGTCGCAGCCATCGATGCGAAGTTTGCGGTATCGGGTGTGAATTATGGACTGTTTTGTTCAACGCCATCGGTAGGGCTTTCACGCAATGTGTCACGCAAACAGGCAATGGAGATGTTGTTGACCGGCGAATTCATCGATGCCGAAACGGCACGCGAGCGCGGTTTAGTCAATCGCGTGGTGGCAGCAGAGCAACTCGATGCCGAGATCGACAAGCTCACTGCCAGCATCCTTGCCAAACCGGCTGTCGCGATTGCGATGGGCAAGCAGCTTTTCTACAAGCAGCTGGAACTTGGCATCGGTGCTGCTTACCAACTCGCCGGACAAACCATGGCCTGCAACATGATGGATGAGGCAGCGCTGGAGGGTGTACAAGCGTTCATCGAAAAGCGGGTTCCGAGCTGGAAAAAGTAAGTCACATGTCCGCTCGCCTGCAAAGCTCCGGGTTGCTGGTGGCGATACTCAATTGCTGTAAATCGAAAAATAAATCAC
>SXGU01424346.1_pt1 | contig 10852 bp, 12 predicted proteins | sample 3174531 | NCBI WGS metagenome assembly SXGU01 (sample SAMN11356863, study PRJNA531348) | freshwater metagenome | isolation source: freshwater sample F1-140 | place: China: Fuxian Lake, Yuxi | collected 2017-12-25
GGATGCTTCTGGTGCACCGAAAGCGACTTCGACAAGGTCCCTGGCGTGCTCGCCACCACGTCGGGCTATATCGGCGGCAGGCTCCCTAACCCGACGTACGAGCAGGTGTCCGCCGGAAACACCGGCCACATCGAAGCGGTGCGGGTGACCTATGATCCGGCCCGGGTCAGCTACGCGCAACTTGCGACGCATTTCATGCGGACGATCGATCCGCTGGATGGCGGCGGAAGCTTCTGTGATCGCGGCTATCAATATCGCTCGGCCTTTTTCTTCGCCAATGCCGAGCAGCGGCGGATCGCCGAAGCGGCCAAGGCGCGGGCACAGGAGGTGCTGAAGCAGCGCGTCGCCACCCTGGTGCTGCCGGCAACGGCGTTCACGCCGGCCGAGGACTATCATCAGGATTATTACAAGAAGAACCCGATCCGTTATCGCTTTTACCGTTCCCGCTGCGGACGTGATGCGCGGCTGGCCGAAGTGTGGGGCGGCAAGTAGGGTCGGCGCCAAGTGAACGACCTCAGCCCCTTCAGCGTGACCGGCGCGGCCCGGCTCGATCCGGCCAAGTTCCGCGATCCGCAGGTCACCTCAAAGGGTGAACGGCGGGCGAGCGTGGCGATGACAGGGCTCGAGACCCTGTGGATCAACACCGGCACATTGTGCAATCTCGCCTGCCGCACCTGCTACATCGAAAGTAGTCCGCGCAACGATGCGCTGGTCTACATCAGTCTCCCTGAAACGAAGGCCTATCTCGACGAAGCGAGGGCGCTCGGAACCCGCGAAATCGGGTTTACCGGCGGCGAGCCGTTCATGAACCCGGACATGATCGCCATGATCGAGGCAGCGCTCACGCGCGGGTTCGCGGTGCTGGTGTTGACCAATGCCATGCGGCCGATGCGGCGGTTCGAGGAAGCGCTGCTGGCACTGCGCAGCGACCGGCTGACGCTGCGGGTCAGCCTCGACCATTATACGCGGGCAGTGCACGAGGCCGAGCGCGGACCCAACAGCTGGGAAAAGGCCATTGAAGGCTGCCAGTGGTTGTCCGACAACGGCTTCCGGCTGGCAATCGCGGGGCGGCAGCTGCCGGGCGAGAGCCTGGAGGCGGCGCGTGCCGGTTATGCCGACCTGTTCGCCCGCACCGGGCTCAAGGTCGTTGCGGCCGACCCGGCGCAGCTGGTGCTGTTTCCGGAGATGGACGCCACCGCCGACGTGCCCGAGATTACCGAGGCCTGTTGGGGAATCCTGAACAAATCGCCCGCCTCTATCATGTGCGCGTCGAGCCGCATGGTGGTAAAGCGCAAGGGCGAGCCGCGGCCGGTGGTCGCCGCCTGCACGCTCATCCCTTACGACCCCGAGTTCACGCTCGGGCAAACGCTCGCCGAGGCGAGCCGGCCGGTGTTCCTTAACCACCCGCATTGCGCGCGCTTCTGCGTGCTCGGCGGGGCGAGCTGCTCCGCCTGAGCCTCTCGGTCATCATTCCGACCCTGAACGCGGCGGCACATCTTCCCACCTGCGTGGAAGCGCTCGGCGACGTCGAGGAGCTGGTGGTGGTGGATGGCGGGTCAGTTGACGAGACGACCGCCCTCGCGGCGGCGCTTGGCGCCCCAGTGGTCAAGGCGGCACGCGGCCGCGGAGCACAGCTGTCAGCGGGAGCGGCGGCGGCGGCGGGCGACTGGCTGCTGTTTCTTCACGCCGACACCCTGCTCGGGAAGGGCTGGTTCGACGCCGCGCGGCAACACATGACCGCACGACCGGACGAGGCAGCGTACTTTGGTTTTCGACTGGCCGACCCTGCATGGCAGGCGCGGCTGATCGAAGTCGGCGTGAAGCTACGGACGGGAGCGCTCGCCCTCCCCTATGGCGACCAGGGCTTACTGATCTCGCGCCGGCTCTACGAACAGGTTGGCGGCTTTCGCGCCCTCCCGCTGATGGAAGATGTCGACCTCGTCCGCCGCCTCGGCCGCAAGCGGCTGCGGCAGCTTCCGGTCCCTGCCGTCACCTCGGCCGAGCGCTGGCGGCGCGACGGCTGGTGGCAGCGATCGGCGCGCAACCTGTCGTGCCTGGCGCTCTACGCTCTCGGTGCCAGCCCGGAGCAGATTGCCCGGCGCTACAGCTGACGGCCAAGCGCGCGATCGAGGAGCACGCCGAGCTTGTCGATCATCGCCGGATCGCGGGCATCGGGCGCGGTGATTAGCGCGAGGTCGAGTACGTTGTCGACGAGCGACGGGGTGCGCTCGGCCGGGAGGGCCTGTGCCAGCTCTTCCACCAGCCGGCGGCCGAGCTCGGCATTGGCGCCGAGCTGCGCGATGACCGCAGCCACCTCCACCTTCTCGCCTGCGCCGCGCCAGCAATCATAATCGGTGACCATGCCTACCAGCGCGTAGGGAAGCTCTGCCTCTCGGGCCAGGCGCGCTTCGGGCATGGCGGTCATGCCGATCACATCGGCGCCCCACTGGCGAAACAGCTGGCTTTCCGCCCGCGAGGAGAATTGCGGACCCTCCATCGCGAGGTAGGTGCCGCCGCGAGTGACGTCTGCTCCGGCTGCTGCGGCGGCATCGGCGCATAGCGCGGACAGGCGCTCGCAGGTCGGATCGGCGAGCGACACATGGGCGACCAGCCCCGTGCCGAAGAAGCTCGCAGGGCGGGCGACGGTGCGGTCGATGAACTGGTCGACCACGACGAATCGCCCGGGGGAAAGCTCCTCGCGTAGCGAACCGACCGCTGAGATGGCCACCACGTCGGTGCAGCCGGCAGCCTTCAGGGCATAGATATTGGCGCGCGCATTGACCTCGCCCGGAGGGATTCGGTGGCCGCGGCCGTGGCGAGGCAGAAAGACGAATCGCACATCGCCGATATGGCCTGTCAGCAGCTGGTCCGACGGCTTGCCCCATGGCGTGTCGAGGTCGATCCAGTGCTGATCTTCCAGCGCATCGATGGCGTACAGCCCCGACCCGCCAATAACGCCGATGGTCCAGCCGCCGGTCACTTGGCCGCTCCCAGATCGGCCAGGAATTTGCCGATGCGCTTGGCGTTGACGCCGATGTCGCTGAGCCCAACCCGGCTGATCGAGCGCATGTCGACGACCGAGCCGCCGGGGCGCTGGGTATCGGGCCGGACGCGGATCACGACGTCATCCTTAAAGCGGAAGAAGAAGGTGGTGGCAGTCGCCTCGATTGTGCCGGCGGTCGGGTCGACCCTCGCGATATCCCACTTCCGGGCACGCACCAGTTGCTCGGCACGGCGCAGCGTCTGCTCGGGCGGGATCAGCAGGCGAAGCGGACGCAGGTCGCCATAAGCCTGGCGGTGAAGCGCCTTCCAGCGTTCCTTGGGCGGCAAGGCCTTCAGCTCGGCACGGCCGAGGTCAGGCACCTTGTCGAGATTGTCTGCGCGGACCGTCAACACCGCGAACTGGGGCACGTCGGCAAGGTCGGTAGTCGCATCGTGGATCATCGGTAGGCTTCGTGCCGTGAAGATCATGCTTCCAAGATAGGCAACGAACAGCAGCGAGGTCACCACCGCAAGTCCATTAGGCCAGCCGAGGCGGGTGCCGCTTCGACGCGCGACGATCCACGCGGCCATGGCCAGCACCCCGCCGAGCGCCGCTGCGGGTAAGGCATAGCGCAGCACCCCGAGGCCGACGCGATAAGGCCACCAGCCGCTGCCGGTACCGACCCCTGCGATCAACGCGGTGACAATACCGCCGATGCTCAGCAGCAGCGCGGTTCGTGACATTCTCCTCGCCCAGCGGCCCTTGCTCTTCGTCATCCCCTGTTCCTCGTCCTGCGAAATGGCTGAACCAGCATGCGATCGATCCTCAGCTCACGGGCGGAGCGATACTCCGGAATTCCGATCGTCATGCCCTCGTGACCGGCCTGCGGCTGGGCGCGATAGGTGCCGAACAAACGGTCCCATAGCGCCAGGTTGAAGCCAAAATTGCTATGCGTCTCGCGCGGCAGCACAGAATGGTGCGTTCGATGCATGTCGGGCGTTACGATCAGCCGGCGGATCAGGCGGTCGGCGGGGCCGGGCAAGCGGACGTTGGAATGGCTCCACATGGAGGTCGCGTTCAGCAAGACTTCGAAGATTAGCACTGCCAGCGCCGGTGCGCCGATCAGGACGACGGCAGCAATCTTGATCGCCATCGACAGCAGAATCTCGATCGGGTGGAAGCGCAGGCCCGTGGTGAGGTCAAACTCGAGGTCGGCATGATGCACCCGATGCACCCGCCACAGCCACGGCACGGCATGGAACAGCACGTGTTGGCCGAAGATGATGAGGTCGAGCGCCACCACCGCAACGAAAATCTCCAGCGCCGCCGGTAGTTCGACAAGGTTGAGCAGGCCCCACCCGCGCTGCTCGGCGACCAGCGCGACGCCGACCGCCGCCAGCGGAAAGACGAGCCGCACCAGCAGCGTGTCGATGGCGACCAGCGCGAGATTGCCCGGCCAGCGCTGCCGCCGCGCTACGGCCGGTTGTCGGCGCGGCCAGGCGAGCTCAAGCACGGCAAGCAGGACCAGCACCGACGCAGAGGCGCCGACGCGGATCCAGGGTTCGAGATGCCAGGGGAAACTCACGCCGCCCATGTAGCGCATGGTCGGACAAGTTTCAGTCGCCCGTTGGTCGCGGTTGGCCTAGGGACACGGCAGTGCCACCTATCCGCCTCGTCATCTTCACCCGCTACCCCGAGCCCGGCTTGGCCAAGACCCGGCTTATTCCCGCGCTTGGCGCCGAGGGGGCAGCGGCCCTCCACCGCCGCCTGACCGAGCAGACGCTGGCTGCGGCACGGATGTCGGGCCTGACGATCGAAGTCCGCGTCACCGGCGCCCCTCATGCCGCCTTCGTGGACTGGCTCGGACCCGACCTCAGCTTCGTCGACCAGGGCGACGGCGATCTCGGCGAGCGGTTGCAGCGGGCCGCCGCGCCCCTGCCCGTGCTGTTCATCGGCTCTGATCTTCCCGATCTCAGCGCCGCCCATCTGCGCGAAGCCGCGGACCTGATGCAGTCTGGGGGCACGGTTCTGGGGCCGGCCGAGGACGGCGGCTATTGGGCGCTCGGCCTCACTCATCCCGCCGATTACGTCTTCACCGCCATGCCTTGGGGCACCGAGCGTATATTCCGTCTCACTTGGGCACGATTAACCGAGCGCGGCAAGACACCAATCTTGCTGCCGACACTTGCTGATTGTGACCGCCCCGAAGACCTGAAGCGATGGCCAGCTTTCGCTGAGTGACAATGTCCTCGCGCGGACGACGAAATGATTTCAGACAGGCGATGTAGTCGAGATGGCGCTGGGCTGGCACCCTCCAGCATCAACGAAGGTCGGCTATGCACCAATGCACACCAGGAAGCAGCCGGTCCGCTTCCCACCACCATTTGACGCTCAAGTGCTGTTGACGATCACTTTTTATGGGCCGCTATCCTCATTGCTACCCTCGGCTTCTCGCCGCAACCAATCAGCTAGACTGTCAAGTGTCTGCAATCCGTACTCGACTGCGCCAAAGCTCATAACGGCATCTCGGCGTTCCCGGCTGGGATGGAACTGCCACAACGTCAACACGGTCTTGCCATCGGCTTGTTCGTCGAAGGTCACGATCATGCGGAAGCGATCGGGGTCAACCGCTGCCGGCGTCCCGTAATCTACGACGATCCGTTCATTCGGAACGATCTCGATGAAGCGCATCAGATTGGGGAAACGCTGTTGCCTGCCCTCGAAGGTGCCGACCATGTCGAAACGCCAGTGTCCGCCCTCGCGTAGATCAGCCTCATGGGTCTCGATCGCTAGGTTGGTGGGGCCGTACCAAGCCGCTAGTGCATCGGGGTCCATCCAGGCTGCGAACACGCGATGACGGGGATGAGAAAGCACTTTCACAACGACGAGTTCACGGTCTCGCGGCCACGCCTCATGCGTGATCATGCCTTATCCTTCTTGGCATCAAGGTAGGATTCTAACCGATCCAGCCGTTCGGCCCACTGACGGCGTTCCGTCTCCATCCAATCCGCCACCTCTTCGAAGCGTGGCCGCACCAAGCTGCACCAGCGGCTTCGCCCGCGCTTCTCGCTCTTAATCAGACCCGAGTCCTCGAGCACTTTCAGATGCTGAGAAAAGGATGGAAGTGCCATGTCGAAAGGTTGGGCAAGCACGTTGACCGGCACCTCGCCCTCCGCGAGCCGCGAAATCACTGCGCGGCGAGTGGGATCGCTGAGTGCGTTGAAAGCCAGATCGAGAGGCGACGAGTGATAGGGCATGCCGCCATCTTGCCCCACCAAATCAACGGGTCAAGAAAGAAAGGTACTTGCCTCAACGTTGGGTTTGACACAAAGGTATGTGCCTAAGTCTTTTGAGGAGAACGCTGTGGCCGTTCGTGTCGATCTTTTAATCTCGTTAGACGGCTTTGCGACGACCACCGACCAGACTCCCGACGACCCTTTCGGCCAAGATTGGTCGCGGCTGGTGGAGGCCTATGTGTCGACCCGGACGTTCCGCGAACGTGTCATGGGCGACACGAGTGGCCGAGGCACGACGGGCATCGATGATCGCTATGCCAAAGACTACTTTGAAAATATTGGTGCCGAGATCATGGGCGCGGGTAAATTCGGCCTTCATGCATTCCCCGATGACCCGGCCTGGCGAGGTTGGTGGGGCGACGAGCCGCCGTTCCGATGCCCTGTATTCGTGCTCACCCACACCGCCCGCCCGCCTTTGACCATGGCGGGCGGCACCAGCTTTACCTTCATAAACAAAAGCCCAGTTGAGGCGCTTGCGCAGGCGCAGGAAGTGGCGGCTAGCAAGGATGTTCGCATCGGCGGTGGCCCTACCGTAGTGCAAGACTTTCTGAAGGCTGGACTCGTCGATCGGATGCACGTTGCGATTGCACCGATCCTACTCGGACGAGGGATTCGGCTCTGGGATGACCTTCGCGGTCTGGAAGAAAATTACAGGGTGTTATCGGAAACCGCTGAAAGCGGCACCATTCACCTCACCTTTCAACGCTAAAAGACCAGGAGATCGCGTGAATGCGGAAGGACTTCGATCCCTCGACGATTACCTCCGACGGGCGACCAGCGACCAAGGCGCGGCTGTTCCACAGCAATGGGAATAGTCCGTGGCACGGAAGTGTCGAGGGTGAGGTCATGAGGGCGCCGTGTACCATCCTCGCGTATGGCAACGACAAGCCGGGCGAAGGACCGCCGCTTCACATTCATCCTTACGACGAAATCTTCATAGTCATCTCAGGAAACGCGCGCTTCCACGTCGGTGACCAAGTCATCGACGCTTCAGCGGGCGAAGTAGTCTTGGGACCTGCGGGTGTTCCGCATCGCTTCGAGAACTTGGGTCCCGGCCGCCTTCAAACGATTGACGTGCATGACTGCTCTCGCTGGCGTCAAACAAATCTCGGCTAATTTGCAGAGTCAAACGCACGGTTGGGCGACCATTCGAATGACTTACCACCGCTGATACCGGAAGCATGTTTGAGACAAAACACAGTCCGCGCACATAAGCCGTCCGCTTTCGTGAACGAGCGTCCGGTAATCGGCCTTACCCGCCCAAAAGCAGCCATTCTGCTTCCCACCAAAAGCGGACACTGCCTGACGAAGAATAGCTCAGGCCCTGGCTCGCTTGCTGGGCTCTGCCTGATATACTGCCCCCATGCTTACCCTGCTCATTATAGCGGCGCTGCAAACTACTGACTTCGGCGTGCGGCAGGTTGGAGGCCTTCCGTCGGGCAGAGTTGCCAGAAGAACCTCCAGCGAGGGGGCATCCTTCAGCTGTTCAGTGGCTTCGATCACTGACGGAGAAACGCTCCGGTGCGCTGATGGCACTCGTGTTCGAATCGCCGGCATTGACGCTCCCGAAATCAGCCCGTGCGCGGCCAACCGAAAGTGTGTGTCAGGTGATGCACAAGCCTCGAAGCGCTCCTTGGCGAAATTGGCGTCGGGGCGCACCCTCTCATGTCGGCAGGTTGGAACCAGTTATAGGCGGATCGTCGCTTTTTGTTCAGCAGGTGGTGTCGACTTATCCTGTGCACAGGTGAAGTCCGGGCAAGCGGTACCCCGCTATGCTGAGCGCCGGAATGTTTGCCGCTGAGCCACGCCGCCTGGTTGCTTACGGGTGCGGCTCGCAAGCAATACCGTCACCGTCGCCGTCCATCTGCTCCCGATAGCCAGGCTGACCAACATAAATCGGCGCGGCTCCCGCAGCACGGGCCTCGTTGCATCCGCTAAAGAACCGAGAGCCTTCTACTCGGGCTCTATCTTCAGGCGAGGTGAGCAGGATTGAAGCGAACGACCTCACTTGCGGACCAACGCTCCAGGTGATGAAAGCGCCTGCTACTAATAAGCTGACTATCCAGGAGCTGAACCCTCCGGTGCGTGCCTTAGCAAGGTTTCCGTAGCCTTGCGGTGCCCTCCTACGCATCCGTTCGCGTGTGCGAGCCGCAGAGAAGTTCGGGTTGTTGTTCCTCATCTTCGGATAATGGCCACTCGCCGATTGCCTAATCGTTAAGTGAGCAGCCTTACGAACGTCTGCTTTCGACCCATAGCCGACATTCGCCTCAGCAATCTGTTATGCCGATTGCAGACACAACGAGAGGGCTGATGAGGTGAGTAACGACGCCACGCACAAGGGCTTGCTTATCATCTCATCGTTTGCGGGCTTGGGCCTGATTTTTCTGGATTTCCGAGGCACTATCGACTTGGGCAAGTGGCGCCTTGCTCCCTTCATAATCTTGCTGGTGACCACGGGCATAATCGGCGTGCGTCGCGCGCCGAAGAAGCAGTGAAGACGCCGTCCGCTTCCCACCCATTGCTGGCATTGCGTCACTTCGCGAAGGGCGCCAAGTTCTTCCGGTGATCGAGACAACCTGCATCGTCTGCCCGCACGTTTTCACAAGCGGGCGCCCTGTTCACGCCCTCGTTCATCACGAGGACGGAACGTGGCAAGCGGTCTGCGGTGAGCGGGACCACGCTCACGATTGCAGTGACTTCGAAGTGGTCTGCTTGGAACATCTGCTCGAACGGCAGCCCAGCTTGATTGCCGCGACGTCGATGCAGCCGAACTGCGTGGCGGAGTTAACCCGAGAAGGCTGGTCCATTGCAGAGTTCGACGAGAACGAAGCAGAGTGACGTCAGCTTTCCACCCATTGCGGACATCAAGGTCGCCGCTGCTCACCTTCGAGCAAAGATACGACCGCTGAATCTCGTCGGGCGCCGAGAGCCAGGTAGATGGCGTTCACAGCAGCGTTAACCGCCGACCAGCGATCATGGAGGCGCTCGCATCCCAAGCCTTCCCAGAAGCTCTTGAATGGCCACAGCGGGAGGACACTGTCGGCGCCTCGGTGTCTCAGCCATGCAAGAGCAAGGGCCAGCCCTCGAGTGCGGCGGACAGGACCTAGATGGGAGGCAGCGGCTGCCTCCTCAACAGCTTCCAACGCTAGCTTGCGTAGGTGGTCCTCGTCGATTCGCTGCATGCCTCTGAAGAACGTATAGGGAACGATCAAGCAAGCCCGACACCCATCCCCAAAGCCCCTGTGGCTCGGCTACAACTCAAGAGCCTCTGACAACTCCAACGCATCATCGACCTCAACCCCAAGGTACCTGACCGTGCTCTCGAGCTTGGTGTGACCCAGTAGCAGCGGGCAGGCCCGGAGATTGCCGGTCTTCTTGTAAAGCAAGGACACCTTCGTTCGCCGCATGCTGTGGGTGCCATAGGCACTCGGATCCAGACCGATTAGCGTAATCCAGCGGTCCACCAGACGAGCATATTGCCGGGTGCTCAGGTGAGCTCCTGGCTTCTTCCGGCTTGGGAACAGCCAGTCACTAGGTCTGAGGCCCTTCCGCTCTATCCATTTCACTAGCGATTTGCGCGCCTGTTCAGTGACCTCGAACTGCACGGGGCGGCCAGTCTTGCGCTGCAGAACCATCACACGCGGTCGCACTCCCGATGCAGTGACTAGATCCGACACCTTCAAAGCCCTGAGGTCGCAACCCCGTAGCTTGCTGTCGAGAGCCAGGTCGAAGAGCGCCAGGTCTCTTGCCCTAAGAGCGACCTGGAGACGAATGCGAATGCCCCAGACATGTACCGGCTTGAGCGCCAGCTTCGCGCCAGTCGTCCTTGTGCCGGCGCGAGGCCGCCACGGCACTTGTGAGTGGATGTTGAGCATAGAACCCTCCAGCAATTGCTGAAGCGCTACGGTCTGGAAGGCCGGAGTGTCCGGAATGGGTGGTAAGCAGACATCAGGCGGACCGGCTGAACCCGTCCCCATCATAGGCGTTCGAGTGGCGTGACCGAGGATACCGACAACTCCTCCCGTGTTCAGACCGCTCGGATCTTAGCGCGCTTCGGTCGCTGCGGCGCGGTAAGTGGAAGCGTTCGGGTCACGGATCGTGGGCTCCTGGCGATTGCCGTGCTGGTCTCCAGCATTCTGCTTTCCACTGCAGTACTCGTCCGTGTCAGTGTTCGCGAAGGCGGCAAGGCCAGCAGCGCCAGCTGAACTTGCGTCAACTCGAAGTGAGGGCTTAATCGACGGCCTGGATCAGTAAGCCGTAGCACCGCTTTGGGTGGAACTCGGACGGTGTTTTGCCGGCGGCTAGGTAGCAGGGGTGAAGCGGAGTGTGCCCGCTAAACGGGCGGGAGAACAGGTGTCTGAAGGGTGGTTTACTCCATCATTCACCGGGACTTCTTCGAAATCGAAGGGGCTCACTCCCTCCAAGCAGGCCACGTTCACGCCGAGCTGGTCGGGGTTCGAACGTCGTTGATGATGCGTGTAGATGCCGCATTTCGAGCAGAAGTGATGAGCAGCCGTCATTGTGCCGAACCTATAGGTGCTGAGGGCGTCCTGTCCGGCGATAACGGTCAGCC